>Ga0210394_10000721_pt1 | contig 63422 bp, 55 predicted proteins | sample IncBWC12MmetaG_FD_160121 | JGI IMG/M metagenome (GOLD analysis project Ga0210394, IMG submission 160121) | Forest soil microbial communities from Barre Woods Harvard Forest LTER site, Petersham, Massachusetts, United States - Inc-BW-C-12-M | ecosystem: Environmental > Terrestrial > Soil >...
CGGCTCGCTCGATAACCGCACCTTCTACCTCTACGGGTATTCGTTTGCGCTCAATGGCGCCAAAACGGTGACCAGCCTCACCCTCCCCAAGACGCGCAAGGTCGTCGTGCTGGCGGTCGATGTCCACTGATCCCGCGAACCGCCGGATCGCGGCGGCCTCGCGCCCGGACGCGTGCCATGCGCCACCGCCGCCGCGCAAGGGTCGCCGCCGCGGGCGGCTCTTCAGGAAGTGTTGCGGGCGCGCTAAGCGCTGCGGGCGCGCTCGGCGCTCTGCAGGCGCGCGATCAGCGCGGAAAGGAACACGCGGTTGAAGCGCAGCTGGCACGAGGCAGACACCTGCTCGAGCAGCGTCGAGCTCACCTTCAGCACCGTCACCGCGCCGCCGGCGCGGATGGTGGCGGTGCGCTTGGCGCCCGGCACGTAGCTCGCCTCGCCGAAGCAGTCGCCGGTGCCGAGCGCACCGACGCTCTTGCCGTGGCGCTCGACCACACAGCCGCCGCTCACCAGGATATAGAAGCGATCGTCCATCTCGCCTTCCTTGACGATCTCCTCGCTCGCGGCGTAGTCCTGCCAGCTGCTGGCGCGCAGGACTTCCCAGATCTCGGCGTGCGAGAACTCGTGGAAGAACTTGAGCCGGCGCAGTACGCCGAACTGCTCCTGGCGATCGATGCGGGCGTTGGCCTCGCGCAGGCGCTGGTGCACGCGCGTGAGCTCGGCGGCGAAATCGAGGCCGCTCTTGCAGCGCTTGTCCGGATCCTTCTGCAGCGCCAACGCCACGACGTTCTCGAGCTCCTCGGGCACGTCCTTGCGCAGCGTGTGGATCGGCGGCGCCGTGGCGTACACGATCTGGTGCAACAGTTTCTGCAGGTTGCCGGCGCGGAACGGGCGCGCCCCGGTGAGCAGCTCGTACATCACCGCGCCGAGCGAATACAGGTCGGAGCGGTTGGTGAGCTCCAGGCTCTGCACCTGCTCCGGGGACATGTACGAGGGGCTGCCGGCGATGCCCTCGATGCGCGAGATGTCAGAGTCGGACACCAGCGCGATACCGAAGTCGATGATGCGCACGTCGCTGTCCTGCGTGAGCATGATGTTCGAGGGCTTGACGTCGCGATGGATCACCCCGCGCGAGTGCGCGTAGTGCAGCGCCTTGGCGCACTTGAACATGATTTCGACGGTGTCGTCGATGCGCAGCAGGTTGTCCGGGCGACAGTAGGCGGCGAGCGTACGTGCGCCGTGCACGTGCTCGGTGACGATGTAGCAGTGGCCGTTCTCCTCGCCGGCGTCGTAGATCGGCAGGATGTGCGGGTGCTGCAGCATGCCCACCAGGTGCGCCTCGGAGAGGAACATCTTGCGCGCGATGCGCGCCCGCTCCTCGTCCCCGCCGGTGTCCATGTTGTAGACCTTGATGGCCACGTCGCGCCCGTAGTACGCGTCGTGCGACAGGTACACCACACCGGTGCTGCCGCGGCCGACCTCGCGAATGACCACGTACTTGCCGATCTTGTCCGGCATGCTGGCGCCGGGCCGGGCGGGAGGCATCGATTTTGTAGCCGGTAGTGACATGGCGCGGCGCAGTGGCGAACGGCTCGTCAGGATAAGATGCCGTGCTGCGCGACGACTGTGATGCAACCCTCACGCGCCCGGCCGGGAGCGGGACTGTGCCGCGCCTTGCGCCACGCGCGCCGCACGCGCGCGCGTCAGCCGAAATGCTGATAACCCGAATGCGAGAACTCCATCACAGTACCTTCGCGTAATACCCGCGCGCCGCTGCTCGCGGTGAGCGTGCCGATGCGTGCGTAGCGCCAGTGCTCGGGCGGCAGCTCGCTGGTGAGCCGCGCGACCGCCTGCGCGGGCACCGCAAAGCACAGCTCGTAATCATCCCCGCCGCCGAGCGCGAGCTCGCGGGCGCGCGGGTCGCCGACCGTCGTCAGCAGCGGCGCGGACAGCGGCAGCTGCTGGTAGTCGAGCTCGACCCCCGTGCCGCTCGCCGCGGCAAGCTTCGCGGCATCCCCGAACAGCCCGTCCGACACGTCGATGCACGCGCTCGCATGGCTGCGCAGCCGCTCGCCGAGCGCTACGCGCGGCTCGGGCCGCAGGAAGCGCGCGCGCAGGTAAGCGGCTGCCGCCGGCGGCGCGCTCAGGTGTGCCTGCTCGAGCGCCAGCCCCGCGGCGGCATCCCCGGGTGTCCCTGAGACGAACAACGCATCCCCGGGACGTCCGCCGGCGCGCCGCAGCGCGCTGCCGGCCGGCACGTGACCTAGCAGCTGCACCGTGATGCACAGCGGGCCGCGCGTGGTATCCCCGCCGACCAGCGCCACCTCGTGACCGCGCGCCAGCGCGGCAAAGCCGGCGGCGAACTCCGCGAGCCACGCCTCGTCCGCCTGCGGCGTGGTGAGGGCGAGCAGCGCCCAGGCGGGGCGCGCGCCCATCGCCGCGAGATCGCTCAGGTTCACCGCGAGTGCGCGGTGCCCGATCGAGGCAGGCGGCGAATCGGGCGGAAAATGCACCCCGGCGACCAGCGTGTCGGTGGCGGCCACCAGCTCGCTGCCCGGCGGCGGCGCCAGCAGCGCCGCATCGTCGCCGATGCCGAGGATCACGTCGCTGCGGCGCGCGCCGCAGGCGCTGAAGTAGCGCTCGATCAGGGCGAATTCGCTCAGCGCCATGCGCTCTCCCGCGGCGCTAGTGCTCGCCCGGTCGCAGCTCGCGCGCTGCGCGGTCGAGCACCGCATTGACAAACTTGTAGCCGTCGGTGGCGCCGAAGCGGCGCGCGAGCGCCACCGCCTCGTTGATGGCGACGCGATAGGGTACGTCCGCGCAGGCCGTGAGCTCGTACAGACCGATGAGCAGCACCGCGTGCTCGATCGGATCGAGCAGCGCCGGCGCGCGGTCGGCAAACGCGGCGAGGTGCGCCTCGAGCTGCGCGTGCGAGCGCCACACACCCTCCACCAGGGCGCGGAAGTACCCGGCGTCGGCGCGCGGCATGTCCTCGGCCGCGGCGAATTCCTGCACCAGGTCCTGCCACGGAGCGGCGTTGAGCTGCCAGCGGTACAGCGCCTGCAGCGCCAGCTTGCGCGCCACGCTGCGCGTGCCGCTGTGCCCGCGCGCGGCCGAAGGCTTCATCGCTGCGCTACGCCCTAAAGCCGCGCCATGAGCGCGGCCATCTCGAGCGCGCTGTCCATGGCCGCGCCTCCCTTGTTGCCGGCGCCGGGGGCGGCGCGCTCGAGCGCCTGCTCCACCGTCTCGACGGTGAGCACGCCGAACGCCACCGGCACGCCGCTGTCGAGCGCCGCGCGCTGCAGGCCGCGGGCGCATTCGCCGGCGATGTACTCGAAATGCGGCGTCTCGCCGCGGATCACGCAACCGAGCGCCACCAGCGCGTCGAAGCGGCCGCTGCCGGCGAGGCGGCGCACGGCCACCGGCAGCTCGAAGGCCCCGGGCACGCGCACCACCGTCAGCTCGCCCGCCTCACCGCCGCGCGCGAGCCAGGCGGCCTGCGCTCCCTTGAGAAGGCTCGCGACGATGAAATCGTTGAAGCGCGCCGCCACGATCGCCACCTTGCGTCCCTGCGCGTTCGGCTCGCCCTCGATGACGCGCGGCGCGCTCACCCCTCTTCCCCGACGTAGCCTTCGACCTCCAGGCCGAAGGCGGAAATGCCGTGCATCTGCTTCGGCGCCGACAGCACGCGCATGCGCCGCACGCCCAGATCCTTGAGAATCTGCGCGCCGACGCCGAAGGTGCGCAGCACCGCGCCCCGCGCCGCGCAAGTTTCGGCGGCCGGCGTCGCCGGGCTCGCCGCCAGGCCGCGCATCGCCTCGGCGAGCTCGCGCGCGCTGTCCTGCTGGCGCAGCACCACCACCACGCCGTTGCCCGCTTCCACGATCCGCTGCACGGCCGCGCGCAGTGTCCAGGCGCGCGCCGCCCCCTGCACGCCGAGCAGGTCGCGCAGCGTGTCCGCGAGGTGCACGCGCACCACCGGCGTCGCCGCGCCGTCGAGGTTGCCGTGCGCGAGCGCCAGGTGCACCTCGAGGCTCACCTCGTCGCGGTAGGCGTACAGCCGCAATTCGCCGAACTCGGTCTGCACGCTGTGCTCGCCGATGCGCACCACGGTGCGCTCGGTGCGCAGGCGGTGACGGATGAGGTCCGCGATCGTGCCGATCTTCAGGGCGTGCCGGCGCGCGAACTCCTGCAGCTGCGGGCGGCGCGCCATGCTGCCGTCATCGTTCATGACCTCGCACAGCACCCCCACCGGCGCCAGTCCCGCCAGCCGGCACAGGTCGACCGCCGCCTCGGTATGCCCGGCACGCACCAGCACGCCGCCGCGGCGCGAGCGCAGCGGGAAGATGTGGCCGGGACGCGCGAAATCCGCCGGCGCGGCGTCCGGGCTCGCCAGGGCGCGGATGGTCGCGGCGCGATCGATCGATGAGACGCCGGTGGTGGTGCCGGCGCGCAGGTCCACCGACACGGTGAAGGCGGTGCGCTGCGACTCGTTGTTGACCGGGACCATCTGCGGCAGATCGAGCCGCGCCAGGCGCTCCTCGTCCATCGGCACGCAGATGATGCCGCTGGTGTGCCGGATCATGAACGCCACGCTCTCCGGCGTGGCGCATTCGGCGGCCATGATGAGATCGCCCTCGTTCTCGCGATCCTCGTCGTCCATGACGACGACCATCCGCCCGGCGCGCAGCTCGCCGAGGATCTCGGTCATGGAGCTGAGCGGTGTGCCCTCCGCGGCAGCGGCCGCCTTGGCGGCAATCGGCAGGATTTTTGACATGACGGCTCGCCTGATACGGCAGCGCAGTATAGCCGACCGCGCTGCCGGCTCGCGCCTGCGCAGGCCGCGGCGGCAGCCGTGTAGTATTGGTGTACGCGGCACAGGGAGACTCGGGCGCACCATGCCATTCCGCCCCTCAGCGATGCGTACGCGCCGGCTGCTCGCCGGTCTCATGCTGGCGGCGTTTGCCGTGCGGGCGCTCATCCCGCCGGGTTTCATGCCCGCACACGCGGCGCCGCTCACACTCGAGATCTGCCCCGACGGCTTCCCCGCGCAGCTGCTCGGGCACGCCGCTCACCATTCGCACGGCAATCACGCGCACGCCGATCACTGCGTATTCGGCGGCGCCGGCGGTCCCGCGCCGCAGCTCGCGAGCCTCGCCGTCCTGTGGCTCGCGCCGCAGCCGCCCGTCGAGCGGCGCGAGCGCGTGACGCCCGTCGTCCAGCTGACTCATCTCCCGCAGGCCCGCGGACCTCCCACCGCCGCCTGAGCGGCGCGTTGCGCCGCATCTAGTGTCGCCTTGTCCTCGCGGCGCGTGTCTGCACGGCGCGCCCCGCGAGGCTGGTCCGCTTGGGAGGAAACTTCAGTGGCCGAGACTTGCAGCTGCGCGCCGCGCGACCGCCGTTGGCCGCGCTGGCTCGCGGCCGTGATCGCGACCGCGCTGCTCGCACCCGCCGCGGCCCTGGCCGCCGACGTCGGCAGCGTTCACGGCGTGGTGCACGACGCCCAACATCGGCCGATCGCCGGCGCCACCGTGGAGCTCAGGTCGCGCACTTCCGCCCGGTCACAGCGCGGGACGAGTGATGCCAGCGGCGCGTTCGCCTTCCCCGCGGTGCCGGTCGGCGATTACCTGCTGAGCATAGGGCGCAGCGGCTTCGCGACGCTGGCGCTGCCGCTGACGGTGGTGTCGGGCGCCGCGCCCTCGACGCACGTGCAGCTGCAGCCCGGTGCGCCCGAGGAAACGGTAACAGTGAGCGCCGCGGCGGCGACGGCCACTGCCGATTCGTTCACGCCCACCACGCTCGTCGACCGCCGGGACATCGCCCGCACGCCGGGGGCCGATCTCACCAACAGTCTGGCGATGATCACCGACTTCGTGCCGGGGGCCTACTTCGTTCACGACCAGCTGCACGTGCGCGGCGGCCACCAGACCAGCTGGGACATCGACGGGGTGGAGATCCCCAATACCAACATCGCCAGCAACTTAGGTCCGCAGATCGATCCGAAGAACATCGACTACCTGGAGGCGCAGGGCGGCAGCTACCCGGCCGACGAGGGTGATCGCACCTACGGGGTGTTCAACGTCGTGCCGCGCACCGGCTTCGAGCGCGACCGCGAGGGCGAGCTGGTGGCGAGCGGCGGCAATTTCGGCCAGACCAACGACGAGCTGAGCGTCGGCGATCACACCGATAACTTCGCCTACTACGGCAGCGTCAACGGCAACCGCAGCGATCTCGGGCTGATGACCCCGGTGGAGTCGATCATTCACGATGCGCAGTACGGCTACGGCGCCTTCACCACGCTCATCTACAACGCCGGGCCGGACGATCAGCTGCGCCTGGTCGCTGCTGCGCGGCGCGACGACTACCAGATACCCAATACGCCGGGGCAACTGGCCGACGACGTGCAGCGCGAAGCCGACGCGTTCACGATTCTCTCGTGGGTGCACACCTTCAGCAGCCAGCTGGTGCTGACCAGCTCGCTCTTCTATCACTACAACCGCGCCGACTACGACGGCGACCCGGAGGATTTCCCGATCAGCACGACCTATCAACACTCCTCCAGCTACTACGGCGCCCAGGAAGCCGTGCGCGCGAGCCTCGGCAGCCATCAGCTGGAGGCCGGCGTGCTCGGCTTCGGCCAGGCCGACGACCAGTTCTTCCACGTGCTCTTCAACGACGGCAGCTTCCCGACGGTGCGGCAGAGCTTCAGGCCGAACGGCAATCTGGAGGCCGCCTATCTGCAGGACACCTGGAAGGTGACCTCCTGGCTGAGCCTGTCGGCCGGCGTGCGGCAGACGCATTTCGACGGGCTGATCGTCGAGAACACCACCGATCCGCGGCTCGGTGCCACGGTGAGGCTCCCGGGCCTGGATTGGGTGTTACGAGGCTTCTGGGGCGAGTACTACCAGGCGCCGCCGCTCGAGACCATCGGCGGTCCGCTGCTCGAGTTCGCGCAGGCCAGCGATCTCGCCTTCCTGCCGCTGCACGGCGAGCGCGACAACGAGTGGCAGTTCGGCGTGACGGTCCCGGTGCGCGGCTGGAGCATCGATGTCGATCATTTCCGCACCCGCGCGCAGAATTTCTTCGATCACAATCCGATCGGCAGCTCCGATGTCTTCCTGCCGATCACGATCAGCGGGGCGCTGATTTCCGCCACCGAGCTCAGCGTTCGCTCGCCGCGCTTCTGGAGCGGTGAGCGCTTGCACCTCGCCTGGTCCAACCAGACCGCCGACGGCACCGGGACGATTACCGGCGGGCTGACGAATTTTGCGCCGCCGACGGGCTACTACGCACTCGATCACGACCAGCGCAACACGCTGAACGCCGGGTTCGACGCCGATCTTCCCTGGCAGTCGTTCGCCGCGATGAACCTCTATTACGGCTCGGGCTTCTCCAACGGCGCTGCGCCCCCGAGCCACCTGCCGAGCCATGCGAGCCTCGACGTGAGCCTCGGCAGGAATTTCAGCCGCGAGTGCGCGGCGTCAGTGACGGTGCTCAACGTCGCCAACCGTCACCTGCTCATCGACAACAGCCTGACGTTCGACGGTTTCCACTGGAACGATGCGCGCGAGATCTACGCCGAGCTGCGCTATCGCTTCCACTACTGATCCGTCGCCGTGCCCCCGAAGGCAGCGCCGCCGCCGTGCAGCAGGCGCTCTACGTAGCGCGCCAGCTGATCCACCTCGAGGTTGACCCGCGCGCCGCTGCTGAGCGCGCCGAGCGTGCTGTTGGCGAGCGTGTGCGGGATGAGGTTCACGCCGAAGCTCGCGCCGGCCACGGTGTTGACGGTGAGACTCACGCCGTCGACGGCCACCGAGCCCTTCGGCGCCAGGTAGCGGGCAAGCGTGGCGGGCACCTCGATGGTCGCGCGCCGGGAGCGGGCGTCATCGCTCACGGCGCTGACCCTGGCGACGCCGTCGATGTGCCCCGATACCAGGTGCCCGCCGAGCGGTTCGCCGGCGCGCAGCGCCGGCTCGAGGTTCACCGCCGCACCCACGGTGAGCTCACCGAGCGTGGTGAGCGACAGCGTCTCGCGCGACACGTCGGCGGCAAATGCGCCGCGCTGCACCTCGGTCGCGGTCAGGCAGCAGCCCTGCACGCAGATGCTGTCGCCGGCGCGGATGCGCGCCAGGTCGAGGCGCTGCACGGCAATCACCAGCCGCACATCGCCGCCGCGCCGCTCGCACGACTGCACGCTGCCGACGTCCTGAACTATGCCGCTGAACACCGCTTGAGGCTCCTCGGGCCGCGCTCACGCCTGCCGCGGCCGCAACCGCAGCCGCAGATCCTCGCCCAGCTGCTGCATCTCGAAGAATGCCAGGGTCGGCGCCCGCTCGAGCGCACCCGGGTCCGGCAGCGTCACCAGCGAGCGCGCCTCAGGCCCGAGCAGCCGCGGGCCGACGTACAGCAGCAGTTCGTCGATGAGCCCCTGGAGCAGCAGCTCCCCGGCGAGCGTCGCGCCGGCCTCCACCAGCACCTCGTTGAGCTCGAGCTCAGCCAGGCGATCCAGAACCGCCGGCAGCGCCAGCCGCCCGGCGTCGGTCGGCAGCGACTCCAGCCGGGCGCCATGGGCCGCCAGCGCCGCGGCACGCGGATCATCGGCGGACGTGACGCCGGTCAGGATCAGCACCTCGCCGCCACCGGCCTGCAGCAGCCGTGAGGCCGGCGGGGTGCGCAGCCGCGTATCGAGAACGATCCGCAGCGGCTGACGCCGCGCGCGTCCGGGGGTCTCATCCGGCAGGCGCACGTCGAGGCGCGGATCATCGGCGAGCACCGTACCGACCCCGGTGAGCACCGCGGAGCTGCGCGCCCGCCAGTGCTGCACGTCGGTCCGTGCCGCCTCACCGGTGATCCAGCGGCTCTCGCCGCTGGCGAGCGCGGTGCGCCCGTCGAGACTCATGGCGAGCTTCACGCGCACCAGCGGGCGCCCGTGGCGCATGCGCTTGATGAAGCCGGCGTTGAGCTCGGCGGCCTCCGCAGCGAGCAATCCCTCCTCGACGCCGATGCCCGCGGCCCGCAGCGCCGCGGCACCGCGCCCGTCAACCTGCGGGTTGGGATCGCCCATGGCGTAGACGACGCGCGCCACCTGCGCGGCGGCGAGCGCCTCGACGCACGGCGGCGTGCGGCCGTGGTGGCTGCACGGCTCGAGCGTCACGTAGAGGTCCGCGCCGCGTGCCTGCGTGCCCGCGGCGGCGAGCGCCGCAACCTCGGCGTGCGCCCCGCCGGCACGCTCGTGCCAGCCCTCGCCCACGATGCGACCGCGCTGCGCGATCACGCAGCCGACGCGCGGATTGGGATCGGTCGTTTCCAGGCCGCGCGCCGCGAGCGTCAGTGCGCGCTGCATGGCGAAGCGGTCGAAGTCGGAAAACATCAGCGCGCGCCCGCCGCGCCCGCAGCGCCGCTCATGGCTTGCCGCCCTCGTCCGGCTCCGCGTCGTTGGCCGCGGGGTCCGCGGGCAACAGCGGCAGCTGATCGCGGCTCGCGGCGCGCGCCGCGGCGCGCTTGCGCGCCGGGTGCGCCAGGTGCGTCGCGCCGCGCGGCTGGCTGCGTGCATCGCGCAGACGCTGGATTTCCTCGTGGAACGCCTCGACGTCCTCGAACTGGCGGTACACGGAGGCGAAGCGCACGTACGCCACCTCGTCGAGGTGGCGCAGCTCCTCCATCACCAGCTCGCCGATGGCGCGCGCCGAGACCTCGCGATCGCCGAGGCTGCGCACCTTGTGGACGATGCGGCTGAGGGCTTCGTCGATCTGCTCGCGCGCGACCGGGCGCTTCTCCAGGGCCTTCTCCATGCCGGTGCGCAACTTGCGCTCGTCGAAGGGCTCGCGGCCGCGGTCGCCCTTGACGACGAGCGGCATCAGCAGCTCTGCGGTCTCGAAGGTCGTGAAGCGCTCGGCGCACTTGAGGCACTCGCGCCGGCGGCGGATCTGGCGCCCCTCGCCCGCAAGGCGCGAGTCGTTCACCTTGGTCTCCTCGTGGCCGCAGAACGGGCAGTGCATGCGCCGCGCGTGCCTTGCCCTAGGCTAGGGTCCGTAGACCGGGAAGCGGCGGCACAGCTCGAGCACCTGGGGCCGCACGCGCTCGATGACTCCCGCGACACCCTCCGCGTCGAGCACCTCGGCGATGAAATCCGCCACCTGCTCGACTTGCGCCTCGCGGAAACCGCGCGTGGTCGAAGCCGGCGTACCGATGCGCAGGCCGCTGGTGATCATCGGCGGCCGCGGGTCGTTGGGCACGGCGTTCTTGTTCACCGTGATGTTGGCCTTGCCGAGGGCGGCATCGGCGTCCTTGCCGGTGATGTTGCGGTCGGCGAGGCTCATGAGGAACAGGTGATTGTCGGTGCCGCCGGAAACGATCTGGTAGCCGCGCTGGCTGAGGCGCGTGGCCATGGCACGCGCATTCGCCAGCACCTGGCGCTGGTAGTCGCGGAACTCCGGCTGCAGCGCTTCGAGCAGCGCCACCGCCTTGGCGGCGATGACGTGCATCAGCGGTCCGCCCTGGGTGCCCGGAAACACCATCGAGTTGACCTTCCTGGCGATGTCCTCGTTGGCGCGCGCCAGGATCAGGCCGCCACGCGGCCCGCGCAGCGTCTTGTGCGTGGTGGTGGTGACGACGTCGGCGTGCGGCACCGGATTGGGATAGATGCCCGCGGCCACCAGTCCCGCCACGTGCGCCATGTCGACCACGAAGTACGCGCCCACGCCGCGTGCGATCTCGGCAAAACGCGCCCAATCGATGACGCGCGAGTAGGCGGAGAAGCCGGCGATGATCAGCTTCGGCCGGTGCTCCTCGGCGAGGCGCTGCACCTGCGCATAATCGATCTCGCCGGTGTCGGGACGGATGCCGTACTGCGTGGCACGGAAGAACTTGCCGGAGAAGTTGACCTTTGCCCCGTGCGTCAGGTGACCGCCGTGGTCGAGGCTCATGCCGAGGATCGGATCGCCCGGCTGCACCAGCGCCAGGTAAGCGGCGGCGTTCGCCTGCGAGCCCGAGTGCGGCTGCACGTTGGCGAAGTCGGCGCCGAACAGCCGCTTGGCGCGGTCGATGGCGAGCTGCTCGACGACGTCCACGTACTCGCAGCCGCCGTAGTAACGCTTGCCCGGATATCCTTCGGCGTACTTGTTGGTGAGCACCGAGCCCTGCGCCTCGAGCACCCTTGGTGAGGCGTAGTTCTCCGAGGCAATCAGCTCGACGTGCTCCTCCTGACGGCGGCGCTCGCCGGCAATCGCGCGCGCCAGCTCGGGATCGAAGCCTTCGATAGTCATGGAGGTGCGGAACATGCACGGCGCCTGTGGCTGGAAGTTAGCGCAGCGGGGGCGCGAATTGTACCGGGGTCCCCGGGAAATGGCGCGTCTTGTCGGGCAGTGGGCACTCACTGAAGCGCGGCGGGCGCGATTTCCCGGGGTGGTGTAGCGCAACGAGCCGGCAGCCGCCTTCGCGCGCGGCGCACCGCTGCCCCGTTAGAGCAGGTTCTCCACCACCGTCGACCAGGCGTTGGCCAGATTGGTGCGGTTGTAGCCGCCGCCGCCGAGCGCCAGTACGCGGCCGTGGCCCAGGCGGTCGGCGAGCACGCCGAGCTCGCGCGCCGCGCGTCCGTGCACTTCGGGCGTGAAGCGCAGGTGCGTGATGGGGTCGCCCTCGAGGCTGTCGGCGCCGCACTGCAGGATGATGAATTCCGGCGCAAAGCGCTCCAGGTGCGCGAGCACGCGCGGCCAGACGGCCGCGAACACCTCCGGGTCGGACCCCGGCGGCAGCGGCACGTTGAGCTTGGTGCCGGCCGCGGCACCGCGGCCGATCTCATCGGCCGCACCGGTGCCGGGGTAGAGGTAGCGCCCGTCCTCGTGCAGATCGGCGAACACCACCGCCGCATCGTCCTCGAAGGCGTAGAACACGCCGTCGCCGTGATGCGCATCGATGTCGACATAGGCGACGTGCTTCAGGCCCGCGCGCTTCAACTGCTCGATCGCCACGCCGCAGTCGTTGAATACGCAGAAGCCGGCGGCACGGCTGCGCGCCGCGTGGTGCAGTCCGGCGATCGGCACGAAGGCACGCCGGCACTCGCCGCGCATGATCGCCTCCATGGCGGTGAGGGTCGCGCCCACCACGCCGGCGGCCGCCTCGTAGACGCCACGGAAGGCGGGGGTATCGCCGGCATCCAACAGCCCGGTGCCGCTCATCGAGCGTTCGCGGACGAACTCGAGGTAAGCGGCGCTGTGGAAGGAGCGCAGCTCCTCGTCGCTGGCGGTGCGCGGCTCGAGCGTGGTCACGCGTGTGGCGAGCCCGCGGGCGGTGAACTCGCGCACGAACGCGGCGAGCCGATCGGGCCCGAACGGATGGCCGTCGCCGAAGCCGTAGAGCGCGAGGCGTTCGCTCACGATCACGCCGACGCTCATGGGGGTGGTACGCTCCTCGCCGGGCGGACGCCCGCTAAGGTCGCGAGGTTAACACAGTGGCGCGCGCCGCACGGTGCGTGCGCCGCGCCGCGCGCCATCGCCATCGGCCGCGCCCTCGACGATAATCCACGCATGGCGCAATACATCTACACGATGAATCGCGTCGCCAAGGTGGTGCCGCCCAAGCGAGTCATCCTGCGCGACATCAGCCTGTCGTTTTTTCCCGGCGCCAAGATCGGCGTGCTCGGCCTGAACGGGTCGGGCAAGTCCTCGCTGCTGCGGATCATGGCCGGCATCGACCAGGACTTCGACGGCGAGGCTCGTCCCCAGCCCGGCATCCGTATCGGCTTTTTGCCGCAGGAGCCGCAACTGGACCCGGCGCGCGACGTGCGCAGCACGGTCATGGAGGGCGTGGGGGAGACTTTCCGGCAGCTCGAGGAATTCAACCAGATCAGCGAGCGCTTCGCCGCGCCGATGGACGATGAGCAGATGAACACGCTGCTCGCGCGCCAGGCGCAGCTGCAGGACGCGATCGACGCGGCGGGCGGCTGGGAGCTCGAGCGCAAGCTCGATATCGCCGCCGATGCGCTGCGGCTGCCGCCGTGGGAGACCGGTATCGCCACGCTCTCCGGCGGCGAGAAGCGCCGCGTGGCGCTGTGCCGGCTGCTGCTGTCGGCCCCGGACATGCTGCTGCTCGATGAGCCGACCAATCATCTCGATGCCGAGTCGATCGCCTGGCTCGAGCGCTATCTCGAGGAATACCCGAGCACGGTGATCGCGGTGACGCACGATCGATATTTTCTCGACAACGTGGCGCAGTGGATCCTCGAGCTCGATCGCGGCCACGGCATCCCCTGGCACGGCAACTATTCCTCGTGGCTGGAACAGAAAGAGCAGCGCCTGGCGCTCGAGGAGCGCGAGCGCGAGGCGCTGCGCCGCACGCTCGCGCACGAGCTCGAATGGGTGCGGCAGAACCCGCAGGCCCGCCAGGCGAAGAGCAAGGCGCGCCTGCAGCGCTACGAGGAGCTCGCCTCGCGCGAGTTCCAGGAGCGCAACGAAACCAACGAGATCTACATCCCCCCCGGCGAGCGTCTCGGCGAGCTGGTGATCGAAGTCGCCGGGCTGCGCAAGGGTTACGGCGAGCGGCTGCTGATCGACAATCTCAGCTTCAGGATGCCGCGCGGCGGCATCGTCGGCATCATCGGCCCGAACGGCGCGGGCAAGACCACGTTGTTCCGCATGCTCACCGGCACCGAAGCCGCCGATGCCGGTGAGATCCGCATCGGCCCCAGCGTGCGCCTGGCATACGTCGACCAGTCGCGCCAGACGCTCGATGACAAGAAGAGCGTGTGGCAGGAGATCTCCGGCGGCCTCGACATGATCAAGGTCGGCAGCTACGAGACCCCCTCGCGCGGCTACGTCGGCCGCTTCAATTTCAAGGGCGCGCAGCAGCAGCAGCTGATCGGCGAGCTCTCCGGCGGCGAGCGCAACCGCGTGCACCTCGCCAAGGTGCTGCGCGCCGGCGGCAACGTGCTGCTGCTCGATGAGCCCACCAACGATCTGGACGTCGAGACGCTGCGCGCGCTGGAAGAGGCGCTGCTGAGCTTTCCCGGCTGCGCCGTGGTGATCTCGCACGATCGCTGGTTCCTCGACCGCATCGCCACGCACATCCTCGCCTTCGAGGGCGACTCGCAGCTCGTGTGGTTCGAGGGCAACTACCAGGAGTACGTCGCGGACTTCAAGCGGCGCAAGGGCGAGGACGCTGCCCAGCCGCATCGCATCCGCTACAAGCCCCTGACCCGCTGAGCACTCTCTTGTCCGGTCCGATGAGCGCGCAAGAGCCCTCCGCCGGCGAGCAGCCTACGTTCTGGCGCTGGGTGGGTCCGCTCGGAGCGCTGCTGGTGTTCGCAGGCGTGGTGCTGGTGCTGCATCACCAGCTCGCGCACCTGCACGTCCGCAACGTGTTTGCGCACCTGCACGCCATCCCGCGCCGCCAGGTGCTCGCCGCCCTCGGCTTCACCGCCGCGAGCTACTGGCTGCTCACGACCTACGAGGTGCTGGCCCTCGCCTACCTCCGGCGCGCCATCCCCTACACGCGCATCCTGTTCACCTCGTTCATCGCCTACTCCTTCGGCCACACGCTCGGCTTCGCCGCCTTCACCGGCGCCGCCATCCGCTTCCGCCTGTACGCCACCGCCGGCGTCACCGCCATCGACGTCGCCACCATCACCGCCTTCTGCAGCCTGTCGCTCGGCATCGGGCTGGCGACCGTGTCGGGCGTGTCGTTGTTCCTCGCGCCGGGACACGCCGCGAGCGTGCTGCGGCTGCATCACAACTGGTCGATCCTGGTCGGAACGCTGCTGCTCGCGACGGTCACCGCCTACGCGCTGTGGGCGTGCCTGGCGCGCGCCACCCTCGAGATCCGCGGCTGGGCGCTGCGTGCGCCGGGTACGCGCATCAGCCTGGCGCAGCTCGCGCTGTCGGTGATGGACCTGTCGCTGTCCTCGGCGGTGCTGTGGTCGCTGCTGCCACCGGCGGCGCACATCGGCTTCATCCCCTTCCTGGGCGTGTACGCCGCGGCGGTGATCGTCGGCATCGTGAGTCACGTGCCCGGCGGCGTCGGGGTGTTCGAGGCGGTCATCCTGCTCACCCTGCCCGGCGTGCCCACCGATGCGCTGCTCGGCTCGCTGCTCGCCTACCGCGCGGTGTACTACCTGGTGCCGCTGGTGTGCGCGACGCTGCTGTTCGCCTCGAAGGAGCTGGGCGCGCAACGCGCAGCGCTGGCGCGCGCCCACGAGCTCGCCACGCAGTACATCGCGCCGGTGGTGCCGCAGATCGCCGGCTCGCTCACGTTCCTCGCCGGTGCGCTGCTGCTGTTCTCGGGTGCGACTCCGGCGATCGACGAGCGGCTGGCGTTCCTCGACCAGTTTCTGCCGCTCGCGGTGCTGGAGATATCGCATCTCGCCGGCAGCATCGTCGGCCTCGGCCTGCTGGTGCTGGCGCGCGCGCTGTTCCGCCGGGTGCGCGCCGCCTACCACATCTGCGTGTGGCTGCTGGTGGCGGGCGTGTTCGCCTCACTGCTCAAGGGGCTGGACTTCGAGGAGGCGAGCCTGCTGCTGCTGGTGCTCGGGGTGCTGGTGCTCGGGCGCCGCGCCTTCTACCGCCCGACCGCCATCCTCTCGGAGCGTTTCACCCCGGCCTGGCTGGCGAGCATCGTCGGCGTGATCGCGATGGCGCTGTGGATCGGCGTGGTGTCCTCGCGTCACGTCGCCTACCGCCACGAGCTGTGGTGGACGTTCGCGCTCGATGGCAACGCACCGCGCGCGCTGCGCGCCTCGCTGGCGGTGGTGGTGCTCGGCGCCGCCTACGTGCTGCTGAACATGCTGCGCCCGGCGCGTCCGGAGCCCGCGGTCGCAGGTGTCGCGGAGCTGGCGCGGGTGCGCCCGCTGATCGCCGCCGCCGACCTGACGCTCGCCAACGCCGCGCTGACCGGCGACAAGCGTCTGCTGTTCAGCGACGCCGGCGATGCCTTCGTCATGTACCAGGTGGCGCGCCACAGCTGGATCGCGCTCGGCGACCCGGTGGGCTCGCAGGGGGGCGCCGAGGAGCTGGTGTGGCGGCTGCGCGAGATGTCCGACCAGCACGGCGCGCAGACGGTGTTCTACCAGGTCGCCGGCGAGCGGCTCGGGCTGTACGTCGATCTCGGGCTCGCGGCACTGAAGATCGGCGAGGAGGCCCGCGTGCCGCTCGCCGACTTCTCGCTCGAGGGAGCCGCGCGCGCCGACCTGCGGCAGTCGCACCGGCGCGCGCAGCGCGACGGGGCCAGCTTCGAGGTGATCCCGCCGGAGGGCGTCGCGCGGCTGCTGCCGGCCCTGCAACGCATCTCCGACGCCTGGCTCACCGCCAAGTCAACCGGCGAGAAGCGCTTCTCGGTCGGAGCGTTCTCGGCGCATTACCTGCGGCAGTTCCCGCTCGCGCTGGTGCGCGCTGACGGCGTGCCCGCGGCCTTTGCCAATCTGTGGACCACCGCAACGCGCGCCGAGCTGTCGGTGGACCTCATGCGGTTCGGCCCGGATGCGCCGCGCGCTGCCATGGACTACCTGTTCCTCGAGCTGATGCTGTGGGGGCGGCGCGAGGGCTACCGCTGGTTCAATCTCGGCATGGCGCCGCTTGCCGGGCTGGAGACGCATCCGCTCGCGCCGGCCTGGCACCGCGTCGGCAACTTCATCTTCCGCCACGGGGAGCACTTCTATAACTTCGACGGGCTGCGACGCTACAAGGCGAAGTTCGATCCGACCTGGGAAGCGCGCTACCTGGCCGCACGCGGCGGCATCGCGCTGCCGCGCGTGCTGGTCGACGTGTCGGTGCTGATCGCCGGGGGAGTGAAGGAGCTTTTCGCCCGATGAGATCGCAGCTCGCGCGAGCCCAGCCGGCAGCGGTACGCGGTGTCAAGGCGCTCGGCGTGGCGCTGTGCGTGCTCGCGCTCTGCGCCGCGGCCACGTCGCCGGCCACGCCGCCGGCCACACGCGACCAGCCGCGGCAGGTGGCCGCGGGGCGCTTCGGCACCGTCCGCGTCTACGTTCCGCAAGGGCGGCCGCGCAGCGTCGCGCTATTCATCTCCGGGGACGGCGGCTGGGAGCTCGGCGTCATCGACATGGCGCACGCGCTCGGGGCCGTGGGCGCGGTGGTGATCGGTGTCGATGTGCGCCAGTACCTTGCGAGCCTGCGCAGCGTCGCGCGGCGACCCGGCGCGCCGTGCCAGATGATCGCGGCGGATTTCGAGGCGCTCAGTCACCAGGTGCAGAAGCAGATCGGCATGAGCGAGTACCTGGTACCGGTGCTCGTCGGCTACTCCTCGGGCGCCACGGTGGTCTATGCGGCGCTGGTGCAGTCCCCGCCAGGCACGTTCGCCGGCGCGCTGAGCCTCGGCTTCTGCCCCGATCAGGACTTTGCCGGTGCGGCGCTGTGCCCCGGCGCCGGTCTGCATTACCGCGAGAATGCGCAGCACGAGCTGGTGCTCGAGCCGGCCACGACCCTGCGCCAGCCCTGGATCGCGCTGCAGGGCGAGCAGGACCAGGTCTGCAGCGCACGGGCCGCCGCGACGTTTGCCGCGCAGGTCGCCGGCGGCTCAGCGGTGCAGCTGCCGCTGGTCGGCCATGGTTTCGCGGTCGAGCGCAACTGGCTGCCGCAGTTTCGCCAGGCTTATGCGGCGCTCGCCGCTCGCGCCGCCGGCGCCGCAGAGCGACCCGCGGACATCGGCGACCTGCCGGTGCAGGAAGTGCACGCCGCCGGCAACTCCCCGGAGTTCGCGCTGCTGCTCACCGGTGACGGCGGCTGGGCCGGGCTCGACCAGGAGCTGGCGGCGCGGCTCGCGGCCGCCGGCGTGCCGACCGTGGGCCTCAACTCGCTCAAGTACTTCTGGAGCAGGCGCACCGCGGATGAGACCGCGCGCGACGTGGCGCGGGTGCTGCGCCACTATCTGCTGGTGTGGCACAAGCAGCGGGTGCTGCTGGTCGGTTATTCCTTCGGCGCGGACGCGCTGCCGTTCGTCGTCAATCGGCTGCCACCCGAGCTGCGCGCGCGCGTCGCGAGCGTCAGCCTGCTCGGCATTGATGCCAACGCCTCCTTCGAGGTAGGTGTCGCGGAATGGGTGGGGCGCGACGCCGGCGCAGCGCCGACCCGGCCGGAAGTTGCCGCGCTCGCCCACCTGCCGGTGCTGTGCCTCTACGGCGAAGGCGAAGCAGACTCGATCTGTCCGAGCTTGAGCTCGCCGGGCGTGGTAGCCGAGCAGGTCGGGCGCGGGCACCACTTCAGCGGCGAGTACGCGACGCTCGCCGACCGCATCCTCGCCTTCGCGCGCGGCGCGCACCCTGCGACATAACGCGCGGCGCGCATCTGTGACATAACGCGCGGCGCGCCCTCGGGCAGGCGCCGCACCGGCTGCGGACGCGCCCGCGGCGCGCTTCGGTTAACATGGGTGCTCGAAGGCGGCACACACAACAACATGAGCCGCGGACATGTCGCTGTACATCGACGCAAGCAGCCAACTGCATCACGACCTGGCGAAGAATCTGGTGGTGACCTGTCCACACTGCCAGGCGGTGGCGCACATCACCCCGAGCGCAGTGCCGCGCTTCGAGGACCTGCAGCTCTACCGTCCCCGGCAGGTGGGCCTGGTGTACCTGTGCGATGCCTGCCACATGCCGATCTTCCTGCGTTTCACGGTACGCGTGTACGGCGCGGCGCGCATCGAGCTGTCACCGCAGTTCACCGAGATCGAGCGGGCACGCGAGAAATTCAGCTTCGCCTACATCCCCGAGGACGTGGAGCTGCTGTTCCGCGAGGCGCTCAGCTGTTTCGCGCAGGGTGCGTTCAACGCCTTCGCGTCCATGTGCCGGCGCACCGCGCAGGCGATGTTTGCCGACCTCGGCGAGTCCGGCAAGCTGCGGCTGTTCGACGAGCTGAACGAGGTGCGCGAGCTGGCGGGCATCGCCCCGGAGCTCTTCGCCAAGCTTAGGACCGTGCTGTTCGGCTCGGATCCTGAGGCGCAAGCCCCGCTGCCGCTGCTCGACGGCTACGAGGGGGGCATCCTGCTCGAGGTGGCGAAGGATCTTCTCTACGAAGCGTACGTGCGCAAGGGCAAGCTGCAGCAGGCGATCATGGTGCGGCGCTTCTTCCTCGACGAGACCGGCAGCCATGTCGCGCCGTTCGTGTCGGCGAGCTGATCCCTAGCCGACGAAGCGCCGCGCGTTGCGGAACAACCGCATCCAGCCGCTGTAGGCGCCGGCGTCCGCCGGTCGCCAGGAGTTCTGCAGCGAGCGGAACGAGCGCTCCGGGTGCGGCATGATGATGGTGACGCGTCCGTCGCGGTTGGTGAGCGCCGCCACGCCCTCGGGCGTGCCGCTCGGATTGGCCGGGTAGCGCGTGGCGGGGCTGCGGTCGGGGTTTACGTAGCGCAGGCCGACCAGGCCGCTGGCGCGACAGACGGCGCGATCTTCCGCCGAGGCGAACTCGGCGCGCCCTTCCCCGTGCGACACCGCGACCGGCAGCAGCGAGCCGGCCATGCCCGCGAGCAGCACCGAGTCGCAGCGCTGCACTTCCACCAGTGAGAAGCGCGCCTCGAACTGCTCGCTGCGGTTCTGCACGAAACGCGGCCACGCCTCGCTTCCGGGTATCAGGCTCTTGAGCGCGGCGAACATCTGGCAGCCGTTGCAGATGCCGAGCGCGAAGGTGTCGGCCCGTGCGAAGAAGCGCGCGAACTGCTCGCGCAGCGCGCCGTTGAACAGAATGGACTTCGCCCAACCCTCCCCGGCCCCGAGCACGTCGCCGTAGGAGAAGCCGCCGCAGGCCACGAGGCCCGTGAACTCAGCGAGCGTGCGCCGGCCGCCGAGCAGATCGCTCATGTGCACGTCGTGCGCGGTGAAGCCGGCCTGCGCGAAGGCCGCCGCCGTTTCCATGTGGCTGTTGACGCCCTGCTCGCGCAGGATCGCCACCGCCGGACGGCCGCTGCTGGCGACGTACGGCGCGGCGACGTCCTCGTGCGGATCGAAGCTGAGCTCAACGGTCAGCCCGCCGGCGCGCTCGTCGGTGTGCGCCGCGAATTCCTCGTCGGCGCATTGCGGATCATCGCGCAGCCGCCGCAGCCGCCACGAGGTCTCCGACCAGGCGCGGCGCAGGTCGGCCCACGACTCGTCGAGCTGCAGCTCGCCGCTGCGCAGCCGCACGCGCAGCTCGCGCTGCGGCATGCCCAGACGCACCGCGTGCTCGAGCAGCCCGTGGCGCGCCAGTACCTGGGTGAACGCTGGCTCGTCGGCGGCCAGGACCTGCACCACCACCCCGGGTTCCTCGGCGAACAGCTGCGCGAGCGGCGCGCTTCCGGCCGGCAGCGCGACCTCGAGGCCGCAATGCCCGGCGAACGCCATCTCCACCAGTGTGACGAGCAGGCCGCCGTCGGAGCGGTCGTGGTAGGCGCGCAGCAGCCCCGCGGCGCGTAGCTCCGCGAGCGCCGCGGCGAGCTGCAGCAGGCGGCCCGGCTCGTCGAGATCGGCGGGCTCGTCGCCCAGCTCGCCGTACACCTGCGCGAGCGCCGAACCGCCCAGGCGGCTACGGCCCCCGGCCAGGTCGACGAGCCACAGCGAGCTTGCGCCCTCGTGCAGCTGCAGCGCCGGAGTGAGCGTGCGGCCGGCATCCGTGACCGGCGCGAACGCCGACACCACCAGCGAGACCGGCGCGATGACGCTCTTGTGCGTGCCGTCCGCCTCGCGCCAGTCGGTCCGCATCGACAGCGAGTCCTTGCCGACCGGTATGGCGATGCCCAGCTGCGGGCACAGCTCCTTCGCCACCGCACGCACCGTCGCGTACAGCGCTGCGTCCTCGCCGCGCTCGCCGCACGCCGCCATCCAGTTGGCCGACAGGCGGATCTGCGACAGCGCCGCGATGTCCGCCGCCAGCACGTTGGTGATCGCCTCCGCGATCGCGAGGCGCCCGGAGGCGGGCGCATCCAGCAGCGCCACCGGGCTGCGCTCGCCGATGGCAAGCGCTTCTCCCGCGCAACCCTGGTAGTCGGCGAGCGTCACCGCCACGTCGCTCACCGGCACCTGCCACGGTCCCACCAGCTGATCGCGGCTGATGAGACCGCCGACGGTGCGATCGCCGATGCTGATGAGAAAGGTCTTGTCGGCCACCGCCGGCAGGCGCAGCACGCGGTACGCGGCCTCGCGCAGGACGAGCGCGCCGGTGTCGAACGGCCGCGGCGCGCGGGCGGCGCTTGCCACCGTGCGCGTCAGGCGCGGCGGCTTGCCGAGCAGCACCTCGAGCGGCATGTCGACCGGGTCGCTGCCGAACAGCGGGTCGCGCACCTTGAGCCGTCCGCTCGCATCGATCGTGCCGATCACCGCGTACGGGCAGCGCTCGCGGGCGGCGATCGCCGCGAACTGCGACAGCGCCGCCGGCGCGATGACCAGCACGTAGCGCTCCTGCGCCTCGTTGCACCACAACTCGAGCGGCGAGAGCCCCGGCTCGGCGCTCGGGATGGCGCGCAGATCGAGGTGCGCGCCGCGCCCGTCGTGCGCCACGGCCTCGGGCACGGCATTGGACAGCCCGCCCGCTCCGACGTCGTGAATGAGCGCGATGGGGTTGTCTGCGCCGAGCGCCCAGCAGCGGTCGATCACTTCCTGGGCGCGGCGCTGCATCTCGGGATTGCCGCGCTGTACGGAGGCGAAATCCAGGTCCGCGCTCGAGCTGCCGCTGCCGAGCGAGGAGGCGGCGCCACCGCCCAGGCCGATGAGCATGGCCGGGCCGCCGAGCACCACGAGTGGCGCGCCGACCGGGATCGGCGCCTTGTCCACGTGCATGCGCCGCACGTTGCCCACGCCCCCGGCGAGCATGATCGGCTTGTGATAGCCGCGCCGGCGCTGCGGTGGATCCCCGGGCGCGTGCTGCTCGAAGGTGCGGAAGTAGCCGCACACCGCCGGCCGGCCGAATTCGTTGTTGAACGAGGCCGCCCCGATCGGTCCTTCGATCATGATGTCGAGCGCCGAGGCGATGCGCGCCGGCGCGCCGAACGCGTGCTCCCACGGCTGCTCGTAGCCGGGAATGCGCAGGTGCGACACGCAGAAGCCGGTCAGTCCCGCCTTGGGCTTGCCGCCGCGGCCGGTCGCCCCCTCGTCGCGGATCTCCCCGCCCGAGCCGGTCGCCGCTCCCGGGAACGGCGAGATCGCGGTGGGGTGATTGTGGGTCTCCACCTTGATGAGGATGTCGATCGGCTCGTGGCTGGCGCGGTAGACGCCGCTGTCGGGAGCGGGGAACCAGCGCGCGCCGTCTGCGCCCGCGAGCACCGCGGCGTTATCACGGTAGGCCGACAGCACTCCGGCGGGGTGGCGCTCGTGGGTGTAGCGGATCATGTCAAACAACGACTCCGGCTGCGCCTCGCCGTCGATGATCCAGCGCGCGTTGAAGATCTTGTGGCGGCAGTGCTCGGAGTTGGCCTGCGCGAACATCATCAGCTCGACGTCGCTCGGGTCGCGTCCGAGGCGGGCGAAGCTCGCGAGCAGGTAGTCCATCTCCTCCACCGACAGCGCCAGGCCGAGCTCGCGGTCGGCCGCCTCGAGCGCACTGCGGCCCGCGGCCAGCGAGACGCAGGTGAACGGGCGCGGTGCGTGGTGCTCGAACAGCCGCGCGGCCGCGGCGTCATCGAGCAGCACCTCCTCGGTCATGCGGTCGTGCAGCAGCGCGGCGAGCTGCAGCAGCCGCGCCGGGCCGAGCGCCTGGCGCGCGCGCAGGCGGTAGGCGATGCCGCGCTCGATGCGGCGCACGGCGCCGAGTCCGCAGGCCTGGGCGATCTCGCTCGCCTTGCTCGACCAGGGCGAGATCGTACCGAGCCGCGGCACCACCAGCACGCACTCGCCCGCGCCACCGGCCGCCGCCGGCTGCCGCGGCCCGTAGGTGAGCAGCTCCTCCAGCACCTGCCCCTCGGGCGGCCCGAGGGTGCGCGCCAGGTCGACGAAGTGCACGTAGCACGCCTCGACGCCCTCGACCGCGGGGTCGCGCGCGCGAAGACGCTCGAGGAGTTTGGCGATGCGGAATGCGGGGAGTGCGACGGGACCTGCGAGCTGCAGCATGGACTGCGCGGCGATCACTTCTTCTCGCCCGGCGGCGTCGAGTAGATCGGCATGGGGAACTGCGCCACGTTGGTGCCGCTCTCCAACACGGTGATCTTGGCCGGGCCGTGCTTGCGCACTTCGTCGATGCGCAGGATCGAGTGCATCGGCAGGAAGGTGCGCTTGACGCCGGAGAACTCGCCCTTGATGCGCTCCTCGCCGGGATCGAGCACCACCGAGGAGCGCTCGCCGAACAGCAACTCCTCGACCTCGATGAAGCCGAATAACTCGCCGTGGCTCACCTTGCGGGCGTAGACCTCGTAAATTTTGCCCTGATTCACGAACATAATGCGGAAAATGTGACTGGTTGCCATGGCGGGGCCGGGGGTCGCTGCTACTTTGACGCCGACATTATATGTCCGGGCGCGCCGGGGAAGCTGCCGCGTCCGCGCGAAACTGGGGCTGCAGGCGTACCTACACCGCAACGGATGACTCCTTTGAGTCGGGGAACCATGCTCAGGCTGCGAATCGTCAGTGACCAGCGGCGTTCGCTTGCCGAGCGCAGCAGCGCGCTCTTCTCGGTGGAGGGCGGCACCATCGGCCGCTCCGCCGACAACGACTGGGTGTTGCCCGATCCGCTGCGCTACGTGTCGGCGCATCACGCGCGCGTGCTGTTCCGCGACGGCCAGTTCTATCTGCAGGACGTCAGCACCAACGGCGTATACCTCAACGACGACATGGAGCCGCTCGCCAAGCGCGGCTCGAGCGGCTATCGCCTCACCAACGGCGACGTGCTGCGCATGGGCGACTACCATATCGTGGCCGCACTCGAGCAGGCGGAGCGCGAGCCGGACGCCGTGGCCGCCGCGGTCCCCACCAGCATCCACGCGCTGCACACGCTCGGCCGCGCGACCGAGCGCGACATCGGCGCGCGGCTCAACGTCGAGGAATTGCTGGTGCCGGTGATCGACCTGGATCCGGTGCTGCCGGTGAATGCCTACGGCCAGACGGTCACCTCCGGACGGGTACAGGCGCTCGCGCAATCGTCCGAGGACACCGCGCCACCCTCCGCCGCGCAGTCGCTCGCGCGGCTGGCGGAGGTGGTGGCGCGCGAGCCGAAGAACGGCGGCGCGCTCGCGCTCGAGGATATCCACACCGGCCTCGATGCCTTCTGCCGCGGTGCCGGCATCGAGTCCGAGCAGCTGCCGGCGGACGCACAGACGCGTCTGCTGCACCTCGCGGGCCGGCTGTTCCGCGAAGCACTGGTGGGCTTCAAGGAGCTCGAGCGCACCCGCGGCGAGACCCGCAACCGCTACCGCATCGAGCTGCCGCCGCCGGAGCACGACGATCCGCGGCCCTCGCTCGCCGACTCCCGGGTCGAGGACCTGGTGGTGGCGCTGTTCGTGCAGCACGAGGGGCGACGGCTCGACTCGGTACAGTGGCTGCGCGAGACGATCGGCGAAGGCAAGCAGCACGAGACCGCCACCGCGCAGGCGACGCGCGCCGCGTTCGTCGAGTTCCTCGACCGCCTCGACCCGGCCGAGCTCGAAGCGCGCTTCGAGCGCGCCGCGCGGCGCGGCAAGGCGCGCTCCGCCGACAAGGCGCAGTACTGGGAGCTGTTCACCACCTTCTACCGCAATCTCATCGAGATGCCGGCGGATCATCTGCCGCACACCTTCGTCGAGGCGTTCGCCGCCGCTTACCGCGAGGCATTGAAGAAGCCAGCGGATTGAGCCGGAGCGCGCAGGCGCGCGCGGCGCCGGTATGCGCAAGCCGCGGCGTGCACCGGCGGGGGCGCGCTTGACGCGCGGCGCGACACTGCGGCTATAGTGCGACGCGCTGCCGGGCGGGACCTGACGCGGAGCATGGCAGCGCGATGACGTGAGGTGGCGGAGAGGGTGGGATTCGAACCCACGTGCCGGAATTACCCGACCATCCGATTTCGAGTCGGCGCCGTTATGACCGCTTCGGTACCTCTCCAGTCGTGAGCCTCGTTTTTTGGGGCGAGTATTCTAGCGGAAAGCCGTGCGGTGAGAGGAGCTTCGTGCGCGCATGCACCCGCGTCGCGGCGCTCGGCCTGCTGGCCGTGAGCGCCGCCTGCGGCCACGTCGGGCCGTCGGCACTCGAGGAGATCCGCGCACGCGGCGAGCTGCGCGTGGTCACGCTCAACCTGCCGACCTGCTACTACCTCGGCGCGCAGGCCACCGAAGGGCTCGAGTACGAGCTGGCGGGCGCCTATGCCGCGCGGCTGCGCGTCAGGCTCAGCATGTACACGGTCGCCGACGAGCGCGCCATGCAGGCCGAGCTCGCCGCGGGACGCGCGGACATCGCCGCCGCCTCGCTCACCAACACCGCCGAGTGGAGCCGCGCCGCCGCCGCCGCCGCCCCCTACGCGCGCATCCCGCAGCTCGTGGTCTATGCGCGCAGCGGCGTGCGCCCGCGCGACACGCTGCAGCTCGAATCCGCGCGCATCGCGGTGCGCGCCGGCAGTGCGCAGGAGCGCATCCTGCAGCGTCTGAAGAGCACCGTCGCCCCGGCGCTGCAGTGGGTAGAGACGGCGCCGAGCTCGGCGGATCCGGTGGAAGACGTCGACTCGGGTGAAGCGCAGTACGCGATCACCGACGCGCGCGAATTCTCCTTCGCCCATCACCTCTACCCCAACGTGCTCGTCGGCTTCGCGCTCACCGAGGAGCGCCCGGTACAGTGGCTCGTGCGCCGCAACGCCCCCGAGCTGCTGGCGAGCGTCGACGCCTTCTTCCGCGACCTCGGCGCCTCGGGGCGCCTGGCGCAGCTGCTGCAGGAGTCCTCCGGCGACACGCGGCGCTTCGCCTACGAGGAGTCGCGCGAATTCCAGACGCACGTCGCCGACCGCCTGCCGCTGTATCGCTCGTGGTTCGAGGCGGCCGCCACGCAGTCGGGCCTCGACTGGCGCCTGCTGGCGGCGATCGGCTACCAGGAGTCGAAGTGGGATCCGCACGCGCAGTCGGGCGATGGTGCGTTCGGCGTGATGATGCTCACCGCGGACACCGCCCAGGCCATGGGCATCCGCGACCGCGGCAACCCCGAGCAGAACATCTTCGCCGGCGCACGCTACCTTGCGCAGGTGCGCGAGATGATCCCCGAGCGCATCGCCGAGCCGGACCGCACCTGGCTGACCGTCGCCGCCTACAACGTCGGCTTCGGGCATCTCGAGGATGCGCGCATCATCACGCAGGCGCTCGGCAAGAACCCGGATTCCTGGAGCGAGGTGCGCGAGCGCCTGCCGCTGCTCGCCCAGGAGCGCTGGTCCAGCCGCGCGCGACGCGGCTACGCGCGCGGCTGGGAACCGGTGCAGTTCGTCGACCGCATCCAGCGCTTTCTCACACTGCTCGAATGGCAGCCCGGGGAGAGCGGCCCGGCGGCGGCCGCGGCAGCCGCCGCGGCCGCAACCGCGCCGGCGCCCGCCGCGCAGCCCCAGGCCCCCGCCGGGCACGCGCCGCCACCGGCCGCACGGCCCGCAGCCACGCGCGCCGCGACGCCCGGGGCCTGAAGCGCCGTCAGTCGCGGCGCTGCGCGAAGAACTGCTGCAGCAGCCGCGCGCAATCGTCCATCAGCACGCCGCCGAACACGTCGACGCGATGATTGAGGTGCGGCAGGGCGAACACGTTGGTGACGCTGCCGGCAGCGCCGGCGCGCGCATCCCAGGCCCCGAACACCAGCCGGCGCACGCGCGCGTGCACCGCGGCGGCGGCGCACATCACGCACGGCTCGAGCGTTACGTAGAGCGTCGTACCGCCGAGGCGGTAGCTGCCGCGCAGCTGGCCGGCCGCGCGCAGCACACGCACTTCGGCGTGCGCGGTCGGGTCGTGGCTGGCGATCGGCGCGTTGCCGGCGGCGGCGATGATGGCATCGTCCCCGACCAGCACGGCGCCGACCGGCACCTCGCCGTCCGCCGCGGCCGCGCGCGCCTGTTCGAGCGCCGCGCGCATGAAGGCAGCGTCACGGCCGGGGTCGCCCGTGCCGGTCACGGGCTCGCGGCGGCGGGCGGCGGCAGGAACAGCGCCGGATCGACGAAATCCGCGTTCAGCGCCACGCCGAAGTGCAGGTGCGGTCCGGTGGCGCGGCCGGTCGAGCCGACCTTGCCGATCACGCTCCCGGCGCGCACCCGCTCCCCGGGGCGCACGCCGATGGCGCTCATGTGGCAGTACATCGTGACCAGGCCGCTGCCATGATCGAGGATCACGGTGTTGCCATTGAAGAAGAAGTTACCGGTCTCGACGACGCGGCCGTCGGCGGCGGCGTGAATGGGAGTGCCGGAATCGGCGGCGATGTCCATGCCGCTGTGCGGATTGCGCTGCTCGTTGTTGAATACGCGCCGCGAGCCGAATGAGCTCGAGCGCACGCCCTTCACCGGTGTCAGCAGCCGCAGGCTCGCCGGTGGAGTCTCCGAGTAGGTGGCATACGCGCCGCGCAGGCGCGGTTGCTCGCGGTTGACGCGCGCCAGGTCTTTCGCCGACAGGTTGACCTGCTGCGGCGCCACCGTGAGACGCTGCACGACGTACTGCTTGTCGGCGACCTCGAAGCCGACGACGTTGCCGCCGGCGCTACCGTCCTGCACCTGCACCTCGGCGTGCCCGGGCGGCTGCGACAGCGGGATGCCGACCACGGCCAGCCACTGGTCTGCGCGGCGCACCAGCAGCACGCGGTGCCCGGCGAACGTGACCGGCGGCGCGCGCCCGCCGGGCGCGTCGATCGCGAGCAGCGCCACCCCACCGGGCACGCGCTCCTCATCGGGCAGGCCGGGCGCTGCCGCTGGTGCCATGGCATCCGGCGGCACCGCTGCCGCCGGCTGCGCCCCGGCCAGGCGCATCCCGGCGGCGCACAGCAGCAGCACCAGCCACGCGGCGTGCCGCTTCATTTGCGCCCGGTCACACGCGCGGTGAGCGTGCCGCGCGCCAGACGGGCCTCGATGAGGTCGCCGCCGTGCACGCTGGCGGCATCCGTCACCAGCGCGCCGTCCGCGGCCGTGACGATGGCAAAGCCGCGCGCCAGCGTCGCCAGCGGGCTCACGCTGTTGAGCGCGCGCGCCGCCAGATCGAAGCGATGGCGCGTGAGCGCGAAGCGCGCGGTGAGCGTGCGCAGCAGCCGCGCATGCAGCGCGGCGTGCGCAGCCTGGTAATGCTGCAGCAGCTGCCGCGCGCCGTGGCGGCCGAGACGCTCGTGGCAGTGCCGCAGGTGCAGCGCATCGCGCTGCAGGCCGCCGCGTGCGGCTGCCGTCAGGCGCTGCTCGAGGTCGTCGAGACGCTGCAGCTGCTGTTGCAGCCGTGCGCCGGGATGTGCGAGCTGCAGCCGCCGGCCGAGCGTCGCGGTGCGCTCCTCGCCCGCGCGCAGTTCGCGCCGCATGCCTGCGCCGAGTCGCTGCGCGCTGCGCCGCAGCGTCTCCAGGCAGGCACGCCGGTCGGGCACGACCATCTCCGCGGCAGCGGACGGCGTCGCGGCGCGCGCATCGGCGACGAAGTCCGCGATGGTGAAGTCGATCTCGTGCCCGACCGCGGACACCACCGGTAGCCGGCAGGCGTAGATGGCGCGCGCCAGGCGCTCGTCGTTGAACGCCCACAGGTCCTCGAGCGAGCCGCCGCCGCGCGCCAGTATCAGCACGTCGCACTCGGCGCGCGCCGCGGCACTCTCGAGCGCCGCCACCAGCGCCGGTGCTGCTGTCGCCCCCTGCACCGCGCTCGGATAGACCACTACCGCGGTGGCCGGATAGCGGCGCGCGAGAATGTGCAGAATGTCGCGCAGCGCCGCGCCACTTGGTGAAGTGATCACGCCGACGCGCCGCGGAAAGCGGGGCAGCGCGCGCTTGCGCGCGCTCGCGAACAGCCCTTCCGCGGCCAGGCGGTTCTTCAGGCGCTCAAACTCGCGCCGCAGCGCGCCGACGCCAGCCTCCTCGAGGTGCTCGACGAGCAGCTGATACTCGCCGCGGGCCTCGTAGACACTGATGCGGCCGCGTACCAGTACCTGCGTGCCCGAGCGGGGCGTGAAACCGACGAGGGTATTCTTCAGACGGAACATGGCGCAGCGCAGCTGCGCCTCGCGGTCCTTGAGCGAGAAATACCAGTGGCCGGAGGCCGGCTGCGAGAAGTTCGACAGCTCGCCCTCCACCCACACCACTCCCAGCCCGCGCTCGAGCAGTACCCGCACTTCCCGGTTCAGCCGCGAGACGCTGTAGACGTTGCGGCCAGGTGGCGCGGCAATGCCGCTTTCGTGAGGCGCAGACATCAACGTGAACCTTAACATGAGGTTTACCGCGCCCGCCCGAGCGCCTACAATTGCGCATGCGCATCCTCGAAGAAGCCCTCACCTTCGACGACGTCCTGCTCGTCCCGGCCTACTCCGAGATTCTGCCGCGCGAGGTCGACCTCGCGACCCATATCACGCGCCGCATCCGCCTCAACGTGCCGCTGATGTCGGCCGCCATGGACACCGTGACCGAGGCGCGCCTCGCCATCACCATCGCGCAGGAAGGTGGCATCGGCATCATCCACAAGAGCATGACGATCGAGTCGCAGGTGCGCGAGGTCGGGCGGGTGAAGAAGTTCGAAAGCGGCGTCATCCGCGACCCGATCACGGTCTCGCCCGACATGTCGATCCGCGAGGTACTGGACCTCACCCGCGCGCGCGGCATCTCCGGGGTTCCAGTGGTGGTCGGCCGCAAGGCGGTCGGCATCGTCACGCACCGCGACCTGCGCTTCGAGGAGAAGCTCGAGGCCCCGGTCTCCTCGGTGATGACGCCGCAGGAGCGCCTGGTCACGGTGCGCGAGGACGCCCCCAAGGAAGAGGTGCTCGCGCTGCTGCACAAGCACCGCATCGAGAAGCTGCTGGTGGTGAGCGGCGCGCACGAGCTGGTCGGCATGATCACCGTGAAGGATTTCCAGAAGGCCAAGGAATTCCCGCGCGCCTGCAAGGACGACGGCGGGCGGCTGCGCGTCGGGGCGGCAGTGGGCACGACGCCCGACACGCTCGACCGCGTCGCCGCGCTGCGTGATGCGGGCGTGGACCTGGTGGTGGTCGACACCGCGCACGGGCACTCGAAGGGCGTAATCGAGACGGTGAAGCGGATCAAGGCCCGGTGGAGCGACAGCCAGGTGATCGCCGGCAACATCGCCACGGCGGAAGCCGCGCGCGCGCTCGTCGATGCGGGCGCCGATGCGGTCAAGGTTGGTATCGGTCCCGGCTCGATCTGTACCACCCGCATCGTGGCCGGCGTCGGCGTTCCGCAGATCTCCGCGGTGGCCAACGTCGCCGCAGCGCTCAAGGACGCGAACGTGCCGCTGATCTCCGACGGCGGTATCCGCTTTTCCGGCGACATCGCCAAGGCGCTGGCCGCCGGTGCGCACGCGGTGATGATCGGCGGGCTGTTCGCCGGTACCGAGGAGTCCCCCGGCGAAGTCGAGCTCTACCAGGGCGCCTCCTACAAGTCCTATCGCGGCATGGGCTCACTTGGAGCCATGGCCGGGCGTCATGGCTCCTCCGACCGCTACTTCCAGGACGCCGCCAGCGAGCTCGAGAAGCTCGTGCCCGAGGGCGTCGAAGGACGCGTGCCCTACAAGGGCAGCGTGGTCACCATCCTGCAGCAGCTGTCGGGCGGATTGCGTGCCGCCATGGGTTACACCGGCAGCCGCAGCATCACCGACCTGCGCACCCGGCCGGTGTTCGTGCGCATCACTTCGGCGGGCGTGCGCGAGAGTCATGTGCACGACGTCAGTATCACCAAGGAAGCGCCCAACTACCGGGTGTCCTGAAGTCACGCATGGCGAGCCTCCCCCGTCCCGCGCCCGGCGCCGGCGCAGAGCCGGCCGCACAGCGCGACATCCACGCCCACCGCATCCTCATCCTGGATTTCGGCGCGCAATACACCCAGCTGATTGCGCGGCGCGTGCGCGAGCTCGGCGTGTACTGCGAAATCCATCCCTGGGACCTGGACGCGGCGGCGGTGCGCGCCTTCGCGCCGCGCGGCGTCATCCTGTCCGGCGGACCGGAGTCGGTCACGCAGCCCGGGGCGCCGCACGCCCCGCCAGCGGTGTTTGAGCTCGGCGTACCCGTGCTCGGCATCTGCTACGGCATGCAGACCATGGCACAGCAGCTCGGCGGCAGCGTCACCGCCTCGAGCGAGCGCGAGTTCGGCTACGCCGAAGTCACCGTGACCGCGGCGAACAGCCTGCTCGATCAACTGGCGGACCGGCGCAACGCCGCCGGCCGCGCGGTGCTCGACGTATGGATGAGCCACGCCGACCGCGTGGCGCTGCTGCCCCCGGGGTTCGTGGCGAGCGCCACGACCGGCAGCATCCCGTTCGCCGCCATGAGCGACGAGCGGCGGCGCTTCTACGGCGTGCAGTTTCATCCCGAGGTGACCCACACCACGCAGGGCGCGCGGCTGCTGGAGCGCTTCGTGCGCGAGATCTGCGCCTGCGATGCGCTGTGGAGTACCGGTAACATCATCGCCGACGCCGTGCAGCGCGTGCGCGCCGAGGTCGGCGCCGGCAAGGTGCTGCTCGGTCTGTCCGGCGGCGTCGACTCCTCCGTGGTGGCCGCGCTGCTGCAGCGGGCCATCGGCGCGCAGCTCACCTGCGTATTCGTCGACCACGGATTGCTGCGTCTCGCCGAGGCGGACCAGGTGATGAGCACCTTCGCGCAACACCTCGGCGTGCGGGTGATCCGCGTGGATGCCGGGGCGCGCTTCCTCGCCGCGCTCGCCGGGGTCAGCGACCCGGAAGCCAAGCGCAAGATCATCGGCCGCACCTTCATCGAGGTGTTCGACGAGGAGGCCCACAGGGTGAGCGGCGTGCAATTCCTGGCGCAGGGCACCATCTACCCGGACGTCATCGAGTCGGCCGGCGCACGCAGCGGCAAGGCACACGTCATCAAGTCACATCACAACGTCGGCGGCCTGCCCGAGCGCATGCATCTGAAGCTCATCGAGCCGCTGCGCGAGCTGTTCAAGGACGAGGTGCGCCGTCTCGGGACCGAGCTGGGTCTGCCGCGCGAGCTCACCCATCGCCATCCTTTCCCGGGGCCGGGGCTCGCGGTGCGCATCCTCGGCGAGGTGCGCCAGGAGTACGCCGACATCCTGCGGCGCGCCGACGCCATCTTCATCGAGGAGCTGCGCAAACACGATCTCTACGAGCGCACCTCGCAGGCGTTCGCCGTGTTCCTGCCGGTGCGCTCGGTCGGGGTCATGGGCGACGGGCGCCGCTACGACTACGTGATCGCGCTGCGCGCGGTGGAGACGGTGGACTTCATGACCGCCCAGTGGGCGCGGCTGCCGTACGAGTTCCTCGAGCACGTCTCACGGCGCATCGTCAACGAGGTCGCCGGCATCTCGCGCGTGGTCTATGACATCTCCGCCAAGCCGCCGGCGACGATCGAGTGGGAGTGACCCATGAAAGAGTCAGTGGTGTTCACTGTCGCCTTCGCCCTGGTGTTCTATGCAAACGGTGCCGGTGCCATCGAGGGCTTCGTTAACTACAGCAGTTGGCACCTCATAGGCGCGAGCGAATTCGTTACCTTCCACAAATTCATTACGCCACGCGTACTCGCCTTCCTGGTCGCGCCCTCGGCTCTCGCGACCGTGTTTTCGATCCTCATGCTTTGGTTCCGGCCAGCGTCGATACCCGCATGGTCAGTGTGGTTGGTGATTGCGCTGCAACTTGTGCTGTGGGTGTCCTCGGTAACGATTCAAATACCTATACAGTTCAAGCTCGAGGCTCAAGGTCTATCAATACCTTTGGTCGACCATCTGATCGTAACTAACCTCTGGCTACGGCGTATTCCAAACCTCATCACGGCAGCGATATTCCTGTGGATGATGCTCACCGTGCTGGGCAAAGCGAGAACTCCCGCCTGACGCCGAGGCTCCGGCGCTGCCAGCACGCCGAGCTGGCGTGGGGGCTCATCTGGATTGCGTGAGCGACGTCTGATTCCCGCAATACCGTCCCAGCGATTATGACCAATGGGGGGAACAGGACCAGTCCTGGTAGGTAGGCTTTCTTAGGACGCTTGCGGAGAAGGGAATCGTCGGATGAGAGCATGCCTGCCGCTGCTGATTGCTTTGCTCTCGGGTTGCGGGGCAGCGGCGGTCTCAACGAACGCTCAGCAATCCATGCAGCAAGGGCATGAAGCCCCACCCGGGCCGCCATCCCCTGCATTTGCGCAGCCCCCGCCTGCACCGCCCCCGGCTGCACCGCCGCCTACTACTGCAAGTGTCGCAGGTATTTGGGATGTCAACGACACTGTCAATGGCCACGCGGTGAGTGAGGTGGCGCTGATAGCCAACGGCATGTATTTCTCACTAGCAACCGCTGACCAAGATGGCTGCAGCAGCATCAGCGGCGGCACATACACCATCGCTGGTCAGATATTCAGCGGCACCGGGGTCACCGCGATGCTATCGGCCTGCACGCCGCCGAGCGGTCTGAACTACTACCCATGGACACTGAACGTGTATGGCACCAATGGCGCGCTCAACCTGACGTTTACCGCTGGCAGCAGCGCAATCCCGACGCTCGGAGCTACGCTCGACCCGTTCTACAACCTATACACGTCCAGCATTGCCACGCTGGTTGGCAATTGGGATGACGCTGGGAACGTGCTGTCGGTAAATCCCGACGGGACGTTCTTCGAGCAACAAGGCAATGGCTGCACGATTACCGGCGCGTATACGGTCATTGATCCCGCGCACAATCTCTATGGAGTGTCGTTCCTGTTCGACGCTGCGACGTGCACCAACAGTATCGCGGGGATTCAGTTCACCGGGCTCGCGTACCTCACGCCCAGCTCCCCATCAACGTGGTATCACCTGTTGGAGGACGCCTCCGGCGTCAACGCGAGCGGCGCGCTCGTGGTGGTGTTCGACAGCATCACGCCATACTTCACGCCACCGACAGGGTGAGACCTCCAGCGGACCGGACGCCGGCGAATCTACCCCGCGCGAGCGTCGCGGCGTTTGGGCTTGGCGGGCTTGCGGTTACGCGGCTTGCCGGGTCGCGCGCTGCACCGACCAGCAGGGCTGAAGAACGTTGCCTTTGCGCCTGGCTGCAATCAACAGCAGCACGGCCGTGGAAGTGCAAACCAGCAACGCGACCGCGGATGCTTCCACCCCGAAGGCCCCGCCGGTCAGCCACTCGGCGCCGACCAATTTCCCCTGCAGCAGGCCCTGGGTCGCCCCGCCGGAAACTGCCGCGGAGAAGATTCCTCCCTGGGTGAAGTTCCAGGCGAAATGGATGCCCATGCACAGCCACAGACGTCGGGTCAGCATGTAAGCTGCCGCCAGCAATATCCCCGCCTCGAGCATGACGGCGCCTGCGTTGAGCAGCGTTGTCCCCGCATTGAGCAGGTGGAGGGCGCCGAAGATCGCCGCCGACAGCGCCAGGGCGAGCCAGCTTCCCAGCGATTGCTCGAGTATGCGGAACACCACCCCCCGCATGACCACCTCTTCGAGAACCGCCGCCAGGATGAAGCCGGGCACGGTGGCGAGCATGGCCAGCCATCCGTTGTTGCCCGTCACCCGGTAGACTCCCAGTGCCGCGAGGACTGCCATGGTCACCGACAAGAGCAGCGCCCCGAGGAGCAGCCCCGCGCCGAGTTCGCGCACTGCATGGGGTCCCGACAACTCCGCCACAGATCGCTTCTCGACGAGTCGTACGTAGCCACTGTAGGCGCTCACGACAACCAGGGTGAGCAGTAGAGCCCCGGCCTTCTTCAGGAGCTTGTCCGACACATACAGATTGAACGGAATTGCCACGGCCGCAAATGGAACGGCGATGGCAAGCAGTGCTGCGACGATCCGGCTGACGGATGACCGTAGCAGTCGCTCGCGCCACGGCGTCGCCGCGCGGGGTGTGCCTGACGCGCCGTTCATCGCCGCTCCTGTCTGGCTTGCCCGTGGGCCGCGATCGTGCGCCCGGACGCGCTCAACTGGCAACCGTTACCAGGCCCGTGGAATCCCTGACCGGCAAAGACCTTGTACTGTCTTGTCCCGCGAGGATTAGAATTCCTCGCTTAGATTTCCACTAGAAATACGCAGCGGGAGAAACGCGCATGACTTCCAGGCGAACCTTTCTGCAGACGACCGGCGTGCTGGCAGTCGGCATGGCCGGCGCATCGCAGACATCCGCGGCGGCCGCCGGCACCACAATGGCCGCAGACTACGCTGGCCCGCACGAGATGCCGACCAATGTCACCCTGCTGTCCATGCGCAATGCCGATGGCACGGAAACCCTCGGGGTGAAGGTCGGCGACGATGCGGTCATCGACGTGCGCCAGGCCCGCCGGTTACTCGGCATGACCGCCCCGCTGACACTCGAGGAGTTGCTCAAGGAAGGCAACGCCAGCGGACTCAACAAGCTGATCGCTGCCGCGCAGAGCTCGCACCGGGCCAGTGCTGCCATGGTGAAGGAATCATCCATAACCTTCGGCAGACTGTTCACGCATCCGAGCAAGATCGTGTGTATCGGCCTGAACTACCGGGCGCATGTCCAGGAAACCGACATGAAGCTGCCGAGCGTGCCGATCCTCTTCAACAAGTACAACAACGCGCTCGCGGCGCACAACTGCACGATCCAGCTGCCGCCGCGCGACGTGGCCTACAAGTTCGACTACGAGACCGAGATGCTGATCGTCATCGGCAGGAAGGCCCGCAACGTCTCTGAAACCGAGGCGCTGAGCTATGTTGCCGGCTATTGCACCGCCCACGACTTTTCCGCCCGCGATCTGCAGCTGGAAACTCCCAGCGTGCAATGGATGATCGGCAAGACCCTGGATAATTTCGGCCCCATCGGCCCGTATTTTGTGTCGTCGGACCTGGTCGGCGACCCCAACAACCTGAAGATCCAGACTCATGTGAATGGCGAGGAGCGCCAATCCTCCAATACCAGCTTCATGATCTTCAACCCGCAGAAGCTGATCGCCTACATCACGCGCATGTGGACACTCGAGCCCGGTGACATCATCTGGTCGGGGACACCCCAGGGCGTCATTCTCGGCTACCCCAAGGACAAGCAGGTGTGGCTGAAGCCGGGCGATGAAATCGTGAGTACGATCGAGAAGCTCGGCTCGCTCAAGTTCCGGCTGGCGTAGCGGCGCACCCGCGGCAAAGCGGATCAGCCGCCCCCCGGCGCGTGCCGGCCCGGGAGCGGCGTGACGAATATCGAGGCCAGACGCCAGCCGGTTTGCGTGCGGACGAATACGCCTCCCCAGCTCACCGTGACGGTGGCGGCATCCGCGCCGGGTTTGCCCTGCGTGAGCAGCAGCGGCGTCACCAGCACGGCGGTATCCGCTGCCACGCTGGCGATGCGCAACCCTTTCAGTTGCGGCTCGAGCTTCCAGGTCCCCTGCCACTGCCGCTCGAACGCCTCCATGGCCTCGCGGTATCCCCACACCGCGTCGCCGCCGTGCGCAGTCCACACGAAATCCTGCGAGTCCAGCAGCACGGCGGCCAGGGCCGCGCGGTCGTGAGCGTTCTGCGCGGCGATGAAACGCGAATACACGGCCATGATCTCCCACTGCGCGCCGTTGTCGGCCGCCGCCGCGGGCGCCGCGGGCACGGCGACTGCAGCCGGAGCCGTGGCAACTGCCGGTGCCGCGACCGCCGCGGCGGCAACGCCGGTGGACGGCACGGCGAGGGCCGCGGGTGCCGCGGCCGGTTGCGCCGGCGGCGGTGGGGCGGTATTGCCGCTGACGCCGGCTTTGGCGCTCGCCGCAGTGCGGGGCACCAGGTAGCCGCTGGTGATCAGCAGGCCCTTCTGCTCGGCGTCTGCACAGCTGAGCGGACTGACGGCGACACCCCGGACGCCGGTGGTCCCGTCACGCCGCGACAGCGTCTGTGCGGAGACGGCATTCGGCTCATTCCTGCCGGTCTTCGGGTCGACCAGACAGTAGTAACGATGGGTGTCAGGCGCTGAGCCAGTGTCGAAGTGTCCGCGTACCACTTCCCGGTCGAAGTCCTCCTTGAACGCCTGCGTGAAGGTGGACAGAAATCCTCCCCTCACCTCGGACACCTCGCCCGGCGCTGCGCCCGCCACGGGAGCGGCGGCGGTCGGCGGAGGATCCGCTCGCGCGCCGTCGGCCACGGCGGTGAGGAGCAGCAGGCTCCCCGCGACCTGAAGCGCACCTCGCGAAATTCGATTCATCGCCAATCCCCCTCGCGCCGGCGCGAGCGCACTACGCGCGACACCGTGCGCCATTGTACTGGCGTTGGCGCTGCCGCCGGCGCCGCTGGCGCGGCGACCTGCGCCGGCGGGCGGCCAAAGCACTAGCGAATGCCCACCTGCCCGCGCACCGCATCGATGAGGCGCTGCGGGTCGTAACCCGCGCCGTCCTTGAATACCAGCGCGACGTTCTCGATGTCGGCAATGTGCGCCGCCGGGTCGCCATGCACCAGTATCAGGTCCGCGCGCTTGCCGGCAGCGATGGTACCGATGTCGCGATCGCGGCCGAGGAAACGGGCGCCGTTCTGTGTGCCGATCTGGATCGCCTGCACTGCGGTGAAGCCCGCCTCCACCAGCAGCTCGATCTCGCGCTGATCGCCGAAGCCCGGCAGCACACCGCCGGCCCCGGTCGGATCGGGTCCGGCGAGCAGCAGCCCGCCGGCCGCGGCAAAGGCGTACTCGAAGTCCATCTCGGTACGAAACAACTTCGCCGGCGTGGCGTTGGCTGGATCCTGTTGCGCGCGGTAAATGAGGTAGTTGTCGCGTGCACTGCCGGACATGGCATCGAGTGCGCGGCGCTGCGCCGCCGGCCTGCCGGGAACGGTGAGCTCGAACACCGGCAGCGTGGAGGTCACCGCGACGTGATGATCGATGAGGGTGCGAATCAGACGTGCGAGCTCGGGGTCGGCGGGCTGCCTGCCGAGCCACGATCCGCTGAGCGCCTCGCCGCTCGGGCAATGGTCGGGCTGTCGGCCGGCGACGAACTCACTGTCGGTGTAAACCGGGCCATGCTCGAGGTCGTCGATGCCCGCCGCGATCGCTTCCGGCCAGCTCACCGAGCACAGATGCGCGGTGAGCTTCAGTCCGTGGCGGTGCGCCGCGGTGACCGCCGCGGCCAGCTCGGCGCGCGTGATGTTCGTGTAGGCCTTGAAGGAGGTCATTCCGGTAGCGGCCCAGTAGTCGACGAACCGCGTCGCCTCCTCGGCTCCGGCGAGCTCGTGCATCTGCGCGAAGAAGGTGCCGTGGCCCTCGAGGTACGGCGCGGTCAGATCGAGATGCGGCCCCGGCATGGCACCGGATTCGATGCGCGCGCGTACCTTGAGATCGGCGTAGGGCTCGATGCTGCCGGTCGTGCGCAACGTGGTCACCCCCGCCGCGAGATACAGGCGCGGCGCCGAATAGGGGATCTCGTTCACCACAAAGCCCGGCTCGACGCCGCCTGGTGAGTTGCGCTGCGTGTCGCGCGAGGCGGTGTAGAAGAGATGATCGTGCATGCCGACCCACCCGGGGAGCAACGCGTCCCCGGGAGCATCGCGCAGCAGCGCACCGTCGGGCACGCTGACGCTGGCCGCCGGGCCTACGGCCGCGATCCTGCCGTCGGCAATGATCAGTGTCTGATCGTTGCGCGGCGCAGCGCCGCTGCCGTCGATGATCTCGACGTGTCGCAGCGCGATCACCGGGCCGTGCAGCGCGACGTAGCTCGCAGCGTCGGGCGGCGGTGCCGCCGCACCGGCCGCGCCGGCTAAAACCAGCGCCGCAGCCACCGTCCAGAGAAATGCCCTGCGCATGAGCCCACCGCCTGTCCGCACAAAGTGGCGCATGGCACCACATCAGGGTCCTTGCCGCAACGTCCGGCGTGCTGCCGCGCGCCGCCGCCGCCGCCGCGGCTCTCGCGGTAAGATGCCGCGCCAGCCGCCCGCCCAGGTCGCCGACGCATGACGCCCGAAGAAAGCCACCACGAGATCCGCCGGACTGGTCACCGCTGGATCGACATCAGCGTCGCCGCCTGCGCGCTCACCGTATCGGTCACATCGCTGTTCGTCGCGATCCGCCACGGAAGGTCCATGGATCGGATGGCCGAGGCCAACGCCAGGCTGGTGCAAGCCAACTCCTGGCCGCTGTTGCAGCGCTATCAATCTGACGTGGGCGCGCAGGGCGCGCGGGTTTATTCACTCGACGTAGTCAACAATGGCGTGGGCCCCGCGAAGGTGGAGTCCGTCGAGGTGTTCTGGAAGGGGCGCCCGGTACGCAACCCGCGCGAACTCCTCGAACTGTGTTGCCTCAAGGGCAAGGCGGAGGGCGACAAACCGCCTTTCGAGACGAGCGGGCTGATGGGCTCGGTGCTACGCGCCGGCGAGGTGCGCCCTATCGTACAATTTGCCGAGGATCCGCAGCACGAGCAGTTAACCGACGGGCTGCACATCTCGCTGCGTGATATCACCTGGAACACCTGCTATTGCTCGGTCTTCGATGAGTGTTGGCTGAGCGACCTGCAGACGCTGCATCCGCCCACCGTTCAGCAGTGTCCGGTGCCGAAGGTGCCCTTCGGCGGCTAGCGTCGTCGCCGATTGGCGACGGGCTGCCGGGAACGCTGGCCGTGTCAACGGCGGAGTCTTGTGCGCGTTGGCTGACCTCTGGTGCAATGACGGCGGGAGGGTACCGTGAAGCGCTGTCGAGCCTGCCTCATGATCGCCGCATCATGCGGAGTTCTCGCGGTTCTCGCAGCCTGTGGGTACCACCACGACTATTACTATCCGCCTCCGTCCCCTCCCCCCAGCGGTGACGGCGCCAGTCCCACCGGGCTCATCCAGGGAACCGATGGCAACTTCTACGGCACTACCAACTACGGTGGTCGCTACGGTGCCGGCACGTTCTTCAGGGTCACCCCGGCGGGCGCAGAGACTCTGCTCTACTCCTTCGTCGGGGGTCCCGCCGACGGCGCAGCCCCCGATGGGGTGATCGAGGGCGCGGACGGCAACTTCTACGGCGCCACCAGCAACGGCGGCAGCGGCCCATGCCCGTTCGGGTGCGGCACGGTGTTCAAGATCACTTCGGACGGCGCGGAGACAGTGTTGTACTTCTTCGGCGGTGCCGCCGACGGCGGCGCGCCGAACGGCCTGATCCAGGGTACCGACGGCAACTTCTACGGCACCACCGCTTTCGGCGGGCAGTTCAACACGTTCTGTAACCAGCAGGGTTGCGGGGTGGTGTTCCGCGTCACGCCGGCAGGAGTGGAGAGCGCGCTGTACGCCTTCGTCGGTGGCCAGAACGACGGCGCGCTGGCGGCGAGCGTGATCCAGGGCAGCGACGGGAATTTCTACGGCACCACGCAGTACGGCGGACCAGGCAATTCGGGCACCGTCTTCAAGGTCACGCCGACGGGCACCGAGTCCGTCCTGCACTCCTTCGCCGGCGGCAGCGACGGGGCGCTACCGCAGCTGCCGCTGACGCAGGGTAGCGACGGCAATCTCTACGGCACGACGCCTTACGGCGGCAAGAACGGCAACGGCGTGGTGTTCCGCGTGACGCCGGCGGGCGCCGAGACGGTGCTCTATGCGTTCGCCGGCACGAGCAGCGATGGCGCCAACCCTTTCACCGCCATGGTGCAGGGGAGCGATGGCAACTTTTACGGCACGACCAGCTCCGGCGGCGACGGCGCCTGCGCTGGCGGCTGCGGGAGCGTCTTCAGAGTCACCACGGCGGGCGTGGAGTCGACGCTCTATCTCTTCGCGCCGAGCGCCAGCACTGGCGCCCAACCCCCGGGCCCTTCCGCCCTGATTCAGGGAACTGACGGGAATTTCTACGGCACCACCAGCGCCGGCGGCCAGTTCGGCTCAGGCACGCTGTTCAGGCTCACCCCGGCCGGTGCCGAGACGGCGCTCTACTCCTTCGGCGCGACTGCCTAGCGGTTACGACGCTTGCGATCGGCACGCTGCCGCGGCCGCGTGGAGCGCGCCGCAGGGCGCTGCGGGGGCTGGTAGGGGTTGGCATCGGTGCGGTACTCGATGAACACCGGTGTCGCGAACAGGTCGTAGGCCTTGCGAAAGACGTTCGCCAGATAGCGCGTGTAGGCTTCCGGCACCGCGCTGGTCTGGTTGCCGTGGATCACGATGCGCGGCGGATTGCGGCCGCCCTGGTGCGCATAGCGCAGCTTGATGCGCCGGCCGCGCACCAGCGGTGGCTGGTGGACGGTAAGCGCCCGCTCGAGCGTGCGCGTCAGCTCGCGCGTCGGCAGCGTGCGCATGGCGGCCTCGTAAGCGCGCACCGTCGACTGCACCAGCTCGCCGACGCCGCTGCCGTGGCGTGCCGAGATGACATGCAGCGGGGCGAACGGCACGAAATCGAGCTTGAGGGCGAGCTGGCGGTGGATCTGTTCGCGCTGCTCGCTGGCAACGCCGTCCCACTTGTTGACCGCGATCACCAGTGCACGGCCACGCTCGAGCGCGATTCCGAGCACGCTGGCGTCCTGCTCGGCCACTGTGTCGTGTGCATCGAGCACCATGATCACCACCTGTGCTTCGTCGATCGCCTGCAGCGTCTTCGCGATGCTCGCCCGCTCGACCGCGTCCTCCACCCGCGCGCGGCGGCGCACGCCGGCGGTGTCGATGAGCAGGAAGCGGCGACCGTCGCGCTCGAAGGGAACCAGGATGCTGTCGCGCGTCGTCCCCGGCTCCTCGCTCGCGATGACGCGCTCCTCGCCCAGCAGGCGATTGACCAGGGTGGACTTGCCGACGTTCGGCCGACCAATGACGGCGATGCGGATGGCGCCGGAGTCGTCCTGCTGCGCCGCTTGCGGCGCAAAGCCCTCCAGCACGTGCTCCATCAGTGCCTCGCAACCCTGTCCGTGGCTGGCGGAGATGGCGAGCGGCGCCCCGAGGCCGAGCCGGTGGAAGTCCGCGCCGGCGACATCCGGGTCGAGTCCCTCAGCCTTGTTGAGCACCAGCGTCACGGGCTTGCCCGAGCGGCGCAGCTCGCGCGCGACGAACACGTCCTGCGGGGAGAGCCCGGCGCGCGCATCGGCCAGCAGAATCAGCCGGTCGGCTTCCTGCACCGCCCGCTCAGTCTGCGCGCGCATCTGTGCCGCGATCCCGACCGGGTTCTCCACCAGTCCGCCGGTGTCGATCACCACGCAAGGCACCGGACCCAGCCGACCGAAACCGTATTGCCGGTCGCGCGTCAGCCCTGGCACGTCCGCGACGATGGCATCGCGGGTGCCGGTGAGCACGTTGAACAGGGTGGACTTGCCGACGTTCGGCCGGCCGACCAGTGCGATGACGGGCAGCATGCGAGGCGGCTTGCGCTGCGCACGCCGCTACTTGCCCTGCGCACTGTCCGCGGCAGCCGGCGCGGCGGCAGCCGGCGCGCCGGCAGGCGGTGGGGACGCGGCGGCGGCCGGCTGCGGGGCTGGCGCCGCCCCCGGACGCGGCGTGACCCGGTAGGCGTTGATCTGCCCGCGATCGTTGATGACCACCACCAGGTTGCCGGCCACGAGGGGCGAATTGCTGATGCGCACCTTGCCCATCTGCACGCGTGCCGCGAGCGCACCGCTCGCCTTGTCGAGCCAGTGAACATAGCCCTGGAAATCCCCGGTCACGACGCTGTCGTCCATGATGGCGGGCGCCGAAAGTCCGCGGTGCAGCAGCCCCTTCTGCCGCCACACTTCCGCGCCGGTGCGCGCCTTGAGTGCCACCACCTCGCCGTTGGCGTCCGACATGTAGAGCGTGTCGTCATCGAACACCAGGCCGCGATAGCTCGAGGCCTCGTGCGACCACCAGACCTGCCCGGTGTCGAGCGCCAGCATCGCCACGCGTCCCTGGAAACCGACCGCGTAGATGTCGTGGCCGGCGACGCCGACCGCCGAATCGATGTCCACGAGGCGCTCGAGCTCGGTACGGCCGTGCGGCGGCGTCACCTGCGACTCCCAGGCCACCGAGCCGTCGCTGATGTTCACCGCGAGCAGCTTGCCGTTGTCGAACCCGCACACCACCACCTCGCCGATGATCACCGGTCGGGCCGTGCCGCGCAGCGACAGCCGCGGCACCGCCTGCTGCTGTGCCCACAGCTCGTGGCCGTCATCGGGGCTGAGCGCGTGCAGCTTGCCGTCGACCGTGCGCACCGCGATGAGGTGCGCGCCGATCGTGGGTGCGGCCAGCACTTCACCGTTCAGCCGCACCTGCCAGCGGGCCTTGCCGCTCATCGCCTCGAAGGCGAACAGCCGCCCGTCGCTCGCACCGACGAGCACGAGCTGCTCGCTCGCCGCGGTACCACCCGATAGCGGCGCACGCGTCTTCGCCCGCCACACTTCCCGCCCGCTGGTCAGGTCGAGCGCCACGACGTCGCCGCGGTGTCCGGCGGCGTACACGCGGTTGTTCGCCATCGATATCCCCAGCCCGAGGCGCAGCGCGACGGCTTTCTTGTCGTCGACGCTCGCGCTCCACACGCGCTTCACGACGAGGCTGGGTTTAGTGAGCGGGGTGAGCTTGGCGGGCTCATCGATTGCCTTGTCCTTGGAGCACGCGCCCGCCATCAGCAGGGCCGCCAGGGCACTCAGCAGCACCGCGCCCGCCGCCACGTTGCGCCTGCGCGGGTACCGCTCGCGCATACCCGTCACCTCGCCACCGCTGCGGCAGGCGCCGGCGCGGCCGGCGCGGCCGGCCCCGGGGCGGCAGCCAGGTCGGCGATCTTCAGATCGAGCAGCGCGGCCGCGCCGCCCTCGTTCTTGGCGCGCGCGCTGCGATACTCGTTGAGCGCCGCGCTCTTGTCGCCCTTGGCGAACCAGGCATCGCCGCGCACCTCGTGCAGGCGCGCCGCGAACGCGCCCGGGTCGGCGGTGCCGAGGGTCGCGAGCGCGCTGTCCGCCTTACCCTGGGCGATCTGCACGCGCGCCAGGCGCAGCCGCGCCACCATCGCCAGGTCGCTATCCCTGGAATGCTCCACGACCGCGCCAAGCTCTGCGGCGGCGCGGTCGAGCTCGTTGTCGTCGACATACACCCGGGCCGCAAGCAGTTTGGCCTGGTCGGTGTACGGCGAGCCGGGATCGTCGCGTTCCAGCTCCCCGAGCCGCACCAGTGCCTGCGAGCGATCACCGCGCTCGAGCGCCTGCACCATCTGCGTGTAGCGCGCGCCGGCGGCGAGCCGCCCGGCATCGAGATGCCCCTGCCACCAGCGCCAGCCGTACACGGCTGCCACCGCGAGCGCAACGGCCAGGATCAGCGCCGGGCCGTTCTCGCGCACCTGCGTCTTGACCCATTCCCATTGCTCTTTCTCTGACAGGTAATCTTCCACGCACCCTCCTCTTGCGTCTGGCGGCGCGCTAAGCGGCGCCGCGCACCGCGGCCAGCGCGGCATCGATGCCGGCGGCCAGCTGCGCCAACGGACACTCGCTCTGACCGGCAGTTGCGCGCAAAGGTTTCACGGCCGCCACCCCGCGCGCCAGCTCATCCTCGCCGATAACCAGCGCCAGCAGCGCGCCGCTGCGGTCGGCGCGCCGGAACTGGGTCTTGAAGTTGCCGCCTCCGGCGTTCAGCTCGAAGCGTACACCGGGGCGTTCGCTGCGCAGCCGCTCGACGAGCTGCAGCGCCCGCACCTCCGCCTCCCCGCCGCCGACCACTACGTACACCTCGGGCGGCCGCGGTGCCGTGGCACCGCCGGCGGCCACCAGCAGCGCCACCAGCCGCTCCACCCCCATCGCAAAACCGACCGCCGGAGTCGCATCGCCGCCGAGTTGCGCGATCAGGCCGTCGTAGCGGCCGCCGGAGCATACGGCATTCTGTGCGCCGCTGGCGGCGGTAATCCATTCGAACACGGTGCGGTTGTAGTAGTCGAGGCCGCGCACCAGGCGCGGATTGATCTCGTAGGGGACACCGACCGCATCGAGCATCGCGCACAGCGCCGCGAAGTGCTCGCGCGAGGGCGCATCGAGGTGCTCGGTGAGCAGCGGCGCCGCGCGGATGAGCGGCTGCATTTCGGGGTTCTTGCTGTCGAGCACGCGCAGCGGGTTGCCGCTAAGGCGACGCACACTGTCAGCGTCGAGCTGCGCTTCGTGGGCGCGCAGATAATCGACCAGCCGCGCGCGATACTCCTGGCGGCTCTCGGGCGAGCCGAGGGAGTTGATCTGCAGCTTGAGACCGCCGATGCCCAGCAGCTGCCACAGCCGCGCACTGAGCGCGATCAGCTCGCCGTCCACATCCGGACCGGGGCAGCCGACGGCCTCCACGTCCACCTGCCAGAACTGCCGATACCGTCCGGCCTGCGGGGCTTCGTGGCGAAACATCGGGCCGAGGCACCACAGCTTGTGACGCTGTCCGCGCAGCATGCCGTTGCAGATCAGCGCGCGCACGATGCCGGCGGTAGCCTCGGGCCGCAGCGTCAGGCTGTCGCCGCCGCGGTCGGTGAAGGTATACATCTCCTTGCCGACGACATCGGTATGCTCGCCGATGGCGCGCCTGAAGAGCTCGGTGTGCTCCACCACCGGCACGCGGATCTCCTCGTAGCCGTAGGCGCCGAGCAACTCGCGGGTGCAGCTCTCGAAGCGCTGCCAGGCACCGATCTCGGCCGGCAGCACGTCGTTCATGCCGCGCACCGCGGGAATCTGCGCCGGCATCTTCATTCGCCGCGCGCCAGCCGCGCCGCCGCCGGCGTGGCATGTCCGGTGGCATCGATCAGCAGGTGCGCGCTGCCGTCGCGATGCACCAGGTCAGCGAAGCTCACCGGCCGGCCGTTCAGCTGCAGCCTCACCGCCGGTGAGTTGCCGAGCACTACGGCGAGCGGCGCTGTGCCGACGAGCGTGCGCACGCCACCGCCCTCGATCAGGCCGTGCAGCAGCCGCCGCCCGTCCGCATCCGAGATCTCGACCCAGCAGCCGCCGCTGAAGGTGAGCTCGAGCCGCGCCTCGCGGCCGGTCGCGGCGAGTGCACCGCGGCCAGCAGCCGCGGGCAGCGGGGAGCCGGACGGGGATGCCGCCGCGCCGGTCGCGTCCGCCGGCGCCCCGCCCTGCGCCGGGACCGCGGTGCTCGCCGGGGGCGCCGGGGCGAGCGGGCGCGCCTTCTCACCCGGGAGGCTGAGAAACCACCACAGCAGTCCGGCCAGCGCGCAGCCGACCACCAGCAGCAGCGCGGGCAGCAGCAGGCGCGTCGAGCGGCCGGGCGGCTCGCTGCGCGGTATGCGCGTCAGGTCGGGAGGCGCGGCCTGACGGCTGCCGGTGTACAGCTCCTGCAGTTCCTCGGGGCGCTCGCCAACGAGATCCGCATAGCGCCGCAGGTGTCCGCGCACGTACACATCCGCCCCGAGGGCGGCGAAGTCCTCGGCCTCGAGTGCTTCGAGGACGCGGGCGTCGACGTGCAGCTTCTCGGCCGCCTGCAGCATGGTGAGGCCCTTGTGTTCACGGGCCGCGCGCAGCCGCGCGCCAATGCCGCGGACGTCCGGGCCAGGAGCTGCGCTCGTCATGCGCTGTCAGCCGGGGTTGTGATCGAGCCCCGCCAGCGCGCGTGTCTGGTCGGTGTCGGGGAAATCGAGCTGCAGCTTGCGGGCGTAGCGCTGCGCGCCGAGGCGATCACCCTGGGCCCGGGCGACGCGCACGCCGAGCAGCAGCAGGTCCGGCGTTGCCGGGAAGCTGCCGAAGAACCCGTCGATCGTGGTGCGCGCCGCGGTGAGGTCGCCGTGCTGCATCTGCAGCTCGGCGAGCTGATAGGCCGCTTCTGCGAAATTCGGCCTGATCTGCAATGCGCGGCTGAACTCGGCGCGCGCCTCGTCGTCGCGCTTGGCCGCGCGCAGGCACACCCCGGCGTTGGTGTAGGCGGCCTCGGGAGTGGTGTAGAGCGCGTTGTGCGCGGCGTCGAGGAAGCGCTTGACGCCCTCGTCGGTGCGGCCGTTCTGGCACAGGTAGACCGCGTAGTTGTTCACCACCTTGGGGTCGTTGGGCGCCAGGCGCAGCGCGCTGCGAAACTCCTCGTCGGCCTTCTTGGCGTCGCCCATGCGTTCGAACAGCATGCCGCGCGCGCTACGCACGTCAGCGTTGTCCGGGTCCTGGCTGAAAGCGCGGTCGAGCTTGTCCTTGGCGCGCGCCAGGTCCCCCTGGTTCATGTAGGCAATGCCCAGCTGCACGTTGTAGGTGGCCGCGTCGCGCTGGTTGGCGGCATGGTGCGGGTTGGCGTTGACGCAGCCGCCGAGCAGCACCGCCAGCACGATGCAGGCAGCCGGCCGCGCACGCGAGAAGACCACAGTGTCGTTGAGTTGCTGTCTCATGGGTGGACCGCGACGCCGATGACCTTGTTGCCGAGCCGCACGGTGGTGCGGTCGATGACCCGTCCGGCGAGCTGCCCGCAGGCGGCATCGATGTCCTCGCCGCGGGTGCGCCGCACCGTCGCCAGCACGCCGCGCTGCAGCAGCTCATCGCGAAAGCGCTGAATCGCGGCGGCGGGCGAGCGGCGGTAGTGCGTGCCGGGAAACGGGTTGAAGGGAATCAGGTTCACCTTGGCCGGGTGACCCTTGAGGAGGCGGGCAAGCGCGCGCGCCTGCGCCGGCGAATCGTTGACGCCATCCAGCATCACGTACTCGAAGGTGACGCTGCGGCCGTTCTGCTCGTCGAGATAGTGCCAGCAGGCGCTGAGCAGCTCGGCGATCGGGTGCTTGCGATTGATGGGCACCAGCTCGCTGCGCAGCGCATCGTCGGGGGCGTGCAGCGACACGGCCAGCGCGACGTTCGCGACCTGCGCCAGCTTGTAGATCTGCGGCACCAGGCCCGAGGTCGACAGCGTCACGCGGCGCCGCGACAGGTCGAAGCCGAAGTCATCGAGCAGAACGCCGAGCGCGGGCACGACGTTCCTGAAGTTAGCCAGCGGCTCACCCATCCCCATCAGCACGACGTTGGTGACGCGGCGCGGGTCGCCGGGTGCGGCCGCGTCCGCCGTCGGTGACGCCTCGCGCGAGAGCTCGCGCACCGCGAGCCACACCTGGCCGACGATCTCCGCGGTGCTTAAGTTGCGGTTGAAGCCCTGCTGCGCGGTGGCGCAGAACGAGCAATCGAGCGCGCAGCCGACCTGCGAGGAGATGCACAGCGTGCCGCGATCGGGCTCGGGAATGAAGACCATCTCGTAGGCCTGGCCGGCGTCGGCCCGCAGGCTCCACTTGCAGGTGCCGTCGGCCGAGCGCTGCGTGCTCACGATCTGCGGGGCGCGCACCTCGGCCGCCTGCGCCAGGCGCGCGCGGAAGTCCTTGGCGAGGTCGGTCATGTCGGCGAACGAGCTGACGCCGCGCTTGTAGATCCACTGCATCAGCTGGCGGGCGCGGAACGGGCGGCTGCCGACCTGCGACACGAACTCCTCGAGCCCCGCGCGCGTCAGGCCGAGCAGGTTGGTGCGCTCTGTGGCGGCGGCGGTCATGGTGTCAGCGGCAGGTGCGTCAGGCGCGCCCGTGCAGCTCCGTGGTGCTGAAGAAGTAGGCGATCTCGCGCGCGGCGGTCTGCGGCGCGTCCGAGCCGTGCACCACGTTCTGCTCGATGCTGCTGGCCAGATCCGCACGGATCGTGCCCGCGGCAGCCTGGCGCGGATCGGTCGCGCCCATGATGTCGCGGTTGCGCGCGATCGCCCCCTCGCCCTCGAGCACGGTCACCAGCACCGGACCGGAGCTCATGTAACGCACCAGGTCGCGAAAGAACGGCCGCTCGCGGTGTACCTCGTAGAACCCTTCGGCCTCGCGCTGCGACAGCTGCAGCATGCGCGCGGCGATGATCGACAGGCCGGCTTTCTCGAAGCGGCGCAGGACCTCGCCGATGTGATTGCCGCTGATGCCGTCGGGCTTGACGATGGAGAGGGTGCGCTCGAGCGCCATGCACGGGGACCTTTCGAATCTGACACGGGAGATACGCCGGCGGCATGTGGGTGCCGCCTTGCCGCAAGCGCGGCGCAGTTTACCTTGGGTGCGGCGCCTGCGGCAATTTGCCGTAAGACGGAAGTGCCCGTGGCTTAAGGATTTTTTGCCCGCGACCGGCGGCAGCGGCGCGCATCAGCGTGCAGCCCCTGGCGGCGGCTTATACGGAGAAGCTCTCTCCGCAGCCGCATTCGCCCTTGACGTTCGGGTTTCTGAAGCGGAAGGCCTCGTTGAGGCCCTGCTTCACGAAGTCGACGATGGTTCCATCGATCAGCGCGAGGCTCGCCCCGTCCACGAACACCCGCACGCCGCGGTCCTCGAACAGCGCGTCGCCGGGTTCGGGGGCGTCGGCGTAGTTGATGACGTACGCAAAGCCCGAGCAGCCGGTCTTGCGGACGCTGAGGCGCAGCCCGATGCCGTGCCCGCGTGCGGCCAGGAAGGTCTTCACCCGGGTGGCCGCGGATTCGGTCAGGGAAATGCCCATCGCTCCTCGCATTGTAGCGCCTTATGAGCCGTGCGCGCGGCAGGCGCGCAACGCATCCTCAATCAGCAGCAGCCGCCCGAGCTTCTCCGCCGGGACCCCGCGGGCGGCGCCCCATTGCAGCGGTGCGCCCGGGATCAGCTCCTGCACGTCTCGCCCGCGCAGCTCGCCGCACAGCCACGCGGCGACATCCATAGTATGGGGGCACGCGAACGCCTTAAAACGTGCGTCCTTCACAATGTCGCCGGCGACCAGCAGCTCGAAGCGGATCCAGGTGTCCTGCCCCGCGGCCCCGGCTTCGCCGCTGATCAGCCGCGCGCCGGAGGCACGCGCCGCGCGCCACTCGTCCGCCGCGCCCCCCAGCGCCTCAGCGGCTGCCGGCGACAGCGCCCGCAACCTCGCCAGCGCCTCCCGTACGGTGGTGAGCGCGAAATCCACCTCGGCTGCCTCGGTGAAGCGGCCCAGGCTGAAGCGCAGCGAGCTCTGCGCGAGCTGCACGTCGCGCCCCAGGGCGCGCAGCACGTAGGACGGGTCGGGCGAGTCGGAGCTGCAGGCCGCTCCGGTCGAGACGGCGAGCCCGCCAAGCGCCGCCACCAGGCTCTCACCCTGCACGCCCTCGAAGGACACGTTGAGAATGCCGGGCACCCGCTCGGCCGCGCCGCCGTTGAGGTGTGCGCCACCACTTGCCGCAAGCCCCTGCCACAGCCGCCCGGCCAGCTGCGCGAGCCGGGCGCTCTCGGCCGGCAGCTCGCGCTGCGCGAGCTCGCACGCCGCGCCGAAGCCGACGATCTGGTGGGTCGGCAGCGTCCCGGGGCGCAGGCCGCGCTCCTGTCCGCCGCCGTACATCAGTGGCTGCAGCAGGCCGCGCGCACCGCTGCGCAGGTAAAGCGCGCCGATACCCTTGGGGCCATAGAGCTTGTGTGCCGTGAGCGAGGCGAAATCCAGCGGCAACGCGGCGAGTGCCAGCGGCACCTTGCCCGCCGCCTGTGCGCAGTCGCTGTGCAGGGCGACACCGCGCTCGCGGCACAGCGCGCCGAGCGCCGCCAGGTCTTCAAGCACGCCGGTCTCGTTGTTGGCGTACATCACCGCGGCCAGCACCGTATCGGGTCGCAGCGCCGCGGCGAACAACTGCGGGTCGAGCCGGCCGGAACGCGCCGGCGTGAGCCAGGTGACGCTGAAGCCTTCGCGCTCGAGGCGCCGGCACGGATCGAGCACCGACTTGTGCTCGGTGCGTACGGTGACGATGTGCCGCCCGCGGTCGGCGTTGGCGCGCGCGCAGCCGAGGATGGCCAGGTTGTTGGATTCGGTGGCGCCCGAAGTGAACACGATCTCGGCGGGCTGCACGCCCAGCAGCGCGGCGACCTGTGCGCGCGCCTGCTCGATGCGCGCGGCGGCGCGCGCGCCTGAGCCGTGTACCGAGGAGGCATTGGCGAAGTCCCCCTGCCGCGTAAGGCACTCGCCCATCGCCTGCGCCACGCGCGCATCCACCGGCGTCGTGGCCGCGTAGTCGAGGTATACCGGCGCGCTGCTCACCGCGTACCGCCCGCCGGCCGCCGCCGGTTCTGCACCGCCGTGAGGATGCCGCGCAGGATGTGCACCTCGTTCTCATCGAGCTCGGCACGCTGCAGGAAACGGCGGATGCGGCCCATGAGATGCGTGCCGCTCTGCGTGCGGTCGCGGAAGTCGATCTCCTCGAGCACCTGCGCGAAGTGCGCGTACAGACGCTCGAGCTCCTGCGCGGTGGCGAGCGGGGCGTCCGCCGGCGTGCGCGGCGCGGCCGCGCCGTGGCACGCGCGGAACAGCTCGTAGGCCACCAGCTGAACCGCCATGGCGAGATTGAGCGCGGCGTACGCGCTGCTCGCGGGGATGCGCACCAGCGCGTGCGCCGTCTGCAGCTCCTCGTTGGTGAGCCCGGTGCGCTCGGTGCCGAACACCACGGCGGCCGGGCGGCGCTGCGCCTCGGCCACGATGCGCGCCGCCGCCTCGCGCACGTCGACGACGCGAAAACGCTGATCACGCTCGCGCGCGGTGGTCGCAGCGACGTAGCCGCAACCCTCGAGCGCGGCGGCCAGCGACGGCACCACGCGCGCCTGCGCCAGCACGTCGTCCGCGCCCGAGGCACGCGCGGTTGCCTCCGGGTGCGGGAACTCGCGCGGTCGCACCAGCAGCAGCGTGCCGAGCGCCATGTTTTTCATGGCGCGCGCCACGGCGCCGATGTTGCCCGGGTGCGAGGGCTCTACCAGCACAATGCGGATGTCGGCGGAATTCATCTGTTACGCTAGCGTCGTGTCGATCGACAGGTGAGCTTAAGGATCGTGCAGCCGCTTCTCAATATCGCGGTGCGCGCCGCGCGGCGCGCCGGCGAAATCATCGTCCGCAGCATGAACCGCCTCGAGTCGCTCACCGTCACCACCAAGGGACGCAACGATTTCGTCACCGAGGTCGACCGCGCGGCCGAGCAGGAGATCATCGCCACCATCCGTCGCCACCATCCGCAGCACGCTTTTCTCGCCGAAGAGAGCGGGCGCAGCGGCACGCACGATACGCTGTGGATCGTCGACCCGCTCGATGGCACCACCAATTACCTGCACGGCTTCCCGGTGTTCGCGGTGTCGATTGCCTGCCAGGTGAAGGGACGCCTCGAGCACGCGGTGATCTACGATCCGCTGCGCGGGGAGCTGTTCACCGCGAGCCGCGGCGCGGGTGCGCACCTCGACAACCACCGCATGCGCGTCAGCAAGGCACGTACGCTCGAGGGGGCGCTGGTCGCCACCGGTTTTCCCTACCGCGCCAATGTGCAATATCTCGACGCATACCTGGCGATGCTGCGCGAGGTCACCCTTCAGGCCGCGGGCATACGCCGCCCCGGCTCCGCCGCGCTCGACCTCGCCTACGTCGCCGCCGGGCGCGTCGATGCGTTCTGGGAGATCGGCCTGAGCGCCTGGGACACGGCCGCCGGTACGCTGCTGATCCAGGAGGCGGGCGGCCGTACCGGCACGCTCACCGGGGCGGAGTACATCCAGCAGGGTCACATCGTCGCCGGTACACCCAGGGTGTACGCGGCGCTGCTCGAGCTGCTGGCGCCGCACGTGCCCGCGGAGCTGCGCGCTTAAGCTTTTACGCGCCGCCTTAGGCCACGCGCCAGGCGCAGCGGGGCGCGCGGGGCGCGCCTCGCTTTCGCCAGGTCGCTTGTGTAGAGTCCGGCGAGAAAAATCGGGGGTTCCATGGCGAGCCAACTTCTTGCGACCAAGTCCATCGCCGAGCTGCACGAGCAGGAATCCAGCGGCAACCAGCTGCGGCGCGCGCTCAACGCCACGCACCTGACGCTGCTTGGCATCGGCGGCATCATCGGCACCGGCATTTTCGTGCTCACCGGTACCGCGGCCGCCAATCACGCCGGTCCCGCGCTGCCCCTGTCGTTCATCGTCGCCGGGCTCGGCTGCACCTTCGCGGGACTGTGCTACGCGGAGTTCTCGGCCATGATCCCGGTGTCGGGGAGCGCGTATTCCTATTCCTACGCGACGCTCGGCGAGGGTATTGCCTGGTTCATCGGCTGGAACCTGGTGTTGGAATACCTGTTTGCCGTAGCCACGGTGTCGGTGGGCTGGTCGGGCTACGCGATGAGCCTGCTCGACCAGCTGCACCTGCACATACCGGCCGCGATTTCCAATGCCCCGCTCGATCAGGGAGTGGACGCAGTGCACTGGGTGCGCACCGGGGCACTGATCAACCTGCCGGCCATCCTGATCGTCGCCGCGATCGCGACCATCTGCTACATCGGCATCCGGCAATCGGCCCTGTTCAACTCGGTCATCGTCGCCATCAAGGTGACCGTAGTGGTGCTGTTCATCGTGTTCGGTGTGAGCTACATCAATACAGCCAACTGGCATCCGTTCGTGCCGCCCAATAGCGGCGAACGAGGAGTGTTTGGCTGGAGCGGAGTGATGGCAGCGTCCGGCGTGATCTTCTTCGCCTACATCGGCTTCGATGCCGTCTCGACCGCCGCGCAGGAGACCAAGAACCCGCAGCGTGACATGCCCATAGGGATTCTGACGAGCCTGGTCATCTGCACCATCCTCTACGTCATCGTCTCGGCGGTGCTCACCGGCATGGTGAACTACAAAGAGCTCGACGTGGCGGCTCCCGTCGCCCTCGCCCTCGACAAGTACCCGGGGCTGCACTGGCTCGGCATCCCCGTCAAGCTCGGAGCGGTGTGCGGTATGACCTCGGTCATGCTGGTGATGACCATCGCGCAGGCGCGCATCTTCTTCGCCATGGCGCGCGACGGGCTGCTGCCGCCGTTCTTCGGCCGCGTGCACCCGCGTTTTCGCACCCCTTCGACCGGCACGATCGTGACCGGGACGGCGGCCGCCGTCGTCGGCGGACTGTTCCCGGTAAAAATCCTCGGCGAGCTGGTGGCGATCGGCACCCTGGCAGCCTTCGTCACCGTGTGCATCGGCATTCTGGTGCTGCGTCAAACGCGCCCCGATCTGCCGCGCCCATTCCGCACGCCCTGGCCGTGGTTCACCTGTATCGCCGGCGCCCTCGTCTGCGGCGCGATGATGGTGTCGCTGGGACCCGAGACCTGGGCGCGGCTCGTGATCTGGACTGCGGTCGGGGTGCTCATCTACGTCTTCTACGGCTACCGCCACAGCTGCGTGGGCAAGGCCGCCAACGGCACGGCCGCCACGCCGCGCACCGCCTGAAGCTCGCGCGCCGCGCGAGCGGCGCGGCGCGGCGCTACGGCAGGTGGTCGAGCGCCGCCTTCTTCTCCGACGGGAACACGTGCTCGGCGGTCAGCCCGCAATCGAGGGCGATGGCGCTGGAGATGTAGATCGAGGAATAGGTACCGGCGATGATGCCGATCAGCAGCGCCGCCGAGAAGCCCTTCAGCACCGCACCGCCGAGGAACAGCAGCGCCACCACCACGATCGAGGTGACCACCTTGGTCATGATGGTGCGCGACAGCGTCTGGTTGATCGACTGGTCGAGCACCACCTCCGGCGCCGAGCGCCGGTTGGTCTCGAAACGCTCGCGGATACGGTCGAACACCACCACCGTGTCGTTCAGCGAGTAGCCGATGACGGCGAGCATCGCCGCGACCACCGCCAGGTCGAACGACATCTGCGTCAACGCGAAGAACCCGAGCACCAGGATCGGATCGTGCAGCACCGCCAGGATCGCCCCGAACGACAGCCGCCAGGTGTGAAAGCGGAAGGCGATGTAGAGGAAGATCCCCAGCAGCGTGAAGAACAGCGCCTGCAAGGCGCTCAGCTTGAGCTCGTTGCCCACCTGCGGCCCGACCACCTCCAGCTGCGCCACCTGCGCACGGCTGTCGATCTCGTGGAGCGCCGTCTCCAGGCGCGCACGGATCGCGGTGGCGCTCTGCTGCGGGTCCGGCGGCAGACGGATGGCGATGTCGCGCGCCGAGCCGAAGTTCTGCACCTGCGGCTCGCGGAAGCCGGCGGCCGCCAGCCGCGTGCGTACCGTGTCGACGTTGACAGGACCCGGGAAGCTGACCTCGGCGCTCACCCCGCCGGTGAAGTCGATGGCCAGGTTCAGCCCGCGCGTGAAGAACGCGGTCAGCGACACGACCATGAACAGCGCCGACAGCGCGTACCACCAGCGCCGCGTCGCCATGAACGGGAAGTTGGTCTGGTGGCTGAAGAATTCCACGGCGGGTCCTTGGTCAGATCGACAGCCGCGCGAGCTTGCGCCGGCCGCCGTACATGAGTGTCAGCAGCGCGCGGCTGCCCATCAGCGAGGTGAACATCGAGGTCGCGATGCCGAGCGTCAGCACCACGGCAAAGCCGCGGATCGGGCCGGTGCCGAGCACCCACAGCACCACCCCGGCGATGAGCGTCGTGACGTTGGAATCGGCGATGGCCGAGAAAGCCTTCTCGAAGCCGGCGCGGATGGCGGCCTGTGGCGAGACGCCCTTGCGCAGCTCCTCGCGGATGCGCTCGTAGATCAGCACGTTGGCATCCACCGCCATGCCGACGGTGAGGATGATGCCGGCGATGCCCGGCAGCGACAGTGAGGCGCGCATCATGGAGAGCAGCGCCGTCAGCAGCACCACGTTGGCGAGCAGCACCAGATCGGCGACCAGGCCGAAGGTCTTGTAGTAGATCGCCATGAAGACGAACACGCCGGCCATGCCGACCAGCAGTGCGGTGACGCCCTTGTCGATGTTGTCGCGCCCGAGGCTCGGGCCCACCGCGCGCTCCTCGATCGGGTAGAGCGGGATCGCGAGCGAGCCGGAGCGCAGCAGCAGCGCGAGCTCGCGCGCCTCGCCTGCCTGCAGTCCGGTGATCTGGAAGTTGTTGCTGAACACGCCGCGTATGGTGGCGTCATTGACCACTTCCTCGTCAGTTATCTCGCGCGCCACCTTCTTGCCGTCCACCTCGGTGGTCTCGCGCCGCTTGTCGATGAGCACCACCGCCATGCGCTTGTTGAGGTTCGTCCGCGTGGTGCGCAGCATGTTCTCGCCGGCACGCGCATCGAGCCGCACGTTCACCGCCGGTCCTTCCTGCGACTGGCTGGTGGTGGCGTTGGTGAGCTGGTCACCGGTGGCGATCACTTCGCGCTTGAGCAGCACCGGGTGGCCGAAGCGGGTGTGCGTATAGAGCTTCGAGCCGAGCGGCACGCGCCCGGTCTGCTGTGCCTCCACCGGGTTGTGCTGCATGTCCTCGAGGCGAAACTCGAGCGTCGCCACACGGCCGAGGATGTCCTTGACCTCGGCCGAATTCTGCACGCCGGGCAGCTGTACGTTGATGCGGTCGACACCCTGACGCTGCACGATCGGCTCCGACACGCCCAGCTCGTTGACGCGGTTGCGCAGCGTGGTGATGTTCTGCTGGATGGCATAGTCCTGGCGCTCGCGGATCTGCGCGGTCGTCAGCACTGCGCTGACGGCCGAGCCGCTGGCGAGGCTCTCGGTGCTGACGGCGAGCCCCTGGAACGTCGTGGTGAGCGCGCTGCGCGCCGCGTTGACGTCCGCCTCCGGCGGCAGCACCACGCGCACCGCGTTGGGACGCTCGCTGCCGAGCGTCACGACGGCGACGTCCTTCACCGGGATGTTGGCGCCCGCCAGCGTGCGGCGCGCGTCCTGCGCGTAACCCTCGAGCGCCTGGCTGACCGCGGCGTTGACGTCTACCTGGTAGAGCAGGTAGAGGCCACCGCGCAGGTCGAGACCGAGCGGCATGGGCCGCAGGCCCAGCGCCCGCAGCAGCTCCGGGGTGCGCGGTGCGAACGACAGCGCGGTGATGTAGGTCCCCTGGTACTGCTCGTTGACGGCGTCGCGCGCGGCCAGCTGGTCGGGCACGCTCGCGAAGCGCACCATCAGGCGGCCGCTGTCGAGGTAGCTCCTGATGAAGTGCACGCTGCGCTGGCGCAGAAAACCCTCCAGCGCGCGCGCGTCGGTATCGCTGATCGCAGCGTGATCCTTGCGTGCCACCTGCAGCGCCGGGTCCTCGCCGAAGAAGTTCGGCAGGGCGAACAGCAGCGCCAGCAGCAGCACTGCCCCCACCAGCAGGTATTTCCAGCGCGGGTATTCGAGCATCGCTCAGGCGCTCTTCAGCGTGCCCTTGGGCATGAGCTGCGTCACCTGCACCTTCTGGATCTTGACGCGCACCCCGTCGGCCACTTCCAGGGTGACGAAGGTGTCGCCCACCTCGGTGACCCGTCCCAGCAGGCCGCCGCCGGTGACCACCTCATCGCCCACGGCCAGCTTCGACAGCAGCGCCTGGTGCTCCTTGGCGCGCCGCTGCTGCGGCCTGATGAGCATGAAGTAGAACAGCGCGATGAACGCCGCCATCAGCAGCGCGAACTGCAGCTGTCCGCCGGGTGCGCCCGGGGCGCTCTGCGCCCAGGCGTCGGAAATCAAACCGTTCATAACTTAAGGTCCGGGAGGCGAAAAGGGCGGCATTATGCCACAGCGTCCGCGCCGCGCCGGGCGGCGAGGAAATCCCGGGCCCACGGCGCGAGGCGCCCGGCGGCGATCGCCTGCCGCAGTGCGCGCATCAGCCCGATGTAGTAGTGCAGGTTGTGGATGGTGTTGAGGCGCGAGCCGAGGATCTCGTTGCAGCGGTCGAGATGGCGCAGGTACGCGCGGCTGAAGTTGCGGCAGGTGTAGCAGTCGCAGCTGCTGTCGATGGGCGCAAGGGCGGCAGCGAAGGCGCTGTTACGGATGTTGATGACGCCGCCGCTGGTGAACAGGTGGCCGTTACGCGCGTGGCGCGTCGGGATCACGCAGTCGAACAGATCGACACCCAGCGCCACGGCGGCCACGATGTCCTCCGGCCGGCCCACCCCCATGAGGTAGCGCGGCCGCTCCGGCGGCATGAGCGGCGTGAGCGACTCGAGCACGCCGAGGCGCTGCTCGACCGATTCCCCGACCGCGAGTCCGCCGATGGCCAGCCCGGGCCAGTCGAGCCGCAGCAGCGCCTCGAGCGATGCGAGCCGCAGGCTGGTGTGCATGCCGCCCTGCACGATGCCGAACAGCCCACCCGGTGCTTGTTGCTCGCCGCGGTAGTAATGCGCGTGGCTGCGCACCGCCCAGCGCATGGAGCGCTCCATGGAGGCCCGCGCCTCGCTCTCGCCCGCCGGGTAGGCGGTGCAGTCATCGAGCGCCATCGCGATGTCCGAGCGCAGCGCGCGCTGCACGTCCATCGAGTCCTCGGGGGTCAGGCGCACCTCGCGCCCGTCGATCGGCGAGCGAAAGTGCACGCCCTCCTCGCCGATGCGGCGCAGGCTGCGCAGGCTGAACACCTGGAAGCCGCCGGAATCGGTAAGCAGCGGATGCGCCCAGTGCATGAAGCCGTGCAGGCCGCCGTGGGCGGCGATGATGTCCGGCCCCGGGCGCAGCATCAGGTGGAAGGTATTGCTGAGGATGATCTGTGCGCCTAAGTCCTCGAGCTCTTCGGGGGTCATTGCCTTAACGGTGCCGTAGGTGCCCACCGGCATGAATGCCGGGGTCTCGACCACGCCGTGCGCGGTGGCGAGGCTGCCGGTGCGGGCGGCGCCATCGCGAGCCAGCACGCTGAACACCGGATTCAATCTAAGCGCTCCGCGCGAGCAGCATGGCATCGCCGTAGCTGAAGAAGCGGTAGCGCGCCGCCACAGCGTGGCGGTACGCGTCGAGCACCGCGCGCTGCCCGGCAAAGGCGCATACCAGCATGAGCAGCGTCGACTCCGGCAGATGAAAGTTCGTCAGCAGCACGTCGCTCACCTGGAAGCGGAAGCCCGGGGTGATGAACAGGCGCGTCTCGGCCGACCACGGCTGCAACGGCGCCCGCGGGTCGCCGGCGCGCGCCCCGGTGGCCAGTGCCGCCGACTCGAGCGCGCGCACCACGGTGGTACCGACGGCCACCACGCGGCCGCCGCGCGCGCGCGCAGCGGCGATGGCCTCGCAGGCCCCGGCTCCGACGCAGGCGACCTCGGCGTGCAGCACGTGGTGAGAGACCTCGTCGCCGCGCAGCGGCTGGAACGTGCCGGCACCGACGTGCAGCGTGACCAGCGTGCTGCGTATACCGCGCGCGGCGAGCGCCGCCATCAGCGGCGCATCGAAATGCAGGCTCGCAGTCGGCGCCGCTACCGCGCCGGGCTCGCGGGCGAAGATACTCTGGTAGCGCTCGCGGTCGGCGGCCGCCGGTGCGCGACGGATGTAGGGCGGCAGCGGCACGCTGCCGTAGCTGTCGAAGAACTCGAGCGCCGCTGCGGGCAGCGCCACGCGCCACAGCTCGCCCTCGCGCGCGAGCACCTGCAGCGTGCCGCCGGCGGTGGCGATGGCCAGCCCGGCGCGGAGCGGCTTGTTCGCCGCGAGCTGCACCAGCGCCTCGTGACCTGCGAGCGCGCGCTCCAGCAGGATCTCCACCCGCCCGCCCGAGGGCTTGGTACCGAACAGCCGTGCGGTGATGACGCGCGTGTCGTTGAGCACCAGCAGGTCACCGGGCCGCAGGCACTCGGGCAGATCGCGCAGGGTGCGGTCAGCAATCGCACCGCTGGCGCCATCGAGCAGCAGCAGGCGACCCGCGGAGCGGGTGGCGGGGGGTTCCTGGGCGATCAACTCGGCGGGCAGATCGTAGGCAAAGTCCTGGCGGCGCACGCGCGCATGTTACACGCCCGCCACAGCGGCGCGGCCGCAGCGGCGGTGCGCGATCCGCACCTTCAGGTGGCGCCGCTGCGCTCGCGCGGCGCTGCCTGGAAGAGCTGCTGCATGTGCCGCATCGCGTCGCGCTCATCCGCGCCGGGCCGCTCCGGCAGCGTCGCCTCGAGTTGCAGCGGCTTGTGCTGGCGCAGGATGCGCAGCGTGACCTTCTCGCCCGGCTGGTAAGAGCCGAGGATGCGTGTGGCGTGCGAGCCGCTGGTGGGAACGCGTCCGTCGATGGCGAGTATGACGTCGCCATCCTGGAGCTGCAGTGCGCCCTCGGGCGGCGCGCGCACCACCAGCACGCCCTTGTCGGTGCCGAAATAGCTCCCCAGACGCGGCGTCAGCGTCGCGAGCTCCATGTCGGTGAACGGGCGGCGCAGCAGCATCGCGCCCGGCAGATCCTCCGGCGCCATGCCCAGCTCGGGCAGGCCGTGCATCGCCAGCAGCGTCGGCCCGGCACGCGCAATCACCACGAACTCGCGCGGCTTTCCTTCGCGCAGCACGCGCACGCTCAGGCGGCTGTCGGGCTTGGCGTTGCGCATGATGCGCACGACCTTGCGCGCCGGCTCGGGGCCGCCGACCTCGCTGCCGTCGATGGCGACGATCACGTCGCCTGCGCGGATACCGGCTTCGGCGGCCGGCCCGCCCGGGGAGACTTCGCTCACCCGCGCGCCCTGCCGCGCGTTGTCGACCTGCACGCCGATAATCGCGCGACCCATAGTCACGTACGGCATGACCTGCTCGATGAGGGTGCCGCTCATCTGGCCGGACAGCTGCGCGACCTCGTGTGCCGCCTCCTCCAGCTTGCGCCGGGCCGTCTCGAGCTGCGCCTCCAGTTCGGCGTTGGCGCCAGGAGCAGCCGGAGCGGTGGGAGCAGTCGGCGGCGCGGGCGCGACCGGCGGCGCCGGCGGAGCGGGCGGCGCTTCCGCGGCCGCGGTGGCTGGCAATACCGGCTGCAGGGCAGCGGCGAGCAGCGCGGCGATCAGGGTCAGGGTTTTCACGTGTGCTCCTGGATTGGTCTAAAGGGAATCGTCGGCGAGCGTCTCGGCGTAGCGCACCTGCGCCAGCGTGCCGACCAAGCGCGTGCGCTCGCGCTGCAGGGCGAGTAGTCGCTCCGGGGGGTGCGGCTCGAGGCGCGCGGCATTCAGGATATCGTCGACCTGCGCGAGATGGTCCTCGAGCCGCAGTACGGCTGCGTAGGTAGCCGGGCGCACCACCGCCGGCTCGCTCGGCAGGCCGGCGAGCCAGTGCTCCATTGCGTCGGGGCGCGCGCCGCCCTGCGGCTGTAGCGGTGCCCCGCGGCCTGCCCCGGCGGGCGCCGCGGGCGGCGGGGCCGGTGGCGGGCCGAAGCGCATCGACAGGGCCGCCACGCCGAGCGCCAGCAGCAGTGCGGCGGCCAGCGCCGTGGCACCGGCCATGCGGCGCGCGGCGCGCCCGCGCTGTCGCGCACGGCGCTGAAATTCATCGAACGAATAAGGCTGCGCGGCTTCCGCGGGCAGTTGTCGCAGCAGCCCGGTCCAGGCCGCCGCTCGATCTAGATCAGGGTGCATGAGCGTCGCTCCTCGGGCTCGAACCAGGCGCGCAGCCGCACATGCGCGCGCGCCAGCTGGGACTTGGAAAAACTCACCGAGCGGCCGAACTCGTGGGCGATCTCCTGGTGGGAATATCCCTCCACCTCGTACATCCACACGACGGCGCGCGCCACCGGGGCAAGCGTGGCGAGCGCACGCTCCAGGTCGATCGACTCGGCGCGGCATGCCGCGGCCGGCGGGGCCGCAGCCTCCGCAGCCGCCTCCACCGCTTCCCAGCACAGCCGCGCCCGCCGCCACGGCGAGCGCAGGTACATCAGACAGCGGTTGATGGCGATCTGGCGCAGCCAGGCGCCGAGCGGCGCCTCGCCGCGGAACTGCGGCAGCCGCTCGAACAGGATCATCATGGTGTCCTGGAAGATGTCCTCCGCCAGGCTGCGCTGCCCGACCATGCGACGGATCAGGGTCAGCGTCGCGGGCGCGAGTGCCGCGTAGATCGCGGCACGCGCCGCCTGCTCGCCGGCGCAGGCCCGCGCCAGCATCTCCCCCGGAACCACGCTTTCCGCCAGTCGCGCCACGATGGTCTTAGATGCCTCAGCCCGGCGAAAGGTCGCACACGCACCCAAGCGCACTTGGCCGCCCGGGGCCTTATACTGCCCGCAGTGCCCGAGTGGCGGAATTGGTAGACGCAGCGGACTCAGAAGACCAACTTGAGCCCTCGCGGAGAAATCTGCGGGGTGAAGCCCGTCAAACTCGGTGAAGGCCCGGGCACTCTCCGCCCGAGCTAACGCCGAGCCAAGCCTTCGCCTGCTGCGAAGGAAGGTGTAGAGAGCAGACGGCGGGCACCTACGGCCTCGCGGCTATGGTGAAGGCGTGCTCCAGACCACGAACCCGGGCGCCACTTGGCTCCCGGGGCAGCGCAAGCTGAAGTGGCAGGAAAATCCGCCGCCCTTAAAAGCGTGTCGGTTCGACTCCGACCTCGGGCAGTCAAGCAACACGTAAGGAAACCTCAGGAGGCGTCAGGACGCATCGCGATCAATGCCTCGCGAAGTCTCGCGCAGCATAGCGCCTGCTCGCGGGGCGGCTGCCGTCAAGACAAGCGGAAGTTCTTCAGCGATGCGCGAGCGACTCCGCCACCGATATCTGGTTTGATGACTAGTTCGAGTACAGTGACGTTGTAAAGGTCCACTCGATACTCTTCGACTTCGCGTATCGATGTAGGTGGACTGAAATTCCACTGCTGACGAACAATCTCTTTAAGTGAGCCCTCGCTTTCCGAGGACCACCGCAAAACAAACTCTTGCGTACGCCCCGTTTCGTCTTCCTCAAAAATAAGGGATATGCATCTGAGCCTTTGCGGGTGATCGAAGAGCAGGCGAATCGTTTGGCTCCCCGGCGCTGCCGCGCGCCAGCCTTGCGAATCTCCGGAGACGAATGCCGACTCGACCGGGAAGGCCTTATCTTCCGACGTGACCTCGAGCGCGGCTGCACGCTCGACATCTAACCAACCTTCTCCACGAGCCCTAATAGGTTCTGCGGTCGGGGTGATGAGGCGCTTTCGCATGTGATCAGTCTACTCCCGTTCAGGAGGCTGATTCCCGGGCCTAACGAGCGGCAGGTACTGGCGATGGATGCTCAACCCGAGCCGGGCGCGTTGCCGGCATTCAGGCCCTAACAAAATGATGGGCGCCTACTCGCGCGGCGGTGCTTGACGTAGCGAACTGAAGGAGCATCGGCTCCGGAAGCCCGGGCTGAGCCTATAGGTGCTGTTTCAGGTAATCGTCGCGGGCGCACTCCAGCTGCCACGCGGACTCGCAGAGCACATGAAATCGGAGCGTCCGTAGGGTTCCGCTAACGAGTGCCTCGACCTCGAGTTCTACTTCAGACGGCGGGATCGTTTTGTCGCACAAAGCGCACAGCTGCCCGGTCCCATTACCACCCCACAGCAGCGGCGAGCGCACTTTGCGGGGAAGGCTCCCTTTAGATATGCGCTCACGCGCAAGGGGGCGCAGTGCTGATTCAAATTGGGTTAGCGGCATGGCATCTGTGCCGACCAGTTAGATGGTCGTTTCGTACAAGCTAAGCCTACGTCCGGGCAATTGCGGCGTTCTGTTCGGTACCGCACGTAGCGTGGGGCAGGCTACATACCCCGCGGGGCCTCGGCCTCGCCACCGAGACGACCTCCGCAGCCTTCTTGTCGCAGCTCGAGGTTCAGATCGTTCTCACTGAAGCGGCGGACGCGGCAGGAGGCGGTCGCTTTCTTTCCTGACCACCGCATAACACTCGCAACACAGCTGTTCCAGCTTGGGGCGGTCAAGTACTGTGATGTGCCCACGGGCGTAGCGGATAACTCCGAGCTTGTCTAGCTTGCCGGCGGCTTCGGTGACGCCTTCCCGGCGCACGCCGAGCATGTCGGCGATGAGCTCTTGGGTCATGGTCAATTGGTTGG
>Ga0210394_10000722_pt1 | contig 63402 bp, 55 predicted proteins | sample IncBWC12MmetaG_FD_160121 | JGI IMG/M metagenome (GOLD analysis project Ga0210394, IMG submission 160121) | Forest soil microbial communities from Barre Woods Harvard Forest LTER site, Petersham, Massachusetts, United States - Inc-BW-C-12-M | ecosystem: Environmental > Terrestrial > Soil >...
GTGACCTTTTCGAAAGACGGGTTCAAGACCGAGGTGTATTCGTCGATCCTGGTTCAAGGCAATCACACGACAACCGTGAACGCTAGCCTGGAACCCGGCACGGTCCAGACCAGGGTGACCGTGGATTCAACGCCGTTGCTAAACGAAACAGACACTTCGAATGGCTACACGCTCGGTCGGGACGTGATCCAGGCAGCCCCGCTCGGAACGGGCAGCTTCACGCAGCTCGCGATTCTGGCGCCGGGCACCAGCGCCGATTTCCTATCTGGTTCGGGTAGCAATGAGGGCCTTGGTAATCAAGGAATTGTGGCCAACGGTCAGCGCGACACGAGCAACAGTTTCACGTTCAATTCGGTGAATGCGAACAACCTCTTCAACGGAAATTCGACGAGCAACATCGCCGACAGCCGGTTCACGTTGAATACGGGCGAAGTGTTCGGCACGGGCGGCCAAGTACAGACGAGCACGTCCGTGTACGATGCGATCGGTGAGGGTTTACCGACACCACCGCCCGAAACGATTCAGGAACTGCAAGTAACGACATCCATGTACGACGCGTCCATGGGCCAGAATAGCGGGGCGCATATCGAGTTGACGACGATCTCGGGAACCAACGCCTTCCACGGGCAGGTGTACGGCAACCTGCAGAACAGCGGTCTCGACGCAAAACCGACTTTTCTCTCCAAGGAAACTATCCAGAACGTCTACCATGGCAATGCGCCGCCGCTTCATAGGAGCGTGTTCGGTGGCACGCTGGGTGGGCCGATCATAAAGGACAAGCTTTTCTTCTTCGGTGCGTATCAGCGGCAGAACGTGAGCGACGCCTTGAGTGGTGCGTTCAGCGGCGTGCCGACGCTCCATGGCCTTACGGATGCGAATCGTGACCCCACGGACCTAGTGAATCTCGTTAATTCCGATGACTCTTGCGGAACGGGCTTCAACCCAGATTGCATCACTGTCGCGCAGGTTGACCCAACGGCACTCAAGATCTTGAACGCAAAGACAAAGAGCGGACAATTCATAATACCTTCGGAGACGCTTGCCACCACAAATGCCACCGGCGAAACAAACGGCCAACTTTTCAACTCCGAGATCAGGGGACCCGCGAGCACTTTTAAGGCAAACCAGGTGAACGGCAACGTGGACTACAACTTCAATTCCAGCGATCGCATCGCCGCGAAGTATTATTATCAACGGAACCCCACGACGGCTCCCTTCGCAGTCAGCCAGGTGGCGGGATTTCCAGAGTCTCTTCGCGCCGGCAGCCAAGTGTTCTCGCTCGACAACACGACTGTTCTGACGCCGAATAGCACGTGGGAACAGAGATTCGGGTTCATTCGTGAGATCGCCGACGCCACCACGAGCCAGCCCTTTGGACCTAGCTCCGTGAGCATCACTCTGCCAAGCGGTGAACTCTTCCCTGGGATCAATATTGGAAACGCGGACGCGGGTGCTTTGGTTTTCTCGCCGACCGGTCCGCAGCAAACGGTGGCACCTCTGTCGGGAAACAGCCTGGCCATAGGCCCTTCTACCAACTTCGCGAATGCCGGGATCTTTCAGAATCAGTTCGAGGGCTCGTCCAAATACAGTTGGGTTCTGGGCCGCCACACCCTCGCGTTCGGCGGCACCTACGACTACACGCAACTCAATGTCGAGAACCGCGAAAACGACGCCGCAATCCTGAATTTCAACGACTTCGCGGATTTCGTCACCGGGACGCTCGGTTCAGATCACAGCAGCGGCACTCTGCTCGACGGCGAAACAAATCGTCATTTCCGCTCGAAGCAAGCCGGTCTCTACGCACAGGACAACTTCAAGCTGACGCCGGGCCTCACGCTGAACGTCGGCCTGCGCTGGGATTGGGACGGACCTCTCTATGAAACAAACGGCCTGATGACGAACTTCTATCCGCAGGACTACAGCTACGACCTGGCAACCGATTCCTTTAGTTCCGTGAACGGAACGCCCGGCATCGGGATCGTGGTTCCAGCGATGAACAAAGCGTTCGGGGTAAAGGGCGTAAGCAATTCGACGTTAACGGGGCGGCAGTGGGGATTTGCGCCGAGAATCGGAGTGGCCTGGAGCCCGATAAAAAATGTCGTCGTGCGCGCGGGGTTTGGAATGTTTTACGACCGCGGCGAGTACTTCACGGAGTTATCGGCCAGCGCCGGGCTGGGGATCAGCGGGCCGTTCAGTGTCACGACCCAGGAGCCGTTTACCGTTCCCCTGAACACTTCCTGCGCCAGTTCGCTAAATTGTCTGTCCAATGCGCCATTTGGGACGACGCTTCCAGCCACGCCGACCAGCCTGCAGGATTTGGTGACGAGCGGGCTCGTGCCTGACATGCGGGCCATGGGTGCATGTGACCCATCCGTGGTTCCGGGCTTGCAACAACCTAATATGCCCTACTGCAGCGTCACTGGATTTAATACCGCGCTGCCTTTCCTGTTCGGAGGTTACAACCCCAAGAACAAATTGCCATACTCGGAGAATTGGAGCCTGGATTTGCAGTGGCAACCTAGAAACGATGTGGTTCTGACGCTGGGATACGTGGGGAATCGCGGGGTTCACGAGCTACTGCCAATTCCGTTTAACGAGGCCGGGATTGCGACGCCCACGAACCCGATCAACAACCAGATCTATTCCTACGGGTTCCTGGCGGCGAATGGTCCCAAATGCGACAGATTCAACGACCCCTCCGCCACATGTTTCCAGCTTCCAGCGGAGGAAGTCCAAACCCAGCTCGGCGACTTCTCTTTCTCGGACGGGAATACGGCTCTCCGGTCGAAGTTCATCGGCATTAGCCCGAACGCCGACCTATGGACGGCGGAGGGTATTTCCACTTACAACGCTTTGCAATTGAGCGTCACCAAGAAAATGAGCCGCGGATTGCAAATCAACGCTTCCTACACGTACTCGCACACTCTGGATGAAGGGAGCGGACTTGGCGGCGGGCTTTTCTTCAACGGCAACGATCCCGCGAACCCTCGAAGTTCCTACGCGTCGGCTGATTTCGACCGTCCGCATGTGTTTACCATCAGCTACCTCTACGATCTTCCGACGATTAAGGATGCTTCCGGCATCGTCAATGCACTGGCGAACGGCTGGGGGATTACGGGTGTGACGGTCGCGCAGAGCGGAGAACCCTTCAGCGTCATCGATTTTAGCGGGGTTGCGGGCGGCATCTTTTTCAGCGCCGATGACTTAGTGACCAATCCGATTCTTCCTCTTGCGCCGGGAATTACGCCCAAGGAAGCGATGTCAGCGGCGGGCGGCGGCGGTACCCAAGTGACCTTCACCAACCAGCCGTACGTGAATCCGAACTCTTTCTCACAACCCTTGATCGCTCCGGGTGTGGACGGCGTCCCCCCGTGCGAGATGGATGCTGCGACGGGTGGCTTTAATGTTTGCGACAATTTCGAAACCGGGTTCGGGACAACGGGACGAAACGTTTTTCGGGCGCCGTTCGAAACCCGATTTGATTTCTCGATCTTCAAGAACTTCAAGATCCATGAGCGCTTCAATCTGAAGTATGAAATCGACGCATTTAATCTCTTCAATCACCCAAGTCTGGACGCGCCGAACACAGATTTCGAACTGAATTCCTGCTTCAATCCGGTGCCGTGCGCCAATTTTACTCCGAATCCGCCGAACTCGAGAGGTTGGGGCGTTATTTCGGGGACAATCGGAAGCTCCCGGTTCATGCAGATGTCGTTACACCTGACGTTCTAGGCTGTGCCGCTGCCGAACCAAGGAGCGGTTGACAGTCGCAAACTTCGGCCCGGAGATTCGGCTGGAGACGCTCGCCGCCGGATAATATGCCGAGTTCTTGCTCGGGCACTCGTTGTTGCGTGCCTGCTGCTGGGGCTGCGACTGCCGCTTGCGGCGCAGGTCATTCATGTTGACCACGGGCCAAATGCAGCCGCCCAGATCTCGAAGCCTTATGTGATCCTGGTTTCGCTCGACGGTTTCCGCTACAGCTATGCATCGCAGTATGGAGCAACCACGTTGGCACGCCTCGCCACGGAAGGTGCGAGCGCGCCGGAAGGAATGATTCCCTCTTTTCCATCGGTCACATTTCCAAATCATTTTTCGATTGTCACCGGACTGTATCCCGAACATCACGGCATCGTCGAAAATAGCTTTTACGATCCGGCCCGCAAGGAAACCTACGCGATCAAGAACGTTCAGGCGGTTACCGATGGCAGTTGGTACAGCGGAGTGCCGCTCTGGGTGCTGGCCGAAAAACAGGGGATGCGAAGCGCGTGCTTTTTCTGGCCCACCTCGGACGCCGAAATCGACGGAATGCGGCCGACGTACTATTTGCATTACGATGGCACAATCCCTGACGAGCAGCGAATAAACCAGGTGATCTCGTGGCTCAAGCTGCCGCCGGAGCGGCGACCGCATTTCATTACGCTCTACTATTCCGAGCCGGATCATACCGGGCACAAGTTCGGGCCCGACGCTCCGCAGACAGCCGAAGCCGTTCATCGCGTGGACGCGCTGGTAGGAACTCTGATCTCTGATCTGAAAACAGTGCATCTACCCGTGGATGTCATTGTAGTCTCCGATCACGGCATGGCGACGGTGGAGGGCGACTGGATTGATCTCGATCACTACGCGGACCTGTCGCAATTTCAAACCGACGGCGCACTGCTGTATCCAAACGACGAAGCGGCCGCGGCGCGCGCCTACCAGCAACTGCATGGAGCGAGCGACAAGTTCGTTGTGTACCGGCGAGCCGATGTCCCCGCGTATCTGCATTACAACAGCAATCCCAGGATCGGCGATCCGGTCGTAATTCCGACAGGGCCGTATGTGATCCGCCCGCACGCCGCCGAGAGTCCCGAGATCACCCGGCCGGATTTGAAGGGCGAGCACGGCTACGACCCTCGTCAGATGAAGTCCATGCGCGCGATTTTCTACGCGGTCGGCCCAGACATTCGTCCGGGAGCGAAAGTGTCTCCGTTCGAGAATGTGGACGTGTACCCCTTCATTGCGAAGATTCTGGGACTTGAGACCGGATCGATTGACGGACAGATGAAACCGCTTGAAGGAGTTTTGCGACGGTCGGTCCGAAGCGGCCAAGTGATCCCGCAGAGCAACGGAACGATCACGGCAAGTTCCGCTCGGCAATGATGGCGAAGAACGCGGACGCTCAAAATCGCGATTCGGCGCCCGAGTGGAGCTAATCGTAGAAGGCGGGCGACTTCTTGAGCTTGGCGTTACCGATGAAGTCGTGCTGAATCCAAAGCTGCGCGCCCGATTGCTTCAAGAATGCTTCGATTGCAGCGCGGCTCGCGCGCGTCTGGTCCTGATTGAAGTCGATGGTCGGAACTCGACCCAGAGCGCGCTCCTCCGGAAAATGGTATAAGTCGCCTGATAGCACCACCCCTCCCGTCTTGGCAAGCTTGACGTACAAAACCTGATGGCCCGGAGTGTGCCCGGGCGCGAATTTTATGATGACAGTACCATCGGCGAATACGTCGTAGTCGTCCGTCGCGATGATGTCGGTCTTGCTGTTCCGAAGGGCCGAATACGTCGAGGGTTGAACAGCGCCGGCAGGATTTGCGGAAAACATGATGTCGCGTTCGACCTGGCGCACCAGCCACGTAGCACCGGCGAACTCGTTCGCATTAGCCGTGTGGTCGTAGTGATAGTGCGAAAGGGCGAGATAGGTGATCGCGGATGGGGAATAGCCGGTCTCCGCCAATTGCGATCGCAGAGACTTGCGCATGACCACGTCACGCTGTTCCGAATCGGGCAGAACGATGTGCTGGGTGGCGGGAATTCCGGTGGGCGTCCACGCAGAATCGGGGACCGCGCCTGTGTCCCACATCAAGGTGCCCTTCGGATGCACGATCAGATAGCACGCGACGGACAGGTCCGTGGTCGAAACCTCTTCCCTTTTCAGCTGGAAACGCCCCACGTCTCGGACGTGAAGAGTGCCACAATCAAATACGTAGAGGCGCAGCGGCTGCGGCGTTGCCCTGCCATTGGAGGCTGGCGAGGCGGCGAATAGGAAGGCCACGACAACAGCCGCGGCAAGAAACAATCGAATTGAGTAGCGCACCATGATCGCAAACTTCCCGTACGCGCAGCGGGCGTGCTCGTCGGCAAGACGAGCGGAATTGTATACCCGTGCTGAATCATTTTCCTCGAAAAGGTTTCAGGTCCGCGGACTGCAGAGCTCGGTGCGGACGCTGACGGGCTCGTCTCTATTCGCACAGCAGGTCTTTCCGCCCCGCGAGGCCTTCCACGCGTTGGTGCGCGCGTGTATGTAGGCGGTATAGTCGTCGCCGGTCCCTAGCGACGGCATCGTAGGGTGCGTACCGCCGTGGCGATCCGGAACAGGGAGCTTTGCGACAAGTGCCGCGTGAACCTTCTGCAGATGGGACGGCTGATCCGCACCTGGCGCCTGAGCGGCGGTCACTGGAACAACCACGCCCTGCAGCGCATCGTCGGTGCGCGCAGCCGAAAGCGTCAGCACGGCGTTGATATCCGATGCGGTGGAGTCTCGAGCTCTGAGCGCCGGCACCTTCCAGCGGTTCTCGACGGTCTTGAGGATGGATGTGTGATCGAGCAGCGTCGCCTTGGCAGGAACACGAAAAACCGCTCCGGGGGCGATGCGCGGCGAGACACGCACCGCCGGCACGCGCGGGCCAAAGTGGCCCAGGCAATTTCATGTTCTGTGAGCAGGCCGAAAATCGTGGGACACGTGTACGACATGGTTTTGTCGTCCATGTGGCACTGGGACGTGGCCGCGCGTGCAAAGGCGCGCTTGGGCAAGCCCTCGGCGGGAACGGAGCCGAACCAGTGGTCGCAAACGGCATAGCCCCGGGCGAGGCCGGAGAGCACGCGCGACGCTTCGGGTGTGAAGATGCCCGTGATGTCGCTCGCGACCGTGCCGGGAACGATGTACCATTTCTCGGTTGTCTCCCAACCGAGCGTATGGCTGAAATTGGTGACGAAACCGTTGTTCGCAGCGACCGGCGGAGCTAGAGCATTCGCATTTCAGACGAGTTGGGAGTTCGTCGCACGGTAAACTTCGCCGGTATCGGCGCCGGACATCAAGTAGCCGTTCGCGTCTGTTGGCGTGATCTTGTCCACCTTAACCGCGAACGCAGCGGCGCCAGCGCCGGGCTTGGACTCGTTTCGCTTTGGCCCCTCAAACGGCTGGCCCGCCAAAGACACGTTCCCGCTGGCGAAGTACAGGAAACCACGCATGTGATCGAAGCACCTGTTTTCGAGCACGAGAACGACGATGTGATTGACGGAAGAAAGCAGGTTCTTCGCCATGTTTTCAACTCGGTGCCGGAACCGTCGAGACGAAATTCAAGCCGCGCCGCTACGCGCGTCTCCCGACGGCATAGAAATGACTGACGCTCGATCAGCTGCGCGCCGCCTTGGCTTGCGTGCCCGAGCCGGACAGCGCCTGTAATAGCGGATCTCCACCCGGGCTGCCCAAACCAGTGCAGGCATCCCAACCCGGACCAGCCTGGTAAGCACCGTTGTTGCCCACCTTGATATCCCGCAGCACGCCGCTCGAGAATCTGCCGTACAGGAGCGGATTCAAAAAGCCGCAGCGCGCGTTAAGCCCTTGATTCAACCGGGCGATCAAGGACGCCCAGAGTGGTGTGGACGCGCTGGTACCTCCAATCTGCTCGAGGTTCTTGCCATCTATGTGCATCACGACGACGCCAGTGACGGGATCAGCGACAGCGGCGACATCCGGCACTCCGCGGCCGATGCTGTGAGGAGGGTTGGCGGATGGTGGCACGCTTACGGAATTCTGATACGCGGGCTTGGTGAACACGGAACTTACGCCACCGCCGGTAGCGCCTTCGTTTTGCAGAGTTTCGTTCCAGACTGTTTCCGACTGAATCGTTGGCGGCGTGCCGCTGGTCGCTACCAGATTCGTTCCGCCCACTCCGAGAACCCAGGGGCTCGAGGCGGGAAAATCCACGTGCGCGCCGGTCGGATCGTCGTCGCTTGACCCATCATCGCCCGATGCGCAACAAATCGTAATTCCCTTGGCGGCGGCCGCTTGAACCGCCAGGTTCACATTCTGTACGCCCATGGACGTCCACGCGCCCTGCGGATCGTCTTCCGGGTTCCCGTAGCTGATTGAAATGACGGAAATTTGGTTGTCGTCGGTGATGGCTTCGTTCAACGCGTCCACCCAGCCCTGGCTGGTAAATTCCGTGAAGTACATGAAGATGTTCGCGCCCGGCGCCACGGAACCAACCACGCACATGTCCAGCATGACTTCACCGGTCGAATCTCCTTGGTTGGAAGAGGCTGTGGTATCAGGACCGGGATCGTTGCCCGGCCCCTGCACGACGACATCGGTGATCGTGGGAGTTTTCCCGCCGAGAATCTTCTCGAAATAGTTTTGGAGCGCCGGCAACTTATAGCCGCCACGCGGATCGGAACCCCTTCCATTGAAGGCGAAGACGGCTATGTTTTGGCCCGAGCCAGTGAGCTGCCCGGGATAGTCGTAGAGCTGCGCCACTTCAGTGGGAAAAAAAGCGCCGGGGAATGGATTGGTCGGGGCAGCGGAGCCGCCTTTTTTCTTACTCCCCAGCCCCACCGCTGCGATGTCTACAGGCCGAAAATTGCCGCGACGGATGCGCGGGCGACCGACATTGCGCGTATCGAGACCGAACACTCCCTCTACAACGCCCGACAAGACGGCGGGGACATGAACCTGTCCCACGCGTCCGCGGAAACGACCCGTTCGCGGGTGCATGTAATCGTTGAGCTCGACGCCTAGAGCCTTGCTGATATCGCGAATCGAACCCTCGACGAGCACGCGACGCATGGGCACGCTGCTGTCCAATACTTTCAGCTTACTGGATCGAGCCCAGGCGGCGATCTTGGCTAGATCCGCTGGATCAGCGCCAAAGGTGGTGTTGAAATCTTCATCGCTCAGATAGCGGCGATCCCGCGGAAGAGTTTTGCTTAGGGCGTCGAGAGGCGAGTGAGACTTTCCAGGCGCGGCCGGATTCTGGCGCGCGTAGATGCTTACCTTGATCTGGAGCTTCGGATCAGATTTCTTGATCAGCTTGGCTTGTGGGACTGCGAGCCGACGACTGCCGGGGATGGCGATCATTTCCGCGGGGTTCTTGGAACCAGCGCGCTTCATAAGGACCTCCTGTAGCTATCAAGGGGCGGGGCGTTGCGGCTGGAAATTGTACTCTGAGTTAAGTCCCTGTAAAGGGTCTTTTCCCGAACTCTAGGCGCATCGCGCGCGTTCTCCCCCCCGCGCATAAATGACTCATCCGGTGAGGGTTACGACCCAATTACAGAGAGGTCACTGGTCTACACCGGTCTCAGACGCCGGGGTGTTCAAGGAAGAGATGGATACCGCCATTGACCGTGCGCACCGAAATTGGGCCGCCACCGCCGTGGCCTAGCTTGCCATGGAAGGCGCGCGCGCCGGGAAGAGCGTCGGTAGAGGTGACCGGAATATCCGAATAGAGTTCGCCGTTCATATTCCGGACTTTCAGGTCGGCGCTGGCATTGGAGGGCAGCCCGAGGACGACCGAACCATTCACGGTTTCAAGATTCATCGGTGCGCCGTCAATCAGATGGCGCAGCTCGAGGCGCAAATCTCCATTCGTGGTCTTGGCGCTAAAGCGGCCCGAGCTTTCAGTGACTTCGACATCGCCGTTGACCGAGCGGAGTTCCCCGCCGCCATCCACGCCACGCACGCGCAGGCTCCCGTTGACCGTATGAATCGAACCGAGCAGGACTCGATACGGAACGCGGATGTGATATTCCACGGCGACTTCGGCCCCCTCGCCGGTGGGATATCGCGTGTGAACATCCACTTCACCTGGGTGGCTTTCGACTTCGATTTTCACCTGATCGAGATCGCGCGAATCGGTCTGTGAACTCTTCACAGCGTGAACCTCGACTTCGTCACGATCCCACCCTTCGACCTGCACCGAACCGTTGACGTTGTCGAGGTGGAAGTCTCCTCCGGCGGGCAGCTTGTAGGTTTCATTGAATACCTGATCGGTATTCGCAAAGCTGGGTAGGCAGATGCACAGGACGCCGGCCAGAACCAAGAGCGCGCGCGTACCGCAGATTTGAAGCGAGGCCCCTAGAGTTTTCTTTTGCACAGAACGCCCCCTATCGTGCAACGTTCAAAAGTCTTTCCGGCTATCTCAATACCTGGCAGCGGTTCGACATCCCCCAGGTCAGCCAAGCCTACTCATACGCACGGACCGTTTCTAGAGTTCTCTAGTGCGAGTCTTCAGAATCGTCGGACGGCTGCGATTGTTGTTCTCTCTTTTGCCGCTGGCTTTGCTGCGAATGTTCCATTTGTTGCTGCAACTGCAACATTTGTTGCCTGGACATTTCCGATTGCGTGTTTGCGTCGCTCACGACGAAACGGATATTCCCGGCGACAGTACGCAGCCGGAGGAGCTCGCCCCCACCATTGAGGTCGCCCTCTGCGCGGACGATGTGCGCACCCTTCAAGGAGTCGTCATAGCTGACCTTTAGCGGGAAGGCGGGATCGACAATGACGCGATGGTCACCACCCTTCATAACCAAGGCATCAATCGTCACGGGTAACTCGCGCGGCAGATGGACGGTGATGTCCCCGGAACTCGATTGAAGGTCGCAGGTTCCGGAGGTTTTCGTAGGCGTGACAAACCACGCGGTAATTCCGCCATCGCTGGTCAAGGCTTTCACCGCACTATCCACTTGCGTCAAATAGATGCTGCCGCCCGACGTCTCGAGATCCGTCGGTCCGAAGGTGCGGACGACTCGAATACCGCCGCCGGACGTCCTGGCGCGGACCAGGCCTGCGGCTTCACCAACCTCGATTTCGCCGCCGCCAGTTTCGGCCGTAAGTTCGGCTCCGGAATGCTCGAGGGTGATATTGCCGCCGCCCGTCTCGAAATGGGCCGTTCCCTGCACTGAAGCAACGCGGATGTGCCCGCCCCCGGTGCGCAGCGAGGCATTGCCAGCAACGGATCCGATGGTGATGTGGCCGCCGCCGGTATTCGCGTATAACTCTCCCGCAACATTCTTGGCGACGATGTTGCCCCCTCCGGTATCAAGATGCGCGGGGCCGCCAATATCGCCGGCAGTAATGTTTCCGCCGGCCGTCGAAAGGCTCACGCGACCATTGATTTGGCTGGAATCGATGCTGCCGCCGCCGGTTGAAACATCCACGCTAGAATTCTTCGGGATTTGGAGCTCCAGAGTTACCCAGAGCCGGCCTGCTCCGCGATGTTCCGGTCCTTCGGCCTTCAAGAGCACGCCCTCCGGCGTGGTGCGCGCCGAGATCGTGAAGCTCTTCAGAAGTTGCTGGGCGCCTTTCTGTGAGCCATCGGTCTCGAGATGAACGTGGTATTCCACTTTGCCCGAGTTGTCAGAGTTTTGAGTGTGAATGTTGATGCTGCCGAGGTCCGTCTTGACGCGGATGTGGTCACCATCATGACTGGGAACGGAGCCCGTCAAATCCGAGGTAAGGCGGTTGTCAGGATGGGTCGGATTTGGCTGGACAGGCTGGCGGAGCGCCGCGGCACTTGCCGCAACGATCAGGACAGCGACTAGCGCCGCGGCCAGAATTCCGCCGAACGGCTTTCGAAAGTCGCGCTGCGTGATTCGAGCCGTCACTTTGCCTCGCATCGCACTCGGTTAGAACTTTTCGCGCGGGCCGATATCGCGAATGGCCGCCGCGCTCTGCAGGCGAATGTAGGTGTTGGGATCTTTCTGCATTCGTTCGCGCAATACATCCGCCGAATGGCCGTCGGAATCCATCTGGCCCTTGGCGGCCATGTCGCGCAGCGCGTTGACCGCCTCGATTCGGACGCCGGGATTCTGATCTTCTACCAGGGCGTCGAGCAACGTCTGGCGAACCATTTGCTGTGAACCTGCGCCATCGAGCGCCTCGAGCGCCTTCAGACGCACGGCCGCATTGCGGTCTTTGCGAACCGCGCGGCAAAGAGCGGCGCGAACTTCCGGATCATTGCTGCGCGTGCGGAGGCATTCAACAGCATCGAGCCGAATGTCGGGGCAGAATCGCTCGCCACTGCCGAGGACGTTGAGAAGAACGCCCTTCACATTATCGTCGTCCACCGTGCCCTCAACCATCACCGGCTGTTGCGATTTGAGCTGTAGTTGTACGCGGGCGGGGCCCTCACCACCCGAGGGGAATACATTGATTCCGGCGACGTCAGCGGAATGCAGATCGAAAGCGGTGAATGCGGGCGATGCGGCACCAAGGACACTTGATGGTGAAATGCTAGCCGAGGCGTCGGGAGTGCTGGAATTGCTCGTTCCTGCGGGAGCGACGGGACGGCGAAGCATATGCGGTGCAAGAGCACCTACGGAAAAACCGACGATCAAGAGTATAGCCGCGCTCCAGGCAGGGCGCGGCGAAAGCAAATTCGCAGGAAGCCGCATCCCGAAAGCACGACGCAGCCATCCGCGCTCTTCTTCGCGATCAAGCGCGTCATCGAGGTTCAAACGGCAACTGGCGAGCAAGGCTGCACCGGGATCGCTACGATGTCCGGCGAGAAGCGCGAGCACTTCCCTCTCGCGCTCGAGCGCAGCGGAGCAATCGGTGCAGCCGGTAAGATGCGCGCTAAGCCGGGATTGTTCAGCCGGCTCGAGTTCGCCGCCAGCTGCAAAAAGCATCACGAGCGGCTGCCACTCGCTGCAGATCGGGCTCGTTGCGTCGCTGCCCGTGTCGTGATTCGTGTCGTGATCCGTCATATGGCTCTGAGTTCTCCGCGCGCCCCGCTACCGAAAGGCGTCGAGGCTTGCGCGCAATTTTCGCGTGGCCCGGAAAAGCGAATTCTTTGCTGTCTCTTCCGAAGTGCCGAGTAGATCGCCGATGGCCCGCAAACGCAAGCCCTGATAATGCTTCATTTCGAAAACCATTCGCTCGCGAGGCGAGAGCCGTTTCATTGCTTCCTGAATCTGCTGGCCGAGTTCCTGGCCCAGTAGCTTCTTCTCAGGGTTCGCAGCCGCTCTCAACTCCGGCTGGCGATCGAAGAAATCGCGCGTGCCGCTTTCGGCTTCTTCGGGCACGGGCGCCTGATCTTCGCGACGGCTGGTTCGGCGGCGGAGATGGTCGAGCGCCACGTTGGTCACGATTCGGTAGAGCCAGGTATAGAAACTGCACTCGAACCGGAAGCGGTGCAAATTCCGATAAACCCGGAGAAAACTCTCCTGGTAAATGTCGCGGGCGTCCTCGGGGCGATGAACCAGATTCAGCGCCAGTCGCAGGACGTCGCGGTCGTAACGCCGAACCAGATCGTCAAAAGCCAGACGGTCCCCTGCCTGAGCCTTACGGACAACTGCCTGCTCGTCCGCGAGCCTCATCGCCGCTGCCTGTCGCGCATCTGACTCAAGTGCGACGGCCATTTCCTTTGCGCCCACGGTGTCCATTACCGGGCTGGATTTGACCCCGGCCTGGAGTCGTTTTCCGGCCTCCGTACCAATAGACGCCCACAGAGGCCCTTCGTTAGCACCCGGAGAGGCCATTTTGGCACTCTCGGGGGGACCGGCCAAGGGGGATTCGCCGGCTGGGGAGCGAAGCTCGTCGTTGGGAATGGGATTCATCGTGCCGCTCGCATGCAGTTTCACGCCGACCCACCGCTTGTACCAAGTAAATACGCGAGCGGCTATCCGATTGTTCCGGTCAAATTGGCCTGCGGTGGAATACGGGCAAACTGCGGGCCGAGGAGCGGTTAACGCTGGTGCAGGCGCATGCCAAGGCGAATCAGGCCATAGACTCCGACACAGACGACGAAATCCATGAAAACTCCCCAATCCAAAGAAGTGCCTGGATGGCGGAGCACCGGCGGAAGATGTGGAGACAAGGAGAAGTAGTAGATCGCGTTCCCGAGAAGAATCGAGATCAGGTATTCCAGCCATCGCCGGGGAGTCGCACCGAGGAATTGCCGCGCTGTCGCCATTTGCCACTCGCTCAGAACTAGGGCGGACTCCCCCAATATTAGGACAAGCCGCCTGACATGTAAATCGGGGCCCCGGCTCGTGATAGAGTTCACCGCGGAGAGGTAGACAATGCGGCAAAACGTATGGGCATTGACCGTCGCGTGTGGGATCGCGCTGGCGTTTGCGGCGACGCCAATGCGTGCGCAGCAGACCCAACAGCAGGGTGCAACCGCGCTCGCGGCGCGCGAGGGCGATTACGTCGCGCACGATTTCCATTTCCAATCCGGCGAGACGTCGCCGGAGCTGCGGCTGCACTATCGGACGCTTGGCGCACCCGTGCGCGATGCAAAAGGCCATGTGACGAACGCTGTCCTGATTCTGCACGGGACCGGCGGTGAAGGAGGCAATTTCCTCCGGCCGATTTTTGCCGGCGTGCTGTTTGGTCCGGGGCAGCTTCTCGATGCGAGCCGCTATTTCATCATTCTTCCCGATGGCATCGGGCACGGCAAATCGAGCAAGCCGAGCGACGGCCTGCATGCGCATTTTCCGCAATACGATTACAACGACATGGTGGCGGCTCAGCATGAGCTGGTCGAAAAGGGGCTTGGAGTTGACCACCTGCGCTTGATCATGGGCACCTCGATGGGTTGCATGCACTCGTTCGCATGGGGCGAGACCTACCCGGACTTCATGGACGCGCTGATGCCGCTCGCATGCCAGGCGGCGGCAGTGGCCGGGCGGAATCGTATGTGGAGGAGAATGGTGATTGACGGGATTCGCAACGATCCGGAATGGAGGGGTGGCGAATATACGGTAGAACCTCGCGCGGCGATGGAGATTTCAACGGACATGCTGCTGATCGCGGGCAGCGCACCGTTGCATTTGCAAGAAAACTACCCCACCCGGGAACAAACCGACAAATATCTCGAAGACTACCGGGAGCAAAATGCGAAAACCTACGACGCCAACGATTTTCTCTACGCCGTCAGTGCGTCGAGAAACTATGACCCTTCGGCACAGCTCGAGAAAATTGTCGCGCCAGTCATGTGGGTGAATTCCGCGGATGACTTTATCAATCCACCGGAGCTGACGATGGCGCAGACCGAAGTGAAACGCCTGAAAAAGGGGCGGTTTATCCTTGTGCCCGCGTCCGAGCAAACCTATGGGCATGGAACGCACACGCATGCCGAGGTGTGGCAGGCATATCTGAAGGATTTGCTCGAGAGATCGGCGCGATGAACAACATGCGGATCGGGAGGCTTCCCATGCGGACCGGCATCGGACTCGCGAGACGGGTTATCGAGTTGGGCGCGCTGGCGTGCATCGCTGCCGGAGCCGGCGTCACAGTGGGCGCTCGGACCGCGTCATCGGCGCAGAACGAAAATGCCGCGACCGATCCAGGACAGGCGCTTTATCGCGAACATTGCGCCAGTTGTCATGATGGAGGGGCCAGCCGCGCGCCCAGTCGTGCGGCGCTCGAGGAAATGTCGCAAGAGAATATCCGATTCGCACTGACCACCGGGAGCATGAAGCCACAGGCGGTGAGTCTGACAGCTGAACAAGTGGATTCGCTCGCGCACTACCTTTCAAAGCAAGATGAATTGAAAGCGCAAGGTCCAACGGATACCAATCTTTGCCCGCAAGGCGGTCCGGTATTCCATCCGAGCGCGGACCAGCCTCATTGGAACGGATGGGGCGTGGATGAGACTCAACACCGATTCCAGCCGGCGGCGATGGCGGGGCTGCGCGCGGACCAAATTCCGAAGCTGAAATTGAAATGGGCATTTGGGTATGCAGGCGCCAACCAGGCGTACGCGCAGCCTGCGATTGTGGGCGGGCGTCTGTTCGTCGGAAGCGTCGCGAGAAAGGTTTACTCGCTCGATGCGAAAAGGGGCTGCATCTATTGGGCGATCGATACCGATTTCGCGGTCCGGACCGCGATCAGCGTGGGCGCGAACGGAGACGGCTGGGCCGCATACTTCGGCGATCAGCACGGGAACGCCTACGCCGTGGACGCATGGACCGGCAAACTGCTCTGGAAGACCAGCCTCGATCCGCACCCGGACGTGCACGTTACCGGCGCACCCACGCTCGCTGACGGAAGGCTCTACGTGGGACTGTCGTCGCTTGAGGAAGTAAGCGGAGCCGATGCCAAGGATGAATGCTGCAGATTTCGCGGGAGCGTTTCATCGCTGGACGCGGCCACGGGAAGGGTGATTTGGAAGAGTTACACGATCGCGACTGAGCCCGAACCCGTGCGCAACAATGCGCAGGGCGTACAACTCTGGGGGCCATCGGGCGCGGGCATCTGGTCCTCGCCAACGGTGGACCTCAAGAGCCGCATGGTCTACGTGACCACGGGCGACAATTACTCCGATCCTCCTACCAACACCTCCGATGCCTTCATGGCATTCGATTTGGAATCCGGAAAGCTCGCATGGTCGAGCCAGATGGCGAAGGGCGACGCGTACAACATTGATTGCGACAGACCGACAGACAAACAAACCAATTGCCCGACCGCCAAAGGTCCCGACTTCGACTTCGGATCGTCCGCGATTCTGGTGGATCTGCCAAACAGCCACCGTGCATTGATCGCCGGAGCGAAATCGGGAATCGTCTATGCGGTTGATCCGGACGCGCGAGGCAGGCTGCTCTGGCAAAAACGCGTAGGCCAGGGTGGTACCCTCGGCGGCGTGCAGTGGGGTTCTGCGGCGGATGTGCACAATGTGTACGTGGCCGTGTCCGATGAACTGCGCCGAGCCGCAGCCCAGGGATCGGCCGCAGGGCACGACTCTGTGTTTGGCGTGCCGTATGAATTGGACCCTCAGTTCGGCGGCGGGCTCTTTGCGCTGAAGATCGAGAGTGGAGACATGGTCTGGCAAACACCGCATCCACCCTGCATGAAACCAGGATGCAGTCCTGCTCAATCGGCAGCGGTCAGCGCGATTCCGGGAGTGGTTTTTTCGGGCGGCGTGGATGGACATTTGCGCGCCTATTCCGCCAAGGATGGCCGGATCATCTGGGACGTAGACACCGAGCGCGACTACAAGACCGTCAATGGAGTAAAGGCCAGCGGGGGTTCGCTCGACGAATCCGGAGCCGTGATCGTTGGCGGAATGCTCTACGTGAATTCGGGATACTTCTTTCAGGGCAGCGCCCCCGGAAACGTGCTGCTGGCATTTTCGGTGGACGGCAAGTAACCGCGTTTCTCCGCCGTCCGCCGATCTTCGATAGCGTGACGATCGCACTGAACAATCCGGTGAAGTATCTGCGAGGCGTCGGCCCGCACCGCGCCGCAACGCTCGAAGAGCGCGGCATTCTGACCGTCGGCGACCTGCTCAACTATCTGCCCTTCCGCTACGAAGACCGCATCCGATTCACGCCCATCGCGGAGATCGTTCCGGGGCAAGTGCATACGATTCTGGCTGAAGTGACCAGCGGCGGAGGAAACACGGTCCGCTTCCGTCGCGGCAGGGGCCCGGTGTTTCACCTGACCGTGCGCGATGATTCAGGAGCGCTGCACGCGCGTTTTTTTCACGGCGCGTATCTGGAAGGCCGGCTCAAGGACGGCCAGCGGCTCGTGATGCACGGCAAGGCGGATGTGGACGCATACCGGCCCGGCCGGATCGAGATGGTGAATCCGCAGATCGAGATTGTGAACGCGAACGACGAGGGGCCAGGCGACTCAACTGAAGTTGGCCGCATCGTTCCGATCTACGAAGCGATCGGCAGTATCAGCTCGCGGATGCTGCGGCGAATTGTCTACGCCGTGCTGCGCGATTTCGATGGCGATGTGCCCGACGTGCTTCCAGAGGAGATTCGCAACCGTTACCGGTTCCCCACCCGGCGCCAGGCGCTGCTCTACGCTCATTTTCCGCCCAAAGACGAGAACGTCGAGCTGCTCAACACTTTTCGGAGCCCCGCGCAGACGCGGTTGATCTTCGAGGAGTTTTTCTACTACCAGCTCGCGCTGGCCCTGCGGCGCCTGCGGGAGCATCGCCAGCCAGGGATTGCCATGCGCGTGCGCGAGGATAGAGTGCGCGAGGCGCTGAAGCGTATCCTGCCATTCAAGCCGACGGCGGCGCAGAAGCGGGTGCTGGTGGAAATCGCCGCTGATCTCGAGCGGCCCTACCCCATGCACCGGCTGCTCGAAGGCGACGTGGGAAGCGGCAAGACGATCGTGGCGCTGGAAGCGGCGACGATTGTGATCGAGAACGGTTACCAGGTGGGGTTGATGGCGCCGACGGAAATTCTGGCGGCGCAGCATTTCCTTTCCGCGCGGCGCATTTTCCAGCATGCGGGTTACGGCGTGGATTTGATCGTGAGCGGGCGCAAACGCGCGGAACGTGAAGCGGTGCTGGCGCGTGTCGAAAGCGGCGAAACGAAATTACTGGTGGGCACGCACGCACTGATTGAAGATGCGGTGACGTTCGCGAAGCTGGGGCTCGCGATTGTGGACGAGCAGCACCGCTTCGGTGTGCTGCAGCGCAAACGGCTGATCGAGAAGGGCGCTTCGCCGCATGTACTCGTAATGACCGCGACGCCCATTCCGCGCACGCTCGCATTGACCCTGTACGGCGACCTCGATCTTTCCGTGATTGACGAATTGCCGCCGGGACGCACACCCATCGAGACGCGCTGGGCTTCGGAGGCGCAACTGCCAGGCGTGTGGGAATTTCTGCGCCGCGAAGTCGCGAGCGGGCGGCAGTGTTTTGTGCTCTATCCCGTGATCGAGGAATCCAAGCAGGAGTTGAAAGCCGCAACGGCTGAATACGAGCGACTGGCGAAATCCGTGTTTCCGAAATTACGCGTCGGCCTGCTGCACGGGCGACTGAAGAACGAACAAAAGGACGCAGTGATGGAGCGATTTCGCCGCGCCGAGCTGGATGTTCTGGTCGCCACGACCGTGATCGAAGTTGGCGTGGATGTGCCGAACGCAACCGTGATGGTGATCGAGCATGCCGAACGCTTCGGGCTCGCGCAGCTTCACCAGCTCCGGGGGCGAATCGGGCGAGGCAAGGAAAAATCGTACTGCATCCTGGTCGCGCCAAAAACCATCGCCGGAGAAGCGCGGGAACGCATCGAAACGATGGTCACCACATCGAACGGTTTCGAAATCGCCGAACGCGACCTCCATCTGCGCGGCCCGGGCGAGTTTTTCGGGACGCGGCAGCACGGCGATGCCGCCTTTGCATTTGCGCAACCGCTGCGCGACCACGAACTGCTCGAATTCGCGCGGCGAGAGGCGTTTGCGCTGGCCGAAAATCCGGCGCGCGCGAACGAGCTGATCGCGCGTCTGGAATCGGCCAGCCCGGCGTGGCGGAAACGGTATCAGCTAGCATCGGTCGGATAATAGGCGGATGAAACCGTGCGTGTGATTGCCGGAAAATTTGGCAGAAGGACACTGAAGGGGCCGGGACCACTGGCTCTCCGGCCGACGAGCGACCGGCTGCGCGAGACGCTTTTCAATATTCTGGCGCCGGCGGTTCAGGACTCCCTGTTCGTTGATCTCTATGCAGGCACGGGAGCGATCGGTATCGAAGCCCTCAGCCGAGGAGCGCGGCAGGTGGTTCTGATCGAGTCAAACTCTAAGGCTGCGCGACTGGTTCGCGAGAATCTGGCGGCGCTGGAAATTCGCGCGGGAGCCGAGTTGATGGAAACGGACGCGTTAACCGGTTTAAAGAGGCTTGCCGGACGGCATCTGATCGCGGATTTCGTTTTCCTCGATCCTCCCTACGCCAAAACGCCTGAACACGCGAGTGTGCTTGAATATCTCGATGCCTCGCATTTGATCGCGCCTCACGGACTGGTGATCGTCGAACATCATTGGCGTGTGGATTTGCCGGAGCGGCTCGACCGGCTGGAGTGCACGCGCGAAATCGAGCAGGGAGAATCCCTGCTAAGCTTCTACCAGCTGGCAGCCGCCGCCTAGCCCGGGCGCATCATAGTCGTTCGGGTATAATGCACGGACCTATGCAGACCATTTTTCCGGCCGAGACGCGCCCTGACGGGGACTCCATGGAAGAACTCCCGCCACACGCGCGCTTGCCGAGGCTCGATTTGGGAATCGATTGGGAATCGCCGCGCGAGGAATTTCGCACGAGTGCGCGCGAGTTGTTCACCGGGCCGCGCCCGCCTAAATACAGCGAAGTCGAGAATACGCCCGGATTCCGCATGGATTGGATTCGCGGGAGGCTGCCGGGTCCGGCGTTGTTGGCGGCGGCACTCTGCCACGTCGCCGTGATTTGGCTTTTGATTCTCCCGATCTGGGGATTCCTGCCCACCATCACACCTACGCTCGCGCCGGTGCAAATCGAGCTGACTCTGTACGATCCAACAGACTTGCCCAGAATCAATCTGTCGGCTGATGTTCCTAAGGCGATTAAGAGACCGGACGACCCGGCGAAGCAGCCCGCCCAACAGGGCGCCGACGCGTTTCATCCGCGACAGACGATGATTTCGATCCCCGTTCGGGTGACCCATCCGCGGCAAACGCTGATCCGTCCGGACGCACCGCCCGCGCCGCCGAAAATCCTAACGCCTCTGCCGAATATCGTCCAGTGGTCCGATGCCACTCTGAGGCGGCCACACCTCGAATTGGCTCCTACCGCTTCAGCGCCTCGACTGCGGCACCACGCAGTGGCGGATGCCACCGCTCCGAACGTTCCGAATACTGACAAGAATTCTGGCCCGATGGACGTCGCGCCATCGCCGGCAACGATCGCGCGGCCAAGGATCGTGCTGGACTCAATGTCAAAGTCGGTCGCCCAGCGGCATGCCGTTCACGCGGACGCAGGCCCTGCGCCGGATGTCAGAGCTGCGGCCGAAGACGGCGATGCCGGTCTGCGACGTTTGATTGCGCTTTCGGCCACGCCCGCACCGCCTGCACCCCAGGTGAGTATACCGGACGGAAATCTCGCAGCGCGTATCTCGATTTCACCGGAGGGAGGAAAGCCGGGCACGCCCCGTGGCGTTGCGCACGGAGTAGCCGCTTCGAATGAAAACGATGGCGGTGCATCCCCGGCTGCCGGAGTTGCCAGCGCATCAGGCGGAGCCAGCGGAAGTTCTCTTCCGGCAGCCGTGAGCATCAGCGGCGCGCCATCGCGCACAGGTAACGGCGGGATTGCTCCCTCGGGGAGTCGCACGGGCGGGTTGATACTGAAACCGTTGACGCCATATGAGCCTTCCGGCAGCACGCGGAAAGGGCCAGCAGACGTAAGCAAGTTCGATCCAAGCCTCCCGCCTGAAAAAATCCTATCGGGCAAGGAGATTTACACGCTGCACGTCAACCTCCCGAATCTGACCAGCGCAAGTGGTAGCTGGATCATAGATTTTGCCGAACTGGATGAAGACGACCGGCCTCCGTACAGGCACAAAGAGTTGGTTGCGTGTCCTGTACCTGTCGCAAAAGCGGATCCAAAATATCCGCCGGAACTGATCAAGGCGCACGTGAAAGGCGAAGTGGTGCTCTATGCGATCGTCCGCAAAGATGGATCGGTCGACAGCATTCAGATCGTGCGCGGGCTTGATCCACAACTCGACCACAACGCCATCGAAGCATTAGGGCAGTGGAAATTTCGCCCGGGCACGCACGCCGGCGCCCCGGCGGATTTCGAGAGCGTCATCTACGTCCCCTTCCGTTACGAGAACCCGAGAGACTAGCCGTAGGCGGCTAGAATCGTCAGGCCGACAATACCTCGACCAGTCGTGAGATCTCCGCGGAGGTATTGCAGAGATACGGTGCGATGCGAAGCGCATTGTCGCGCAGGCTGACGTGGATTTGCTCCGCACGTACTCTCTGGTAGAGCGCCATCGTTTCCTCCTGGTTTCGCGCGGAAACGCAAACATAGGGGCCGCGCTTCGGCCTTTCTTTTGGCGAGGCGAGCACACAGCGATCGCGTGGGAGGCGCTCGATGAGTTCGCCCACGAGACCATCCACGTGCCGCGCGACTGAATCCAGGCCGATGCGCAGCAGCAAATCAAGCGATGATTCGAACGCAGCGAGATTCGTGAAATTGGCTGTCTCCGGCGAATCCCAGCGCCGCGCACCGGGCATCGGCTGAAATTTTTCAGACGGCAGGGCGTGAAAATCTCGTGCGCCCTCAAGAGCCATGAAATAAACCGCCCCCAACGGCAGCCGCTCGATCCACTCGTTCGCGATCCAAAAGAATCCGGCTCCATAGGGGCCAAGCAGCCACTTATATCCGCTGCAGACGGCCATGGTCGCGCCCAATTCGCGAATGTTCATCGGCATCGAGCCCGCGCACTGGCTGATGTCGAGCAGAAGCGCTACGCCGGCCTTCCGGCACACCTCGCCAAGCGGCGCCGAGTCCAGCCTCGCACCATTGTCGAATCGCACGAAGCTGGCCGATATGATCCGCGTCTGCGGCCCGATCTGCGCGATGTAGTCGTCGGCGGTAATGAAGCGGCCGCGCGGCTCGACCACGCGCACGCGCAGCTTGCCCGCTTGTTCATACCGCAGCCAGGTTGAGAAATGCGCCGGGAACTCGCCGCGACCAACCAGGACTTCGTCGCCGGGCTTCCAGTCGATGCCAGCAGCGACGGATGCCAGTCCGGCACTCGCGCCGCTGGTAACGGCGATCTCATCGGGCCGCGCGCCGATCACGCGCGAAACTTTTTCACGGACTCGGTCGGGAAGATCGAAATAGGCGGTGTCCGCCAAGCGGTCAGGACGTTTCTTCCATTCGAGCGCCGCCTGGGATTCGCGCGCGGCCGCCAGCGGCATCGGTCCCTGCAACGCCGTATTCAAATACGCCATGCCTTCGAAATCCGCGAATTCACTTCGGTAGTCTGTGTCCAATGCCCGGCCCTCCCTTTCGCCGCACAAGTGTATCCGTGAAAAACAATGCCGGGAAGGACCGAGGGGTGATGCTGCGCGGACAAATTGGACTGCGACAGATCTGCGCACGCTTCTGCGGAGTGGGAAAAACGTGCGGGGTCAGAAATGTCCGCGAAGCTCGCGAAACGTCGAGAGGATCAGCAATTTGCCCGTGCCGCCTTCGAGCTCCGATTTCTCGAGTTCCCAAGTGGCGGAATGCGGAATGAAGACGGCGTTCAAGCCCGACTGCAATGCCGGGTTGATGTCGCTCCGCGGACTATTGCCCACCATCCAGCCGTGCGACTTCACGATCTTGAATTGCTCGATCATCCGGCCATAGGTTCCAGAGTCTTTTTCGAGCACGATCTCGATCGCATCGAAATGGGGCTGCAGGCCGGAGCGTTCGACTTTGGCCGCCTGCTCAGCGGGCTCGCCTTTGGTCAACAGGATCAGTCGGTGGTGCTTGGCAAGGTACGCGAGCGTTTCGGGAACGCCGTCAAGAATATGCGGCGGAGTGCTTTCCAGCTCGTGCGCCATTCGCTCGATATCTTTCACCATTTCACGGCGCGCGGAATTCCCGGCGAGTTTCAAGTATGTATCCTCGAGGGAACGTCGGAAGCTGCGCACGCCGTAACCGTGCTGCCGAATATTGCGGCGTTCGGTTTCGTTCAGGATGTGGCGGATATACTCGCGCGTGTAGCCGAGATGTTCGAGCCGTGTGATGAAATCGTCGATCGTCTTCTCAAAGAAGATGTTGTTTTCCCAGAGGGTATCGTCGGCGTCAATGAGAAGGGTGTGGCGAGCCATGATGTAAATTTTGCGCCTGCGGAAATGATAAGAGAAGGTAATTCTCGGAGTAGCGATGGCTGGTGGCTGGCACCGGGATCAGACGGTACGGAAAAACCTGTCAGGCCAGGGCGGGTAGGAACTCGTAGCGCTCGATCTGTGCGGCGACGCCGCGGCGGCTGTTGTGCGAATCCACGCGGAGGACACGAGCGTAGCAACGAATGTGCACATCGCCGGCCAGCGTGATTTGCTGCGGAAGCGTGAGAACAAATTCGATGGAGCTGCCGGATTCCAGGTTCGCTTCGATCAGGAAATAAAGGCCGCGGAAACTAACGTCGCGAGTCTCGCCCGACTTCTCCGCAATCCCGTCTCCTGCCGAGAATCGGACTCTCAGGGGAAGCATCATCGAAAAACGCCGGGCGGCGCGACGCTCCACACCGTTCTCCATGAGCCCTCCGCACGTTTGAACTGTGCAAAGCTACCATCGCTCCCCAAAGCACGCAACGGATTTTCAGAGACTGCTCGGGGAGCGAAGCGAAGTATCCCCCCGGCTCGCTTTGCGAACACCGCTACGTGCATCGAGAAGACCCCCCGTGACTACCTTGAAACCTGTGACGGGTATGTAGGTTTGACCTGCGAGGGTGGTGCCGTTAGGATGGGGCCATGTCCGAGCCTACGACATCGGTCGAACTGAGGAAACATCCGCGCGCGCAACTCAAGCTGCCAGCGAGACTCCGATGGCATGGCCCGATTGGGATGCGGCTTGAATCCACTCAAACTGTAGACGTTTCCCGCGAAGGGATACTGTTTCATCGCAACGAACCTTGCGACACTCTGGCTCGTGTATGGGTCGCTTTCCCGTTCGATCCTGCCGGCGGCGCGGCCACACAGCCCGAAACGCCGGCGCGGATCGTCCGCGTGGAACCGGACGCTGATGGAGGTTACCGGGTGGCGCTGCGCTTCGAATCGACCGCGCGGACTGCCAAATTGCCCTCCGATCGAGAGCGCCGAAGTTCCGAGCGAATTCCCTTTGCGCTACCGATTTTCGTTCGCCTCGCGGGAACTCCCTGGCCGGAAGAATTCATGACCCAGGATATTTCACAGCACGGCACGCGGTTTGAAACCTCGCACATCTACGTCCCCGGCGACCAAGTCCTCGCGAAGATTCCCTGGGGCGAGTGGTCGAAGACGGGCGAGATCGCCGGGCGCGTCGTGCGTGTTGAGACCATGGAAGGCTCGCCGGGACAGGCGCCAATCTCCACCCCAGAAGGGGGAAAGAGCTCGATGATTATGTCCGTCGCTGTTGAATGGACGCGGGCGGCAAAATCCTGAATCACGCCCCTTTTTCAAACGACGGCCCTTGCGCGCGGTCTTGCCCAAAAACCCTCTCGCGCACATCCTGATGTCGGACGTCTTTCATCGCAGTCTCTCGCTCGCCGGCACTGCGGGGCGTCTCGAAGCCTTGCTGTGGACTTCGTCTACCAGCGATCCCCCGTTCGCCGCCGTGGTCTGCCATCCGCACCCCCTCTACGGCGGGACGATGCACAACAAAGTCGTGTTTCAGACTGCGAAGGCGATTCATCAGCGCGGTGCCGCCGTGCTGCGGTTCAATTTTCGCGGCGTGGGGCAAAGCGAAGGCGTCCACGACCGCGGGAAGGGCGAGCAGGACGACGTTCGCGTGGCGATTGACTATCTCGCTACCGCATTCCCAGGGCGGCCGATTCTGGTTGCCGGATTCAGCTTCGGCTCATCGGTGGGCCTGCGAGTAGGCTGCGCCGACGCGCGCGTGACGCAAGTGATCGGCCTCGGATTGCCGGTCGACACTATTGATATGAGTTTTCTGACCGCGTGCGAAACGTCGAAGCTCATCATCCAGGGTGGGAGCGATCAATTCGGAGCGCGCGCCCGCATCGACGGTCTATTCGCAACACTGCCGCAGCCGAAGCGATTAGTGATCGTCGAAGGCGCGGACCACTTTTTCACGGGGCAGCTCGACAAGGTCGGCACGGCCATTGACGCGTGGCTCGCCGACACTAGGAGCTAGAGCCGATGCCTGAATTCCTAACCGCGCGGCTCAAATAATTTGAGGAACTGATCGCGTGGGGCGGGCTCGATGCCGATCACTTCGAGGTTGGCGTGGACATGCTCGACGTGGCTCATGCCGGCAAGCGCGGTGGTGACGCCGGGAACCGATCTCGCGAACTGCAGCGCGCTCACCGAGTCTTTCTTCGTGCCCAAGACCTCGGAGATGTAGGGCGGCAAATTCCGCGTGAGCTGTCCCTGCAATAGCGCCGCGCTCGATACCAGAGTAATTTTCAGTGCGCGCGCCGCCTGAACCATCGCCATCGTTTTGCGTTCGACCACCTGATTCGGGCGCAGGAGCGCCTCCGGCATCGCGAGATTCAACGGCAGCTGCACGAAACGGAAATGGTGCTCCGCTCCGCCAGTCTCTCGAGCGATTTCCTCCATGGCGGCGAGTGAAAGATAGCCCTGCGACTTCGGATCGTCGCGGAACGCGTTCCACGTGGCGAGTCCATAGGCGCCGATTTTTCCTGCGGCGACGGCGGATTCCAAGAACGTAAACGCCTCGCCGATTCGCCGGCGAAATTCCTCCGGCGGGACTTCACTCAGTTGCGTTTCCGGGTTGTGCAGGTAGAAGACGTCCACGCATTCAACGCCCAGATTGCGACGGCTGCGATCGAGCTGGTCTGCCAAGTAGCGCGGCGTCATGCAGTGGCACCCCGCGGCGATATCCTCCGGACGGAGAATGCCCGGCTCGATATATTCGCGTGCGAAATATTCGTTGGCGTCTTCCGGCATCTCGCCGTCAGGAGTCAGAAAGCCGGCCTTGGTGCAAACGATGATTTCGTCGCGGGGAAAGCCCTGGGCCGCGAGTTGCCTGAGGGCCGCTCCAACGGAGCGCTCGCTGCGCTGCAAGCGATAGTTGATTGCCGAATCCACCGCGTTGATGCCGCCTTCGACGGCCGCGACGACCGCGCGGGTGTAGGCCTTGTCGGTGACTTCGTCGGGCTCGCCGAGATACGTCCCAATGCCGATGGAGGAAAGAACCAGACCGGCCTGCACATCGCGAAAATGCCCAGCGGCCGCCCGCCCTTGAAATCGAGCGGCGTAGCGCAGGGTGCCCTGCGGGGTAGCGCAGCCGTGCGCGCGCTTGTCGTCAGATTTTGCAGCAGAAGACATCGAGCCTCAGTTCGGGACGAAAATTCCAAAGCTGGCGAAGTATATCAGAACAGTTTGATGCGAGCGGACGGCGCAAGGACATCACGGCCCGATGCGCGCCGTGATTTCCTCTGCGGGATTTTCGGGCAGCATCTGCGCGGCAATCAGCGAACGCGCCTCCACCCGGATCTTCGGCAGGTAACGCGCGAACGCAATCGCGCCGGCAATGGCTAGCACGCCCCCGATGGCGACCGTCCGCGGAGCCCCGAGGCGGTCCGCCGCCGCCCCGGACATCAGCGCTCCGAACGGCGCCATGCCCATGAACATCATGGAATAAACAGCCATGGTCCGGCCGCGCAACCGGTCGGGCACCATGGCCTGCACCAGCGTGTTGGAACACGACATCTGCGTCATCATCGAGAAACCGACGCCGACGAGCAAGACCGTCGAGAGCAATTCCCACCGCGAAAAGGCGAACAGGATCAACGTGGCGCCGAACGCGCCGCAGGCGATGAACACCCAGCGGCCGAGGCCCCCCACTCCGCGACGTGACGCGATCAAAAGCGCGCCGCTCATCGCCCCGACGCCGGTGGCGCCCATCAAAGTGCCGAGCGTTCGGGCGTTGCCGTGAAGAATTTTCGCTGCAAAGACTGGCATGAGAACCGAATAGGGCATCGCCACTAGGCTCACCACGCCTATGAGCAACAGCAGGGCGCGGATCGGCGCGGTATCGCGCACGAAACGGAATCCTTCGGCAATGTGCTCGAGCGGAGACGCGACGACCGCCGGTATCTTGGGCGGGATGCGCATCAGGAGCAGGCCGACGATGACCGCGATGTAGCTCACGGAATTCGCGAAGAAACACCAGCCTTCCCCGATGCCTGCAACCAGTATTCCCGCGATTGCCGGGCCGATAATGCGCGCTCCATTGAACATGGAGGAGTTGAGCGCGATGGCGTTCATCAAATCCTCGCGGCCGACCATCTCGACCAGAAACGATTGGCGAGCGGGGATGTCGAATGCGTTCACCACTCCCATCAGCGCCGCGAGCACGATCACCTGCATCACGGTGACGCGCTTGGTCAACGTCAGCATCGCCAGAATGAACGCGAGAACCATCGAAACGGCTTGCGTAGCGATCACAATCTTCCGGCGATTGAAACGATCCGCCACCATTCCGCTCAGCGGGGCCAGCAGGAAGACTGGAATTTGCCCCGCGAACGTCACCGTGCCGAGCAGCAACGACGAACCCGTCAGCCGGTATACCAGCCAGGCCTCGGCAACCGTGTCCATCCACGTGCCGATGAGCGAAATCATCTGCCCGCTGAAGAAAAGTTGAAAATTGCGGTGCTTCAGCGAGCGGACTGTGTCGCGAAACCGCGATTGCCGCGCTGGCGCGGCGTTTCTGGCTGGTGCGGTGCCCTTCTCTGTCATTGCTCGTAATTGTACGATGCAATCGTGCGCCGCGCTTCCTGCGATTGCGATTGGGATTTCGTCACGCGCGCGGCTTCGCCGCGTCGCCCGACGCCGGAGAATCCGGTGCGAGCAGTCTTCCGCAGGCTCGCAAGATTCGGCGGTAGGGCCAATCGTCTTCCCGAAACAGGATTTCGCCCTCGCGCGGCTTGGAATAAAACCACCGCGTCACAAGTGACAGGTGTTCGACCAGCTCCGGTGGCGCGGTGCGCAAACCGTATCGCGCACGCCAGTCCGATGCCAAATCCTCGCGATTCGTCGCATCAGCGGCGCCTGCCTCGGATTCCGATCCTCGGTTCGATTCGTGTTTATCTGCGTCAATCTGCGGCTCAAGCTTTTCTCGCAGGATCGCTTCGACGGAACGCGGCTGGCTCGAGAGTTCCGCGAAATTGAGGAAACACGGCTCACCGAGAATTCCGGCGTGCAGCGGAAACAAAGCGATGGTCTTTTCCTGAACCGCTCGCTGTAAGATCACTGCGTTGAGGTCTTCGATTCGCCTCGCGAGTTCCGGCAGCCCGCGCAGCGCGTCGGACACTTTTTCCAGTCGCTTGTGCAGCGCCGCCGCCCGTTCGAAATCGAGCGCTTCGCTCGCCGCTTCCCTTTCTCGCTCGAATTTCGCAGTCAGCACGGCGCCGCTCGTATCGAGAGTCTCCAGTACGCGGCCGACTTCCGCGTCGTATTCCTGCCTGGTGCACCCGGCGAAACACGGAGCGAGGCACATTTTCATCTCCGAATAGATGCAGCCGGGAAAGTTCGGATCACGGCGAATTTTGATCTGGCAGCGCCGAATCTTGAAAAGATCGAGGAAACCCTCGGAGAACGCGTCCGCCGAGCGACGCGACGCGAACGGCCCGAAGTAAAATCCTCCGTCGGCGCCGAGCCTCCGCGTGACGTAGCAGCGCGGATACTCATTCCGTAGATTCACTTTCAGCAGCGCAGGCGGACGCAGCCGAAGCAGGTCGCGGTACCGATCGGGAAAGTTAGCCCGTGCATGCTGATAGAGCGCGAGCGTCTGCTCGAATTTCGAGCCAGTGACCCGGCAGCGAATCCGCGCGGCCACTGCGCGCAGGTTCAAACGCTTCGAGCCCGGCTCCGCCGGACGCAGCAGCCGTTCGGCCGCGCGCCTGAGATCCGCAGTCCGAACGAGATGCGGGTGCGCAGGCGACTCTCGCATCTCGATCAGCAGAATTCCTGCGCGTTCAGGCACCGCCTCAAAGAACTCTTGATCGCCCGCGGGAAGGAATTCCTGGCTGAAATCCAGCTCCAGCATCATGCCAGCATACACTGAGATCAAAATCGCGCTATAGGGTGAGTCACAGGATTCAAGAGGGTTTTAGATAGCGACGCCTCTCCGATTGATGACGGCGTGAGTTTCCTTCTGCATCCTCGAGCCGCGGACCAGTGGCACGGGCCAAAGTGCGCGCCACGCTCCCAGAACGGCTCCCTTCCAGATCCGCCGATAATTTTCGCACCTCCCGCCGAGCTACCGATATGCGCGTTCCTGCCGCCACGGGGGGTAACGATCAAGCCGACGTTTCAGCTCAGCCACTGCCTGGCCGGCAGCCAGCAGGACTGGCAACGCGGTGTGGGTGATTTCGTTCACTAGCATCCGGTGGACACGATATAGCGTGAAAACGTCCTCGATTTGCGGAAATCGAAACCCGTGGTGCTGCGGCAAAGAGAAATGTACGGGCGCCTCGGACCTGGTGTTCGTGTCAATCTGCATTTCCTCCGAGCAGCGGGTCATGAATTCCCTGAAGCGGACCCTTTTCCTCCGGCATATTATGAAAACGACTCCCGCCCACTCAGCCGTATGCGGATTACAAACGATGCCACGCGAGGCTTACCTTGGCCCGTTATCGAAACTGAATGCGCAGCATGAGGGGACTCAAAATAAGAAAATTTCCGTAAAACCGAGAACGAAAAGGACGGCGAAGTGGGTCAACGGATCCATGACACCGAAGGGTGCCTGGCTGGTTGTGAAATGATCTTACGCTCGAACTGTCGCGCTCAAGCTAGGATCGTTTTCAGCACCCACGACGAAATTACCAGCCTCTGAATTTCGCTCGTCCCTTCGTAAATTTCGGTAATGCGCGCGTCGCGGTAGGCGCGCTCGACAGGATACTCACGGCTATAGCCGTTGCCGCCGTGAATCTGGATCGCTTTGTGCGCCACGCGCGTAGCCATTTCGCTGGCAAAAAGCTTCGCCGTCGCGGCCTCCATCGAAAAACGCGCGCCCGAATCCTGTTTCCACGCCGCGCGCCGCACCAGCAATCGCGCCGCATCGATTTCCGTAGCCATGTCCGCGAGCATGAATTGAATCGCCTGAAACTCCGCGATGGGATGGCCAAAAGCTTGCCGCTCCCGCGCGTAGGCAAGCGCCGCCTCGAACGCGCCCTGCGCGATCCCGGTTGCTTGCGAGGCAATGCCGACGCGTCCGCCATCAAGCAGTGAAAGCGCGATCTTATAGCCCTGGCCTTCTTCCCCGATCCGATTCGCTGCAGGGACTTCGCAATCGTCGAAGGACAGCGCGGTGCAGGCCGTCGCGTGAATACCGAGTTTCTTTTCTTCCTTACCGACCGAGAATCCCAGCGTGCCCTTCTCGACGACCAGCGCCGTGATCCCCTTTTCGCCTTTCTCTGGCTGCGTGTTCACGTAGATGACTCCTGCGTCGGCCACGCCGCCGTTGGTAATCCAGGCCTTCGCGCCATTGATCACGTACCGGTCGCCCTTGCGGACGGCCTTTGTCGAAAGCGCCGCGGCGTTGGACCCGGCCTGCGGTTCGGTGAGTGCGTAACAACCGATTTTCTCGCCGCGCGCGAACGGGACGAGAAATTTCTGCTTCTGATCCTCTGTTCCGTAATGCTCGATCGAGGAGCAGAACAAAGAGTTCTGGACCGAAAGTATGACGCTGGTAGAAGCGCAGACACGGGCGATTTCTTCGATCACAATCGAATAGCAGATGTGATCCATTCCGGCGCCGCCGTATTTTTCAGGGATGCAAACGCCGGTCAGGCCCAGTTCCCCGGCCTTGCGCAGAATCTCAAGCGGGAAGCGGCCTGTCTCGTCGAGTTCCTTCGCCACGGGCTTTACCTCCGCCTCGGCGAACTCGCGCACGCTGCGTTGCAGCAGTTTTTGTTCCTCGTTGAGCTCGATATTCACTGGTACGCCTCGAGTTCCCTTGCCGACCGAGATCCTTCACGCAATTGTACAGCGGAACAAGCGGCCCTGCCCGCACCGGGGGCCGATTGACCTATTCCCTGCCCGGGGCGCTATAATTTTGGCAGCCCTCATGAAGGAGACTGAAATGGCGCATCGCCTAAATGCGTTCCAAGCCTCGCCAAAAGCCTATCAGGCGATGGCGGCTCTCGAAAGCTTCGTGGCTTCCTGCGGCCTCGAGAAGCCATTGCTCCTACTCGTGAAGATGCGCGCCTCGCAGATCAACGGTTGCGCCTATTGCCTGGACATGCACAGCAAAGACGCGCGGGCTTTGGGCGAATCCGAGCAGCGGCTTTACCTCCTGGATGCTTGGCGGGAGGCTCCGTTCTATACGGAGCGCGAGCGGGCGGCGCTCGAATGGACTGAAGCCGTCACGCTCGTCGCCGAAGATCACGTGCCCGACGAAGTTTATGAGCGGGTGGCAAAGCAGTTCAGTGAGGAGGAACTTGGGAACCTAACGCTTGCGATTGCGACAATCAATAGCTGGAACCGACTGTGCATTTCGTTCCGGATCGAGCCCGGCTCCTACCAATCCAACCTGCATCCGCGCACGGCAAGCACCTGACCGTCGCTCGTGTCGCGATCGCATCGAATCATGCGCGCGATGCACATCGCAGTGTGTGATCCGCGCCTCCGGTAGAGCAGCCTGGAATTGCGCTCGAGGACCAGTTCTGGCAGCCCCTTCTTGAGGCTCGATTTCCCACCCAGGAATTGCGGCGCGCTGCGCAAATCCTCTATACTCCTGCTGTAGCCTAGCAAGCCCGGCGAGTTGCCCAGAAAGGGGCTCCCGGACGCCCCAAGCGCCCAATGATCGATCTAACCGAGAAAATCAAGAAGAAGCTCAAGGACGAAATCGCCGCCCTCGAGCACGAGCTCCACGACGAGCTCCCGAAGGAAATCAAGGTGGCCCGCGCCCATGGCGATCTCTCCGAGAATGCTGAGTACAAGTACGCCAAGGAGCGCCAGGCGTATGTCTCGGCGCGGCTCGGCCAGCTCCACCAGCGCATGGCAGACATCTCGATGCTCAACTTGAACAATCTGCCGAAGGATCGAGCTGCTTACGGATCGACGCTCGTCGTGCGGGATGTTGCGAAGGCCACCAAAATCGAGTACAAACTGGTGACCGTCGAAGAAGCCGACGCAACGAAGGGATTGATCTCGACCACGTCCCCGATTGGACGGGCGCTGCTGGGCAAGAAAGTTGGCGACGAAGTGACGGTCACCACGCCCGCAGGCATCAAAGAATACGAAGTCATGCGGCTGACGACCATCTATGACCAGGAATAGTGGAGTAATCTGGACTTCATGTTGACCCGCGCCATCGGCCGGTACCTCTCCTGGCCCGTTGACCGCCTCGCTGCCCTCTTGGCTCCCACGGGAATCCCTCCGAACGTCATCACTTGGTGCGCGCTGGTCGCAAATCTCTGGGCTGGGATGCTGTTCGCAGCCGGACGCTTCGCGGCAGCGGGCGGAATGATGATTTTCGCCGGCCTGTGCGACCTGCTCGACGGACCGGTGGCGCGTCGCCAGAATCGCGTTTCACTGTTTGGCGGCTTCCTCGATTCTATCCTCGACCGTTACGCGGATCTGATCCTGTTTCTCGGCTTGCTCGTCTATTACGCGCAGGTGAATCGCTTCCGCTACGCGGTTCTCGCCGGTGCGGCCATGGCCGGATCGGTGATGGTCAGCTATGCGAAAGCGCGCGCTGAATCCCTGGTGCCCACGTCGGAAATCGGATTCTGGGAACGCCCCGAACGCCTGGTTTTGATGATTTTGGGCGCCCTTACGAACCGCATTGATGTAGCGCTATGGGTCCTGGCGTTGGGCCCCAATATCACCGTGATTCACCGCATCCTGCACACCTGGAGGCAAACCCGCGGGAGGGGACTCCAGCCGGTTCCTATGCCGCTCCAGGGTGGCAGCGCGACAACGACCCGCGAGGCGCCGCCCCTCCTCACGCGCTCGGCGGGACGAGGCCGCATCTAGACCGGCTCACCCGGCATCTGATTACCGTTGGTTCATCCAGTTGGGGTAAAATCGCCCGGGCAACACCGACCGTACCGATGGAGGTACATATGGCAATACGAGATTCGTTCCTTCCTGAATTCGAACATGAAATGGAAACCACGCGGAAGACGCTTGAACGCGTCCCCGAAGACAAGACAACATGGAAACCGCACGACACATCGATGGCCATGGGACGACTGGCTGGACACATCGCTGAGATGGCCGGATTCGCCGCTGCCACTTTTCAGAGCGACACATTTGACTTCGCGCCACCGGGAGCGCCACCCATGCAGCCGACGGTCATGACTTCGCGCAAGCAGTTGCTCGAAATCTTCGATAAGAACGTCGCAGCAGCTCGCGGCGCGATATCAAAAGCAAGTGACGAGGATTTGCAGAAAACCTGGACATTGCTGAACGGCGGAAAGACGTTTTTCTCGATGCCGCGCATCGCCGTCCTGCGCGGAATGATTCTCAACCACGTGATTCACCATCGCGGCCAGCTGTCGGTTTATCTGCGGATGAATCAGGTACCCATTCCTTCGATCTACGGTCCGTCCGGCGACGAAGGCCGGATGTAGCTGGCTCCAGAACAGCGAGCAAGATGGTATTGTGGCGGCCGGTTCACCACTCGACGTCTGGGCGAACCGGCCGGCCTCGTTCTTACTGCTGTCCGTTGGCACGTCCCGATTTCGATTCGTGAAAGCAGCCTACATCCAATGTCGCGATCGCTTCTCTTCCTCAGTTTAGTTGCCCTGCTTTGCACGAATGCGTCGGCTCAGAATGCTGTCATGAGCCACCACGATCATCAACCGCAGGCCAGTTACCGCGATCTGCCTTCGCCGCCTCTCATGCAGGGGATCGGCGACGCGAACCTGAAAATCACGACGAACTCCGACGCCGCGCAGGCTTACTTCAATCAAGGGCTTCGATTGCTCCACGACTTCTGGGACTTCGAGGCTTACCGCGCATTCAAAGAAGCCGCCCGCCAGGATCCCTCAGCGGCGATGGCGTATTGGGGCGAGTTCGAGGCTCTCAGCATGCGCGGACCCATGATGGACGATGGACGGGCCGCACTGGAAAAGGCAAAGGCGCTTGCAGATCAAGCTTCCGAGCATGAACGCTTCTACATTCATGCGGCGGAACATCAGGCGAAGACGGGCAAGTCCGACGAAAAAACGGCCTACCAGCATGAAATGGAAGACCTCATCGATCGGTACCCGGATGACGTGGATGCCCAAGCACTGCTCGCTCTCGGGCTCATGTCTGGTTATGACAACGACGGCCATCCGCGCGAAGGCCAACTCTATTCGCAGTCGATCTTGCGCAATCTGCTCGCCGCTCATCCAGACAACGCCGCTGCCAATCATTATTGGATTCACGCCATGGAAGATAGTTCGCGGCCCGAGCTTGCGCTTCACAGCGCCGATGTTCTCGCAAGCATGGCGCCCAATTCTGGGCACATGGTTCACATGCCGGGCCATATCTATTGGCGCGTCGGAGACTACGAGAAAGCTCGGCGATCGTTCTCGGATTCCCTGCGGGTGGACGAAGCGTACATGGCGGCGCAGGGGGTCAAACCCGAAGAGGATTGGAATTACGCGCATAACCTTGCCTACCTGATCGCCGCGTGCGCGGAAGCCGGTCGCTATCGCGAGGGTCTCGAGTGGGCTAAGAAGCTCCGGGACATGCCCATGCCCCTGGGAATGAATTCCGCTCGATTCGTCGCTTGGGCCGGTGCCAGCGTGGCCCGAGTCCATGTTCGCTTCGGCGACTGGCAAGCGGTTCCCCTAGATCCGATATCGTTTGGTACCGACTCCACCTCGGCCAGCGCGGCGGCAAACGCATACTCGGAGGGTTTGAACACTTACTCGAAAGGCATGGCGGCGCTTGATCGTGGGGATTTGGCCGAAGCGGCGAAGCAAGCCGACACCCTGGACGCATCGCTCTGGCGATTGCAAGCCACGAAGCCGAAGAAAATGGACGCCGACGCGATGGTGGATCACTCGAACGACCAGTCGGAGGACGACCCGACGGAAATCCTGAACCTGCTGGGAACGATGTCTCTCGACCTTCGCGGCAGCCTGAAGGCCGCTCAGGGGGACGTTGCCGGGGGAATCAAGTTGCTGCAGCAAGGCGCAGATAAAGAAAAGAACCTCGGCTATTCGGAGCCGCCTCGGTACTTTCGTCCCGAACAGGAAAGCATCGGTTACGCATACCTCAAATCGAAGCAGTGGGAGAACGCCCGCGATGCCTTCGGTCAAGCTCTGAAGGAGCGCCCGAAGAGCGGCCACGCTCTTTATGGCATTGCTCAGTCCTACGCGATGGCCGCCGACGCAACCCATGCAACGACTGCGTACCGCGATTTTCTTGGCGCCTGGCCGCACGCCGACAGCGATTTGCCGCAAATCAAGCAAGCCAAGGCCTGGCTCGCTTCGCACCCCCAATAGGTCCCGCGACCGGTGCCTGTTAGTGGCGTCCCGCTGATGGAATCACGGAGTCGCCCCAGGACTGCTCGATCTTCGGCTTGCGCGCGATCGCTTTTTCGAAAATTCGCGCGCGGCGTTCGGCGCGCGTCGGAGCGTTTGCCACATCGCGATCTTTGAATTCCGGCATCACCTCTTGCGAGAAAAGTCGAAGCGAGTCGCATTGCAGGTCGAGCGAAAGTCGCCCCACCTGCCGCACCGCGATCACCTGATCGATCCCCGCATCTTCATACTCTCGTAGGGTCCGGCGCAGTTTGTCGGGCGTGCCGACACACGCCTGCGCGATGAATTCGGGCGAAACAGGTTCTTTGGGATTCGTCTTGTACTCCTTCCAGATGTCGGTTTTGCCGGGGCGATGTTCGCCGAAGAAACTGTAGTGTCCCAATCCGTAAACGAAAAAGCCGTAGTTCTCGACCGCGGCCGCCTCGGCTCGCTTCTGGTCGTTGTCGCAGATGAATGGCGTCGCGATCGCGAAATTCGGATTCACGGCATACCCGAGCGGCTCGCATTCGTTTTCCATCGTGGTGTAGTAGTCCTTCACCCACTGGCGCGCCTCAGCGGCACTGACAAAGGAAAATGTCAGTGCACCGAGCCCCAGTCTCGCGGCGTCAATGATGGATTCGCGCCGGGAGCACGCCATCCACAGCGGCGGATGCGGTTTCTGCAGGGGCTTCGGCACGAGATTGCGCGGCGGCACCTTCACGTACTTGCCATCGAATCCCGTGAAGGGATCTTCCACCAGCATTCGCACCGCGACGCGCATTCCTTCGATCTGCATCGCTTTTTTCTCTGCCTGCGGTACCAGGAATCCGCCGAGCTCGGTCGTCGTCGCGCCGGAACCCATGCCGAATTCGCAGCGGCCATTGCTGATCAGGTCGAGCACGGCGATACGTTCCGCGATGCGCGCGGGATGGTTGACCTGCGGCGGCGTTTGAATGATTCCATGAGCCAACCGGATGTTCTTCGTCCGCTGGCTGCAGGCGGCCAGAAAAATCTCGGGAGCGGATGCATGCGAGTATTCCTCGAGGAAGTGGTGCTCGGTAGCCCAAACGTAATCGAAGCCGCACTGGTCGGAAAGCTCCGCGATGTCCAGCGCGTCACTTAGCAGGGTGCGTTCGGACTCGCTCGTCCAGGGCCGCGGAAGCCCCATCAAATGTATGCCGCCAAATTTCATCGCGGTGCCTCTGCTGTTCCCATGCGAACCGTATTCTACGCGATAACCGAAGCGGCGCAAGCGCACTCGGCTGGCGTGCTGATTACGATTCCTACAATGCTGCCGTCCTGGCATCCGTGCACAATCGAGCTGCGGCGCCCTTTTTCGGTACAATTCGGTTCAGGTACTCGGATACGCGCCTCCTACGAAGGAATCTCATGCCTCAGATTAGCGGCTCTGTGCTTCTCGACACGATCAAGGCGGTCAAGGCGCGGCGAGGAGACGAGGAATTGGCGAATATCCTCGCGCATTTGGATGGCGAGGCAAAGCGGATTTTCACTGCTCCGATCGAATCATGGAAATGGTACCCGGTGGATGCATTTGTGAGTTTCCTCGAAACGGATATAAGGGAAACCGCCGAGGGTGACCGCACCGTACTGATCGAACGTTCAAAGAAGGTGATCGAGTCGCAGCTGTCCGGAATCTACAAATTCCTAGTGAAACTTGGATCCCCGAAATTCGTGATCAATCGAATCGCGACGATCCACGCGTCCTATTTCCAGGGCATTCAGATCATCCCGGAAATTGAGGATGGCTCCCGAGCGACGATCAAGTACATCGGCTTCGAAAGTCACCACGACATTATGGAGTACGTGGTGATTGGCTTTTTCTTGAAAGCGCTCGAGGTCTGCGGAGCGCGGGACATCTCCGTAAGTTTCTCCGTTCCGATTTCCCAAGGCGCGGCTTATTCCGAAGTCACCATCGCCTGGGACTAGACCGTATCCGAGGCTCGACTTCTACGCGGAAATGCAGAGCGTCGAGCCCGAAGAAATATCACCTTACGGTATTCGCATTCCGGTACGCCCGCAGTCTTCGAACATGGCCAGAAGGCTTGTGAGTCCCAGAAGATCCCGCACGGATTTGTTGTAGTTGATCAGCAAAAGCTCGCAGCGCTCCTTCTTCGCCGAAACATACAGGCCCACGATCGCGCCGAGTCCCGCGCTGTCCATGCGAATCAGCTCGTGCAGATCGAGAACGATCCGCTTGGTGTGAGGGAGCTTGCTCCTCACGTGCGTCTTCAGGGCGTCGCTATGCTCGCTGGTCAGCCGCCCGATGCAATAGATGACAATCGCATCTTCGCGCGCGTCCGTGCGCATCCTGAATCCGGCCGCTGAAAAGGCTGCTGGTTCCGGTGACATGCCAAGCCCCTGTTTCGGTGCGAACACTTCTCGCCGATGTCGATGCACTCGCGTGCGCCAGCGTATTCTACGCCAATGCGGAAGCGGAGCAAGTCCGGAAGCCAGCCGCGCGCTAGCACGAAGCCCGCCACAGGGCTCGGGGCGCGACGGCATTCCCGCGCGGCCGGAGAAGCTTGGTGCTCGATTCTCGTTTCACCTGCCAGCGGCCCCGTGCCGGGCGTTCCTCCTTGCCGGGGCTGGGTGTCTTCGCTTCCGAGGATCGCGTCAGTGGACGCAACGTCTGTGCGTACACTGGCGGAGCGGATTGGGGAGCTCGGGGCCGTAAAGCGGTTCGAGAAAGTTTGACGATCCCGCACGCGGAGTAAGGGGACTTTTCTGTCTTGTCCGGACAAACGCTGGGTCGCGAACGGCGCATCCTCTGCCCGTCAGCCATCACGGCCTCGTCGCCAGGCGCCCGCCGCACGCAGTGGAGTTGAATGCCCGGCAGGGCCTGTGCTAGCATCCCGACTTTCAAGCCTTGAGTCCGCTCCCCGCGGACGAAGGGCCGCAGGGTTCATCGCGCGCAACCGCCGGGGGCGGGTTCGTGATGCTGATCCCATACAACGGCACGAAGTTTGCTTTCCGCACATTCCCCACACGAAATGCCTGTTCTGATGCGCGTCAGGCCGTGTGCCCGTCGTTCGAGCACCCAATTCCCTGCGCACCGGATTTTTCGTCCTCACGTTTTCATTTACCAATTTTGAATTTCGCATCGAATGAGGTGACACATGAAATCCTACACAACCGATTGGATACGCAACGTGGGCATTGTCGGCCACGGCGACACGGGGAAAACCCAGCTCGTGTCGTCGTTGCTTTTCACAGCGGGGATGACGCCGCGGCTCGGGAAAGTTGCCGACGGCTCAACTACGACCGACTGGGACGAAGAAGAAATCGCGCGAAAGATCTCCATCAACACAGGCATCGCCTATGCCGAATGGCAGGCGCCCGGCCAACCTGAAAAGACGAAGGTCAACCTACTCGATACGCCCGGCTACTCGACCTTCATCAATGAGACAAAATCCTCGCTGATTGCCGCCGACGCCGCACTGATCCTGGTGGACGCAGCTGCCGGCGTGCAGGTCGTGACCGAAAAAGTGTGGGACTACGCGACCGAATACGACCAGCCCCGCGCCTTCGTTCTGAACTGGATGGACCGCGAGCTCGCGAGCTTCGAGCGTGCGCTTGGCTCGCTCGAGCAAGTGTTCGGGCGCGGCGTCGTCCCGATTCAGCTCCCCATCGGCGCCGAAAAGAGTTTCCGGGGCGTCGTGGACCTCGTGTCGATGAAAGCGCTCCTCTACGCGCCCGATGGCGACGGCAAAGCCAAAATTGAGGAAATTCCCGCCGACCTCGCCGAGCAGGCCAAAGCCGCGCACGAAAAACTCGTCGAGATGATCGCCGAGGGCGACGACGAATTGATGCAGGAATTCTTTGACAAGGGCACGCTTCCGGTCGAAGACTTGAAGAAAGGGCTGCACGAGGAAGTGCGAGACAAGAAAATCTTTCCAGTGCTGCTCAGCTCCGCCCTCCACAATATCGGGAGCGACGCGATTCTAGACTTTCTGGTCGAGATTTTCCCGTCGCCAACGTTTCGCGGCAAGGCAGTCGGTCATGCCACTTCGGACCACAAAGGAGACAGCGTCGAGCGCAAGATCGCCGCGTCCGAGCCTGCTTCCCTCTTTGCTTTCAAGACGGTCGCCGATCCCTTCGCCGGACGAATCACGTATTTCAAGGTATTGTCCGGCGTGGTGAAAAATGACGCGACGATCAACAATTTCAATCGCGGCACGCAGGAGCGCTTCCAGCATTTGCAAGTCATGCAGGGAAAGGCGGCCGTAGCCGTCAACGACCTGTACGCCGGAGATCTGGGCGCGATCGCGAAGCTGAAGGAAACAACCACGGGAGACACGCTCGGCGACAAGAGCTCTCCGATTTTCTATCCGCCGGCGCGCATTCCTGAACCGTCCATCACTTTTGCGGTCGAGCCGAAAACGCGGGCCGACGAAGACCGCATCGGTGTGGCCATTCACAGAATTCTCGAGGAAGACCTTGCCCTGCGCTTCGGGCGCGACCCGCAGACGAAGGAGTTTTTGCTTTCTGGTGCCGGGCAACAGCACATCGAAGTCGTGGTTGCAAAATTGCGCAAGCGTTACCACGTCGAAATGACCTTGAAACCCCCCAAGGTTCCTTACCGCGAGACGATTCGCGGCAAGGCCGACGCCGAAGGCAAACACAAGAAACAGACGGGCGGCCACGGTCAGTTCGGGCTATGCCGTATCAGGTTGGAGCCGCTGCCGCGCGGAAAGGGTATCGAGTTCGTGGACGACGTCTTCGGCGGCGCGATTCCGAAAAACTGGATTCCATCGGTGGAAAAGGGAGTCCGCGATTCCGCCGAGCGCGGATATCTGGCCGGGTTTCCTGTCGTGGATTTCCGCGTGAGCCTATACGACGGGAAATACCACGATGTGGATTCCAGCGACATGGCGTTCAAGATCGCGGGCTCGCTCGCATTCAAGGAAGCGATGAAGCAAGCCAAGCCGGCGCTGCTCGAGCCAATCATGCACGTCGAAGTCTACGCACCCGATCAATATTCAGGCGACTTGATGGGTCATCTAAGCGGTCGGCGCGGAAAAATCAGCGGCAGCGAAGCGCGCACCGGCAGCGTGGTCGTCAAAGCGCAGGTGCCGCTTTCGGAAATGCTCAGCTACGCCAACGAACTGATTTCGATGACGCAGGGGCGCGGAAGCTACTCGATGGAATTCTCGCACTATGATTTCGTGCCGGCGGAAATCGCGGAGAAAGTGATCGCGGCCCATAAACCGCACCACGCGGGCGAGGGCGAAGCTGCTGCGGCGGCCTCGGCGTAGCTCGAAAATTCGATTCGGCTTCGTCGGTTGCATCGAGCGAGCGAATCGACTCCGGATCTACTGGCCGGGATTTGTCGGAATCGGTGACGCCTTCGCGCTTGCGGCCTGCGCGTTTTTGTGGTGGCGCGATTTCGTCGCTGGGACATTTTGAGCGGTGCCGCTCGCGGGCGAGGCGCTCTTGCTCATCATGAAAGTCGGGCAACCGGCGCCGTAGCAGGGGCCCAAATCCCGCCACGCGCAACTCGATAGGCATACCGTGGCCGCGCACAACAGCAGTACACTCCCTAGCTTCCTCATCGTTTGCCTCTCTCAGACGCGCGGTTGGAGCGCGAAACGGCTTCGGACGGCTTCCGCATATCTTGGCACAAATCCTAATCGGCCTTTCTGCGTTTTAGATCGGGTTCACCTACAAAGCCAATAGGGAACGAAAGGCGAAGCCGCCGCTGCTCAATTTGATCCCCCGCGCTCCAACCACTTAGGGACAAAGAGGTTACGAGAAACGCTTAGAGAATAATCCCGTGCGGCGACAGTGCCGTTCAGACGCCCGACCGAACTGTGCCGCAAGCAAACGCTCCTCTCGCTTCGATTTCCACACGAAACCAGCCAAAATGATCGCAAAGCGACGATCGCTCGATAACGCCCGACCGCCAGGGCTGTCCCCAGGACCGCCAGGAGCATATCGGCGTAGGTCGGGTAGCGAATCCCGGGTCCCCGACGTTGGCCCTCTGGTCCTGGGCGATGTGGTAGCGCGCCCAAATAGCGAATCCGATACCCGCAATAGTTACCGCCGATCCTGCGGCGAAGGCCCAATCTCGTCCGAGAATAAATCGCCGGTTGAGGATGCGAAACTCCCGATCGCCGGGAAGAGAGCTACGAACATCACCAGAATTCGAGCGGCGTGCTCGCCTGCAGGTTCTGTCGTTTCATCTGATTGACGCGCAGGCCTGCGAAAAGCCAATACGCCGGGAAAATGACTCACAGCAACTTGGTGGCGTACGCAGGATTGAATCTCACGGCGATTCCGCTCTTTTTTGTACCTAGGAAACTTCCATGTCAGGATTTCCGTGATCGCTGGGCCAGGCCAGTAGCCAAATTGGCGCTTGCGATTCCGCGCCGAGTTGCGTCAAGCTTCTGAAGCCATGAAAAAACCGTCGAAAGCAAAACGCTGGGGCGACGCGACGATCGCGATTCACGCGGGCGAGGACAAATTTCGCATCGGCGCACCCGTGGGAACATCGATCGCGCGCACGGCGAATTTCACCTTTTCGAGCACCGAAGAGATGAAGCGTTGGGCGGAAGGAAAAAGCCCCGCGTACATCTACACTCGCTACGGCAACCCCACGCTCGCAATCGCCGAGCAGAAAATCGCGGAGCTCGAAGGAGCCGAAGCTGCGGTGGTGGCCGCCTCCGGAACGGCGGCGATTTCAGCGTCCCTGCTCTCCGTACTGCATGCGGGGGACGAAGTAATCGCCACGCGACAGCTGTATGGCGGCAGCTACCGCCTGCTGCGCGACGTGTTTCCGCGGCTTGGAATCGGGGTGCGGCATGTCGAGGCGGATCTTGCCGGGATCGAAAGACTGGCTAGCGCGCGGACCAAGGCGCTCTATGTCGAGAGCCCGACGAACCCGACGCTGCGGCTCGTGGACCTGAAAAAAGCGGTCGCCTTCGCCCAGGAATGGGGACTGATTTCAATTGTGGACAATACGTTCGCCAGCCCTGTGCTCCAGAAACCGCTTTCGATGGGCTTCAACATAGTGGTCCACAGCGCGTCGAAGTACCTCTCGGGACATTCCGACGTGATCGCGGGCGCTGCCGCGGGAAGCAAGGTGCTGATTGATAAGGTGCGCGACAATATTATCCAGATCGGCGGGTCCATGGATCCCGAGGCCGCATTCCTGCTCATCCGGGGAATGAAGACGCTCGAAGTTCGAATCGAGCGCCAGTGCCGCACGGCCATGGCCGTGGCCAGGTTTCTCGAGAAGCACCCGAAAGTCGCCCGCGTGCATTACCCGGGGTTGCCTTCGCACCCCGATCACAAGCTGGCCAAGCGCCAGATGCGCGGGTTCGGTGCCATGCTCGCATTCGACCACAAGGGCGGCCTGGTCGGGGCGAGACGCTTCGGCGATCGTATTCGCGTGTTTCTGCTAGCGGCGAGTCTGGGCGGCGTCGAATCCCTGGCGATTCTGCCGATCTACACCTCGCACTACAATATGTCGTCCGCGGAGCTGCGGGCAGCCAGCGTCGAGCCGGGTACGGTACGCGTATCGATCGGCCTGGAAAATCCCGAGGACCTGATCGAGGATCTCCGTCAGGCCCTCGCCTAGCCGCTCCCGGCGGAATGTCCGAGCACATCCCGGAAAGGTGGTAATTCCCTACCTCTCGGTGGTATAAGCCTCGCTGGGTGATCGAGAAACGCCTAGTACTCCATGTCGTGTTTCGGTCAACGTCTGGCGGCCAAGTCCCATTGACCCCAGTCGTAAGTACCTCGTAATATTTTCGTTAGCATGAATCGACAAGGGCGAAAGATGAGTCATCGCGCGCTAGTCTGGGTCGTCTTGGTGTCTGGTAGCTGCTTGCTCGCCAGCTGTAACGACTCCGCGAAGACTCCGGTGGAGGTCCGGCCTCCCGCGGCGACGCCTACAAGCACGCCCAACTATGCCGACCAGCCGCTTCCTTTCCCGGAGCACACGATCGCGGCGAACGCATCGTTTCTCGAACAAAGGCCCGCAATAGACGTGCTGATGGGAAAGGTCCAGGCGGCCTACGACGCCGGGCAAAGGGAATACAAAGCGACGCACCTGGACAAGGCGCAGGCGGATTTCGACCTCGCCGCGGACCTGATTTTGAAGAGTGGCTTCCCGGCGGATTTCGATCCCCAGCTCGCGAAACTGTCCGATGAAATCGGCGAGGCGGTCCAACCCGGCGATCTGGATGCTGAGAAGAGCGCGGACGATCAAGAGGAATCGGAAACGCCGGCTGAACCGGCGCCGATCGAAGAAATTGCCGATTTGACTCTGCCGGCGGGCGATCCGCGTCTGGCGCTCAAGGCCGAGAAGGAACTAATCAGTGTCCGCCACGACTTGCCCCTCACGGTGAACGATTCCGTTCTGCAGTACCTAAGCTTCTTTACGACCACGCGCGGCCGGGCGATTGTGTCGCACGGACTGGACCGCGCCGGACGCTACGACGTGATGATCAGGCGCGTACTGAAGGAAGAAGGCGTCCCGCAGGACCTGATCTATCTGGCGCAAGCCGAGAGCGCCTTCCAGCCGCAGGCAGTTTCGCGGGCCGGGGCCCGCGGCATCTGGCAGTTCATGCCTTACCGCGGCGAGGAATACGATCTCGAGCGCACCTACTGGGTGGACGATCGCAGCGATCCGGAAAAGGCGACGCGCGCGGCGGCCCACCACTTGCGCGACCTCTACGGCATGTTCGGCGATTGGTACCTCGTGATGGCCGCGTATAACTCCGGTCCCCTGAATGTCGCGCGGGCGATCGAGCGCACCGGCTATGCTGATTTTTGGGAGCTGCAGAAGCGCAAGGCGCTGCCAAAGCAGACTCAAAACTATGTGCCCATCATCCTCGCGCTCGCGCTGGTGGCTAAAGACCCGGCGAGTTATGGCGTGCAGGTCAGTCCGGAAAAACCGGCGCGGGTGGAAATCGTTAGCCTTCAGCACTCGATCAGCCTACAGCTGGTAGCGGATGCTTCGGGCGCGGACCTCGACGATCTGCGGCTGCTTAATCCGCAGCTGCTACGCAACGTGACGCCGAACGATCCGGGATTTCAGCTGAAGCTGCCGGTTGGCGCGGCCAAGTCTTTTGGGGAAAACGTCCAGCAGGTCCCGCAAGAGAAGTGGACGAGCTGGCGGCTGCATCTCGCCGAACAGGGCGAAACTCTTTCGGACGTCGCGCGTCATTATCGCGTGACCGTTTCAGCGATCGAAGTGGCAAACCACCTGGAACCCCACGCAACCGTGTCTTCAGGCTTCCTGTTGAATGTGCCGACGCTACCGCCCGTCGTGCGGCTCGTGAGCTACCGTGTGCAGCGCGGCGACACTCTGGCTGGGATTGCCGAGCGTTATGATGTGACTGTCGAGCAACTCAAGCATTGGAACCATATTTCCGGCGGCCACGTTTCGCGCGGCGCACGGCTTCGAATCTATGCGGGCAGCCAGACGGCCGGAACGTCGTCGGTGAAGGGCAAGTCCGCGCGGAATGAAAAGCAAGGCCTCGAGAACGTCTCCACAGGCAAGTCCGAAGGGCCCCAAAACCTCGAACATCGGGTCAAGCCCGGCGAAACGATCTACTCAATCGCGCGCGAGTACCAGACATCGGTTTCCGCGATTCGCCAGTCAAACCCGTTCCTGGCGGGCCGCCCCCTCCAAGCCGGCGATGTGCTGACCATTCAGCGCTAAGAGGCTCCCGGAATCCTAAGTGCCTGCTTTTCTGTTAGATAGATGAGTCGATCGCCTTCCGGTAGCCCCCGCCAGCTTCGATAGACGGAACCATCGGCAATCTCTTTGTTTTTTCGATCCATTGCGCCTTGACAAAGTTCCGACACTCCGATTATATGCGGGCCGAGGAGTGAGGCCGTCCGGCAGAGCCGCGACCCCACGGAGGATCGAATGTTTGACGCGAAAATGAACGATGAAGAAGACGACGAACTGCCCGCCTTCGACGACGAAGAAGAGGGACAGGAGCAGCCGCAGGAGATCGTAGAGGAAGTCGAGGAAATCGTCGTCGACGAAGAACCGGAAGAACAGGAAGCTCCGGCCGCGCCTGCTCCCCGCAAGACAGTGCCGGCGCGCAAGGCCATGAAAACGAAGAAGGCGAGCCCAAAGAGGAAGAAGAAAGCCAAGGGCAAGCCGAAGTCGGGCGCGAAAAAAGGACGAGCGAAAAAGTCGCGTCCCAAGAAACGCAAAAAGCGCTAACGCTTTGCTCGACCGCCGTTCTTGACATACCGGGTTCGCGAGGCTGCGTGGTGGAAAAATTCTACGCGGCCTCGCGCATTCTTGTTGCTCAACCCCATCCAGCTCCGCAATCTCCCCCAGACGTTCATCTGTGATCGTGTTTCCCCATTCGAAATGTTTCTCTTGAAAAACACTTCTTTGCGCCGCTAGCATACGCGCTCGATGCCGCTAGCCGTCCAGCCAGTTCCGAGGATGCACGGAGGGGCGCAGTCGCATCTGATCCGATGCGCAGATGGCGGATATTATGTGGTCAAATTCCAGAATCATCGGGAGGGCGCGCGGATACGGGCGAACGAATTGCTTGAAACGAAATTGGCGCCGCGGTTGGGACTGCCGACACGGGCAGCGGCGGTTGTCGAGGTGCGTGAAAACCCGATCGAGCGTACCGACGACCTCGTGATACGGCTGGGGCGAGGGCGGACGCGCTGCCGCGTGGAATGGAGTTTTCCCAACGCTCCGTTGCGCGGGCTTTGCACGCGCCATCACGTGAATGAATCCGCGCGCGAAAATCCGCGCCACCAATTTATCGCGCGATTGCTTGAGGAACAGCGCATCTCCATCGTGCCGCTCCAGGACGTCTCGCGAACGCGCCCCGAAGTCGGTGGACGCGCGAACCCATTTGTGTGACGATGTCGGGCCGCATCAGGAGGAACTCACATGGACAGACGTATATTCTTGGCTACGTCGCTAGCAGCCGTGGCCGCCGCGCCGCTCGGTTCCGCGCGAGCGTCTCAAGACGCCGGCACCCAGGGCGGCCGTGAATACTACGAGCTCCGGCGGTATCACCTGCTTACGCCGCAGAGAAAGCTTGCCGACGATTATTTCCGCGGCGCCCTAATGCCGGGGCTGAACCGCCTGGGAATCTCTCCTGTCGGCGTATTCAGCGTTTCGATCGGTGTCGGAGGTCCCTCCTTGTACGTCTTGATGCCCAGCACGTCGGTCGAAACCCTGGTGACGGCGGATGCCCGCCTGAGCCAGGATGCCGAATATGTGAAGGCGGCATCGGATTTTCTGAACGCTCCGGCAAAATCGCCCGCGTTTGTGCGCATGGACAGTTCGCTGCTGCAGGCGCTCGCCGGTGCGCCCAAACTTACGGTTCCCGCCGCGACGGCCCAGCACTCGCCGCGGCTGTTTGAACTGCGCACCTATGAAAGTTCCACCGATCAGGACCACAAAGCAAAAGTGGCTCAGGTAAACGAGGGCGAGATACCCATTTTCCTCAAGGCCGGATTCTGGCCCGTCTTTTTCGGAGACACAGTCGTCGGCGGGCAGATGCCGAACCTGACCTACATGATCGGATTTACCAACCTCGCGGAACGCGACAAGAACTGGGACGCATTTCGGTCGGCTCCGGAGACGAAAGTGCTGTTCGCCCAGCCAAAATACACGTTCGAGGACCTCGTTTCCAATATCAACAACGCCGTGCTGGCTCCCACGGCCTATTCTCAGATCTAGGCCCAGTGTGGGGAACGAAAAAGCGAGTGAACGTGGGGAATTTTCGATCTCCATGCCCACATTGACGCGGTTTTCTGATTCTGCTATGTTTCTTCTTCGCTTGTCCTTGGAGCAAAACCTTGACGCGTCGCGTGGTTCGCAGTAGGGAATCGTCGAACGGAAGCCGCAAATCATTGAACAAGAAGGCATTAGCTTCGACGAAAGCCAGGGTGATGCCGCCCGATCCAGACGCTCCTGCCAAGCAGCAGCAACTGAAACTCTACGAAGAAGCGCTGAAGCATTTCCAGCAGCAGAAATTTCAACGCGCCCACGAGGTGCTGGTGCGCGTGCTTGAGGGGCCCAGCAAAGAACTGGGCGACCGCGCCAAGGTTCACCTGCGCATTTGCGAGCAGCGCATTTCCCGCCTTCCCGCGCCCACCGCCAAGTCCGCCGAGGATCATTACACGCAGGGCGTCACGCTGATGAACCTGGGCCGCTGGGACGAGGCGCGCGAACATCTGGATCGTGCCCGCAAGGCCGCCCCCAAGGCGGACCACATCGTCTATGCCATGGCAGCGCTTGATTGCCTGACGGGCGAAGCCGATTCGGCGATGCAAAACCTGAAGGTCGCCATTCAACTGCGTCCGGAAAATCGCTATCACGCCCGCAATGACGAGGATTTCTCATTTCTGCAGGAAGACCCGCGCTTTACCGAATTGCTCTACCCGGAGCGGGATGGTTCAGCCGGCTGATTCGCCGTTCTCCTCATGAAAAAATTGGTGGTACGCCGCTGGCCATCCGTCAGAGTTGTCGCGCTCGGCGGCGGCACCGGTCTTTCGGCTGTGCTGCGCGGCCTGAAGGAGCATATCGCCGAGCGCGGAAAACGCCGGCCCAAGCAATGGATCGCGGACCTCACCGCCGTCGTCACCGTCACCGATGACGGTGGAAGCTCCGGCCGCCTGCGCCGTGAATATCGCGTCCTGCCACCGGGCGACATTCGCAACTGTATGGTCGCTCTTTCCCGGGACGAACACCTGCTTGGGGATCTCTTCCAGTACCGATTTCCCGCCGGGCGCGGGCTCGCGGGCCACAGCTTCGGCAATCTGTTTCTGACTGCGCTGACCAATGTCACGGGAGATTTTCCGAGAGCCGTTCAGGTATCGGCTCAAGTGCTGGCGATTCGCGGGCGGATTTTCCCGTCCACGGCGCAAAACGTCACGCTGCAAGCCGAGCTGGAAAGTGGCAGAGTCGTGGCGGGCGAGACGAATATTTCCCGGTCGCGCAAACGCATCGCCCGCGTGCGTCTGGTGCCGCGCCGCGTGCGTCCGCTGCCGGAAGTGCTCGCGGCCATTCGCGAAGCGGATCTCATCCTCGTTGGACCGGGCTCGCTCTATACGAGCATCCTGCCGAACCTGCTGGTCGAAGAGATGGCCGAGGTTATTGCCAATTCGCACGCGACGCGCGTCTATATCTCGAATGTGATGACGCAGCCCGGCGAGACCCAGCACTACTCGGTCGCCGATCACGTTCGCGCGATTTACGCCCACACTCGTTCCGGCCTGTTCGATTTCGTCGTGATCAATCGCACGCCGGTATCGTCGCGCATTCTGCGCCGCTATGCGGCCGAGGGCGCCGAGCCAGTGGATCCTTCGCTGAAGGAGATCGAAAGCATGGGCCTGCAGTACGTCCTGGGCGATATTGCCCAGCAGGAGAGCGTTGTCCGGCACGACCAGACACGCCTCGCGCGACTTCTGCTCAACACCTTCGTGAAGCGCAATGTCGTTCGCTGAACGTCTAATCCCCGCCTGTGGGGGCGTTCGGAGCGGTGTACCCTTCGCGGGCGATCACGACTGCTTTCTTCTTCTTACCCTTTTTGTCGGCAAGTTCCATTGGGTTCCCTTCATCGTCCACCACCTGCACGATGAGCTTGTGATATCGACCGTCCTGCGGCGTGGACGGTGAAAACGCCAGTGTGTACTGGTTGCGCAGGAACTGCGCCACGGAGTTGAATATCCCGGGCATCTCACCCTGGAAGCGGGGAAACCAGGCGTAGCCACCGCTCATGCGTGCAAACGTGCTCAGCTGGTTCTTCGCTTGCAGGTAGCCGATGCCGGCGCCGCCGGGCGAGTACAAATCAAGACCTTCTGCCACGCCTACGCAGAATATCGTGACGTCGTTTTCCTTCAACCGTCGTAGCGTGTCATCGAGCGTATGTTTGCTGAACGTGTCGAAGCCCGTCGCCAGCACCAGAATGGATTTCTTTCCCTTGATGTCCCGGAGTTGGCTGACGGTTTCGAGCAGCGCGTCGAAGAGATTCGCTTCGCTGAAACTGGGGAAATAAAGCGACTGGATGGCCTGCGCGACTTCCCTCTTGTCTTGTGTGAAATCCTCCACCAGGGTCGTTTTCAAATCAAAGGTCTTCAACGCCACCCAGTCCTGCTGCTTGAGCTGGGGCAGGAATGCCTGGGACAAATACTTCGCGTTGTACGCGAATATTCCGCCATAGATCTTACTGAACTCCATCAACATCACGATAGTGATCGGCGCGTCAGTGGGCGCGAAATTCGAGATTTGCTGCCGCTGACCTTCGTCGAGAATGCGAAAGTTTTCCTTCTTCAAGCCGGTCACGATGTTGCCGTCCTGATCCGTCACCACAGCATCCACATTGACGATATTTGACTGCACGGAGATCGCAATCTGCGGCGGAGGCGGTGGTTGATTGCCTGGCGCCTGTCCCTGTGATTGCCCGGGCGCTGGAGGAGCGGGCGGAGCGGGCGCTCGATTCGGAGCGGGCGACTGCGGCCCCTCCTGCCGCGCGAGCGCGGTCCACGCGTCGGACGGGATGCCCAGCGCGGCGATCAAGACACCCATCAGGATGATGCGAAACCACGATTTCACCTGCATAATTTCCTCACTCCGATTGGATGCCGCCTGAGCCCGCCGTGGATGGTCCGTTGCAATCCAGAAAACCACTCTCGCCATGCCCCGCGGGTCTCTTCCGTCGCAATGATAGTATCAATGGTATCCACTTTGCGATGTAGTTTCAGATTCACGGGGAGGCTAAAAGGATGGCGCGGACGACTCTGCGAATTGTGATTCGAATGGTTCTGACGCTGGTCGCCGCAGGGCCTGTTTACGCGCAGAATCATGCGCAGCCGCCCGCCCACGTCTTGGGGCAAACATCGAGCCAGAGCTCTGCGTCGCAGGCCGTGGCGTCATCGAGCGCGGACATCTCGCAAATCGAAAGCGAGGCTCTCGTTTGGCTGCAAGGCCTGATCCGAATCGACACCTCGAATCCTCCAGGAAATGAGCTGGTGGCCGCGAAGTATCTGGCGAGCGTCCTCGATCAGGAAGGCATTCATTCGGAAACGTTTGAGAGCACGCCCGGCCGCGGCTTCCTGGTAGCGCGGCTTTCCTCGAACGCCATGCCGGATCCCTCACGCGCCTTGCTGCTGATGGCCCACCTGGATGTCGTGGGTGTGGACAAGACGAAGTGGAGTGTGGATCCCTTCGGTGCTGTCATCCAGGGCAACTACCTCTACGGCCGCGGCGCGATTGACGATAAAGGAATGCTTGCCGCGAATCTTGCTGTTTTCGTAGCCCTCAAGCGCTCCGGCGCGCGATTGAACCGCGATGTCGTTTTATTTGCCGAAGGTGATGAAGAGGCTGGCGGCACCGCGGGCATGAAATTCGCTGTCGAAAAACACTGGGACAAAATCGCCGCCGGTTTCGCGCTCAACGAAGGCGGCCAGGTCGCCCTGAAGAACAACAAAACCCAATACATTGGGGTGCAAGTAAGCGAAAAGGTGATGCAGAACGTGGACGTGATCGCCACCGGGACCTCCGGACACGCCTCGGTTCCGCGGAAGGACAACCCTGTCGCGCACCTAACGACCGCGATTTCGAAAATCGCCACATACGAAGCGCCCGTGCAATTCAATGCGATAACGCGGGCGTACTTCGACGGGGTTGCGCCCACCGAGGACGAGGACACCAACAAATGGATGCGCGCGCTCGGCTCGGCAGATCGCGGCGATCACGCGGCGCGTTGGATTTCCGATGCCAACCCGACCTGGAGCGCCATGCTGCGCGACACGATTTCTCCCACCATGCTTCAGGCGGGCATTCGCCAGAACGTGATCCCGTCGGAAGCACGTGGCGTCCTGAACATTCGCCTGCTTCCCGGAAATCAGCTCGATCCGCTGATCGCCAAATTGCGGCAACTGGTCAACGACCCGCAGGTACGCTTCGAAACCGAGTCGGCGGGGGCAGAGTCCGCGCCATCCTCGTCGCTCACCTCGGACCTGTACACCTCGATCATCCACACCGCCGGCAGGACGTTTCCAGGCGCGCCGGTTCTGCCGTACATGTCCTGCTATACAACCGATTCCTGGCCGCTGCGCATGAGAAACGTTCAAGCCTACGGAGTGCTTCCCTTCCCGCTCACGGACGACGATCTCGCTCGCATGCACGCCGATAACGAACGCATCCCCGTCGATTCCTTCCGCAAGGGAGTTGAGTACCTGTACGGCATCGTCAGCGATTTCGCCGTCGCAAAATAACGCCATCCACTTACGAGAGCATTCCTGGACGGGCAGTCATCCGAACTTCAGCACCGCGTAGAGTGTGGCTTGCCGGGACGCGCTCGAATCGCAAGCCACGCCGTTCTCTTCCGAGGGGCGCAGTATGCCGCGCCTGACAAACATGCTCCGCGCAATGCTCCTTGTTGGCACAGCATTCCCGTCGCCTCAACGCAGTGTGTTAAATCGTCACGGGAACCGAGACGTGGTTACTCCTGAGATCTAAGCGATGATCAATTAAGCCAATTATCGGGGCGTGAGGGCGGCTTGTCGCGGTGGTCGCGCTGATACACTTCGAATTTCTTGCGCATCCGACGCCGCTTCCAATCGGAGAAAAAATTGCGCGGCGAATAGAGGAACGAGCCCCGGCGCAAGTAAATGTATCCAACGAGCATCCCGCCGAGGTGGCAGATGTGGCTCACGTTGTCGCCGGATGAGCCGATCGTGCCGAAAAATTCAATCGCCCCCATGACAATTACGAAAATCCGCATCGACACCGTCACGGGGAGCGGAAACATCCACACCCGCCGATCCGGCAGCACGACGGCATTGGCCAGCAGGATCCCGTAAATCGCACCGGACGCGCCGACGGTCGAAACCAAGGCGCTGTTCAATCCGTGTGGGTCCATCAGCATTTTCACAGCGACGTTGATGAGGCCCGCGCCGATCCCGCACAGAAAGTAATACGTATAGAACTTTCGTGCGCCCCATGTGTGTTCGAGATCGGCGCCAAACATGGCGAGATAAAGGAGATTCAGTAGAATGTGGAGAATTCCGCCGTGAAGAAACAGATACGTCACCGGCTGCCACAGCCGGAACCCGTGCGTCACTGCGAAGGGGACCAGGCCGAACCAACGCATCCAGAAATCCCACCCGGCGGGTCCGAAAATCAGCTGCGAGAGTTCCTGCAGGACAAATACGCCTATACACGCGAGGCAAAGGGTCTTGATGGCGCGCGGAAAGTATCCTCCGATATCGAAGCGGTATCCGTAGCCGCGCGAGTAGGAACCCACGATCACTAAGTGTAAGGGCTTGTCATGGCGGAGTCAAAAGATGGGTGGGAGAGGGGATAGGAGAGGACGAAACTGCCCTATTTGCGCCATTCCGGCGGTGTATAAACAGGTGATTTGCGATTTTTTGCCCTTCTATCGCAGGTGTTGCGATAAGGTATTACAATCTGCGATGGCGAGCGTATCGAAAACAAGGAAAATGTAGACCACTCCACCTGCGGAAGCCGTAGGTCTAACACCGAAGAAGATGATGGATGCCGTCAAGAATCCCCCTCCTCTTGCGGTACAGGATTATGTTCAGCGACACTTCAAAGGACAATTAATTCGCGCATCCGGCGTCGCGCGGAGCCTTGACGATTTCGGTGCCCGGTATGCCACGGCGACATTCGAAGATGACAGCGGGGTGTCGGTATCCGCAAATTTTACAAAATCGCTGGGGCCAGAAGTAAAACTGATTTCTACTGGAGACAAGATTGGAGTTGTCGGCCAAGTTTTCAATGTTAGCGCGAGAATGGTGGTTTTAGATGAGTGCAAGTTCAGCGAGGTGAAGCAGCGAGAGTACTGCACCCTTGACACCATGGGGGGGAGGAATATATTTTCGGGAAATAGGAATACTCACGACTGGAATTGTCAATTCGTGTAAGGCGAGGATGTGTATGAAAAAAGCGTTCCGTGCGCTGATCGGCGTCGGCGCCATACTAATAGCCAGCTCGGCATTCGCTCACCACTCCCACGCGATGTTCGATGCAGGTAAGCAGGTGACGCTGGTTGGCACCGTGAAAGAATTTCAGTGGGACAACCCCCACTGCTGGATTCAACTGCTCGTGTCCGATCCCAACGACGCGCAGGCCGCCCCCGTGGAATGGGGAATCCAAATGAATAGCCCGCTCGCGCTTTTTCGCAACGGCTGGAAGCCCAGCTCCTTGAAGCCCGGCGACAAAATCACCGTTGTGGTTAATCCCCTGCGCGACGGCAGGCCCGGAGGCCAAATCATTTCAGCCACAGGCCCGGACGGCAAGCCGCTCGGCAAGGCACCCGAAGCTCCGAACTAATTCCCGCCGCCGGAGGATTCAACGATGACGCGTCAAGCTACCATGGGCTCGATCGCGGCAGTGCTGTTAAGCGTCTGTCTGTGTGCATGGGCGCAAACTTCCTCGAAAGCACGCATCAGGGCCTTTGCCCAGCTACCCGACTGGTCGGGATTGTGGGAATGGGACGTTTTTGCCGGACTGGCCGATGGACAACAATTGAGTCGAGAAGGAGGGCGCAAAGCGGCAGCCTATTTTGCGGCCACGACTCCGACGTTCAATCCTGCATGGCAACCCAAGTACGACCAGGTGCTGAAATCGCTGGCTGCGGCCGTGGCAGCGGACCCAAACCTGCCGCCTTCGACACACACGCCGTGCGAGGCGCCTTCCTTTCCCGCCACGGCTCGCCCCGGAATATTCGAGTGGCTCGTGATGCCGGAGGAAACTACCCTCGTCACCTCGCTCGGCTCGGTGCGGCACATCTATACGGATGGCCGCACTCATCCTCCTAAGGAGGAACTATGGCCCACGAAAATGGGCGATTCCGTCGGGCGTTGGGAGGGCGACACGCTGGTGGTGGACACTGTGGCGACCAAACCGGTGCTATCCCAGTTCGTGCATGGATTTTTCATGATTTCGGTGCCGATGAGCGACCAACTGCATTTCGTCGAACGAATACGCATGGTGAGTCGCAGCGAAATGCAGATTCAACTCACCGCGGACGATCCGATCGCGCTGGCCAAACCGATGAATGTCACGCTCACCTACGAACGCATAACGGATATAAACCGCATGAGCGATGAGTACGACTGCGACCCGGCCACCGAACGCAATCCCGTCGTCAATGGAAGGTTTGAAACTATCGTACATTAGAAGACTTGTGCTCCCCAGGAAATGGATGATGACGCGGAATCGCGCATTAAACCCAACTCCTTCTAGTCTGATGATCTATGTCTCGAATTTCACGTACATCGCCTGCACCTCATTCCGCCGAAAAGCAGCCTGTGGTTACAACGGCAAAGCTCCGATCGCCTGTTTATACACCGCCGGAATGGCGCAAATAGGGCAGATTCGTCCTCTCCTATCCCCGATCCCGTCAAAAGATGGGTAGCGGATCATTTTGAAAAAAACCCAACCGTGGTTGGTGGTCCGGTTGGCGCGTGCGTCAGGCATTCGAGCATCCGGTTCACTGTTCCCGAAGCAAGCGAAGAAGGTCACCGCTGGAACGTACCGAATTCGGTTGACCGATTGCATCGGTCATGTCCGTGGTCAATTTGGCAGCGACTGTTTTGTTGGCCGCCACGGGGGGTCCGCCCGGCCAGAAAATGACCACAGGCCCCATCGGAGGCACAGGAATGAGTCCCTCCCGGAACCTCCAGTCTCCACGCGGGCGCTCAACAGACAGAGATTTCAGCATCTCTTGGTTGGGTGTCACTCCAGTCACGCCAATGTGGCATGAGTTCTTGTCATCGTATCGGATGCGCCCGTAGCAGGGTTCCGAATCTTTCTCAACGATCGGGAACAGCGAACGGACGGCAGCCCGCGATCTTCCCGTCTGCTCGCTCTCTCGGAGCGATGGGAGAAAGACCTTGAAGCCGATTCGCCCTCCTACAGTCTGACGAGTCCCAATTCCACGGTCTTTTCCAGGGAGCTGCATCTCTCGGACGAAACCGGGTGGGTATATCTGGCTCCCACTTGACGCGGCTACCGATGGTAGCTCCTGATTAATCCGATGACCGGAGCCCTCGCAAGCGGAACCACTGTCAAGACGGGTTCTCGCCGTAGTTGCCCGGACACCAGTTGCGGGAATGCCAGCGTCTCGACTAACATTCTTGCGCGGTGCGCGCCGGCAGCGAACATCGGCGAGCGAATACAGGAGCATCCACTTGATCAAGCGCAGACTCGGAAATTCCAGCCTCGAAATCGGACCGCTGGTATTCGGCGGAAACATATTCGGATGGACGGCAGACGAGCCGACCTCCTTCAGGTTGCTCGATGCATTCGTCGCGTCGGGGCTCAATCTGATTGATACCGCGGACGTGTATTCGAAGTGGATTCCCGGTCACGTGGGCGGTGAGTCCGAGACGATCATCGGCAATTGGCTCGCCAAGCGTGGTAATCGCGACAAGGTTCTGATCGCGAGCAAGCTCGGCGTCGAGATGGCCCCCGGCGAAACGGGTCTCTCCAAGGCTTATGTCGCGAGGGCGGTCGAACGCTCGCTCAAGCGCTTGCAAACGGACTACATTGACCTCTATCAGTCGCATCGAGATGATGACAAAACGCCGATGGAGGAAACGCTTGAGGCTTTTGCCGATCTCATCCGTGCGGGAAAAGTGCGAGCCATCGGCGCGTCGAACTTCAAGGCCGACCGCCTCGCGGAAGCTCTACGGGTCAGCGCGGCTCATGGCTTTCCAAGATACGAGAGCCTGCAGCCTTGGTACAACCTATACGACCGCTTCGACTACGAAGGCGACCTCGCCAATCTCTGCCAGCGCGAAAATATCGGGGTCATCCCGTATTTCGGCCTCGCCAGCGGATTTCTTACCGGGAAGTATCGCTCTGAAAAAGATGCCGAAGGTAAGGCGCGAGGCTATCGCGTGAAAAATATGTTGAACGAACGGGGGTACCGCATCTTGAAAGCCCTCGATACCGTCTCATCTGATCTCGGCGCCACGCTCGCCCAGATTTCGCTCGCGTGGCTGCTGGCCCGCGGAGTCACGGCACCCATCGCCAGCGCAACTAGCCTCGATCAGTTCAAGGACTTGCTTGGTTCAACGAACCTGAAGCTCAGCCCCGATGCGGTCAAGCTATTGAATGACGCTAGCGCGAATAGCGCGCCGTCCGCAGCCATTCACTAGTGGGCTGATTTCGACGCGCTGGCCTTGCGCTCGCTATCGAGAACCGACATTTGCTCGGCAGCGTAGCGATCGCCCGCCACAGATCCCTCCGGCACGGCGCGCTCCATCGCGTCAATCTCGTCCGCGGAAAACGAAAGCTTCAAGCATTCCAGCGATTCCGTTAGTTGTTCGCGCCGACGAGCGCCTGGAAGCGGAACAATGTCGTTTCCCTTGGTAAGGATCCATCCAAGCGCGAGCTGAGCGACGCTCACGCCCTTTTTCCGCGCGAGTTCCTGCAATCGCGAAATTATCTGTTGGTTTCGCTCGAGATTCTGGCCTTGAAATCGCGGGAAATGACCGCGAATGTCCCCCTCGAACGAACTGTCGCGGCTTGGAACATGCCCGGTGAGCAATCCGCGCGAAAACACGCCGTAAGCGGTCATGCTGATGCCGAGCTCGCGCAGCGTCGGCAGAATGCCCGCTTCGACGCTCCGCGAGATCAGCGAATATTCAATCTGGAGCGCGACAATCGGATGAACCGCGTGCGCGCGACGAATTGTCTCCGACGACGCCTCGGAAAGACCGATGTGCCGAACGTACCCTGCCTTCACCATTTCCGAAATGGCGCCAACGGTGTCGTCAATCGGAACGGATGGATCCACGCGCGCGGGCTGGTAGAGATCCACATAATCCGTTCCAAGCCGTTTCAGCGTGTAGGCGAGAAAATTCTTCACGGCCACCGGGCGCGCATCGAGTCCGATAAACGATCCACTTGGCCCGCGCATGCCGCCGAATTTCACGCAGATGAAAAAACGCTCGCGCGGTTGCCCGGCGAGTGCCTTCTGCAGCAGCAACTCGTTGTGCCCCATGCCGTAGAAGTCGCCGGTGTCAAAAAGATTGATGCCCGCATCAAGCGCGGCATGAATCGTGGCAATACTTTCTCGCTCCTCCGCATGCCCGTACATTCCCGACATGCCCATGCAGCCGAGACCGAGGGTCGAAACCAATGGGCCGTTTTTCCCCAACCGCCGCATTTGCATCGATGAACTCACAGGTAGAAGAGTGGGGCTTCAAGCCTCACGACAAACCGATCCTCTCTTACAGGGGCTCTCGCCCTGGGTGTCGGTCTGCACGAGCCCTAGTGTCTCGCCATCAGCAAGTGCAGCTCTGGCGGCAGCGGTGCCAAGTCAATGGACACATTGATGCACGCGGGCTTACCGCTCGCGAATGCGGCCTGGATGGCTGGGCCGAGATCCTTGATTTCGGTCACGCGCTGAGCGTGGCACCCAAACGCCGCGGCCACTTCGTGGTAGTTCGCGTCGCGAAGCTCGGTGCCCGACAAGCGCTCTTTGCCGGACACAATTTCCTGAAAATGTTGCGACGCCGCCCAGCTGTGATTGTTCATCACCACGACGACAATCGGCAGCTTGTGGCGCACCATTGTGTCGAATTCAGCGATCGTGAATCCAACCGCGCCGTCACCCACCAGGCAGAGCACCGGCCGCTTCGGATGCGCCACCTGCGCGCCGAGCGAAAGGCCCAGCCCGAATCCAACCGACCCGAGAAACCCGTGCGTGATGTAACTGCCGGGATGATTCTGGCGAATCACCTCGTTCATCCAGTGGTAAGCCTCCGCGCCGTCGCCGACAACGATCGTGTCTTCGGCAATATGGTCCGCAATCGCAGACACCGCCTGAAACGGATGAATGGGCGGCGCGGCCCGATTCAGATCCGCTTGCGCACGCTTGCAGCGCTCCACTTTGGCGTTGCGCACGGTCAGTTGCCAGCTGCTGCGGTCCGGCCATTTTTCAGATTTTGCCCTGGCGTTCAACGCGCGCAGGGTTTCGCGCGGATCGGCGACGATTCCCACAGCCACTTGTCGCAACCGGCCGATCTCTTTGGGATCAATTTCGACGTGAATAATTTTTGCCGCGAGCGGAACCACCAGATCGCTCATCCCCAGCGTGAAAAGCCCGAAGCGGACTCCCAGCGCCAGCACCAGATCGGGCCGCTGACCAGCTGCGGAAAGATCCGCCATCTTGTGATACGTGCCGCCGTAGAGCGCGTGATTGCTCGGAAGCAATCCGTGCGCCTGAAAATCCGAGAAGACAGGAATTCCCGCTGTTTCGGCAAGCGCCCGCAACTCTTCGCCAGCATCTGAAAAATATGCGCCGACACCTACCATAATTACCGGCCGCGCCGCGCTCTTGAGCAGATGGATGGCTTCGTCAATCGCGGGAACTTGGGGCACGGCCGGCGAATCCAGCAAGACCCGCTCCGGAATCGGCGCGGATTCTTCGTCGATTTGCGCCCCCAGCACGTCGGCGGGTATATCCAGAAGCACGGGGCCCATCGGACCAGAAGTCGCCATGCGAATCGCCTGCGCCACCAGACGCGGTATCTGCTGTGTAACCGTGATCCGATGCGCCCACTTGGTGATCGGCGTTGCCACGGCAACCTGATCGAGGCCCGACTGCAGCGTGTTGGTCTCCGCGTCGCCCAGACCACTGGATCCCGTGATGTAAAGCACAGGCGTGCGATCGAGGTAAGCGTTCGCAATCGAGGTGATCACGTTTGTGAAGCCCGGGCCAGCGGTGACCATGGCCACGCCCAGCGTGCGCGTCGCGCGTGCGTAGCCTTCTGCCGCGTGTCCGGCAGCCACTTCATGGCGCGTGTCGGTAATGGGAATGTGATGATCCAGGCACGCCTGAAAAATAGACTCGAGATGCGCCCCGTGCAACCCGAACACGTTCTTCACGCCGGCCTTCCTCAATGTTCGTACGACCAGCTCTCCGCCTGTAACCTTGCCCATGTGTCGTTCCCTCGGTTGCCGTTCGTTTTTCTCGAAATCGCGCTTCCGGAGCCGATCAGAATTCGATCAGAGCTTGTCTATTTTGGCAGCCAGAATGAAGTCGCTTTCGGTCAGGCCATTGATGCTGTGCGTCCAGGTAGTAACTTCCGCCTTGCCCCACGAAAGCAAAATATCGGGGTGATGTCCCTGCCCCTCGGCAAGTTCTCCGACCTTGTTGGTGAACGCAAGCGCCTGCAGAAAATCCGGAAACTTGAACCCGCGGGTGAGGTGGTGTCCCTCCACGACCTTCCACTGCGGCACCTGGTTCGCGAGCGCCTCGAGTTCCTTACCGGCGAGCGGCGGCACACCTCCGCGGCACGGAACGCAATTCTTGCTGGCAAGCTCAGTCATGGAATCCGACCTCCTCGATTTATTCCCACGGCGATTGTACCGGAACAGGTCGAATGGCGGTAGCCGAGCCATATCAGCGTCAAGTACAGTGAGTGTCACGCTTTTTCTCCACCTTCTCCGGGCCCTGTGTAGTAAGTCTTTAGCCCTACTCTGCGGCCCTGCAGAAAGTCTTGGGCTTTTCTCTGCGTTCTCTGCGGAGAATCGTTCGTGTTTCTCTTTGCTTTTAGACTCCTCGCGCGATCAGATGACGGAAACCGAACGACCAACCCATGGCCCGCGTCGGACGAATTCTGCTATTCTCTTGCGCGCACGATCGCACGGATTCCTTCCTGGAGGATCGAATATGCCCGATGAGCTCCACGAGTTGCAGGAGAACGCTGAAGCAGGCTCGGAACACGAAAGCCTCGCACCCGTGACGGTGACGATGGCGATTCTCGCCGTGCTGGTCGCCGCGGTTTCCCTGCTCGGCCATCGTGCGCACACCGAAGAACTCCTGCACCAGACCGAAGCCACCGACCAATGGGCCTATTATCAGGCTAAGGACATTCGCCGGCACACCTACGAACTTTTCCTCGACCAACTCACGGTCTTCTCCTTGCAAGCCTCCGATCAGGTGGAAAAGGTGAAGGAAAAGTACACCAAGGAAGTCGAGCGCTATCGCGACGAGCAGAAGGATATCGAAGCCGAAGCAAGAAAGGCTCAAGGCGATGTAAAACGCGAAGGGCGCCGCGCGGATCGTTTCGATCTCGGCGAAGTGATGCTCGAAGCCGCGCTCGTGATCTGCTCGATCACGTTGCTCACGCGCAAACGCATTTTCTGGGGATTCGGGCTGGTGCTCGGACTCCTCGGAGTTGCCATCGGCGCCGCGGGATTTCTGGTTCACTAACGAGCGCCAAGACCTCGCGCTTCCGTCAGCGCTTGCCGGCCGCGGCAGTGCGCGATTCAACATACTCTCGCACGTACGTCGAGAAAGCCTTCTCGAGCTTCTCCATCACCGGCAGCGCCGCCGTCGCGATCTTGCGGCCGTTGATTTCGCCAGCAGCGATGATGTTGCGGTTCGTGGATGAGATAAAGACTCCATCGGCGGAGTAAAGGTCCTCCGGCCGTAGTGTGCGAGCTTCCACCGGTACGCCCGCCCCAGCGCCGATCTCAAGCACGACGCCGCGCGTCACGCCCTCAAGACATCCGGAGGAAAGCGGCGGCGTGAGAACGCGCCCGTCCCGAACGCAGAAGATATTCGCCGCCGTGCATTCGGCCACTTCCCCGCGCTCGTTGAGCAGCACGACTTCGTCGAAACCACCCTGCTGCGCTTCGTAGAGACTCCAAACATTGTTTAGCCACGAAGTTACCTTCACACCGGCCAGCGGCGAAGCCGCGTAGCGTCCGTGTTCGCGCAGAGCCAGTCGAACGGGCTCCTTATGTGGCGGCAGATCGGCCGAACAGATCAGCAAGTCTGTCGCAGGCAACTCCTCGTCGCTGCGCCAGAAGCCAACCTGGTTGTAGATCGCGTAGATTCGCGCGCATCCTTCTCGCACGCGATTCGCGCGCAGAACTTCATGCAACTGACTGTGAACCGTCTCCTGCAAAAATGGGAATGGGCAGTGCGTCTTCTGGGCATCGCGAGTCAGGCGCTTCCAATGCCGCTCGAACGCGAACGGGATGCCCTCGATGATTCGCATCGTGGTGAAAATGCCCCAGCCGCTCATCAGGCCCGCTTGGCCGGGCGATAGCCGCACCTGTTCGACGGGCAGCATAGCGCCGTTATGAAGCACAACACGATGGATCATTCGTTCCCCCGCACCATTGTATCGTACAAAATGCGAGCGCCATGCAGGCCGTGCCCTATCACGGAACAGGTTACCTGACAGCCCCGAGCGCGCCAACGCGCCCCTCGAGGTCCCGGGCGATTTGTTCGGCCGCATCGCTGTCGCTGAATCGAACCGGTGCGCCGATCGAAATTCGAATGTGCCCGGGCGGCGCCCAGATCTTGTCTGTTTCCCTCCGGTCGTAAAGCCCCTCGAGACGCACGGGCACCACGGGCACTTTCAGCCGCGCAGCCAGCAGTCCGATCCCGGCTCGAAACGGCGCGATGTGGCCGTCGCGCGTTAATTCGCCTTCCGGAAAAACCAGCACGCTCCAACCGCGGTCAATCAAATTGCCAACGAATGCAAAACTCTTGCGAAAGCCGGAAAGGCGCGGCAGCGGAAACACATTGAAAATGGAAGTGATCAAAATGTATTTCACGCGGCCCAGCAGGCCCGCGAAAAATCCCGTATCCGGCGCAGGTTGCCTCATTGCCGAGAGGACCTCGCCATCCATCGCCACCGCCAGGCGCCGCCGCAGCCGTCCCGGCAATGCTTCGAGCACGTAAGCGGGATCGAGATAGGTCACGTGATTTGAGACAACCAGGACGGGGCCGCTAACGCCGCGAAGGTTCTCGCGCCCGCCTACCCGTGGCCACGCAAGAATCAGCATGGCGGGCCGCGCCACCAGATTCAGCACCACGAACCTGAAGAATCGGGCGGCCCATCCCTGCGGCCACCGCGAATACTGAAACGGTGCGGCGCGTGACGACGGTGATTCGACCAACCTCTCCAGCTCTTGCACGCTATCAGCGGATGCAAATTCCGTCTCACTCAGATCCACCTGATAGCGGTCTTCGAGCGCGCTCAGCAGCTCCACTCGCTCGACCGAGCTGAGTTGCAGCCCGCTCGCGTCATCCGGGAGCGTGCGGCCGTGCGAAACGCGCGCAAAAAGCTCGGCGAGCGGTCCTGATGGTGCTCCGGACATCGCGGTTACGGCCTTGGCGCCGCCCAGCTCCGCCTCCGCTGCTTCGCGGATGCGGCTCAGCATTGGCTTCTGCGTCGGCGTCCGCGGGAAATCTCTGTCGCGCCAGACGAGCCAGCGCCTCATCTGCTGAAATGGCGCGAGCCGCTGGTTTGCGCGCTGGACAATCTCCGCCGCGCCAGCCTCGGAATGCGCCTCACGCAATAGGAGCGCCGCGCACGGTTCGGCGTTTCCATCGCGCGCCAAACCCACGACAACGCAATCGCGCACGCCCGGCTCCTTGCGCAGCTCCGTTTCCAAATCCGACGGATACACGTTCAAGCCTTCCGGCGTGACGATCACGTTCTTCTGTCGCCCCTTGAAATAAAGGTTTCCGT
>Ga0210394_10000723_pt1 | contig 63362 bp, 64 predicted proteins | sample IncBWC12MmetaG_FD_160121 | JGI IMG/M metagenome (GOLD analysis project Ga0210394, IMG submission 160121) | Forest soil microbial communities from Barre Woods Harvard Forest LTER site, Petersham, Massachusetts, United States - Inc-BW-C-12-M | ecosystem: Environmental > Terrestrial > Soil >...
GAGATTCCCGCCAGTCTAACATTTGAACAGTCTCATCCGCGATGATCCTTGCCTAGATCCTTGCCAAGACCGGACAATTCATAGGGTATTTGCCGGTTCCGGGGTGGTGGCGAAAAGATGGACGAACGGTGGGTCGAAACGGCGCCGGAGAAATACCACGCGCGCGACAATGCCAAGCCGCGCTTGTCATGATAATGTCACCCGCACTCATTCAACTTTGCCGGGGCAATGAACGGGATGGGGCATGTCGGATACGCACGCAGTTCGAGCCTTCGCGAGCCGGCATGATCGCTTATGACCTCGATCGCGCCCGCTGAATCGGGCGAGCCGGCAGCCTCGGGCGCGAGCCGCGCCGCGCTCGCCCTGAGCGGGCTGTCGGCGCTCGGCATCGTGTTCGGCGATATCGGCACGAGCCCACTCTACACGCTCAAGACCGCGTTCGATTTCCTCAGCGGCGAGGCGACGCCGGAACGCATCCTCGGCATCCTGTCGCTGTTGATCTGGACGCTGTTCCTGGTCACCTCGGTCAAATACGTGCTCGTCGCCATGAGCATCGACAATGATGGCGAAGGCGGCATCCTCGCGCTGATGTCGCTCCTCGGCGTCAAGCTGCATCGGCGGCCGGTGATTATCTTTGCCGGCCTCCTCGGCGCGGCGCTGATCTACGGCGACGGCGCCATTACGCCGGCGATCTCCGTGCTCTCGGCGCTCGAAGGCCTCGACATCGCGGCGCCGGAGCTGAAGCATTATGTGGTGCCGGCCGCGGTCGCCATCCTCTTGGCGCTGTTTGCGGTGCAGCCGCTCGGCACCTCGCGCATCGGCGCCGCGTTCGGGCCGATCATGGCGCTGTGGTTCGTGGTGATCGGGGCGCTCGGAGTGTGGGGCATCGCCCGCGATCCTGCGGTGCTCGTCGCCGTCAACCCGTATTACGGTCTGCACCTCCTCGCCACCTCCGGCCTCAAGGGCTTCGCGGTGCTCGGCGGCATCTTCCTCTGCGTGACCGGCGCCGAGGCGCTCTACGCCGATATGGGCCATTTCGGCCGGCGGCCGATCCGCTTTGCCTGGTCGTGGGTGGTGTTCCCCTGCCTCCTTCTGAACTATGCCGGGCAGTCGGCGATTGCGCTGCGCGGCGAGCCGATCGCCAACAACATCTTTTATCATCTCTGTCCGCAGCCGCTGCTCATTCCGCTGGTGTTGCTGGCCACGGTGGCGACGATCATCGCCAGCCAGTCGATCATCACCGGCGCCTTTTCCATGACCCGGCAGGCGATCCAGCTGGGCTGGCTTCCGCGCATGCGCATCAAACAGACCTCGGAGAAGGGCTACGGCCAGATCTATGTCGGCGTGGTCAACTGGCTGCTGATGGTCGTCACCGTCGCGCTGGCCATTCTGTTTCACAAATCCGACGACCTCGCCGCCGCCTACGGGATCGCGGTGTCGCTGACCATGCTGATGACCTCGTGCCTGCTGTTCGTCGCCATGCGCGAGATCTGGAGGTGGAGTCTTCCGGCCAGCGCCGCCGTCGCCGGCCTGTTCATGGTCGTCGACGCCGGCTTCTTTGCCGCGAACTCGCTGAAGATCGCCGATGGCGGTTACGTGCCGCTCCTGCTCGCCGCGGCCGTGTGCGCGGTGATGCTGGTCTGGCATCGCGGCTCGGTCGCCGTGGCGCACAGTCTCGAGCAGGCCCCGGTAGCGGTGCCGGATTTCCTCGCCGACCTGCGCCTGCGCGGCATTCCGCGGGTGCCGGGAACGGCGGTCTTCCTCACCCGCACCGCGAGCGGCATTCCGCCGGTGATGGTCTGGCATCTCAAGCACAATCGAGCGCTGCACGAGTGCCTGCTGGTGCTTACGGTGGTGACCGTTTCGCGGCCGCGGGTCCGGGCGGACCGGCGCATCACGGTGGCCAAGGAGGGCGACAATTTCTGGCGCGTGACCGCGCATTACGGCTTCATCGAGCGGCCGAACATCCCGCAGCTGCTGCACGAGGCGCATCACATCGGCTGCGGCGCCCGGCTCGACGACGTGACCTATTACGTCGGCCACGAACACATCCTGCACCGCGAGCGCGGCGCGGCGTTGCCCGCCTGGCAGGAAGCGCTCTTTGCCGCCATGGTGCGCAACGCTTCCCACGTCACCGATTATTTCCGCCTGCCGAGCGAACAGGTGGTCGAGATCGGCCGCCAGATCTCGATCTAGGGCGCGTATTCATAAGATCGAGGTCGGTCAGCGACGGCCGGTCGATGTCCGCTTTGCCCGCAAAAGCCGACATTTCGCTGATGTCGCACGGCGGATCAAAGCCTATGTCAGCCGCGATCTGCGCTACAATCTTCCTGCCCGGCCGCGCAGCCGGGCGCTACGATTTGCTGTCATGGCCTTTGAGGTCTTCCTCAGTTACGCCCATGAAGACAAGCCAGTCGCTGACGCGGCTTGCGCCATTATTGAGAAAGCCGGCATCCGCTGCTGGATCGCCCCGCGCGACATCGCCCCCGGGGCAGATTATGCCACGGCGCTGATGGAGGCGCTCGATGGCTGCAAGGCGTTGGTGCTGATCTTCTCCAGGCGGGCTAACGAATCGCCGCACATCCGCCGAGAGGTCGAGCGCGCAGTGAGCAGGGGCATTCCCTTGATCCCGGTGCGCGTCGAAAATATCGAACCGAATGCGGCATTAAAATATTTCGTCGGCACGGTGCACTGGCTCGACGCGCTGACCCCGCCGCTCGAACAGCACTTTGCCAACCTGGCGACGACGCTCGGCGTCATCCTCAAGCAGCCCAGCCAAGACACCACTCGGCAAGTGATCGCGCCGGCTCCTGCCCCAGACGACCGGAAAATGATGAGGTCACGGCTGTTCCGCACGCAGGCTGCCGGCATCGGCTGTTTTGTTTGCGGAGGCATCAATCTTGTGTTGCTGGTTGCCCTCCGCGACACGATCGACCTTCTGCTCGCCATCGTCGGCGCCGGGGTGTTCTACGTGCTGGTGTTCCGGAACCTGACCCGCGACCTGGCAATGGCCCGGACCATCATGATCGTACTCACTGCCATTCTCAGCGTTTCCTGGCTCAGCGTGTTGACGCAGGGGCTCTGGCTATTCGTCGCCACCACGAGCATCAACCTGCTGCTCTCACTATGGATGATTTACGAGATCAACGCGATGATAGGAGAGCGCAAATTATAAAGCGAATCTGCGGAGCGCGCTCCCCATCGCGGCGTAATGCGTTGGACATCCGGCCGCCTTGCCGCTAAGCAGAGCCGCCCATGCTCCGCCGCCTTTACGATTGGTGCATCGACGCCGCCGGCAAGCCGCACGCGTCGTGGATCCTCGGCGCCGTGTCGTTCGCCGAGAGCTCGTTCTTTCCCTGTCCGCCGGACGTGATGCTGATTCCGATGGCACTGGCGCGGCCGGACCGCGCCTGGTTCTTCGCCACCGTCTGCACGCTCACCTCGGTCGCCGGCGGCCTGCTCGGCTATTTCATCGGCTCGGCGCTCTACGACAGCGTCGGCCTGTGGCTCGTCCAGCTCTACGGCTATGGCGACAAGATGGAGGCGTTCCGCGCCGCCTATGCGCAGTACGGCGCCTGGATCATCCTGCTCAAGGGCCTCACGCCGATACCCTACAAGCTCGTCACCATCGCCTCGGGCTTTGCCGGCTTCAACCTTGGGCTGTTCGTGCTGATGTCGCTGATCTCGCGCGGCATGCGCTTTTACATCGTCGCCTTCCTCCTCAACCGCTACGGCCAGCGCGCCCGCCGCATCATCGAGGAGCGGCTCGGGCTCTGGGCGGCGGTGAGCGCCGCGGCCATCGTGGTTGGCTTTATCATTGTCGTGCGGGTATTCTGAGCCCCCGGTGCGCGGCAAGGGCGGCGGCGCGCGCCGTGCGAAACGCGCTCGCCCGTTCGGTCGTGACCGGGAAAGATGAATTTCGCCACGCCACGCTCCGTTTGCGCAGCCATTGCGGTTTGGCTCTTTGCCGCCGCATTGTTGGCCGTTGCCGGCATTGCCGTCGCCGAAGACGGCCAGCCGGCGAGCAGTGCAGCAACCGAGACCGCGCCGCCGCCGCCCGCCGCCAGTCCTGCGCCGCCGGCGGCCAACAAGCCCGGCTTTTTGCATGAGCTCTGGCAATGGTGGGATAATTCGATCTCCGGGCTCGGCGCCCGGATGCAGGACGCGCGCAGCAAGGTCGAGAACCTCAACCAAAAATCGACCGATGCGGTGAAGGGCGCGGCGAGCGCCACGCAAGACGCGATGAAGAGCACCGCCGAGGCGACCAAGGGCGCCGCCTCGACGCTGCTGCGGCTGCCGAACACGCGCCTGATCGAGATCCGCGAGCGCTGCGCGCCGGCCCCGAACGGCGCGCCCGATTGCCAGACCGCCGCCGCCAATGCCTGCCGCGGCAAGGGCTTCAACACCGGCCAGCCGCTCGACGTGGTCTCGGCGGAAAAATGCCCGCCGGCGGCGTTGCTATCGACGCAAAAGCCGGGCGAGCTCGATTGCCCGATCGAGACGGTCGTCAGCCGCGCGGTCTGTCAATAAGCCGGGAGTGATCTCGCGATGATGTCCGCAGCCGAGCGCAGCCAAGCGGCCGATATCCTCGTCGCCGCGGAGAAGGCGCGCAAACAGGCGGTGCAACTGAGCAACACCTGGCCCGGCATCACCATGGAGGACGCCTACGCGATCTCGAGCGAGGTGGCGCGGCGCAAGATCGCGGGCGGCGCCAAGCTCATCGGCCACAAGGTCGGGCTGACCTCGAAGGCGATGCAGCGCTCCTCGCAGATCGACGAGCCGGACTACGGGCATCTCCTCGACACGATGATGATCGCCGACGGCGCCCGCGTGCCGCACGAGAATTACTGCCTGCCGCGGGCCGAGATCGAGCTCGCTTTCATCCTCGGCAAGCCGCTCAAAGGCCCCGGCATCGGCTTGCCCGACGTGCTGCGCGCCACCGAATCTGTCGTGCCGGCGATCGAGATCGTCGACGCGCGCCTGCAGGACCCGCGCAAGATCTTCGACACCGTCGCTGACAATGGTGCCGCCGCCGGCATCGTCATCGGCGGCCGCCCGGTCGGCCCGCGCGACATCGACCTGCGCTGGGCCGGCGGCATCCTCTACCGCAATGCCGAGATCGAGGAGACCGGCCTCGCCGCCGGCGTGCTCGGCCATCCGGCGCTCGGCGTCGCCTGGCTCGCCAACAAGCTCGGCGCGCACGGGGTTGCGCTCGAGGCCGGCCATCTCGTGCTCGCCGGCTCGTTCACCCGCGTGGTGTTCGCCAGGAAGGGCGACACGCTGCACGCCGATTTCGGGCCGCTCGGCGGCATCGCCGTGCAATTTGTTTGATTGGCGGTCATTCCGGGGCGCCGTGAAGTGGCGAGCCCGGAATCCATTGTCGCGAGGTTCGCAGATCTCGCGCCGTGCGTTCCGGCATCGGCCGGGGTTATGGATTCCGGGCTCCTCACGGAGCCCGTCATCGGCCGCTTCGGGTCGGACCGTTGGCTCGGCCCCAGAATGACCAGTGCGGCGCACCGCGTTGACACGCCCGGCCATCGGCCTAGATTAAAGGCGTTCCGAGGGGAGCTCCCATGGAGGGAGCTGAGAGTTCGCTGACGCGAAAAACCCTTTGAACCTGATCCGGGTCATGCCGGCGAAGGGACGGAAACCTTGCCAAAACCCGCCCCAGCCGCACCATGCCCGGACCGCTCGAGCTAAAGGAGCGCCCGATGAACAAGCCGCTGTCCGAAACCGATCTCGCCACGCCGAAGGTGACGACCGGACCGATTTCCGGCTCGCGCAAGATCTACGCGACGCCCGACGCGGCGCCCGAACTGAAAGTGCCGCTGCGCGAGATCGTGCTCGATGTGTCGTCCGGCGAGCCGCCGGTTCCGGTCTACGATCCCTCCGGCCCCTATACCGATCCCGATGCGGCGATCGATGTCGAGCGCGGCCTGCCGCGGGCGCGCCTTGAATGGGTGCGCGAACGTGGCGGCGTCGAGGAATACGACGGTCGCGCGATCAAGCCGGTCGACAACGGCAACGTTTCCGGCAAGCACCTGGCGCGCAATTTCCCCAATACGCCGCGCCCGCTGCGCGCCGCTTCTCCCACCCACCTCCCCCTGCAGGGGGGAGGTCGGCCGGCGCAGCCGGCCGGGTGGGGGCCTTCGGCGCCTGAGCAGCACCCCACCCCGGCGCTTCGCGCCGACCCTCCCCCTGCAGGGGAGGGTGACGGAGGACAGCATCCCCTCACCCAACTCGAATGGGCGCGCGCCGGCGTGATTACCAAGGAGATGATCTACATCGCCGAGCGCGAGAATCTCGGCCGCAAGCAAATGCTCGACGCCGCGCAGGCCGCGCGTGACGACGGCGAAAGCTTCGGCGCTTCCGTCCCGCTCTTCATCACGCCGGAATTCGTGCGCGCGGAAGTCGCGCGCGGCCGCGCCATCATTCCCTCCAACATCAATCACGCCGAGCTCGAGCCGATGATCATCGGCCGCAACTTTCTCACCAAGATAAACGCCAATATCGGCAACTCCGCCGTTACTTCCTCAGTCGAAGAGGAAGTGGAGAAGATGGTGTGGGCGATCCGCTGGGGCGCCGACACGGTGATGGATCTCTCCACCGGCAGGAACATCCACAACACCCGCGAATGGATCATCCGCAATGCGCCGGTGCCGATCGGCACCGTGCCGATCTACCAGGCGCTGGAGAAGGTCGACGGCGATCCGGTCAAGCTCGACTGGGAGTGTTACAAGGACACGCTGATCGAGCAGTGCGAGCAGGGCGTCGATTATTTCACCATCCACGCCGGCGTGCGGCTCGGCTACATCCATCTCACTGCCGACCGCGTCACCGGCATCGTCTCGCGCGGCGGCTCGATCATGGCAAAGTGGTGCCTGGCGCATCACCGGGAGAGCTTTCTCTACGAGCGCTTCGACGAGATTTGCAACCTGATGCGCAAATACGACGTGTCGTTCTCGCTCGGCGACGGCTTGCGCCCCGGCTCGATTCGCGACGCCAACGACCGCGCGCAATTCGCCGAGCTGGAGACGCTGGGCGAACTCACCAAGATCGCCTGGGCCAAGGGCTGCCAGGTGATGATCGAAGGCCCCGGCCACGTGCCGCTGCACAAGATAAAAGTCAACGTCGACAAGCAGCTCAAAGAATGCGGCGAGGCGCCGTTCTATACGCTGGGCCCGCTCGTCACCGACATCGCGCCGGGCTACGACCACATCACCTCGGCGATCGGCGCGGCGATGATCGGCTGGTTCGGCACCGCCATGCTCTGCTACGTCACCCCGAAGGAGCACCTCGGCCTCCCGGACCGGAACGACGTCAAGGACGGTGTGATCGCCTACAAGATCGCCGCCCACGCCGCCGACCTGGCGAAAGGCCACCCGGCGGCGCAATTGCGCGACGACGCGCTCTCCCGCGCCCGCTTCGAGTTCCGCTGGATCGACCAGTTCAACCTCTCGCTCGACCCCGACACCGCGCGCAGCTACCACGACGAGACGTTGCCCAAGGAAGCGCACAAGGTGGCGCATTTCTGCTCGATGTGCGGGCCGAAATTCTGCTCGATGAAGATCACGCAGGATGTGCGCGATTATGCGGCGACGTTGAATGATCTTTCCTTCGGCCGTCATCCTGAGAATGGCGCCGAAGCGTCAGCGAAGGCGGCCGTCTCGAAGGACGAGGCCGAGCAGGGGATGGCGCAGATGTCGAAGAAATTCATCGACATGGGCGCGGAGGTTTATGTCGATCAGGCAGCGGCGGTGAAGGAGAGCAACAAGCCGCTCTAACGGAAATCGCCCCCCGTTTACGAGGAGAGGACGCCGCGCGCGCCGGAGGCGCAAGGCGGGTGACGGCTCTTGTGCGTCATCGCCCTAGCGCGCCTTGTCCGCCGAGAGAGCGCAGCGCGAAGGCGGATGAGGATGACGGAGGGTAGCAAGGCTCTTCAGGGAATGCAGATGGCACCGAGACACAGGCCTAGCAGGCTTGTTGAAAAGGAAGTGATGGTTGCCTCACGGAGGCGTTGTTGCTTATGTGTTTTTCTAGATGGACGAACCGACGTTAGGAAAGGTCAGATCGCGCACTTAAATCAAAATCCGAGCGATTCGAATTTTGAAAACTTAGTCTATCTTTGCTTGGAACATCATGACGAGTTCGACAGCCGAACAAGCCAATCAAAATCGCTAATGCCTGAAGAAGTTCGCGAATATCGCGATCGCCTCTATACGCAGAACAAGCAGGCTAGGATCATTGCTCAACACGCCAATTCCTCGGAAGCAACAGAACTGGCGCCATTAACCGACCTCTCAGATTATGAGATTGTGCGACAAACCTTTTCGGATGAATTTTGTTTATTTCTCGGCCGTGGCGTTTTTCCTTTGGGCTAACCGCCGACGAGCCGGAGTTGTTCGCCTATAATGCGCCTAACGGGGCTGACGGCGTGTGCCTGATCGAACGCATTGATTTGCCGGACGGGCGAATAGTAATTGTTTGCATCGCTGTTGCCGGCAGCCCGGGCATGAGTGTAACGAACTGTATCGAAACGCTTTGCTTCCAAGTTTGTGAGCGATTCGAGATTCCTCCCGATCGGCTCGTGTGGATTGAACACTATGACTACTACGATCCCCCAGAATGGAATTTGGTAACTTTTGAAATGCGCCCGCCAAAAGGACCGTTTTCGAATCCAACCTGGACAACTATGGAAGCAGGGGCTTGGCGCGGTTTGCGTTTACGCCCGAAGGGAAAACTGAAAAGCAGTTATGGCAGCTTTGATTCCAAAGTAACAAAACTTTTTCCGTGGCCCCCGAAGGACGATTGAGAAAGCAAGCGTAGCCTGTATGAGCGAAGCGACATCCGGGGGTGTTCTTTCCGCCTGTTGCCTGCCTATGGTTGGACTTATGGCCGCGCGCGCTACTTATTTGGATGGTGGTCCAAGCGGATAATCATCGTCTGATAGATCTCCGGTTGCCGAAATCTTGAGTGCATATGGCGCGGGCAGATCGTCGACTCGTGCGCTGGTTATCTTCGGATCGCCGATCGGACAGCGGAACAATTCAAGGAAAAATCTATAAGAAGTCCAGCCGCAAATGTGATAGAGATCGAGCCGCCTGCTTCCGGCGATGCGTGTTGCGGGACCTACGCGCATCCATCCTTTGACGTAATCAAAAATGAATGCGGCCGGTGTAATGTTTAACATGTCCCTACACTGTCGCCATAGCTCCGCATGTTCGTTCCGGCTCATTCGATCATCGGGGTTTTTTCGCTTTGCCTGGACTAAAACTCCCTTCGAATAGCGTTCTGTAGAGGTATCTAGGCTCACATGGACCACCAAGTCTGCGCCGGTTCGGCGCTCCTCCGCAGCTCTTCCCCTGCGATGCCTCACGACCGTAGTATTCCAAGTTAATCCGCCAATTTGACCTTCTAGGGCGCTATCTAGTCGCCCAACTAAGACACCTGTCAGGTCATCCTCATCGGTCACGCCGCCCTCTTTGTACTTATTCATGGCTTCCGTAACTGCATCGTCAGCAGCGTGAGCTGCCTCGCGAGCCATTTCTTCGAAAGTCATGACTTCTTCCCCTCTACCTTTCTATTTCTAGCGCCCTCATCAGCACCAGATTAGCATTTTTGAAATTTGCTTCTTGTTCTCGAAGTTCATCGCCCCATTTTACTCCATGAAACAAATTGTTTCTAAGTCGATAGGCTATCAACAGTAGCGCTGTAACGACGACGCCAGCATTGTGGTTTGCTCCACTCAAAACGCTTTCGACTACCGGCTGCCGATCGTGCGGCCGAAAGTTCAGGCCATGAAAATGATAGGTAAATTCGTTGTGGGAAAAATATCGATTCCGAAAATATGCAAGGGGCTTTTCGAACAACCGTATATTGAGGGCGCCTTGAAGCTCCCATTGCCTCACTTGATCACATATGCGCTTCGCATTTGCATCATTTGCCATTTTTTGAGCCTCAAAAAGGCTCCACAATAAACAGAAGTGGGCGATAGCTTCTCGCTCGGGCCGCCTCAGCGCTGCATAACCCGGCGCGTAGCTAGTGAGCCAATCTTCTGGGTTGATCATCCGTCCCAACTCTCCTTTGTCGACGCTACCGGAAGTTGAGGTACGTGTTACTGCCTCATGCATCGCCGATCAAGTCCGGCGGTGACGAGCGAGCGTAGTTCGGATTGAGTGAAGCAAAATCCGAGGCAAGTCCCACCGCTCTGCCCGCCGGGTGGATTCGCCGAAGGCGTAATCCGCCGCTTGTCCTGTTCGGCGCCGGGCGTTCCGGGGCAGTGTTTTCCGGGTCGTGCCTAAGGAATCAAGCCGCCCAGCAGGACCGCCGCCATGACAATTTCAAAGACGATTCAGAGCCAAAACGCCTGCGGCTTCTGCGCGCTTGATGGCACGGCCGCCGCGCAAGGTCACCGAGCCGGAGCTGATCTGCATGGCGATGATCGCCACGAGCGCGACCAGGAACAACCCCAACCACCGCTGCTGCAAGGGTCCGCTCCCGCGTCGCGCCTTAGCATGTTCGGCGCGCCGGCCGTCCTTGCGGCATCGGCGGAGTCCGAATCAAGGGCGTCGCGCCGTTTGCTAATGAAGCTCTCCCGCAAGCGGGGAGAGGTGCTCTGCCCCCTACCTCACCGTGATCACCAAGCCGTTGAGGTCGGCGCTGACGATCGCGCCGACCGAGTTGCCGCTCAGGGTGAGCACCGCGCCGTGCTGATTGGTCAGCACGATAGCCTGCGCACCGCGGCCGACGGCCGCGCCGACATTGCCTGCGGCATAGACGCCGGAGACGTCCGCCGGGCTGCGGATGTTGCTCACCGTGCCGCGAAAGCGCGTCTCCGACGCGCCGAAGGTGAACCCGTAGCTGACGCCGCCAATCCCGAGCGGGTACCGCTGGCCGTGGAAGAACAGCGTGCCCGAGCCCGCCGAGCCGCCAATCACCAGGCCCGCCTTGATGACGCTGAAGCTGATGCTGCCCTCGTCGGCATGGACGGGGGATGCGAAGGCGGCGCCGGCCAAGGCCAGCACGGCGATCAGGCGTGCACGAAGAGCGGATGAAGTGCGCATGCGTATTTGCTCCTGAAGAGTTGTAGCCGTAGTCGTAGCAGTCGCGCGACTCGGGCGATTCTGAAGATACAGCCAAACACCAGAATGGTGTAGCCGACAATAAAGTTGAGTGACCAGAGCTTGGGCAAGCAACTTAGGCAAGCAAGCGTAGCAAGCGTAGCCCGGATTGAGTGAAACGAAATCCGGGGCAAACCTCGCCGCTCATCCGGATTTCGCTCGCGCTCAATCCGGGCCAAGCTTGTTAATGTATAATCGAACGGTTCCATTCCGATTCGGCTGCTCAGGAGATTTGCTGTGGACGAGCAAAGCACTATCCACGATCGCACGATTTATGTGCTGCAACGCGATTACCCTGGGTCCAAGACTGTCGGGTTTCGCAAAGCGGTTCAAAGACTGCAATGGGATTGGGAGAATTGGGCCGATGCAGAACCCACTGAACACAGGGAAAGCAAGCCAACTTGGTCGGATTTTCTGGAATATGGTGAGGTGTGGAAGAGTGGGATCATTCCAGATCTCTGGTTCATCGACGAAAAATGCATGTCCGTTGTGTGCATCGAGGTTGAGGATACGAACCCGATAAATACAGCAAAATTGAATCAGTACGTTCGGCTGTGGTGGCATCTCGACGAGATCAATTGGGAAACCCACCTCTTGTGCTCGGATCGATGGGGTAGCCTGACGCCGGTGCCTCTTACCAACTTTACCAACATGCGACTGGTCGATACTACCGGACACCGCCTAGCGTCTGTAATCGAGGCAGAGCGCGAGGCGAAGGAGATCACTTTTCAACTGACGAAAATCTATGCGATTCGCGATTTCAAGGAACGAAATGCGGAGCGTGAGAAGTGGTTGGACAAACATCCGGGCTTTGGTCTGATGACGAATCCTGAGTTCAATAGAGAGGCGTTCCTTCATCGTCGCGGACTCTCGGTATAAACTCCGCACTCTGAACCTCTTTGTTTCCGCTCCATGGATCATCGGGTTGCGCCCAAGCAATGACGAAAAGAAAAACCTCGGATTTCGCTGGCACTCAGCAAGCGTAGCTAGGATTGAGTGAAACGAAATCGGGGCATACCTCGCCACTCATCCCGGATTTCGCTGGCGCTCAATCCGGGCTACCGGCTTTTGCTTTCTGCTTGAGTTCCCAAGCGAGGAGCGCCCAATGGGCCGTGAAATCCGCGCTGCTGCCCCCCTCCTTTTGATCGATTTCGCGCAGGATCGGGACCGCCCGGTCAGGCATCAAATTCACGAGATAGGCCGCAGCCGAAGCCCGCACGCCGGCGTCGGGATGATCGAGGAGCACGGCAAGTGCGGCTCGGCCGGAGCCGATTCCGTCCAACGCACCGACGATTGCGTGCATAAGGCGCACAACTTTGGTCTCGCCATTCGTGTCCAACAGTTCGTCATGTAGCGTGTGCGCAAGCCTGGAACCAAACTCAAAACCTCGGACAAGAGATGCCCTACGTTCGTCTTCCGTGCTCGCATCCTGCCGCTCGAGCAGTGCGGTCAGGGCCGCCAATCCGCCAGCCTTACAGTGATCGAGCTCCTTTGCTATCTCAGTTCCGCGAAGCAGCGCCTTGACTTGGGCGACAGGGTCCCGCGACGCGAACGTGTCGACGTTTCCGTCAAACCACTCGTCCAGCTTTGCTCCTAATCGGGCAATTGATTCGTCCAGTTCCATACCACCCTCGACCAATATCGACGGACTTGACTAACTCACCGGAACGCATTTGGATGAGGCATGCGGCGCGAGCGGCGCGTTGAATTGCAGCGTGACGTCGGCGCGGGCGTCGTAGGCATCGTGCAGTACTTTCAGCGTGAAATCGGCGATGGCGTTGAAGTCCGGCGGATCGGCGACATCGAGCCAGACCTGAAAATTCCCTTCCGAATCGTCGGTTGAGAATCCGAGCCGGCCAAGCCCGGCGATGACGCTTGGCGGCAATCGGCGCGAACGCGGCACGGTCGCTACGTTGTCATAGTAGCCGGAGGCCGCCTCGCAGAGCATCCGCGTGCGGGTATCGAAGACGCATTGCACATAGTCGTTCGGGCGCGCGGCGAATAGATGATCAGAAACCAGTTCTGCGGGTTGGAAGAGTGGGTCGCCCGATAAATCTGCTCCAGGCGATCGACGACCGGGCAACGATATCGCACCAGCAAGTCGTGATAGGTACCTGCATCCTGCGCCGCTGCCAGGCTCGGCGCGAACAGGACCGCCGCGATCGCCAACGCGTAGACCACTTGCCGCCTCCCCCCCGTCCGCAGACGCAATCACATCGGAACATAACAAGAACATACAATACAGCCAACGTCAAGTTGTGAGAGGCGTGACATGGCGGGGCCAGGCAGACGGCGGGGAATGAACTTGCAAAGCTGAATATGACAGAACCTGGGCAAGTAAGCGTAGCCCGGATTGAGTGAAACGAAATCCGGGGCAAACCTCGCCGCTCATCCCGGATTTCGCTCGCGCTCAATCCGGGCTACGTTCGCCGCGAACCTCCACGCAAACCAGATTGAACGCATTTGCCACGGCCCGGATCGGGCGCGTGATATTCAAGGAGACCATCATGAGCAACGGCAATTCACCCTCGCTCGCCGAGCTCGAGCAGCGCATCGCCATTGCCCGCGACAACATCCGGCAGCTGATCGAGCAGGCGGCCGCGTTTTCCGGCGCCGAGGATGAAGATCGCAACGCCGATCGGATCGCGCAGCAGCAAGAAGAGCTGGAAAGGCTGATCAAGCAGCGCGATGCGCTGGCGAAGAAGAAGTAGCCTGGATGGAGCGCAGCGTAATCCGGGGCAAGCCTCGCCGCCCATCCCGCATTGCGGTTCGCGCCACGCGGGCTGCGCGCCGGATTCGCGGCTGACCTGGCTCACTCACGGTTACGATTGCCGCCGCGGCATATCCTCGTGAAAAAACGCACGCGGCGAACGAAGCCGCGCTCGTCGGCGCCACGCGCGTTCAGCCGCGGCGACCCTCTTTGGCTTGTCCGTCGAGCCAGTTCGACAGGCTGCCTTTGCTCTTCTTCTTGGCTTTTGGTTTCACCGCAGCCGGCTCCTGTTCCGGAGCCGCGGCGTCTCTGGCCAGGCGCAGCGCCTTGAGCCGCTCGGTCTTCGCGCGCACCGCTGCGGCCGTGGATTCGTACTCGGAAGCTGCTTTTTTGGCATCTTCCGCTCGCAATATTTTGGCGAATTGAGCGTTTGCTTGATATTTTCCGGATTTCTCCGCCATACGGCGATCCTTTTCGATCAATCGTTCGGGTGCGTATTGGCATATCAGCAAGCGTCGCTGGGATAAAGCAGCGAAATCCGGCGGTCTGCCTCGCCGGTCAGTCCCGCATTGCGCTTCGCTCCATGCGGGCTACTTGGGACTGCGCGCCGTCCGGCGGCACCCGTATGCAGGATTCAGAGCAAATGAATCGTTAGAAGTCGCAAGGTCGGCGAGGCTTACTGCTCCCCGACCGGGAGCGGCGGACGCGGGGGTTCGCTGGTGGTGGCGCCGGAGGCGGGGCGCAGGAGGCTGGGGATCTTCTTGATGGTGGCAAGGAGGCCCTTTTCCTCCTTGGGGTCTTCTTGCGCGCTCGCTTGCTGGGCGCCGTCTGGCGCCGCAGCCGCCGGCGGAACCTCGGCGACCGGGCGCGACTTGATCTCGACTGCGGCGAGCGGATTGGGCTCGGCCGGCGCTTGCGGCGCCGGCTGCGGGGAGGCCTCCGCGGCGCGCGGAGCCGCCGCGATCGTGCCGGTGGTCAGCGGAGCTTCGGCCGGGAGCGGCTGCGCCGTAGCCGCAGCTGGCGCCGGCGGAATTGCGGCTTGGCGCGGCGGCGCCGGCGCTTCGGCTGGCGCCGGCTTGCTGGCGTCGACATTCGCCAGCGCGGCGCGAACGCGCGCTTCGACCGATTCCTTGTCGTCCTTGTCGCGCGCTTTGCTCTCGGCGGCTTCCTTCCCGCGCGGCTTCGCTTCGACCGCTTCCTTGTCGCGCGGCTTCGCTTCGGCAGCTTCTTTCTCGCGCGCCGTGGCTTCAGCCGCGCTCGTATCGCGCTTGCGCGCCGGGGCGGCCGCCGCATTGGCCGTCGTCCGCGCGGGCGCCGCGGCTTGAGGAGCGGCCTCGTGCGCCGGTGTCGCGCGCAGCGCGCCGGCGTCAGCGGCGGCTGGCGGGCTCACCGTCTCCACTTTGGGCACTGCGACCACGCGCGGCGCGACCTCGACGGCGGCAGGTGTCGGTGCCGGAGCCGTCGTTGACAGGAACCCGCCGAGATGCGCGATCAGATAGCCGCTCACCGCGGTGGCGATACCCGCGGCCATGATCTCCGCGAATTTGAGCGTGAAACGCGAAAGGTAGGAAGCTTCGTCCGCCACCGGAATCCCCAGAAAACCGCTTCGTTCCCACTTTATACAAACGGCCCTTATGGGGCGAAATTGAGATCGCCGCCCGCGACGGAACCGCCGGCCGGCGGCATGGTTACGACTTTCCCGCCGCCTTGCGCAGCGCGGCGTTGATGCGCTCCTGCCAGCCCGGGCCGTCCTCCTGGAAGAAGTCGAGCACGTCGCGGTCGATGCGCAGCGACACCGATTCCTTGGCGCCAGGGAGCGAGGGCGCCTTCGCCGGTAGCGGCAGCTCGGGCGGCGGCTTGGTGGTCGCCGCCTTGAAGGCCTTCTCGGCGGCGCTGCGGGCGTCGGGAGTGCGTCGGGTCATGCCTGGATTGTAGCAAATCTCGCCGGGATGGAGTGAAACGAAAATCCGGGACCAGCCTTGTCGTCGATCCCGGATTTCGCCTGCGCTCCATCCGGGCTAGTTTCGCGCGATCCAAGGGAGACAGCACCGATGCCCGGGCTTCTGCAAAACCACATCGCGGTCGTCACCGGCGCAGGCTCCGGCATCGGCCGCGCCATCGCGCTCGGCTATGCCGGCGAGGGCGCGCAGGTCCTCGCGCTCGACATCAATGGCGAGGCGGCCGGCAAAACCGCGGCCGAGATTCGCGCCGCCGGCGGCAAGGCGCAGCACTTCATCCTCGACGTCACCGATCGGCCGGCTTGCCGCCGGCTTGCCGCGCAGGTCGCGAGCGAGATTGGTCCGGTCTCGATCCTGGTCAACAATGCCGGCATCATCCGGCGCAACGCCTTTGCCGCCGATGCCGACGCCGTGGCCAAGGACTGGCAGGACACGCTCGCGGTCAATCTCGACGGCGTGTTCAACGTGACGCGCGCGTTTCTCGATCCGCTGCGCGCGACCAAGGGGCGGATCGTCAACATCGGCTCGATCCAGTCATTCGTGCATGTGCGCACGCCGAGCTCGGCGGCCTACACCACCTCCAAGCACGCCGTGCTCGGATTGACGCGCGCGCTCGCGGTCGAGCTCGGCAAGGACGGCGTGCGCGTCAACGCCATCGGCCCCGGCTTCATCGAAACGCCGCTCAACGCCGAGACCCGCGCCAACAATCCGGAGCTGGTGAAAGTTTTCATCGACCACACGCCGCTCGGGCGCGCTGGCAAGCCGGAGGACATTGTCGGCCCGGCGATTTTTCTCGCGTCGGACCTTTCAGCTTACGTCACCGGCGCGATCGTCATGGCCGATGGCGGCTATCGCGCGATCTGAGCCCCAGCAATGATCACGCTCTATTCCTACCCCGAATTGTTCGGCGTTGCCGACAACAACGGCTATGGCCTCAAGGTGTTTGCCTTCATGCGGCTCGCTGGCGTGCCGTTTCGGCATGAGCACATTCTCGATGCTTCGTCGGCGCCGCGCGGGCAGCTTCCCTACATCGTCGACGATGGCGAAACGCTTGGCGACAGCGAGACCATCATCGTCCATCTCATCGGCAAATACCGGCTGACCATCGACGCCGCGCTAAGCGCGCGCGAGCGCGACGCACGCCACCTCGTCACCCGCATGCTCGACGATCTCTACTGGGTGATGTCGTATTCGCGCTGGAAGGACGAACGGCACTGGCCGGCGTTCCGCGACGCGTTCATCCAGCAGCATCCGAGCCTGACGGAAGCGGCGCTGCTCAAGGCGCGCGAGTACAATTTCCAGCGCTACCACTTCCAGGGCATCGGCCGCTATCCACCCGAGGCCGCTTATGCGCGTGGCCTCGCCGATCTTAAGGTCCTGGCCGACATCGTGCCGGCGACCGGCTACGTTTACGGGGCGAAGCCGACCAGCATCGACGCCGGCATCTACGGCTTCATCGCCAATATTTATTTCTACGACATCGACACCCCGCTGAAGCAATTCGTCACGGCGCAAGAAAATCTCGTACGCCACTGCGTCGCCATTCATGCGGCGGTGATGCGCCAAGCGTGACGTGCCAAGCGTGATGCGCCAGTGTGATGCGCCAGTGTGATGCGCCAGTGTGATCGATTTGTCCCACTCGTGTTTTATTCGGCGCCAGCGCGACATAGCGCCGCGCGAGTGCCGCCGAAACGCCTTGTTTGGCCGCCACGCCGCCCGCTTCACCACAAGGAAAGGGTCGTGGCGTGAAATCTTACATCGCGTTCGCAGCAATCATCGTCGCATCGTTGGCTTCGCCGCTCACTGGGGCGCAAGCGCAGGGCATTCCCGACGGCTTTATGCATGGCGTTCAAGAAGGCAACCGCATCGCCGGGCCGATCGGCGCAGTCGTCGGCGGCGGGGTCGGCACCGTCATCGGCGGCTTCGAAGGCCTGTTCGGCATCCGCCCGGTCGCGGCGGTCTATCCGGAAGACGAGCCGCGGCCCTATCGTCATCGCGTCCGGCACTCCTATCACCACGTTCGCCGCACCCACACCACCGGCTGAGCTGCAAAGGAGCGCGGCATCGATGCCGCATGGGTGCCGCAGGGCGGCTCGTCCGCCCTGCGCCGCCACGCGCGACATTGACGGCCGTCGGCCGGCGCGGGACTCTGACAAAGCGACCGGGTGATCGCGAGTGCCGCGATGGACAGTCTTACCACCAGCATGCTGGATATCGGCTTCAACGCCGCCGGGCCGCGCGATGCTCCGGTGATCCTGCTCCTGCATGGCTGGCCGGACGACGCGACCACCTGGGACCAAGTTTCGCCGGCGCTGACCGCGGCGGGATTTCGCACTATCGCGCCTTGGCTGCGCGGCTTCGGGCCGACGCGCTTCCGCTCGGCGCAATCCGTCCGCGACGGCCGGACCGCGGCGCTCGCTCAGGATGCGATCGAGCTGATGGACGGGCTCGGCGTCGCGCGTTTCGCGGTTGTCGGTCACGACTGGGGCGCGCGTATCGCCTATGCGTTGGCTGCGCTCATCCCGGAACGGCTGACTGCGATCGCGGCGCTATCGGTCGGCTACTCGCCGCACGGCGCGTTTCCGGTTCCTCCGTTTCGCCAGTCGCGGGCCTGGTGGTACCAGTGGTTCATGGCGCTCGACCGCGGCGCCGAGGCGATCGCCGAGGATCCGATCGGCTTCGCCCGGCTGCAGCGGGAAACATGGAGCCCGCCCGGATGGTTCGACAAGGCCGAATTCGAACGGGCGGCGCAGAGCTTCGACAATCCGGATTGGCTCGCGATCATGCTCAGCAGCTATCGCAGCCGCTGGCGCGAGGAGAAGCGCGACCCGCAATATGACCCGCTGCAGGAGAGGATCGCCCGGGTCGGGACGATTTCGGTGGCAACGCTGATGATCCAGGGTGCGGCGGACGGAACTGTGTTGCCGCAAAGCACCGAGGACCTCGATGGGTATTTTTCCGGACCTTACCGGCGGCTCTTGCTCGACAGCGTCGGGCATTTTCCGACACGGGAGGCGCCGGCGGCGGTCGCGGAGGAGTTGCTAAAACACCTTCGCGCCGCGGTCTGAGACAACGATCGCCGTTACTGAAACAAATTGGCGCGCGCCCGAGGAAAATTCGTTTCCAGAATAAGTGTGGCTGCCTACATATCGCGCATGCGCAGCAACGCCGACGATAACGGCCACGCCGGGTCGCGGCAGAGCGGGGCGCTCGCGGCAGCGTTCGGCGGTTTGATCGCCTTGGCCGCGGCGATGGGCGTCGGCCGCTTTGTTTACACGCCGATCTTGCCGCCGATGGTCGAGGCGCTCGGTCTCAGCGGATCGGTCGCCGGCCTGATCGCGTCGGCCAATTTCCTCGGTTATTTGGTCGGCGCGCTGGCCGCGGCGGCGCCGATCCTTCCGGGGCCGCGGCGCTTCTGGCTGATCGGCGCGCTCGCCCTGAGCGCGATCACCACAGGCGGCATGGGCCTGACGCAGAGCTTGACGCTTTTTCTACTGCTGCGTTTCGTCGGCGGGCTCGCCAGCGCCTTCGTGCTCATTCTCGCCTCGGCCGTGGTGCTGGAGCGTGTCACTGCGGCTGGTCGCGCCGGTTTGGCCTCGCTGCACTTCTCCGGGGTCGGCGTCGGCATCGCCGTTTCCGCGATCATGGTCGCGGTCCTGCTGCAAGCCGGCGCCTCCTGGCGCTCGCTTTGGCTCGCGAGCGGCGCTCTCTCGGTCGCGGCGGCCTTCGCGGCCGCGGTCTTGTTGCGAGATGGCCGCGCGCCACCGCGGGTCGCGAGCGGCGACGCCGGACGGCCGGCCGGCCGCGGCCTCACGCGGCTCATTGTTGCCTACGGCCTGTTCGGCTTCGGCTACGTGATCACGGCCACCTTCCTGGTCGCCATCGTCCGCGGCACGCCGATGATCCGCTCATTGGAGCCGGTGATCTGGGTGATGTTCGGTCTCGCCGCGGCGCCTTCGGTCGCGTTCTGGACGCTGATCGCGACGCGGCGCGGCATTCCCGCGGCGTTTGCGCTCGCGTGCGTCGTCGAGGCGGCCGGCGTGGCCGCCAGCGTCGTTTGGCCGAGCGAAATCGGCATCTTCCTCGCGGCGATCCTGGTCGGCGGGACATTCATGGGGCTGACCGCGCTCGGCCTCGAACGGGCGCGGTCCTTGGCGAGCGGCGATCCACGCCGCGTGCTCGCGCTGATGACCAGTGCGTTCGGCCTCGGCCAGATCGTCGGCCCGGCTTTCGCCGGTGCGGTTTCGGATTGGCTGGGCGGCTTCACCGCACCGTCGATGGCCGCGATGCTCGCGCTGGTGGCGGCGGCAGCGCTCGCCGGTTGGTGACGGCGGGATCAGCCGGCCGTGGCGAGTGCGTGGCCGGTGTACGCATAGAGGAGAATTCCGCAGGCCACGATCACCGCGATCAGCAGGAGCGGGGTCAGGAAATGGGCGTCGTTTACGCGGTCGCGGTCGCGTTGGTTCGCCATGGATGCGCGCCTCTGATGCCTCGACACGATAACCCGTCGGCGCGCGCGCTGGTTCCGCGGGCCGGAACCAGGCATGAGCGAGGCCGCGAAATTCGCGTCGATACCCGCTTGTCAAACCGCGCGCGCAGGGAACTTAATGCGGGCGCTGCGAATTGCTAACGCTGGCAAAAGGCGGGTGAGACGATGACCCATGTCACCTACAAGGTCGTGCGCCACGACGACGGCTGGGCGTACACGGTCGACGGCGTGTTCTCGGAGAGTTTTCCGACGCACGCGCAGGCGCTCGAAGCCGCGCGTCGCGCCGCCCGCGAGCAGCGCGAGCCGGGGCACTCCGAGACGATCCAATACGAAGACGCGGCCGGCAAGTGGCACACCGAGCGCGCGCTCGGCAGCGACCGGCCGGAGACCGACGTCGAGGATAGCGCGTAGAGGATACCGCGTAAGAGGTCGGCGAGCCGCCGCGGATCCGCCGGCTACCACCAGCCATATCTGCGGCAGACATAGCGGCCGACGACGAATTCGCGATAGCACTTTACGACGCCGTGCCGGGTGTGGCGCTCATAATATTGCGCCTGCTGCAGGACCGAAGCGGTCGCGGCGGCCTCCTTCATCGCCGGTGCGCTCGCCGGAACGGCGCTGGCGTCGGGGCAGCAAACAAGACTGATAAGGGCGGCGAAGCTCAAGGCTGCGAACGTCGTGCGCATGGATTTTTTTCTCCTCGTCACCCCGCCAACAACGGCCGTGGCTCGGCGTGGTTCCATGACACCTCGGTCCGCTCAACCCGCCGCGTCGCGTTCGGCAAAAGCCTCGAGGCGCAGCGGCAGCACGGCGCCGAACCAGGCGGCGTGCGCAGTATGATCGCGATAATCGTTGCCGGTCTCGGGGTGAAGCAGGATGGTCAAACCGTCGCGGTTGAGCATCAGCCACGGCACGAATGCTCCCAGTATCTCGCCGGGAAACGCGATCTGATACATCGACTGGGTGTGCGGCCCAACGAGCGCGTCATGCCAGCGGCCGAGCCGGGCTTGGGGAAATTCCGCGGCCACACGCTCGCGCAGGCGCTCGGCGGCGGCACGGGTTCTCGCTGGATCATAGTAGATATGGGCATGAAATTCCGCGATCGGGCGTCGCTCGGTCGCCGCTGGCGCACGGGAATTTTCGGTCATTGCGGATCACTCCCACGGATTCATGGACGCGGGCTCTGTCGCCGATTGTCTTACATTACCGGTACGTCTTCACGCCTGGTGCTGCGCCCTTTGCCGGTGATGGAAGATGCCGGCGAGCAGCACGGCGAGAATCCCGGTGAGGAAAATCCCGTCAAAGGTACCGGCGCCGCCGATCGAGGCGACCGGCGCGCCGAGGCCGCGCACCTCGTCGAGATTGGTGAGGTCGGCGCCGATGAGCGTGCCGAGGCCGCCGCCGATATAGGCGAGCGGCGCGGCAAACTCGCGCGACAGCACCAGCGCAACGATCGCGGTGATGATGGCCGGAAAGATCACCGGCACGGCGATGCCGAGGCCGGGCACCGGCACGGCGAGCCAATGCAGCACCACGGCGATGATCGCCGTCGCGATCGCCCCCTTGATCCACAAATTATGGACAACGAGCAGATAGACCGACATCAGCGTCGGGATGACGGCGCCGCCGACATTGACCGCGATCACGGTGCCGGCGGAATAGCCGGCCATCGGCACATTATACTCCATGCCGAAGAAGGTGATCGTCTCGTTGGCGGTGACCGGCTCCCCCGGCAGGTTCGCGATCGGGATGTTGAAGTAGCTGCCGATCAGCGAGCCGACCAGCAGATACATGGCGGTGCGCGGCGAGACGCCGAGGTTGAGATAGGCATGGCGCAAGAGGTCGAGCACCACCAACACGACGAACAACCCGAGCAAAGCGCCGACGAGAAGGGAAAAGAAGCCGGGGCTCAGCGGCAGATAGTGGAATTGACTCATTTGCATCGGCACGGCTCCAAAATACCATCCGGCAGCGTAGCGCGAATGGCGCGGCGGCGAAATCCGGCGCAGCGCGGCCCCGATGCCTGGCCGCGGTCGATGCCGTGCCTGCGTGGCGCGGAGAAGCGGAGGTGACCATGACCGAAGTCGCGCCGGGGCGCGAGGCTCCGCTGCCGAAATGGGTGCCGGCGGCGCTGAGTTTTGTCGCCGGCTATGTCGACAGCTATACCTTCCTCGCTCTGTTCGGGCTCTTTGTCGCGCAGGTGACGGGAAGCTTCGTCATCGGTACCGCCGAGGTCGTCGCCCACGATAGCGGCATCGTCGGCAAGCTCATCGCCATTCTTGCCTTCCTGTTCGCGGCCGGATTGACCGCGGGCTTGATCGGCTTCGCCCGCGAGCGCCGAGGCGCGCTGCCGTCGATGCTCGCGTTTGAAACCGCGCTGTTGGCGCTTTTCAGCGTGACGCTGTTGACCAGCGCGCCGATCGATGGCGCTGACGACTGGCACGGCATCCTCGCCGGCGCGTTCGGCGCCATGGCCATGGGCACGCAGAGCGTCGTCGTGCGCCTCTTGATGCGCGGCATCCCGCAGACCAACGTGATGACCGGCAACATGACGCAGCTCGGCATCGAGACCACCGCGCTTCTCCTCGCCTGGCGCAGCCGCGCGCGCCACCCGGGCGATCGCGGCCATGCCGAGGAGTTCGCCGCGGTGCGCTCGCGGCTCTCCGTTGTGCTCGCGATCGCGCTCGGCTTCCTCATCGGCGCCGCCGCCGGCGCGGTCGTTTATGCGCGGGCGGGATTGCCGGGCGCGCCGGTGGCCGTGCTCATCGTCGCCGCGCTCACGCTCTGGGCCGGTTGGCGCGAGCGCCGGGGGTGACTATCGTGCCGGCTTGAACACGGAGCCCGTCATGCCGCAGCATCCCGAATCGATCATCGCCGGCAAGAAACGGCCCTTCACCGGCGCGGAGTTTCTGCAATCGCTGCGCGACGGGCGCGAGGTCTATATCTACGGCGAACGGGTCGCGGACGTCACCGCGCATCCCGCGTTCCGCAATTCGGCGGCTTCTGTCGCGCTCCTCTACGACGCCTTGCACGAGGAGAAATCGAAGGCGGTGCTCACCGCGCCGACCGATACCGGCTCCGGCGGCTACACGCATAAATTCTTCAAGGCGGCGCGCTCCCCCGAGGAGGTGGTCGCGCAGCGCGATGCGATCGCCGCCTGGGCGCGCATCAGCTATGGCTGGCTCGGCCGCAGCCCCGACTATAAGGCCGCGTTCCTCAACACGCTCGGCGCCAATGCCGCCTTCTACGGCAAGTTCGCCGACAACGCGCGCGCCTGGCACAAGCGCGGGCAGGAGGCGGTGCTCTTTCTCAATCACGCGCTGGTCAATCCGCCGATCGACCGCAACAAGGCGGCCGAAGAGGTCAAGGACGTCTACATCACCATCCAGAAAGAGACCGACGCCGGCATCTACGTCTCCGGCGCCAAGGTGGTCGCCACCAACTCGGCACTGACGCACTACAATTTCCTCGGCCAGAATATGGGCCAGGAGATCACCGATCCGAGCATGGTGGTGATGTTCATCGCGCCGATGAACACGCCGGGCATCAAGCTGATCTGCCGGCCGTCCTATGAGTTCGCCGCCGCCGCCACCGGCTCGCCCTGGGATTATCCGCTGACCTCGCGCTTCGACGAGAACGACGCGATCTTCGTTTTCGACAACGCGTTCATCCCCTGGGAGAACGTCATCATCCATCGCGACATCGAGCGACTGAAGGCGTTCTATCCGCAATCCGGTTTCTTCAACGGCTTCACCCTGCAAGGTTGCACCCGGCTGGCGGTAAAGCTCGATTTCATCGCCGGCTTGCTCTACAAGGCGGCGCGCGCGACTGGCGTCGAGGCGTTCCGCGGCGTGCAGGCGCAGATCGGCGAGGTGATCGGTTGGCGCAATCTGTTCTGGTCGCTCACCGACGCCATGGCGTTCAATCCGGTGCCCTGGGTCGGCGGCGCGGTACTGCCGAACCCGACCGCATCGAGCGCCTATCGGTTGTTCATGACCGAGGCCTATCCGGCGGTGCGCTCGATCGTCGAGAAGGTGATCGCTTCCGGCCTCATCTATCTGCCCTCGCATGCACGCGACTTCAAAAATCCGGAGATCGACAAATATCTCGCCCGCTATGTGCGCGGCTCGAACGGCATCGACTACAAGGAGCGCATCAAGATCATGAAGCTTCTCTGGGACGCCATCGGCACCGAGTTCGGCGCCCGCCACGAGCTCTACGAGATGAACTATTCCGGCAGCCACGAGCTCATTCGCATCTTCCCGCTGCAGATGGCGCAGGGCTCCGGCGCGCTCAAGCAAATGCAGGCGCTCGCCGAGCAATGCATGGCCGATTACGACGAAGACGGCTGGCGGCACCCGGCCTATCGCGACGGCAAGGATATTTCAGTGGTAGGAAAGGGGTGAGCCGAGTCGCGGGCCGGTTCGCTTGCTGCCTGCCGGGCCTCGGCCACGCGCGAGGCCAGATGCCGCCGCGCGAAGGCCCCGATGCTGGCGATGGCGCGGCGCGCCTCCGGCAGCACCGGCGCGAAGGCGTGCCAGACATGCGGCATGCGCGGCCATACTTCCAGTTCGGATTGGCAGCCGGCGTCGCGCAATCGCTCGTGCATGCGCACCGCGTCGTCGCGCAGGATCTCGTCGCCGCCGACTTGCAGGAGGATCGGCGGCAGCCCGGCGAGATCGCCATAGAGCGGCGAGATGTAGGGCAGGCGCGGATCGGCGCCGGCGAGATATTCTTGCGCCAGCATCGGGAGATGCTCGACGTTGAGCATCGGATCGGCGCGCGCGTTGAGCTTGAGCGACGCGCCGGTAAGCGCGAGATCGGTCCACGGCGACAGCGCGACGGCGGCGGCCGGAAGCGGCAAGCCGTCATCGCGCAATTTCAGCAGCGCGGCGAGGGTAAGGCCGCCGCCGGCGGAATCCCCCATGATCAGAATTTTATCGGGCGCGGCGCCTCCATCGAGGAGCCAACGATACGCTGAGACGGCGTCGTCGAGTGCAGCCGGGAAAGGATGCTCGGGCGCCAGCCGGTAGTCGATCGCCAGCACGATTGCGTGCGTCGCCGCGGCGAGCCGCCAGGTGAAATGCCGGTAGTTCGCCGGCGCGCCGGCCCGGTAGGCGCCGCCATGCAAGAACAGCAGGTGCCGGTCGGGATGCGAAACCGGCACGGAAATACGATCGGCGCGCACATTGCCGGCATCGAGGCTTAGGGTTTTGGTGCCTGAGGGCGGCCGCGGCGTCAGCGTTATCATCTTGCGCAGCTGTTGCCGCGATTGTTGCGCGGGCCCGTAGCGGCTTCGCTTGAGGAAACAGCGTGCCCCAAGACGGACGAGCTCCGCGCGCAAACTCATGAGCCCGTCCCTTGCTCGACGACTTGCCTTCGGGCGCGGCGTTTCCGCTAACGATCGCGCCGCGTTCTCAATGTAGATGACCCCGTTCGCGAACGCGAGCAGGCGCGCATCGCGGGTGACGACGAGCAGGGCGCGGTGCCGCAGCAGCATCGGAGGCTTATCGTGAAGGCGCGGTCGCGCCGAGCACGCAAGGCCTGTCTGCCGCAAGAATAAGCACAGCGTCCGCGCGCCAAATGATTGCCCGTTTGCGCGCCGCGCAGAGGAGCGATGCGCTCCGGCGACCCATCCGCGCGTTGCAGCGGGCCGATGCGGCTTGACCCGGCAGACGATCGCCGTACAAGGAAGAGAGCCGCCGCGGGATTGCCGGCCGGCATAACACAACCGTTGCACGGGAGGCCGTCAATGCCCGACGCCGTCATTGTTTCCACCGCCCGCACGCCGATCGGCAAAGCCTATCGCGGCGCGTTCAACATGACCCACGGCGCCGATCTCGGCGGCCACGTCATCCGTCACGCGGTGGAGCGCGCCGGCGTCGATCCAGGCGAAGTCGAGGACGTGATTTTGGGCTGTGCGCTCCCTGAACGCGCGACCGGGCAGAACATCGCCCGACAGGCGGCGATCCGCGCCGGCCTTCCGGTCACTGTCGGCGGCATGACGGTGAACCGCTTCTGCAGCTCCGGCTTGCAGACGATCGCGCTCGCGGCGCAGCGCATCATTGCCGGCGAGGCTTCGGTCATTGCCGCCGGCGGACTGGAATGCATCAGCCTGGTGCAGGACGGCAAGAGCATCCCGGCGCCGAACGAATGGATCCTCGAGCACAAATCGGCGGTCTACATGCCGATGATCGACACCGCCGACAACGTGGCGGAGCGCTACAAGGTGAGCCGCGAAGCGCAGGATGCTTATGCGCTGGAAAGTCAGCGCCGCACGGCGTCCGGCCAGCAGGCCAAGCGCTTCGACGGCGAGATCGTGCCGCTGCCGACGACCAAGAAGGTCGTGGACAAGAACACCAAGGCCGAGAGCTTAGAGCAGGTGACGCTCAAGAGCGACGAGGGCAATCGCCCCGACACCACGCTCGAAGGGCTCGCTGCGCTGCAGCCGGTGCGCGAAGGCAAATGGATCACGGCCGGCAATGCGAGCCAGCTTTCCGACGGCGCCTCCGCCTGCGTGCTCATGGACGCGAAGCTCGCCGAGCGCCGCGGCCTCAAGCCGCTCGGCACCTTCCGCGGCTTCGCCGTCGCCGGCTGCGAGCCGGACGAGATGGGCATCGGGCCGGTGTTCGCCGTGCCCAAGCTGCTCAGCCGCCAAGGCCTCAAGGCCGAAGACATCGATCTCTGGGAGCTTAACGAAGCTTTCGCCAGCCAAGTGCTTTATTGCCGCGACCGCATCGGCATTCCGCAGGAGAAGCTCAACGTGGACGGCGGCGCGATCTCGATCGGCCATCCCTATGGCATGAGCGGCGCGCGCATGACCGGCCACATCCTGATCGAAGGACACCGCCGCGGCGCCAAGCTCGGCATCGTCACCATGTGCATCGGCGGCGGCATGGGCGCCGCCGGCCTGTTCGAGATCAACTAACCGCACACTGCCCCAGGGGACACGCCATGGACCTTCGTTTCACGCCGGAAGAGATCGCGTTCCGCGACCAGGTGCGCGCGTTCATGCAGAAGGAGCTGCCGCCGCCGATCCGCGCCAAGATGGTCGCCGGGCGCAGCCTCGCCAAGGAGGACATGGTCGCCTGGCAGCGCATCCTCAATGCCAAGGGCTGGGCGGTGCCGCACTGGCCGAAGGAGTGGGGCGGCACCGGATGGGGACCGGTGAAGACCTATCTGTTCCGCGACGAGATGCAGCAGGCGCCGGCACCCGAGCCATTGGCGTTCGGCGTGAGCATGGTGGGCCCGGTCATCATCGCTTTCGGCAATGAAGCGCAGAAGCAAAAATATCTGCCGCGCATCGCCAATCTCGACGATTGGTGGTGCCAGGGCTTCTCCGAGCCCGGCTCCGGGTCCGATCTCGCCTCGCTGAAGACTTCGGCGAAGCGCGCCAACGGCCATTACGTGGTCAACGGCCAGAAGGCCTGGACCACGCTGGCGCAATATGCGGATTGGATTTTCTGCCTGGTGCGCACCGATCCGGCGGCGAAGAAACAGGAGGGCATTTCCTTCCTGCTCATCGACATGAAGACGCCGGGCATCACCGTGCGCCCGATCCAGACCATCGACGGCGGCCACGAGGTCAACGAGGTTTTCTTCGACGACGTGAAAGTGCCGGCGGAGAACCTGGTCGGCGAGGAGAACAAGGGCTGGGACTGCGCCAAATTCCTGCTCGGCAACGAGCGCACCGGCATCGCCCGCGTCGGCATCTCCAAGGCGCGCATCCGTCGCCTCAAGGAGCTCGCCGGCATGCAGCAATCCGGCGGCAAGCCGCTCATTGCCGACGAGCGCTTCCGCGCCAAGATCGCCGCCGTCGAGATCGAGCTCAAGGCGCTGGAGATGACGCAGCTGCGCGTCGTCGCCGCCGAGCGCAACCGCAACGGCAACAAGCCCGATCCGGCTTCGTCGATCCTCAAGATCAAGGGCTCGGAGATTCAGCAGGCGATCACCGAGCTTTTGCTCGAAGTGGTCGGCCCCTATGCCTTGCCCGACCAGATCCCGCATGACGAGAGCGAGCGCTGGAACGAGCCGCCCATCGGCCCCGACTGGGCCGGACCGCTGGCGCCGCAATATTTCAACTACCGCAAGACCTCGATCTATGGCGGCACCAACGAGATTCAGAAAAACATTATCGCCAAGGCGATTTTGGGCCTGTGACGCTTCCTTCGGTCATCCTGAGGCCGAACCAACCACCACCGGTGAATATGGATTCCGGACTCGCCGCTGCGCGGCGATCCGGAATGCGAGAAACTGAAATTTATGGGATCGTGAAATGGATTTTGCGTTGACTGAAGAGCAGCAGCTCCTGCGTCACAGCGTGGAGCGCCTGTTCGCCGATCACTACGCCTTCGACGCGCGCAAGCGTTACCTGCAGGAAGCCGGCGGCTGGAGCCGGGCGCAGTGGAAGCGTTATGCCGAGCTCGGTCTCCTCGGCCTGCCGTTCGCCGAAGAACATGGCGGCTCAGCCGGCGGGCCGGTCGAGACCATGATCGTGATGGAAGAGATCGGCCGCGCGCTGGCGCTCGAGCCCTATCTCGCGACCGTGGTGCTCGCCGGCGGCTTGCTCCGCCTAGGCGGCGCCGCGGCGACGCGCGCCGATCTGCTGCCGAAGATCGCGAGCGGTGATCTCATTCTCGCCTTCGCCCATTCCGAGCGGCAGTCGCGGTACGATCTTGCCGACGTCGCCACCAAGGCGCGGCGCGACGGCAACGGCTATGTGCTCGACGGCGCCAAGACTTTGGTGCTGCATGGCGACAGCGCGGAGAAATTCGTCGTCTCGGCGCGGCTCTCCGGCGGCCAGCGCGACCGCGACGGGCTGGCGCTGTTCTTGGTCGATGCCGCCGCCCCCGGCGTTTCCACCCGCGGCTACGCGACCATCGACGGCATGCGCGCCGCCGAGGTCACGCTTGCCGGCGTGCGCGTTGCCGCCGACGCCGCAATCGGCACGCCGGGCGCGGCGCATCCCCTGATCGAGCGCGTCGTCGACACGGCGATCGCCGCGCTCGCCGCCGAGGCGGTGGGCACCATGGCCGAGATGTACGAGCTCACGGTCGACTACATGAAGACGCGCAAGCAGTTCGGCGTCACCATCGGCACGTTCCAGGCCTTGCAGCACCGCGGCGCCGATATGTTCGTCGCCCTCGAGCAGGCACGCAGCATGGCGATGCTGGCGACCATGATGGCGGCGGAGGAGGTTAGCGCGCGCGAGCGGCGGCAGTCGATCTCCGCGGCCAAGGTGCAGATCGGCCGCTCCGGCCGCTTCGTCGGCCAGCAGGCGGTGCAGATCCATGGCGGCATCGGCATGACCATGGAGGCGAGCATCGGCCATTATTTCAAACGCATCACCGCGCTCGACGCGATGTTCGGCGACGCCGATTATCATCTCGGGCTGGTGGCCGAATCCGGCGGCCTGGTCGCGGCGTGATGCTTACATCGGCGGCGTGAGCCCGTCCTTGCCGTAATTGATGCGCGGCGTCAGCAGGGTGCCGTCGGCCTGCTTCTTGGCCGCGCCGATGAAGATCTTCGTTCCCGCCTTGAGCTCGTTCTTGTCGCCCGGCGTATAGATGATGATGATGGTCTGCGGCGTGACCACGATCTTCTTCTCGCCGGTCTTGTATTTCAGCGTCAGCGTCTGCCCGTCGACGCTGGCGACGCTCTCCTCGACATTGGCATTGGTCATCGTCGAGTCGGCCTGCAGATCCCAGGGATAGTGCCCCTCGCCGGTGCCGCGCATCGCCTCGGGGAAGATGTGGACTTCGATCGCCTTTTGGCTGCCGTCGGGTTGCGGCATTCCGGTCGAGCCGACGAATAGACCAGGCTTGATATCCGCCATCGAGGCTTTGACTAGCGCGACCACGAGCCCGGGTTCGGCGAGCGCGACTTTCAGCTCGGCGCCGTCGCGCGTTTTGATGACGTAGACCGGGCCTTCGACGCGCTCGATGGTGCCGCGCACGCGCACGGTATCCTGCGCGCCGGCGGAGGCGAACATGGCCAGCGTCAAAGCCGCGGCGCACAGTCCGCGCCGGATCGCGTTTTGCATTTACTCCTCCCCGATTGTCACTTCAGTTGCGCTCGAATTGCCGGGCGGTGCCAGCCCCGAAGCCGTCTTAGACGGCATCTTAGTCGAGCTTCGCGCTTGCCGCCATGCGCGCGGCCTCCGGGCTGGGAAGCGCCGCGGTTCGGCCGGCGAGCGGCGCCGGTTACTTGCCGGCTTTGCCGGCGCCCCTGCGCACCGAAAGGAGACGGCGGATGTGATCGTGCACCGCCTGCGCCTCATAAGGCTTCGGCAGCGGACCGGCTTCGCACAGCTCCTTGGCGGCATCGACCGACCGCGGCACGGTGCCGGCGAGGACGATTTCGGTGCCGGGGCGATGTTCGCGGATCCATTTCGCCAGCCCGAAGCCGTCCATGGCGCCGGGCATCTCGATGTCGCTGAAGACGATATCGACCACGGTGTCCCGGTGCAGCAGCACGGTTATCGCTTCATCGGCATTGACGGCTTCGATGACCCTGTAGCCGCAATCGCGCAGGTACTGCGCGATCGGCATGCGGATCAAAACGTCGTCCTCGACGACGAGGATCGTTTCCAGCGCTTCCGGTTTCTCGGTCACCCGGCTCTAACGGCTAAGGGCGCCGTGCGTTCCTCAGTCGATGAGCTTGCGGATATGATTGACCAGCTCCGCCACGGCGAACGGCTTGCGGAAAAAGCCGTCGTGTTCCGCCCCCGCGACCGCGAGGAGATGACCGGAGGCCAGAATGATCTTGATCGCGGGGAATTCCGCGCGCACCTGGCGCGCCAGCGCCACGCCGTCGATCGAACCAGGCATCTGGATGTCGCTGACGAGGAGCTTCACCCCGGCGCTGTGGTGCAGGAGTTCGAGCGCCTCGTGCGCGTCCGCCGCCTCGATCACGGTGTAGCCGGCGCTGCGCAGTTGCTCGGCGATTTCCAGCCGGATCAGCACCTCGTCCTCGGCAACGAGAATGGCGGAACGCGCTTCCACCGCGTTTGCCGGACAGGACTCTCCCCTTACACCGCCCATCGGCGTTCCCGTGTACCCGGCTCACTTAACGCGACATGTATAGACCCGGTTCCGGCGATCCGGCGCCGGCCCAGTCGGGATTGCTATCGCATATTTGTGCCGCTCGTCACAGCGTGAACGGAGGACTGAGCGGAGTGTCCGTGTCGCCGAGTGTTGGATTGACCCTAGACAAGAAGGTGGCGACCATGCTGGCAGAGATACTGATGGTGCGGTTGGAAACGGCGTTGCGGATGGCAAAGGAGGCCGCGCCTCCAAGGGATCCGCGGTTCGTGCCCTTTACCATGACGGCACGCTCCGAACTCAATGCGTCCGGCCCGGCGCTGCTTTCGTCCGACGCTTTCGCTGCTGCCAAGAAAACGACGCCGTAAACTTTACAGCTGCGATAGGGACTAGCGCGCGATCTCGTAGCCGACCATGATGCGGGCGCGCAGCGTGTTCTCGCCCTCGGCGATCGGCACCGCGGCGTTGACGGCTTCTGCCCGCATGGCCGCCATCGGCGCCGGCGGGGCATAGCTCGTATCTTCCGTGATCCAGGCGACGCCGCGGAGCGTCAATCCCGAAGCCCGCGCATAAAGCTCGGCCTTGCGCCGCGCGTCGGCGACCGCAGCTTCGCGCGCCTGGTCGAGCGCCTTCGACGGATCGGCGATGAGAAACGCGACATTGCCGACGTCGGTCGCGCCCGCCGCCACCATGCGATCGAGCGTCTCGCCGAGCTTGGCGATCTGGCGAACGGTGACGCTGATCTGGTTGGAGACGCTGTAGCCGGTGAGTCGCGGCTCGGTTTGCGGCTGTGGCGGCGCATAGACCGGCTGGATCGAGAATCGCGAGGTCTGGATGTCCTGTTGCGCAATTCCGGAATCAAGCAGCGCCGCGGTGACCGCGTTCATCAGCTTGGAGTTGGCGTCGGTCGCCTCCTTGACGGTCTTGGCTCGTGTCGCCACCCCGCCGCTCAGGCGGGCATAGTCCGGCGCGACGCTGACGCTGCCTTCACCGATCACGACCACGCGCGCTGCCGGGATGGGCTGCGCCGGTTGCGCCTGGGCGGGAAGGGCGGCGAAAAGCCAAACAGCGAATATTGCGAGGCGCGAAGCGCGCATGACCATCTCCTCTAGTCCAAAGCGCATTGCCGAGCGGGCGCCAAGATCTACGCGAATGACGCTCAATCCAAAGCAGAACAATGACCGGCGACCGGCGGCGGTGGGGCGATTTCGGCAGCGCCCTCCATGTGATACTGGCAAGGCAAAGATCAATCCGCCGTTGACCCGCCGCGTCGTTTCGTGTCACGTCGCCCGGCCCTGGAAAGAGCCGGAAACGACTGCGATTCCAATGTCCACCGAGCGTTACAACCACCGCGAGGCGGAGGCCCGCTGGCAGAAAATCTGGGACGAGCGCGGCATCTTCGCCACGCCGAACCGAGACCTGCGCAAGAAATACTACGTGCTGGAGATGTTCCCCTATCCGTCGGGGCGCATCCATATGGGGCACGTGCGCAACTACGCGATGGGCGACGTGGTGGCGCGGTTCAGGCGCGCGCAGGGTTTTTCCGTACTGCACCCGATGGGCTGGGACGCCTTCGGCCTGCCCGCCGAGAATGCCGCCATCGAGCGCAAGGTCCATCCCAAGGCCTGGACCTACGACAACATCGCGGCGATGAAGGCGCAGCTGAAATCGATGGGGCTCTCGCTCGACTGGAGCCGGGAGATCGCGACCTGCGATCCGTCCTACTACAAGCACCAGCAGGCGATGTTCCTCGACTTCCTGCGCGCCGGCCTCGTCGAACGGCGCAAGTCGAAGGTGAACTGGGACCCGGTCGAGCAGACGGTCTTGGCGAACGAACAGGTGATCGATGGCCGCGGCTGGCGCTCTGACGCCGTGGTCGAGCAGCGCGAGCTGACGCAATGGTTCTTCAAGATCACCGAGTATTCGCAATCGCTCCTCGACGCGCTCGACACGCTCGAGCGCTGGCCGGACAAAGTACGGCTGATGCAGCGGAACTGGATCGGCCGCTCGGAAGGCCTGCTGGTCCGCTTCGCGCTCGACGCCAAGACCACGCCGAACGGCGAAAGCGAGCTCGAAGTTTTCACCACCCGGCCGGACACTTTGTTCGGCGCGAGATTCATGGCGCTGGCGCCGGATCATCCGCTCGCGGCCGCGGCGGCGAAGAAGAATCCGAAGCTCGCGCAATTCATCGAGGAGTGCCGGCATCGCGGCACCGCGCAGGCCGAGATCGACACGGCAGAGAAGCTCGGCTTCGACACCGGCATCAAGGCGATCCATCCGTTCGACAAGACGTGGACGCTGCCGGTCTATGTCGCCAACTTCATCCTGATGGATTACGGCACCGGCGCCATCTTCGGCTGCCCGGCGCACGACCAACGCGACCTCGATTTCGTCAACAAATACGGTCTCGGCGTCGTCCCGGTGGTGTGCCCGCCGGGGCAAGACCCAAAAACATTCGTGATCACCGACACCGCCTATGACGGCGACGGCCGCATGATCAACTCGCGCTTCCTCGACGGCATGTCCGTGCCCGAGGCGAAAGAGGAAGTGGCGCGGCGGTTGGAAAAGGAAACCGCCGGCAGCCGCCCGGTCGCGAAGCGGCAGATCAATTTCCGCCTGCGCGATTGGGGGATTTCGCGCCAGCGCTATTGGGGCTGCCCGATCCCGATCATTCATTGTGAGACGTGCGGCGTGGTGCCGGTGCCGAAAGAGGATTTGCCGGTGACGCTGCCGGAGGACGTGACTTTCGACCGCCCCGGCAATCCGCTCGACCGCCATCCGACCTGGAAGCACGTCGCCTGCCCGCAGTGCGGGCACGGCGCGACGCGCGAGACCGACACGATGGACACCTTCGTCGACTCGGCCTGGTATTTCGAGCGCTTCACCGATCCATGGATCAAGACCGCACCGACCGACCGCGCGATGGTCGATGCCTGGATGCCGGTCGACCTCTATATCGGCGGCGTCGAGCACGCGATCCTGCATCTCCTCTACAGCCGCTTCTTTACGCGGGCGATGCGCAAGACCGGGCATGTCGGCCTCGACGAGCCGTTCGCCGGCATGTTCACCCAGGGCATGGTGGTGCACGAGACCTATCGCACCGCGAACGGCGGATGGGCGACGCCGGCCGAAGTGAAAATCGAAACGGAAGGCAACACCCGCCGCGCCACTTTGATCGCGACCGGCGGGCCGGTCGCGATCGGCCCGATCGAAAAAATGTCGAAGTCGAAGCGGAACACGGTCGATCCCGACGAGATCATGGCGAGCTATGGCGCCGACGTGGCGCGCTGGTTCATGTTGTCGGATTCACCGCCCGACCGCGACGTGGAATGGACCGAGCGCGGCGTGCAAGGCGCCTGGCGCTTCACCAACCGGCTCTGGCGGCTCGTCGGCGAAGCGGCGGAGGCGGCCGGCGCGGCGCCGCGGCAACGGCCGAACGACTTTTCGCCGGCGGCGATGGCGCTGCGCAAGGCCACCCACCGGGCGCTGGCCCGGGTCACCGAGGACATCGAAAAGCTACACTTCAATGTCTGTGTGGCGCAGATCTATGAGTTCGCCAATGCGCTGAGTGCCGCGATCGGCGATATCGGGGCGGATGACCGGGGGGCTCCCGCCATCGACCCCGGCCTGCGGTGGGCCATGCATGAAGCGGTTAACGTTCTTGTGCAACTTTTCCATCCGATGATGCCGCATCTTGCCGAAGAATGCTGGGCCGCGCTCGGCCACGACACGCTGGTCGCGCAGGCGCCGTGGCCGCAAGTCGAACGCGATTTGCTGATCGAGGACACGCTCACCTTGCCGGTGCAGATCAACGGCAAGAAGCGCGCCGACGTTACCGTGGCGCGGGCCGCCAAGGCCGCCGAAATCGAGGCTGCCGTTTTGGCGCTCGATGCGGTAAAAAGGGTGCTCGACGGCAAGGCACCGAAGAAGGTGATCGTCGTGCCGCAACGGATCGTCAATGTGGTGGCGTGAACCGCGTATCGGGTGGCGCCGCGCCGGACTGCTGGCCCGGCTCGCTATCGCGCTTGCCGCGGCGAGCCTGACCGCCGGCTGCTTCGAGCCGCTCTACGGCTCGCGTCCTTCCCCCGGCGCGGACAGCGTGCACGATAAGCTCGCCTCGATCGCGCTGGCGCCGATGAATCCGCCGAAGGGAACGCCGACCGAGCGCGTCGCCGTCCAACTGCACAATGCGCTGCAATTCGATTTGACCGGCGGCGGCGCCAGCAGCGCCAGTACGGCGACCTATCGCCTCGAGGTCAGCGCCGCGCCCTCGGAAATAACCGTGGTGATCGACCCGGTCAGCGGCCGGCCTGACGCTCAGATCGGCCGGGTGACGGCGCACTATGTCCTGACCGAGATCGCGAGCGGCAAAGCCGTGGTCAGGGACTCGACTATCGCCGAGGTGGACTATGACGTTCCGGGCCCGCAGCAACGCTTCGCCAGGCAGCGGGCGCAGCGCGACGCCGAGGACCGCGCCGTGCAACTGGTCGCCGAGACGATCAGGAACCGGCTCGCCTCATATTTCGTCGCCGGGACCTGAACGTTCCCGCCTCGCATGGTCGCCCTCAAGGCAGCAGACGCCGACGCCTTCGTCTCCCGGCCCGACCCGGCGCGGCCGGTGGTGCTGGTCTACGGTCCGGACGCCGGCCTGGTCAGCGAGCGCGTCAACGCCCTGATCGACGCCGCGGTCGATGACCGCAACGATCCGTTTTCGCTGGTGCGGCTGGAAGGCGAGGAGCTTGCTGCCGATCCGGCGCGGCTCGTCGAGGAGGCGCAGACGATCCCGCTATTCGGCGGCCGCCGCGCCGTTTGGGTGAAAGCGGGGAGCCGCAATATCGCGCCGGCGGTCGAGCTCCTGCTGGCCGAACGCACGAGCGAATGCCGGGTGGTGATCGAGGCCGGCGATCTGCGCCGCAACGCGCCGTTGCGGGCGATCTGCGAGCGCGCCAAGAACGCGGCGGCGCTGCCTTGCTACGCCGACAGCGAACGCGACCTGGCGCGGCTCATCGATGCCGAGATGCGCGCCGCCGGCCTGACGCTCAAGCCCGACGCGCGCTCTTTGCTGGTATCGCTCCTCGGCGGCGACCGCAGCGCCTCGCGCAACGAGATCCGCAAGCTTGCGCTCTACGCCAGCGGCAGCGGCGAGATCGGCGTCGAGGAGGTGACCGCGGTGGTCGCCGACGCTTCGGCGCTCGCGCTCGACGATCTGGTCGATAGCGCCTTTGCCGGCCGCCCGGCCGAGCTTGAAACGCACATTGCCAAGGCGCGCGCCGCCGGCAGCGCCGTCGGCTCGATCTTCTTCGCCGCCCAGCGGCAGCTGGCGCAGCTGCACAAGTGGCGCACCGCGATCGAAGCCGGCGCCGCGTTCTCGGTTGAAACGGTGCAGCCGCCGCTGCATTTCCGGCGCCGCGACCTGGTCGCGGCTGCGCTCAAGCAATGGACCGCCGCGCGGCTTGCCGTGGCCATGGCCGAGCTTGCCGATGCGGTTCTCGCCTCGCGGCGCACGCCGGCGCTCGCCGAGACGATCGCCGAGCGCGCGCTACTGTCACTCGCGGTGAAGGCCCGCCGCAGCGCCGCGTAGCGGCATCCTATGTCGGGTTTTCCAGGCTGAACGCCTGCGCATCGTCGTCATAGGCGAAGGCTTCGGCATAGCGGCCCCAGGCGGTGACCGAACGCAACGTCTCCTCCGCGTCCTCGCTGCTCATGTGATCCTCGAGCTCGTCGAAGAAGCGGCTCTTCGGCGCCACGTGGTTGGTGCGTTCCTGCAGGATGCGGCGGATGTGGGCGGCGAGCGGCACATTGGCCAGAAGCTGGCGTTGAAAAATCTTCTTGCGGTCGTCGGTGTCGGCTTCCACGAATTGCTTGCCGATATCGGTGAGCTTGATGTCGCCGCCTTCGATCTCCGCCAGATTCAGCATCTGCAGCGCGTCGGAGACCGGGAAGAGATCGTCAGCCTCCATGTGCAGCTCGTCGGAAAGGACCGGAAGGTCGGCCTTGCCCTTGTACGGCTCGCCGGCGAGCGTCTCGAGGAGGCCGGACAAAAGATTGGCGGAGACGCGCGGCAGGATCGTGTCGATGCTGGTTGCCACCGGTCCGAGCCGCTGCTGGGCAGGGCTCCGGGCGGTCATCGCCACATAGATCTTCTCCACCAGATCGCGAAACGGCGGATCGAGGCGGTTGCGCGGCTGCTTCAGGTCGACCTTGATCTCGCGAATGATGCGTCCAGGATTGGTCGAGAACAGGAGGATGCGGTCGCACATCAGCACCGCTTCCTCGATGTTATGGGTCACCAGGATCACGCCCTTGATCGGGAGCTTGCCGTCGCCCCAGAGCTCAAGGAAATCGGTACGCAGCGTCTCGGCGGTGAGCACGTCGAGCGCGGAGAACGGCTCGTCCATCAACAGGATATTCGGATGCACGACCAGCGCGCGGGCGAATCCGACGCGCTGGCGCATGCCCCCGGACAATTCGCGCGGATAGGCGGATTCGTAGCCGTCGAGCCCGATCAGGTCGATCGCCGCCAGCGCGCGCTTCCTGATCTCGGTCTCGGGAAGGCCGAGCGCCTCGAGCCCGAGCTGCACGTTCTCGAGCACGGTCAGCCAGGGAAACAGCGCGAACGACTGGAACACCATCGCGATGCCCGGCGCCGGCGCGTTCACCGGCTGGCCTAGATAGCTGACGGTTCCGTTCGAGGGGTGCGCCAGCCCGGCAATCAGCCGCAGCAAGGTCGACTTGCCCGACCCGGTGCGGCCAAGGAGCCCGACGATCTGTCCTGGCGACAGCGCAAGGTCGACCCCGTCGAGCACCACAAGCTCGCCGCCATCGGCCTTGGGAAAGGACTGACACAGCCCGCGAATGTCGAGGAGATCGGCGCTCATGACAAATCACCCGAGCCGGAATTTGCGTTCGGCGTAAAGATAAAGCGGCCGCCAGAATACGCGATTGATGACGACGACGAACAGGCTCATCACCGCGATGCCCAGCACGATATGATGGAAATCGCCGGCGTCGGTCTGCTGGGCGATATAGGCGCCGAGCCCGTAGGCTTCGAGGTGCTGATCCCCCCACGACGCCACCTCGGCGACGATGCTCGCATTCCATGAGCCGCCGGAGGCGGTGATCGCGCCGGTGACGTAATAGGGAAGCACTGCCGGCAACGCGATCCGGCGCCACCACAGCCAGCCGCGGACGCGGAAATTGGCGCCGGCGGCGCGCAGCTCGGCGGGGATCGCCACCGCGCCGGCAACGACGTTGAACAAGATGTACCATTGCGTGCCGAGGATCATCAGCGGGCTCAGCCAGATATTGGGGTTGAGCTTCAGCACGACGATCGCCGACACCGCGATCGGGAACAGGAGATTGGCGGGAAATGCGGCGAGAAATTGCGCCACCGGCTGCACCAGATTGGCCGCCCAGGGCCGGGTACCGACCCAGACGCCGACCGGCACCCAGATGGCGCTGGCGATGGCGATGAGCACGACGACGCGGCTCAAGGTCGCGAGGCCGAGGAGGAGAACGGTGACCAGGTCGGCGATGCTGATGTCCTGAGTGACGAAGCGGACGACGTGCCACAGCGCGATCGCGGCGATGACGACGACGATCGCCGACCATTGGAAGGTGATCCAGGGATGCTGGCGCGGCCCCGCCTGCGCCGCGGCCTTGGCGGCGTCCGATTCCGGCCGCCGCATGAGCAGCGAACGCCGCCACAGCGAAGCGAACGGCCGGGTGAGCCGGTCGACGAGCCGCGACCGGCGCAGCATGTGGAGGACCCAGGACCGCGGCGGCAGGTCGCCGGCTTCCTGCTCGAAGCGGAAGCGGTCCGCCCACGCCACCAGCGGACGGAACAGCAGCTGGTCGTAGATCAGGATCACCACGAGCATCGTGCCGATCGCCCAGCCGACGGCCACCAGGTCGCGATGCTCGATGGCGAGCGCGATATAGGAGCCGACGCCGGGAAGCGTGATCGTGGTGTTGCCGACACTGATTGCTTCCGAGGCGACGACGAAGAACCAGCTCCCGGACATCGACATCATCATGTTCCAAATGAGCTGCGGCATGGCGAACGGCACGTCGAGGCGCCAGAAGCTCATCCACGGCGTGAGCCGGAAATTGCGCGAGGCTTCGACCAGCTCGACCGGCACCGTGCGCAGCGACTGATAGAAGCTGAACGCCATGTTCCAGGCTTGGCTGGTGAAGATCGCGAAGATGGCGGCGAATTCGGCGCCGAGCACGCGGCCGGGCGCCAGCGCCATGAAGAAGACGACGGTGATCGAGATGAAGCCGAGGATCGGCACCGATTGCAGGATGTCGAGGAGCGGCACCAGGAGCCGTTCGGCCCGCCGGCTCCTGGCCGCGAGGGTCGCATAGGTGAAGGTAAAGAGGAGCGACAGCGCCATGGCGATGAGCATGCGCAATGTCGTGCGCGCGGCGTACTCCGGCAAATTGGCCGGATCGAGCGATACCGGCTGGCGTGTAAGCTCGGTCAAGGGCTCGAACAAATGCCGGCTCGCTTCGGCCAGGAACACCAAGAGCCCGAGGGTGAGCAGGACCGCGAGCGCGTCCCAGCGGCTGAGCAGGCGGGCCCACCCGCCGGCCGAAATTGGCACGATCACTCGCATCGGCGATGCCTGGGTTCTCTCGCTGGCGTCACGCAATCGTCACGAAATTCGTGGCCTCGATCGCATCGCCGGCCGCGAGCCTCGCGCGTTCCCATAACATCCGCGTGGCGTCCGGCAAACATTATTACAAGGCAAAATCCGCCGCGGCCCATCGCGCGCGACGGCGATTCTCGTTTGCGGGGACCCGGTCCTTTTCCTTCGAGCCGGCGTTGATTGCCGCGTTCGCAGGAACGAGCGGGCGAGCGCGCTCAGGCCTTCGGCACCATGGCGCTGATGGCGTGCGCCAGCTCGATCGGGAACGGAAACACGATGGTCGAGCCGCGCTCGCTGGCGATGTCGAACAGCGTGCCGAGATAGCGCAGCTGCATCGCCTGCGGCACTTCGGCCAGGATGCGGGCGGCCTCGACCAGCTTCTGTGCCGCCTGCTGCTCGCCCTCGGCATTGATGATCTTGGCGCGCCGCTCGCGCTCGGCCTCGGCCTGGCGGGCGATGGCGCGGACCATGCTCTCGTCGAGGTCGATGCGCTTGACCTCGACGTTGGCGACCTTGATGCCCCAGGCTTCGGTCTGCTTGTCGAGCACGTCCTGGATGCCGGCATTGAGCTTGTCGCGCTCGGCCAGCATTTCGTCGAGATCGTGCTTGCCCAGGACCCAGCGCAGCGTCGTCTGCGCCAGCTGGCTCGTCGCGATGAGGTAATTGCCGACCTGGATGATCGCCCGCTCGGCATCGACGACGCGGAAATAGATCACCGCGCTCACCTTGACCGAGACGTTGTCGCGGGAAATCACGTCCTGCGGCGGAACTTCATCGACCATGACGCGCAAATCGACGCGTACCATCTGCTGTACGAACGGCACCAGCAGAAACAGGCCGGGGCCCTTGGTCCCGGTATAGCGGCCGAGCGTGAACACGACGCCGCGCTCGTATTCGCGCAGCACCCGGACCGAGACGAAGAAGAAAAGCAGCGCCAGGACGACGATGATGACAAAGAGTGCGTAGGCCATGACTGTGCTCCTTGATCCGGGAAAATCCGGCGTTAGCCAATTGGGATCGCTTCGACGCGCAGGACGAGACCGTCGCGGCCGACGACTTTGACGCGGCTGCCGGCCGCGAGCGGCGCATCGGCGCGCGCTTGCCAGATTTCGCCTTTGACCCGCACGCGTCCTTCGCGGTCCTGCCAGGACAGTGTTTCGCCTTCGCTGCCGAGCAACGCTTCGCCGCCGGTGACGACCGGCCGCTTGCGCCCGCGCAGGCCGACCGCCAGCAGCAGCAGAAAGACCGCGGCGCTGCCGATGGCGGCGCCGATCACCACGCCGTCGGAAAGCGCGAAGCCCGGCGCCGGCTCGGGAAACATCAGCAGCGCGCCGACGACGAACGCGGCAATGCCGCCGACCCCAAGCGCGCCGAAGGCGCCGATATGCGCCTCGGCGACCATCAGCGCGACGCCGAACAGCACCAGTGCGGCGCCGGCATAGTTGATCGGCAGGAGAGCGAGCGCATAGAGCGCGAGCAGCAGACAGATGGTGCCGACGAGGCCGGGCGCGACCGCGCCCGGATTGAAGAATTCGAGAATGAGCCCGTAGACGCCGATCAGCATGAGGATGAAGGCGACGTTGGGATTGGTGATGAGCGCCAGGAGCTCGGTGCGCCAGCCCGGCGGCGCGGCGACCGTTTCGAGGCCCGCGGTCGCCAGGCGCTGCGGCTTTCCCGCGACCGTCGCCGTGCGTCCGTCGATCTGGCGCAGCAGATCGGGAATGTCGTCGGCGATCACGTCGATCACGTGCAGCGCCAGTGCCTCGGCGGCGGGAAGGCTGGCGGCCGAGCGCACCGCCTCGGCGGCCCACTCGGCGTTGCGGCCGTTGAGCGCGGCGAGCCCGCGGATATAGGCGACGGCGTCGTTGACCATCTTGCGGCTCATGGCATTTCCCGGCTCGCCGCCTTTGTCCGGCTGCGATTGTTCCGGCTTTTGCTGCTTCGGCTCCGGCGCCAATGGCTGATCGCCGCCGAGCTGGACCGGCGTCGCGGCGCCGATATTGGTGCTCGGGGCCATCGCCGCGATGGCGCTGGCGTAAGCGATATACGTGCCGGCGCTGGCGGCGCGCGCGCCGTTCGGCGCAACGTAGGTCGCGACCGGGATCGGCGAGGCGAGGATCGCTTTGATGATCTCGCGCATCGAGGTGTCGAGGCCGCCCGGCGTGTTCATGCGTAAAATGACGAGGCCGACCTCGTCGGGCTTGGCGGCGGCGAGCGCGCTGACGACGTAATCCGCCGTCGGCGGACCTATTGCGCCGTCGATGTCGAGGATGAGGGCATGCTGGGCCGCGCCGGCGCGCGCGGGCAGCGCGAGCATCGCCAGCGCCATCGCCGCAACCCTCCAACCCGTGCGCACTCCCGTCATGGCGCTTCCTCGTTGATGCCTTGCCCGCACCGCGCTTGCCCGCACCGCTTGGCGCTTATTTTATCCCGATCGCCGCGAGCGAACCATGTGGCCGGGGATGGCTCCGCAACGGGTGAGGTCATTACCTCAAGGGTAATTTGAGCGGTGCGCTAGGCCGTACTACCCTGATCGCATGCTCAATCGTACACCGGTCGGCAGCCTGTTGCGCGAGTGGCGCCAGCGCCGACGCCTGAGCCAGCTCGAGCTTGCCTGTGACGCCGGCATTTCCACGCGGCATCTGAGCTTCGTGGAAACCGGGCGCGCGCAGCCGAGCCGGGACATGCTGCTGCACCTCTCCGAGCAGCTCGAAGTGCCGGTGCGCGAGCGCAACGTGCTCCTGGTCGCTGCGGGCTACGCGCCGATTTTTCCCGAGCGTCCGCTCGCCGATCCCGCCTTGGCGGCGGCGCGGGCGGCGATCGACCTGGTGCTGGATCGGCAGAAGCCTTATCCCGCCTTCGCGCTCGACCGGCATTGGCGGATCGTCGCCAGCAACGCGGCGCTGCCGCAGCTCTATGACGGCATCGCCCCCGAGCTGATGCAGCCGCCGGTCAACGCCATGCGCCTTTCGCTGCATCCGCGCGGTCTCGCGCCGCGGATCGCCAATCTCGGCGAATGGCGCGCGCATCTTCTCTACCGCCTGCGCCGCGAGGTCGAGCTCACCGCCGACCCGGTGCTGATCGAGCTGCTGCAGGAGGTGGGCGGCTATCCGATGCGTTCGCACCAGCCGTTGCAAATAAAGGGGATCGAACACGACATCGCAGTGCCGTTCCGGATCAAGACCAACGAAGGCGTGCTCTCCTTCTTCAGCATGACGACGGTGTTCGGCACGCCGGTCGATGTGATGCTTTCCGAATTGGCGCTCGAACTGTTCTTCCCCGCCGACGACGAGACGGCCGCGGCGGTGAAGCGGATGACGGCCGCGGCCTGACGGCGCGGCTTCTCCTTACCTCGCGCGTAATCGCTTTCATTCTCCTCAACGCCGAGATTAGGCGCGCGGCCACCAGCGGCCGGAGCCTTAAATTCGAGGAGACACGACATGACCAACGTCAACGAAACCGTCGTCCGCTACATCGCGGCGTGGAACGAACGCGACCCGAAGCGTCGCCGCGATCTCGTCGCCGAGACCTGGACCGAGGACGGCAGCTACATCGACGCGCACCGCAACGGCAAAGGCCACGGCGCGATCGACGCGATGCTCGCCACCGCGCAGGCGCAATTCCCAAGCTACCGCATCAGCCTGGTCAGCGGCATCGAGGCGCACAATGATTTCGTGCGCTTTTCCTGGGCGGCCGGCGGTACCGGCGAGGCGCCGCTCTACCTCGGCGGCACCGATGTCGCGTCGCTGGCGCCGGACGGCCGGATCAAGATCGTCGCCGGCTTTACCGATGCCGCGCCCGCGCCGGTGAAATAGCGGGCAAGCGCGCTCACGGCACCGCGCGCGAGCGCCTTTGGCGGGCGGTGCCGGAATTTCCCGCGGATACGCAGCCACGAAACCCGACCGATGGGGCTTCTTATGATGGCGCCAGCTTTGGTAGAACCGGCCTTCAACACGGCTAAACCTTTGCCGCTTTCAGGCGGCACGGATTTGTGCTGTGTCGAACCGTCGCGCCTGCGCGCGCCTCGACAAAGCGCCCGCGCGCTAATAACTCGTGGCGCGCCAACAGTGAGGGCTCTCATGGACGTCATGGTGCCGGCGCCGCAGGCGCAAGTTCTGGTCGAGAGCTTTGACGGCCCGCTCGGCCGGCGCATCATCGACACGCATATCTGGGCGGTGCGCCAGGGACTGCGCGGCGCCGGCGCCTACGATCTGTTCGACGGCTATTGCCAACTCCTGGTCATCCACGGCGTGCCGCTGTGGCGCGTGCATGCGGCGATGGAGACGCTGCATCCGCAATGGGCCGGCTACGGCTACACTTGGCGGCGCGACCTCAATGCGATCCAGCCCGAGCAATACGCGCGCGAGGAGTTCAACGACCCGCAATGGCTGCGCAGCACGATGTATGATCTCGTTCGCCGGGCGAACGAGGGGGAAAACGATCCGTCGATGCGCCGGCGCCTCGAGGCCGGGCCCGAGCAGCGCGATTTCCCGGCGCTCGAAGATTATTTCTCCCAAGGCGCGACCGATTATTTCGCTCAGCTGTTCGGCTTCGGCGAGCACGGCGACCGCGCGCATGGAACCGGAGTCGTGTATTCGTTCACGACTGACCGGCGCGGCGGTTTCTCCGACGACGACATGACGCTGCTGCAGGCGACGCTGCCGGGCCTGTCGCTGGCGATCAAGGCCGATGCCGGCCACGTCATCGCCTCGGCCTTGTTGCAGACCTATCTCGGCACACAGACCGGCAAGCGCGTTCACGCCGGCGCCATCGAGCGCGGCTCGGTCGAGAGCATCAACGCCGTGCTCTGGTATGCCGACATCCGCGGCTTCACGCCGACAAGCGACGCCTATCCGGGGCCGGTCATCATCGACCTTCTCGACAACGTGTTCGAGACCATGGCCGCGGCGTTGCGCTCGCGCGGCGGCGAGGTGCTCAAATTTCTCGGCGACGGCATGCTCGCGACCTTGCCCTTCGCCGAGGCGGATCGCGCGGCGACCTGCCAGCGCGCGCTCGACGCCGCGGTCGAGGCGATGCGCGGGCTTGCGGCGCTCAATGTCGCGCGCGCGGCGGCGAACCAGCCGGTCGCGACCGTCGACCTCGCGCTGCATGTCGGCGAAGTGCTCTACGGCAATGTCGGCGCCGCCGACCGGCTCGACTTCACCGTGGTCGGGCCGGCGGTGAACGAAGTGGCGCGCATCGAGGCCTGGTGCGAGCCGCTCGACCGCGCGGTGCTGATCTCGGCCGAGTTCGCAGCGGCGGTGCAGGATACCGCGAACCGCCTCGTATCGCTCGGCCGCTACGATCTGCGCGGCATCCGCGAAGCGAAAGAGATTTTCGCCCTGGCCTCGCCCGCCGGATCCTGAGCGGCGCGACGCCGGCCCGCGGCGGGCGCCGAATTACCGCTATGATGGCGCCGTGATTCGGGACGGCCATGCCGCCCGTTGCATGAGGATGCGCATGCGGGAAATGTTTTTCGCGGCCTTGGCCGCAGCCGTCCTTGTCGCCGGCGCGATGCCCAGCGAGCGGGCGCAAGCCATGACGGTAGCGCCATCCGCGCCCGGCGCGAGGCTCATCCACCGTGCGGTCAATGTCTGCGGCTCCAACGGGTGCGTAAAGGTGCAAACGCAGCGCGTGGTGAAACGGCACCCGCCGCCGCCCCACCATTAGCACATTGCAGCGCACGCATTTCTGCCGTCATCGGGCCTGATGACAGCAGCTATCGATTTGTTTCAGAATATGTTTCCGGCCGGCCCGCAATTGCAAAAGGCCGGCCCAGAGCCTGGAACCTCGCCCGCAAGCCGCGAGTTGAAGGGATTGGGGCTTCGATCACAGGGTGAGCCTATGGCCGGAACAGATCTTCGCCAGCAAGACCCCGCCGGCGCTCATGCCGCCGACCGCGCCGAAGGCCAAGGCAGGCTCGACCAGCTTTGCATCGATACGATCCGCACCCTGGCGATGGATGCGGTGCAGAAGGCGAATTCGGGCCATCCGGGGACGCCGATGGCGCTCGCTCCGGTGGCCTACACTCTGTGGCAGGAGGTGCTGCGTTACGATTGCGACGATCCGGGCTGGCTCGATCGCGACCGCTTCGTCCTCTCGAACGGCCACGCCTCGATGATGCTTTACGCGCTCCTGCATCTTGCCGGCGTGCGCGCGCCGAGCGACGGCGGCCGGCCGGCGGTCAGCCTCGACGACATCAAGGAATTCCGCCAGCTCGACAGCCGCTGCCCCGGCCATCCGGAGTACCACGTCACGCCGGGCGTCGAGACCACGACTGGTCCGCTCGGGCAAGGATGCGGCAACAGCGTCGGCATGGCGATTGGCGGCCGCTGGCTGGCGAGCCGCTTCAATCGACCGGACGTCACGCTGTTCGATTTCAACGTTTACGCCTTCTGCGGCGACGGCGACATGATGGAGGGGGTGACCAGCGAGGCAGCCTCGCTCGCCGGCCATTTGCAGCTGTCGAACCTGTGCTGGATCTACGACAATAATCACATCACCATCGATGGCAGCACGGCGATCACCTTCACCGAGAATGTCGCCGCTCGCTTTCGCGCCTACCGCTGGAACGTTGTTCACGTCGCCGACGCCAACGATACGCAGGCGTTCGCCGAGGCGCTGGCGGCATTCGCCCGCACCGGCGACCGGCCGACCTTGATCGTCGTCGACAGCCACATCGCTTACGGCGCGCCGCATAAGCAGGACACCAGCGCCGCTCATGGCGAGCCGCTCGGCGAGGAGGAGGTTAAGCTCGCCAAGCGCAATTATGGCTGGCCCGAGGACGCAAAATTTCTGGTGCCCGACGGCGTCTACGAGCATTTCCGCCGCGGCATCGGCGAGCGCGGACGCAGGCTGCGCCGCGAATGGAACGAGAAATTCGCCGATTATTGCCGGCGCTACCCGGAGCTCGGCAACCGGCTGCAGGAGATGCAATCGCGCGAGCTGCCGCGGGGCTGGGATGCGGAGCTGGCGGCGTTTCCGCCCGACGGCAAAGGTCTCGCCACGCGCGAATCCTCGGCCAAAGTCCTCAATGCGATTGCCGAGCATTATCCTTGGCTCATCGGCGGTGCGGCCGATCTCGGCGCCTCGACCAAGACGCCGCTCAAATTTGCCTCCGCCGGAAACTTCGAGCCCGACGAATATGCCGGCCGCAATCTCGCCTTCGGCATCCGCGAGCACGCGATGGGCGCCGTTCTCAACGGACTTGCGCTCGAGGGCTTGCGGCCGTTCGGTTCGAGCTTCCTGATCTTTTCCGACTATATGCGGCCGCCGATACGGCTCGCGGCGCTGATGAAATTGCCGGTGATCTACATCTTCACCCACGACTCGATCGGACTTGGCGAAGACGGGCCGACGCATCAGCCGATCGAGCAACTGATCGGGCTGCGCGCCGTTCCCGGACTGATTGCGCTGCGGCCCGCCGATGCCAATGAGGTGATCGAGGCGTGGCGGGTGATCGTCGGTCTCAAGGACGCGCCCGCCTGCCTCGTGCTCAGCCGACAGGCGCTTCCAACGTTCGATCGCAGCCGCTACGCTTCCGCCGCCGGGGTCGCCCGCGGCGGTTATGTCTTGGCCGAGGCCCCCGGCGGCCGGCCCGACGTGATCCTGATCGGCACCGGCAGCGAGGTGGCGACCTGCGTCGCCGCCGCCGAGACGCTGGCCAAGGCGAGCATCGCGGCGCGAGTGGTCAGTCTGCCGTCATGGGAGCTTTTCGACCGGCAGGATGAGGATTATCGGCAAAGCGTGTTGCCGAAATCGGTCAGGGCGCGGGTCTCGATCGAGGCGGGTTCGACCCGCGGTTGGGAGCGTTACGCCGGCGCCGATGGCGCCATGCTCGGCATGCACCGGTTTGGCGCTTCGGCGCCCGGCAAGGATTTGATGAAACGTTTTGGTTTCACCGCCGAGGACGTCGTCGAGGCGGCCAAGGCGCAGATTGCGAAATGGAAGACATCATGAACCCGTTGCGTGCGCTTGCGGAGAAAGGCCAAGCCGTCTGGCTCGACTATTTGTCGCGCGACATCATCGCCGATGGCGAGCTTAAACGGCTGATCGAAGAGGACGGCCTCGCCGGCATCACTTCCAATCCCACGATCTTCGAGAAGGCGATCGGCGAGAGCGCGTCCTACGATGCCGACATCGCGCGGCTCGTCGGCAAGGGCGAGACCCCGCTCGGCGCGATCTATGAGCGGATCGCGACCGCGGATATCGCCGCCGCCGCCGACATGCTGCGGCCGCTCTACGACAAGACCGAGGGCCGCGGCGGCTTCGTCAGCCTCGAGGTTTCGCCCTATCTCGCCGCGGATACCGCGGCGACGATCGAGGAGGCGCGGCGTCTTTGGCAAACGGTCGGCCGCGAGAACATCTTCATCAAGGTCCCCGCCACCGCGGCCGGGATTCCGGCGATCCGCCGGCTTCTCGCCGAAGGCATCAACGTCAACATCACGCTCCTGTTCTCGCAGCAGGTCTACGAGGAGGTGGTGGAGGCGTTTTTTGCCGGCCTTGAAGACCGCGTTGCCGCAGGCAAGCCGATCGGGCGTATGGCGAGCGTAGCGAGCTTTTTCGTCAGCCGCATCGATACCGCGGTGGACAAGCTTATCGACCAGGCGATTGAGCAATCCGCGAATGCGGCGGAGCGCGCCGCCCTGGAGAAGCTGCGCGGCAAGACCGCGATCGCCAACGCCAAGCTCGCCTACCAGCGCTGGCAAAAGCGCTTCTCTGGTGCGCGCTGGGAGCGGCTGCAGAAACAGGGCGCCCGGCCGCAGCAGCTTCTCTGGGCCAGCACCGGAACGAAGAATCCGGCGTACAGCGACGTGCTCTATATCGAGGAGCTGATCGGACCGGAAACGGTCAACACCATGCCGGAAAAGACGATGGACGCGTTCCGCGACCACGGCAAGGTACGCGACACGCTCACCGCCGATGTCGGCGCGGCCGCGCAAACGCTCGCGGCGCTCGATCGCGCCGGCATTTCGCTGGAAAAAGTCACCGCCGAGCTGGTCGCCGACGGCGTCCGGCTGTTCGCCGACGCCTTCGACAAGCTCAACGCCGCGCTCGCCGGCAAGCGCAAGCGCGTTCTCGGCAAGGCGCTCAACGAACAGACGATGACGCTTCCCGAGCCGCTTCTGACCGCGGTCGGCAATGCGACAAAGGCCTGGCGCAGCCAAGGCAATATCCGCCGGCTGTGGAACGAGGAGGCAGCGCTATGGACCGGCGGCGATGAAGGCGATTGGCTCGGCTGGCTCGACGTCGTCGACGCGCAATTGCACGACCTGCCGCGCTTCGCGGAATTCGCCGGCGAGGTGCGCGCACGAGGCTACTGCGACGCGCTCCTTCTCGGCATGGGTGGGTCGAGCCTCGGCCCCGAAGTGCTGGCGCAGAGCCTCGGCTCGGCTCCGGGATTTCCCAAGTTGCACGTGCTCGATTCCACCGATCCGCAACAGGTGAAGCGCTTCGCGACCGGTATCGATCTGGCGCGCACGCTGTTCATCGTATCGAGCAAGTCGGGCACGACGCTCGAGCCCAACGTGCTGATGGATTATTTCTTCGCCCAGGCCGCAAGCGTTCTCGGCGGCGACGATGCGGGTCGGCACTTTGTCGTCGTCACCGATCCGGGCTCGAAGCTCGAGAAAATTGCCGAAGAAAAGCGCTTCCACCGCGTCTTCCACGGCATTCCCAGCATTGGCGGCCGTTACTCGGTACTGTCGCCGTTCGGCCTGGTGCCGCTCGCGGCAATCGGCCGCGACGTGCGCGCGTTCCTCGACCTTGCCTGCGTCATGGTGCGTTCCTGCGGCCCGGAAGTACCGCCGCCGGAGAATCCCGGCGTCGAGCTTGGCCTGACCATCGGCGCCGCCGCGCTTGCCGGCCGCGACAAGGTCACCATCATCGCCTCGCCGTCGATCGGCTCATTCGGCGCTTGGGCGGAGCAACTGCTCGCCGAATCGACCGGCAAGCATGGTAAGGGAGTGATCCCGATCGCCGAGGAGCCGCTGGGCGATCCCTCAGTCTATGACGCGCATCGGCTGTTCATCTTTCTGCGCGACGCTTCGCATGCCGATCCGGCGCAGGACAAAGCGGTCGAAGCGCTCGAGCGCGCCGGCCAGCCGGTCGTGCGCATCACGCTTGCCGCCGCCGACATGCTCGCCCAGGAGTTCTTCCGCTTCGAGATCGCGACCGCCGTCGCCGGAGCGATCATCGGCATCAATGCGTTCGACCAGCCCGACGTCGAAGCGAGCAAGGTGGCAACGCGCGAGCTGACCGACGCCTACGAGAAATCCGGCTCGCTCGGCGCGGAAACGCCGGTCTTCAAGCAAAACGGCGTCGCCCTCTACACCGACGAGCGCAATGCGCGCGCCTTGCGCCAGGCGGGCGCCAATTCGACGCTCGAGAGCTGGCTCGGCGCGCATCTCGGGCGCATCCATGACGGCGACTATTTCGCCCTACTCGCCTATGTCGATCGCAGCGAGGCGCACATCCGCTCGCTGCAGCAGCTGCGCACCGCGGTCCGCGACAAGAAACACATCGCCACCTGCCTGCAATTCGGCCCGCGTTTCCTGCATTCAACCGGCCAGGCCTACAAGGGCGGCCCGAATTCCGGCGTGTTCCTGCAGATCACGGCGGAGAGCGCGCCCGACCTCGATATTCCCGGCCACAAGGCGAGCTTCGGCGTGATCGAAGCGGCGGAGGCGCGCGGCGACCTGCGCGTGCTCGCCGAGCGCGGCCGGCGGGTGTTGCGTGCGCATGTGACGCACGATCTCGCTTCCGGCATCGCCGCGATCGGCGATGCGGCGCGGGCCGTCCTGCGATGAGTGAGGGTAAATCGATGCAGCTCGGTATGGTCGGCCTCGGCCGCATGGGCGGCAACATCGTGCAGCGGTTGATGCGCGACGGTCATTCCTGCGTCGTCTACGACAAGAGCGCCGACGCGGTCGCCGCGCTTGCCGGCAAAGGCGCGACCGCCAGCCGCAGCCTGCAGGATCTGGCCGCGAAGCTTAGCGCGCCGCGCATCGTCTGGCTGATGCTGCCGGCCGGCAAGGTCACCGACGACGCGGTGACCGAGCTCCAGTCGGCGTTGCAGGCCGGCGACATCGTGATCGACGGCGGCAACAGCTTCTATAAGGACGATGTGCGTCGGGCGAGGGAACTCAAAGGCAAGGGCATCCACTATGTCGATGTCGGCACCAGCGGCGGCATCTGGGGCCTTGACCGCGGCTATTGCCTGATGATCGGCGGCGAAGAGAGCGCCGTCCGCCATCTCGATCCGATCTTCGCCGCGCTCGCCCCCGGTTACGGCAATATCCCGCGCACCGCCGGGCGCGACGGCCGCGATCCGCGTCCCGAGCGCGGCTACATGCATTGCGGGCCGTGCGGCGCCGGACATTTCGTCAAGATGATCCACAACGGCATCGAGTACGGGCTGATGCAGGCCTATGCCGAAGGTTTCAGCATCCTCAAGGGTGCCGCGACCAATGGCCGTCCGCCGGACGAGCGTTTTGAGCTCGATCTCGCCGACATCGCCGAGGTGTGGCGGCGCGGCAGCGTCATTTCCTCTTGGCTGCTCGACCTCACCGCGCTGGCGCTGGCCGAGGATCCGAAGCTCGACGATTTTTCCGGCGTGGTCGCGGATTCCGGCGAGGGCCGCTGGACGGTTGCGGCCGCGATCGAGGAGGCGGTGCCGGCGACGGTCCTTTCCGCGGCGCTCTATGAGCGCTTCCGCTCGCGCGAGGAACACAGTTTCGCCGACCGCATGCTTTCGGCGATGCGCAAAGGCTTCGGCGGGCATGTCGAGCCGAAGGGATCTTGAGCATGGACGTTGCCCTGCAACGTCCGCTCGCCCCGCCGCGCCATGAGCTGCGCCGCGCCGACCCTTGCGCCTTCGTCATCTTCGGCGCCGGCGGCGACCTGACCAAGCGCCTGCTCTTGCCGGCGCTCTATAACCTCGCCGCCGCACGCCTGCTGCCTGAGGAATTTTGCCTCGTCGGCGTCGCCCGCCAGGATTTGTCCGCCGACGATTTTCGCCGCGCCATGCGCGAAGCGCTGCGCGAATTCGCCACCGGCAAGACCACGCCGGAAATGCTCGACCGGCTGTTGTCGTGCTGCCGCTATGTGCGCGGCGATTTCGACGACTCGTCGACCTATGAGCGGCTCAAGGCCGAGCTTGCCGATGCCGGGCCGAAAGCCGGCACGCGCGACAACTGCCTGTTCTATCTGGCGACGCCGCCGGAGTTGTTCGCGCATGTCGCGCGGGCGCTCGGCAAATCGGGCCTGGCGCGCGAGCAGGACGGCGCCTGGCGGCGGCTGATCATCGAAAAGCCGTTCGGCTTCGATCTCGAATCGGCGCAGGCGCTGAACCAGGAATTGCTCAGCGCCTTTGCCGAGAACCAGATCTACCGCATCGATCACTATCTCGGAAAGGAGACGGTGCAGAACATCATGGTGCTGCGTTTCGCCAACGGCATGTTCGAGCCGATCTGGAATCGCGACCATATCGATCATGTGCAGATCACCGTCGCCGAGACGGTTTCGGTCGAGAGCCGCGGCCGGCTCTACGATCACACCGGCGCGCTCCGCGACATGGTGCCCAATCATTTGTTCCAGCTCTTGGCGCTGACCGCGATGGAGCCGCCGAACTGCTTCGAGGCCGACGCGGTGCGTACCGAGAAGCTCAAGGCGATCGACGCCGTCCATCTGCCGGCGAAGGACAAGGTCCTGGCCGACGTGGTGCGCGGCCAGTACGCGGCCGGGTCGGTGCAGGGCAAAGCGGTTTCGGCCTACCGCCAGGCAAACGGCGTCGCGCCGCGCAGCACCACCGAGACCTATGTCGCGATGCGGCTGATGATCGACAATTGGCGCTGGGCCGGCGTGCCGTTTTACCTGCGCACCGGCAAGGCGCTGGGCGCGCGGCGCACCGAAATCGCCATCAAATTCAAGAGCGCCCCGTTTGCGCTGTTCCGCGATACCCCGGTCGAAAGCCTTACGCGCAATCTCCTGGTGCTGCGCATCCAGCCGGACGAAGGCGCGGCGCTGCATTTCAATGCCAAGATCCCCGGACCCGAGATCGCCATCGAGAATGTGCGCATGGACTTCAAGTACAAGGATTATTTCGATGCCGCGCCGAGCACCGGCTACGAGACGCTGATCTACGATTGCATGATCGGCGATCCGACGCTGTTCCAGCGCGCCGACAACATCGAGGCCGGCTGGCGCGCCGTCGCGCCCATCCTGAAAGCCTGGCGCGATGCGGGCGGCGGCGATCTGGCGCTCTACCCGGCGGGGAGCGACGGACCGCAGGCGGCGGACGAGTTGCTCAAGCGCCACGGGCACGAATGGCGGCCGCTCGCATGACCACATCCGCCTTCCCGCAGGAGCATACATTCGCCACGCCGGAAGAGCTCGCGAGCCACGCCGCCGACTGGGTCGTCGCGCGAGCGCGGGCAAGCAGCGAGCGTTTTGCCATCTGTCTCAGCGGCGGCTCGACGCCTAAGCGGCTCTATGAGTTGCTCGCTGCGCCGGCGCGGCTGGCGCAATTCCCCTGGGACCGCACGCACTGGTTCTGGGGCGACGAACGCTTGGTGCCGCATGACGATCCGCAGAGCAATTTCCGCATGGTCGCCGAAGCGCTGCTGCGGCATGCGCCGGTCGCGCCGGAGAACATCCACGCCATTCCGACCGAGGGAATGTCCGCGCCGGCATGCGCCGCCGAATACGAGACGGTACTCAAACGTTTCCATGGCGCGCAGACGCCGGAAGGCGAACGGCCGTTGTTCGATCTCACCCTGCTCGGCCTCGGCGAAGACGGCCATATCGCCTCGCTGTTTCCGGGAAGCCCGGCGCTTGCCGAAGCGCGGCGCTGGGTGGTGCCGGTGGTCGGCGAGAGCAGCGTGGACCGGATTACGCTGACCTACCCGGCGCTCGAGAAGAGCCGCGTCACCGCGTTTCTCGTCGTCGGCGAGCGCAAGCGCGCGGTGCTGGCGCGCCTGCGCGCCGGCGATGCCGCGTTGCCGGCGACGCGGCTTCGGTCCGCCGGCGAGGTTTTCTGGTTCACCGATCGCGCCGCGGCGTCTGCCGCGCCGGCATTGGCGCGTGAGTGACGCCATGCCGGCAACGGGATCGAGCGCGGAGCCGGCCATCGCGGCAGCCAAGCAAGCGCCGGCGATGCCGTCGGTCCTGGTGGTGATGGGCGTCTCCGGCAGCGGCAAATCCACGATCGGGACGCAGCTTGCCCTCAAGCTGCATTGGGAATTCGAGGACGGCGACTGGTTTCATCCGGCCAGCAACGTCGAGAAGATGCATAGCGGCCAGCCGCTGACCGACGAGGACCGCTGGCCGTGGCTCAACGCCATCGCCGCCTTCATCGATGCGAGCCGCAAGGCCGGCAAGCACGTCGTCATCGCCTGCTCGGCGCTGAAGCGGAGCTATCGCGCCATCATCGTCGGCGACCGTCCCGACGTGCGGCTGATTTATCTGAAAGGCGACATCGCGCTGATCGCCCGCCGCATAGCCGCGCGGCACGAACATTTCATGCCGCTTGAGCTGTTGCAGAGTCAGTTCGACGCGCTCGAAGAACCCGGCCCGGAGGAGAACCCGATCGTCGTTTCGGTCGCGCCGGGCCCGCGCGCGATCGTCATGCAGGTTCTTTCCGCACTCGATGCGCCGGCGAGCCGGCCGCAGGCGGCGCCGGAGGGTCGCTAACGGCATATTTTGGGCTGTTCCCGTTCGCCGGTAACGACATTTGGTGTCCTCAAATCCACCGCATTGTGGATTTTATGGTTCTGCCGCATAAGTGCGGCCCATTGATTCTCGCTGAAATTAACGAATGGAGAGGGCCTTTGGCGGTGCAATTGACAAGGCTGTTGATAGCCGGGCTGCTCGCGGCTTTTGCGGCGGTCCAGGCGGTCGCCGCGCAGGAGCCCTCCGCGGCCGGTCTGTGGCAGAAGGTCGACCCGGAGACCGGCAAGACGGTCGGCTGGTTCCTCTTCGTCGAGCGCGAAGGGCTTTATGAGGGCGTCATCGCCAAGCTATTCCTGCGCCCCGGCGATCCGCCAAATCAGACCTGCGCGCACTGCCGCGACGACCGCAAGGATGCGCCGATCCTCGGCATTCCGCTGGTGCGTGACATGAAGCGCCACGGCTTGAAATACGAGGACGGCAACATCCTCGATCCGCGCGACGGCAACGTCTACAGCGCGATGATGACGATCAGTCCCGACGGGCAATCGCTTACCGTGCGCGGCTATCTCGGCTTCGCGCTCTTCGGCCGCGACGAAATCTGGTATCGGCTGCCGGAGGCGGCTTTCAAGGAGCTCGACCCGATGATCGTTGCCAAATATCTGCCGGCACCGGCGCCGGCCGCGGTCGGATCGATCAAGCGCCAAGGCAGCGCAAAATCGACGAATCCCGCCCGCGCGCAACAGTGACGCGGACGATCTGGTCCGCGTTCAATCCTCGGTGACGCCGAATTCGCAGCCCGGCGCGTAATAGCGATAGCGGGCAACGCCGAGCCGGTCGTGCGCGATCACCGGATGGCATCGCGCCAGCCATTTGCGATCGCCCGCCTCGCGGCGCAATTTCTCGGCTTCGTCGATCGGCTCCGGCACTTCCCGCACATAGGTGTCGCCGGCCTCGCCCCAGCGCGTCACGCAGCTGAAACCCCTCCAGCCGCCGACGCAGTTTGACACGCCGATGTCGGCCGCCGGCGCCGGGGTTAGGCTGATCGCCGACAGAATGATCGCCGCACCGATCGGCGCAGCCAACCGGGATGCGAAAGGTGCTCGCGCACCGTGACTGGTTAACACCGCACTCTCCCTGCCAAGGCGTCCCGATCGGGTTCAATCGGGCCGCGTTCTCCGCCGGAAGTGGCAAGGCGGATGCCAGCCGGTCTGCTCTGTTTTGAGACATTCGCCGCGGTGGCGCAGGGCATCGCAGCGCGCCGCCAATTGTGCCGGCGGCGAAAGCGCAAGGGCGCGGCGAGGCCGCGGGACACATGGCACACATGCGCGTGTGAGGGCTGAATTGCCGCCGCGGGTTCCGCTATGCTGGACGTTCATTCACCACGATGCTGAAGGTTTGCCATGATCGATGTGCATTACTGGACCACGCCGAACGGCCACAAGATCACGATTTTTCTCGAGGAAGCCGGGCTGCCCTACAAGCTTTTCCCGGTCAATATCGGCAAGGGCGAGCAGTTCAAGGCGGAGTTCCTGGCGATCTCGCCGAACAACCGCATTCCCGCGATCGTCGATCATGAACCGGCCGATGGCGGCAAGCCGGTCTCGGTGTTCGAGTCCGGCGCGATCCTCCTCTATCTCGCCGACAAGACCGGCAAGTTCATCGCCGAGGATTTGCGCGGCCGCACCGCCGTCATCGAGTGGCTGTTCTGGCAGATGGGCGGATTGGGTCCGATGGCCGGCCAGTACAATCATTTCGGCAACTACGCGCAGGAGAAGCTTCCCTACGCGATCGACCGTTACCGCAACGAGGTCAACCGCCTCTATGGGGTGATGAACAAGCGCCTCGCCAATCACTCCTATCTCGGCGGCGAATATTCGATCGCCGACATGGCGTGTTATCCGTGGGTCGTTCCCTGGGAGCGCCAGGCGCAGAACATCGCCGATTTCCCAAACCTCAAGCGCTGGCTGGACGCGATCGCCGCGCGCGACGCGGTCAAGCGGGCTTATGCGAAGGCGAAGGAGGTCAATCCGAATCCGGGCGGCATCAGCACCGCCGAGCAGCGCGCCATCCTGTTCGGCCAGACCGCGCAGTCGATCGAGCGCATGGCGTCAGGGCAATAGAGCCGGAAATTTTTTCGCAAGCATTCCACGGCGCCCGGATGTACCACCAAGCGCGCGGCAGCGAGGATCAGTTCTGCCGCACGATGACGTGGGTGCCGACCGGCACGCGGTCGTAGAGATCGGTCACGTCGTCATTGACCAGGCGGAAGCAGCCCGAGGAGACCGCGTGACCGATCGTCTCCGGCGCATTGGTGCCGTGGATGCGGTAGACGGTTTTGCCGAGATACATGGCGCGGGCGCCGAGCGGATTGCCCGGTCCGCCGGCCATGAAGCGGGGAAGATAGGGCTGGCGCTCGATCATCTCAGGCGGCGGATGCCAATCGGGCCACTCCTGCTTGCGGCTGATCTGCAGGAGGCCCTGCCAAGTGAAGCCTTCGCGGCCGACGCCGATGCCGTAGCGCAGCGCGCGGGTCTCGCTCTCGATCAGGTAGAGATGGCGCTCGCCGGTCTCGATGATGATGGTCCCGACCGGGTGCTGCGAACGATAGAATACCGCTTGGCGCTGGAACTGCTCGGGAAGATTGTCGTCCGAATTGCCGTGATCGACTCCGGGCGCGACATCTTCGGTCGTCGGCTGAAAAATAGCCAGCGGCGACTGTTGCGCCGGCGCCGGCGCGCAAAACAGGCAGAGGGCCGCAACGCCGATCCAGCGCAAATTGTGCAGGTATTTCGCCAAGCCTCTCATCATCCCGCTCACCTCCCGGTCCATTGTCGTCCGCCGACCGCGTGCGTTCAAGACCCTCTTCTCCCCTCTTGCGCCAAGGCTGAGGGGACCGGAACGCTACTCCCCGGCACCGCCGAAATAGCCGGTAATCTTCCAGCCGCCAGCATCCTTGAGGTAGCACATCTCGTCGCCGCCGAGCCCGGAGAATGCTTCGCCGGCGACAAAGCCGGTCTTGCCGTTCGGCGTGGCGACGTGAAAAAACATCTGCTGATTAGGGTCGGTCGGCGGAGCGGTTTCCGGAATGATGCGCACGAGGGTCATGCCGAGCTTCTCGCTGACCGGCGCGTCGGGCTTGGCGGTGTTGCGCACTTCGAGGCCGTCCTTGAGCGGATAGCCCCACTCGGACGCGTCGGTCTGCGTCGCGTCGATCAGCGCCTCGAACGCCTTCGCATCGATGTCGGGATTGGCCGGTGCGCACATGATACCCTTGTGGTCGGCCCAGGGCGCCGCGGTCGGCTCGGCGGCATAGCCGGTCAGCACGTCCCAGCCCGATCCGTCCTTGGCGTCGAGATCGATCGCCTTGGCGAGATTGTCGATGCCGGATTTGCTCTTGTCGGCGAGATCCTTGTCCTGCAGCCAGAAGAAGCCCTGCGCCACCACGAGCCTGGCGAGGGCGGCGCGGTCCTTGTGCTCGGCGCTGTCGCCGAGCTGCTTGCGGAACGCCGCGAAGCTCGCATCGGCGAACGGCGCGGCCAGCGTGATCGCAACCGGCTTGTAGGGCTTGACCGGAGCCGGCGGCGGCGGCTTGAAGCCGCCCGGAGGCAGCGGCAGTTTCTCGGACTGGCCCTGCGCCAGGCCAGGCTCGCAAGCGAGGCCGACCGTGAGCACGGCAGCGAGGAGGACGAGGGCTGCGAGAGGATGGCGCATCACAATCTCCGCTCGGAAGGGTGCAATCAAGTTTTCGGCGCAGTGGCGGGAACGCCAGCGCCGCACCGATACGGACGAATTGCGACAGAGCTGCGGCGGCCCCCGCGCCGCCGGCGAATTTAGCCCGCCCAATCGCCCGCCGCCGCGGCTATAACTCCGCCGGCCGAGGCGCGAGGAATGTTCCGATCGCGTGTCCGCAACAGGGAGCGGCGATGATCCGCGCACGGGTCAAATCCTGGATGGAGCGACGGCGCCCGGCGCCGCTCGATGTTTTGACGCCGCGGATGCAGCTCGGGCGTTTCCGCACCTGGATCAACGCCGTGCTGAAGCGGCCGGCGCTGCGCCAGGCGCGGGCGCAAGCCTGGGAGATCTACGCGCCGCTTTCGGCGCGGCTGACGCTCACGTCGCCGGACCGGCCAAGCGATAAGCTCGGGCGCTTCGCGCACCACGTCGTGCATTCCGGCCTGGTGAAGCCGGTCCGCTATCTCGAGATCGGCGCCTTCGAGGGCAACTCGGCGGCGTATGTGCATACCCTGCTCGAGGGAAACGTGCGCATCACCGTGATCGATCCGTTCGACGATTGGGTCGAGCTTGCCGGCGTCAAGATGAGCCAGGCACTGGAGCGGTTCGAGGCGAACATCGAGGCGGTCGGCGCGACCGCCGCCGTGCGCGTGCTGCGCGGCCGTTCGCTCGATCACCTGCCGAAGCTGATCGACGCCGGCGAGCAGTTCGACATTATCTACATCGACGGCTCGCACGCCATTCCGGACGTCCTGATCGACGCGACGCTCGGCTGGCAATTGCTGGCGCGCCGCGGGTTGATGATCTTCGATGACTACTGGTACCGGCGCCCGGACCTGGGCCGCGTGTTCCGCCCCAAGCTCGCGATCGACGGCTTCGTCGGCGCCATGGCGCACGAGATCGAAGTCGTGGACGTGGCCCACCAGGTTTTCATTCGCAAGAAGTGAATCGGCCGTCGCTCCGATGCTGCGGCCTATTTCAAGCCGAAATAGGCGCGGCGCAGCGCGTCGTTTTCCTGCATCTCAGCGACCGTGCCGGAAAAGCCGATGCGGCCATTGTCGAGCGTATAGACCCGATCGGCGAGCGCGAGGAATTTCACGTTCTGCTCGGCGATCAGGAAGGCAAGCTCATGCTGCCGGAACCGCGCCAGCACGCCGATCACCTCCTTGACGTAAAGCGGCGACAGGCCGGCCGACGGCTCGTCCATGACCAGGAGGCGCGGCTCGCCGACCAGCGCCTTGGCGATGCCGAGCATTTTGCGCTGCCCGCCGGAGAGGCTGCCGGCGGGGGCGCGCCGCCGCGCGGCAAGCGCGGGAAACACCGCATAGAGTTCCTCGATCCGTTCGCGTGCGCGCGGCTTGCGCAGAAATTGCGCACCGATGAGGATGTTCTCGTCGATGCTCAGCCCGGGAAAACCCGAGGTCTCGGACATGAACACGATGCCGCGCCGCACCCGCTGGTCGGGGCGCAGCCCGGTGATGTCCTCGCCGCCGAACGCGACGCGGCCGGCCCAGACCTCGATCAGGTTCATGATCGCTTTCAGCAAGGTCGTCTTGCCGGCGCCATTGGCGCCGAGGAGCACCACCGACTCATGCGCATGAATAGTGAGATCGACGCCCCAAAGAGCCTGCATGCGCCGATAGCCGGCGGCGATGCCGCTGACCTCGAGGAGCGGTGGCGGTGGGCTATGCAGCATTCTCGTCTCCGAGGAAGACCTCGACCACCCGCGGATTCTTGAACGCGTCCGCCAGCCGGCCCTCGAAGATCTCCTTGCCGGCATTCATGACGATGATGCGGTCGGTGATCTGATCGATGAAGCCCATCAGATGCTCGACGACGACGAGAGCGATGCCGGAGCGCGCCAGCTCCTTGAGCTTGCCGGCGACGCGCTGGAGCTCCGCCGGATTGAGCCCGGCGGCAAGCTCGTCGATCAGCAGGAGCCGCGGCCCCGTGGCCAGCGCGCGCGCGAGGTCGAGCATCTTCTGCTGCGCGCTGTTGAGCTCGGCGGCGGGTTGATCGGCGAAGGCGGCGAGATCGAGCGAAGCGAGAAGCGCGTCGATGCCGCTCACCGGATTGCGGCTGCGGCCGTAGGTGAGCGCGATGGCGACGTTCTCGCGCGCGGTCAGCGTAAGGAAGGGCCGCGGCACCTGGAAGGTGCGATTGATTCCAGCATGCACCAGCCGGTGCGAGGGCAGGCCGCCGATCGGGCGTCCTTCGAACAGGACGGTGCCGGCGTCGGGCCGGTAGAGGCCGGAGATGACGTTGATGCAGGTGGTTTTGCCGGAGCCGTTCGGCCCGACCAGGCCGAGGATTTCGCCGGCGCCGACGCGAAAGCTCAAGACGTCGAGCGCGCGAAAGCCGCCGAAGCGTTTCACCAGGCCGTCGACGGTTAAGAGCGGAGGCGTGTCAGGGGACATCGATCCCCCATCGCTGCAGCAGCGAGACGAGGCCGTTCGGCAGGAACAGCACCAGGCCCATAATCAGTGCGCCGTAGAGCAGCTGGAAATATTGCGGCGTCGAGATCCCGACGGCGTTGTAGATGCCGTAGAGGATGGCGACGCCGAGGATCGGGCCGACGATCGTGGCGTTGCCGCCGAACAGCGCGAACACGATGGCGAAGATGGTGAACTCGACGCTGAAAACCGTCTCCGGATAGAACACCGACACGTACCAGGCAAAGACGCCGCCGGCGAGCCCGGCGACGAGCGCGCTCAGGAGCCAGGCGATGACGCGCTCGCGCACCACGTTGATGCCGGCCATGCCGGCGCTGATCGGATCCTCGCGAATAGCCTTGAGCGCCATGCCGAAATGCGAATTGCGCAGGTAGATGACGAGCGCGAGCGTCAGCGCCAGGATGGCGAGCCCCGCTGCATAGGCGAATGCCGGGTCGAACACGCCGCTGAGGCTGATGCCGTAGGGGCCCTTGGTGATCGCTTCCAGATTGGGATTCGACACCACCTGCAGCACGGCGAGTGCCGCGGCGAGATTGGCGATGGAGAAATACGCGCCGGAGAGGCGGAACAGCGGCGTGAGCAAGAGCGCCAGGATGATCGCGGCGGCGGCGCCGACCGGGAGCGCGACGAGCGGCGGCGCGTGCAGATGGATCACCATCAGCGAGAAGCCATAGGCCCCGGCGCCGAAGAATCCGACATAGCCGAACGGCAGATAGCCGGTGAAGCCGTAGATGATGTTGATGCCCTGGGCGAGCGTCATGAAGATCATGAAATTGAACAGCAACAGATGGTTGCTGTAGAGGCCGGGCAGGATCGCGAAAACCGCGACGACCGGCAGCAGGATGAAGAGGAAATGGCGCCGCATCTTATGCACGGCGCACCCGCCGTCCGAGCAGCCCGCTCGGCCGCGCCAGAAGGATGGCTATGAGCAGGACATAGGGCAGGAGATTGGCCCACGAGCTGTAGTAGCTCTGCATGAACATGTAGGAGATGCCGTAGACGATCCCGCCGAGCACGGTGCCGAGCGGATTGCCGAGCGAGCCGATGACGATCACGGCAAAGGCGGTCACCGTCACCTCGGCGCCCATCGCCGGAGTGATGCTGCCGAGCATGAACGGCGCGAATACGCCGGCGACCGCAGCGAGGCCGATGCCGATGCCGAAGGCGAGCGCGGACACGCGGTGAACGTCGATGCCGGTTGCAATCGCCTCCTCGCGATTGTCCATGACCGCGCGGGTGAGATAGCCGAGCCGCGTCTGGTAAAGATAAAGGTAAACGAAGAGGACAGCGCAGCCGCTGGCAATTCCGCTCGCCACCCAGGCGGCCGGAAAAGTCTGGCCGAGTAAATCGACCGGACCGCTCTCGACCTTGTGCCCGGCGAAAAAGCCTTCGACTGCGGCGACGGCGCGGCCTAGCTGGTCGCCGGGGATCGACCGCTCGCTGGTGCCGAAGGCGATCGTGGTCACCGCCTCGATCACCTGCGAGAGGCCGAAGAACAGAATGAACGACAGCATCTCCGGGTCTTTGGCGCGCAGGAGCCGCGGCACCAGGAGGTAGTAGAGCGGCCATCCGATGAGCGTGAAGGCGACGAACGCGATCACGATCGCCGACGCGGGATTGACTGCGAACAACGTGAACAACCAGAACGCCAGGAACGCCCCCAGCATCAGAAAATCGCCGTGCGCCAAGTTGACGATGCGCATGACGCCGAACACGAGATTGAGCCCGAGCCCGACAAGAGAGAAGTAGAGACCAAACAGGAGGCCGGCGAGCAGGCTGTAGGTGAACATTCAGCGCTCCGCCGCGGTCGGTCCCGGGTTTGGCCGAACCATCGCCGTCACGGGCGCGGGTAGATCGGCTTCCCGTTCGCCACCGCGTGCGGCCAGACGGTGATCAGCTTCAGGTGATCCTGATCGTCGAGCGCAAGCTGCCCGAGCGGGGTGATTTCGCCGATTTGCGCGCCGGTCGGATCGAGTTCGAAGGTGCCGTCGAGGGTCTTGAGATTGCCGGAGAGGCTGAACACCGCCTTGCGCAGCTCGAGTTGATCGAGACTCGCCGCCGCCGCCAGCGCCTTTTCCAGCACCAGGCCGGTGGTATAGCCGGCCACCGAATTGAAGCCGAACTCGACATGCGCGTCGGCATATTTCTGGTGCCAGGCGGCGCGGAAATCCTTCAGCGGCATGCCGAAATTGGTCTCGTAGGTGAATTCCGAGGAGGTGACATAGGTGAACAGATAGTTCAGCGCCTTGTTGCCGAGGTTCTTCTCCAGGAGCTCGGTTTCGATACCCGGATAGATGCAGAACAGGAACTTGAACTTGATGCCGCTGTCCTGGACGTTGTGCAGGAAGGCGATGTCGTTCGAGGCGTAGCCGAGATGCACGACCGCGTCGGGATTGGCGGCACGGATGTTGTTGAGCAGCACGGTGTAGTTCGAGGTCTCGGTGGGCACGCCTTCGTCGAACACGATCTCGACGCCGGAGTTCGATTCCTTGATGAACTTGCGCACCGCGTTGGCCTGCGTCCCGGTGAAGTCGTTG
>Ga0210394_10000724_pt1 | contig 63248 bp, 49 predicted proteins | sample IncBWC12MmetaG_FD_160121 | JGI IMG/M metagenome (GOLD analysis project Ga0210394, IMG submission 160121) | Forest soil microbial communities from Barre Woods Harvard Forest LTER site, Petersham, Massachusetts, United States - Inc-BW-C-12-M | ecosystem: Environmental > Terrestrial > Soil >...
CTTGTAAGCATACGGTTTCAGGTTCTATTTCACTCCCCTCGCAGGGGTGCTTTTCGCCTTTCCCTCACGGTACTGGTTCACTATCGGTCGCCAGAGAGTATTTAGCCTTGGAGAGTGGTCTCCCCAGATTCCCACGAGATTACACGTGTCTCGTGGTACTCAGGATGCCGCTTCGAGTCCGGTACATTTTCCGTTACGTGGCTCTCACACTCTTTGGCTCCGCTTTCCAGCGGATTCACGTAATGTCCGGTTTGGTAACTCTACTTATGCGGTCCTACAACCCCCAAATGCAAGCACTTGGGTTTGGGCTGTTCCGATTTCGCTCGCCGCTACTTTCGGAATCTCTGTGATTTATTTTCCTCCAGGTACTGAGATGGTTCACTTCCCTGGGTTGGCTCATACCCGTCTATGTATTCAACGGGCTGTAACGAGAGTTCATCTCGCCGGGTTTCCCCATTCGGAGATCCTCGGATCAAAGCCTGCTTGCGGCTCCCCGAGGCTTATCGCAGCTTGCCACGTCCTTCTTCGCCTTCTGGCGCCAAGGCATCCACCGTACGCTCTTAGTAGCTTAATCATAAAACTTACTCAATCCGTCTTCCGGTTCCATCAACTTCAATGAAACCTTTCAACGTCTCGATTCACGCAGCTCCTTACCTCCTCGTGCCGCTTCTCTTTCCAACCTTCGCAGGTGAGTCCGATGCGCAACACAGGCTTTCGTTTCTACGCTGCTCGAACAATTGATAAGTCCGCCTTTTCTTCCACAGTTATGCTCAACTCGAGCAAAACTTGTAATCGTCCACAATAATTCTCCGCGATCCTCGCCGTGTCACTGCTCACGCAGATACACTTCGATAAGATCACAGAGGCCCTTACTGTGAACTTGCCAGCCTTTCTGTTGTCAAAGAGCAATACCCCTGATCCCGTCAGGGCGTCCCGAATTCCTCGGAACTCTTTCCCAGCTGTCGAATCTCAAACTTCGAAACTCGAACCTCCAGAAAATAAAAAACCCGGCGTCGAGCGCCGGGCACAGTCGCCTTCCTCAGGCGTCTTTGCGCGAAGCTCGACTATTTTCTATCCTGTGCTCGTAAAGAACCTCACTTAGGATCTACTTCAGGAGTTCGACCCGACTGTGACGCCCTGCTAGTTCAGTTTCACCAGTGATGGTGACCCCTGGCGCTTTGCAGCGCCCTGAACCATTTGTAACTTTATACTAGCTTTCCCTTATTCGTCAACCCCCCGTCACATTTATTTAGAAATCCCGCCTGTGGGCAACTGTGCAAAAAACATTGTTCATTATTCGCCTGAAATCACCTGCTTCAAGTGTATGTCGCGGTCTAATTTCGTCGTCCAGTAACTACAGTAGCGCTCCCGCAAATACCCGATGGAACCAAGCCCTCCTGCCGCGCAATATGAACTCGACGAACCATCTGGGTTCCGGGAGGAATCGATGAATACTCAAGTCGGCGAACGCTACAAATGTTCTGATGCAAATTGTGCTTGTGAGATCGAAGTCACCAAGCCCAGCAGGATGCAGAATGAAAGTTTCGGCAGCGGCTCGATGAACGCAGGTTCGATGAGTGATATATCGCAGTCCAACCAACCGATAGGCGGTCAAGCAACTAGTGGGACGGGCGCTTCGCCCACCGGCGTTGGTTCGCTGCGAAACGCTGAATCTGCCGGCATTTCCACGCCAGGCGATTTCGGTTCGCAAGGCGCTACTGGCGAAGGCGTCTTCGGCACCTCGGGCGGCAATCAGCGTTCCACATCTTCCGGACGTTTGGGCTCAACCACCGGAACTTCTCTCAAGTCCGGCTCGCGAAGTTCCAGCAGCACTTCCAACATTGAAACGGGGTCGACTGGCGAATCGAATTTCTATTGCGCTTGCGGACAGCCAATGCAAAAAACACAATCCAGCCGCGCCGCAAGGATGTAGATTCGTCGCCCTCAAAAAGAGAACTAGCATTTGAAAGAAGGGCGAGCCGCCAAGCAAGTCGGCTCGCCTTTTCTATTTTCAAATCGCTTTGGTTAATCAGCGGATTCCGTACACCTCCACTTTCGGAAGCCGGTGCCAGCTTTCTTTGCCGTACCACATTTCCACGCTCCGAATTATGCGGCGATCCCCGGGGAGATCGATCGGACGAGTCCGGCTGCCGTCAGGAATGCGTTCGCGGAACGCGATTTCTTCGGAGGTGCCATTGCCGAAATGCACTATCACTCGATGGAAGTCGACCGCACCGCCGCTCACCCGCAATTGCACCGCGCGAAATTTACCATCCCGCATGCCCACCTGCACCACATCGTGATCGCGATGACCGTCGACATGCCTGCTTCCCAGATAAACCCATTCGCCGCGATAGTCGTCACGATCACGATCTTGACCATAAACCGAGACGCCCAAAACAAGCGCGGCGATCAGGCCCAACATCCACACATGGTTGCGCCACAAATTGCGATTGATCATTGACCCTCTCCATCTTTGTCCGGGCCGCGACACCAAACTAAACCGCAGTCCAGACTGATTCGGGGATGTAGCCACTCAATTGCCCCAGCTATGGCGACTTTATACGCGCCGGTATCAGATGGCATTACCTCAATCACTGTAGATTGCGCAAAAAATACAACCTGCCTGAGTTGGACTGACCATTCCCCTTTTCGCTAAACTAAAACATCGCAGTTTATCGCGAACGCCAACTATGAGTGAATCCATCAACGATGCCGCCAACGTGCGCGTACGATTTGCGCCGTCGCCCACCGGCTATTTGCACGTAGGAGGAGCGCGCACCGCCTTATTCAACTGGCTGTTCGCGCGCCAGCAGAACGGCGCCATGATTCTGCGCGTCGAAGATACCGACGCCGAACGCAACAAGCCCGAGCTCGTCGAAGGCATTCTAAGCGGACTGAACTGGCTGGGCCTCAATTGGGATGAAGGCCCGTTTTATCAATCCCAGCGCAACGAACTCTATCGCGCCGCCGCCAAACATTGCCTCGCCAACGGAACCGCTTTTCTCTGTTATTGCCCTGCAGAAAAATATGTCGGTGGTGATCACGCGGAAGACGGCACCGAAGGCGGCCAGGTTCGTCGCGTGGTTCGCTGCACGTGCCGCGACGGAATCCCGTCCACGCCCGGAACCAAGCCAGCCATTCGCTTCAAAGTCCCCAGCGGCGGAAAAACAACTTTCTACGACGTGGTCTTCGGCGACACCGAATTTTCCAACGACGATATCGAAGATTTCATGTTGCTGCGCTCAGGCCAGGGCGACGAAGAATTCGGCCAGCCCATGTACCAGCTCAGCGTGGTGATCGATGACATCGACATGCGCATCACCCACGTGATTCGCGGTGCCGATCATCTTTCCAACACTCCCAAACAGGTTCTGCTCTACCGCGCACTCGAAGCCAAACCGCCGATCTTCGCGCACCTGCCCCTCATTCTTGGACCGGACCGCAAGCGCCTCTCGAAGCGCCACGGTGCCACCAGTGTCAGCATGTATCGCGATGAAGGATTTTTACCCGAAGCCTTTCAAAATTTCCTGGCGCTCCTCGGATGGGCTCCGGGAGGCGACGTGGAATTTCTCCGCACCTCTGACTTGATTCAAAAATTTAAATTAGAAGGTGTAAGCCGCACCAACGGCGTTTTTGACAAAGCCAAACTCGAATGGTTCAACACTCAATATCTCCAACATTTGCCGATCGAAGACTTAGTCCCACAAGTACAACAGGAGTTGAAGCGCAGCGGCTTGTGGAAAGATGAGTGGGCGTCCGGAGCTGGACGCGAATGGTTCAGTGGTACCGTCGATTTGTTGCGTCCGCGCGTGCGCCTGTTGCCTGATTTCTCCTCCTGGGCTCGCGCGTTTTTCAGTGACGAATTCACTATCGATCCCGCGGCCGAAGCAAAATTCTGGAAAGATCCAAAAATCCCCGATTTGCTCGCGAAATTAGCCGAGAAGTTGGCCGCACTACCGGAATGGAATCACGATGCCTGCGATCACGCGCTGCGAACTCTGTGTGAAGCTGAAGGGGTGAAAGCCGGGCTCTTAATCAACGCCACACGCGTCGCTATCGTAGGGCAGGCCGTCGCGCCGCCGCTCTTCGACACTATGGTGGTTCTGGGTCGCGATCGGGTCGTAAAACGCCTGCGCGCAGCCGCACCCGCCGCCATTTCCAAAACTTAAGCCGCGAGCGACGTGCAGGGTGCCCACCTCGATTCTCAAGGTTGGGTCTTGAATTTTCTTGGAAGTCTGTCCGTCTTAACTAATTACCGTTGGCGCTCTTATCGCTGCCAAAGCTTTTTTTCATCTTGCGATGCAAGATGCTGAACTCCAGCGTGGGATTGTCGCGCGTACCCGTAATGGTGATCGGAATCAATGTCCCGGCTCCGCCCTTGCTGAATAATGGGTCGATCGCTTTCAGGAAAAAAGACTTCTTGCCGCTCACCAATTGCGAAAGCTTCGCCTCCATGCGCAGCTCTCCGGTGAAATCCAGGTCCTCGCCGCGCAACTTGTAAGTCCCATCCAACTTGATCTGTGCGCCCGGAACGCTAAAAGTCAATCGATCGAACTTGATCACTCCATTCTTCAGATTAAATTTTCCTCGCAAATCTGAAATCGCGCTTCCCGCGTCAGGATTATCCGGTTCCCCAAGCGCATGGCGGCTGAATGACGCCAGCTTGTCGCGCACATCGGAACTCGCAAATCGCGCATCACTAACATCGAATTCCCCATCCAGTGTCAGTTTGTCCAGCACTTTCACTTTGCCGGGCGGCAAAGACATTTTCGTCCTCAGATTAACCAGCCCGCTCATCATCGGTTGCGTCGATTTGGTGGCCAGCTGCAGCAAATCTTCCAGCCGCGCTTTAGGAGCCACTACATCTAGAATAATCATGTGTCCATGCTGTTCCGGCACGCGTACCACGCTGCCCTTCGCAGTAATTTGCGAGTGAATCAACGTCGCGCGAACCGGATGCAGATAGGTATCGCCGTTGGTCCCGTCCACCGTCGCGGAAAATTCCGTTTTCAACGGTACTGCTCGCCCTACCGGATCAATCGAAAAATTCGGCGTGTCCGTCACCCCTTCCACCTCGATGCTTTGCAGCACCCCGGAATACTTCCCGCTTGATGACAATATCCCGCCAATCCCGGGAAGTGGCCCAAGATCTGCATCTGTAAACGTGTACGAACCGGACACCTCCGTCCCGCCAGGGTCGTCCACTTGCCAAGGCCCAAACATTCCACTCGTTCGGATTTCTCCGACTGGCTTCGCGTTCGTCAGGTTGCCACGAAATGAAAACGGTTTTCCCGCCCCCACGGAACCCAAAACCAAATCGTGAATATCAAAATCAAGCGGCTGTTTACCGCTTTGCTTCGGAACAATGAGCAGCGTGGTGTTATCGCACACCACCTGGTCAATCGTAATTCTGGGAAGCGGTTGTCTTATTTTTGTAGGCGGCGGAGGCGTCGGCTCGCCCAGCGGCTGCCCGCGGGGGGGAACGTTGATCACCATATTATCCACGTGCACGCCCCGGATATGCCGCGGAACCCGCAAAATCCCCATAAATCCAAGATGAAACGTGAATTGCTGGATCTGAATCATCGGCGGAACATCAGTGCGGTTGTGATAATAAATTGCCAGCTTCTGGCCCGTGGCGCTCATTTCCGGAAAAGCCGTCACGTGTATCGATTCCAGTTCAACCCGGCTCGCGAATCGTTCCGAAAGTGCCCGCACCACCCAGTCCCGCGTTACGTCATCTACGTCCCGCATCCGCTGGTACAACACCGCCGCAGGAATGATGAACACCAGTAGAAAAATGCACAGCACCACGATCCACGCGCGTGAACGCTGTTTTCGGCTCTCTTCGGACACCATGATGGAAGAATAACGCAGCGCCGCTTACGGTGTTGGGAATAATTCCGCGTGTGCCGGCTTGGCGGCAGCCGCGTTCGCGACAATATTTATCGAAGCCTGCAGATCCAAGGTTACAGGCGGCAAACAAACCGTCGTGCTGCATGCTTGATATCGCAGCTTCAACGGAATCTGTTGTGGTCCAACTGGCGCGCTAGCCGACGCGGCAACCGGCATGAGCAAGACTACTGTGCCTTCGTAAACATTCAGGGGATTCTTCGAAAAGCTGAAGGTGTGCAGTTGGCCTTTCGGATAAACAACATTACCTGCTTCAAAACCGGCGGGCATCGCTGCGCGCAAATCCGTGGCAATCAAATAATCCGCCGATTTTTCGCGAGCATTCACGTGAAATCCGGCTCGAATTTTGAACACCACCGCCAATTGAAAAGGAACACCGCGCGCCGCTGGGTCCGCCGATACATAAACTGCTGGAGAAACAACATCTCGAGGAGAAGGGGTTTGCGCCTGCATTCCTGCACCAGAAAGCAGGAACAGAGCGGAAATGACTAGAAGGACCTTGAGAACGAGGACCGAACTTCCCAAAACATGACGTCGTCTACGACTTTTCAATCTGCGAAAAGTCATAACGCAACCTGAGCCCCGAGCTGCTGCGAAATTACCCGCGCCATCACCGCGTTCAGATTCTCCCCGGTCTTTTCCAGCACAAAAGTATTTTGCGTTTCAGACCATCTCAGCTTGAAGCTGGTCGACAACGCGGAAATCCAGATTTCCCGCACGGGAGTATTCGGGGAAACGACAAACTTCGTCTCGTCGTCATCCTCAAACAGAACCTCCAGCTTCCCGCTTTCCCCTTCCACATCAAAACCATGTTCGTCGCCCGCGGTCAGCAATCGTTTCTTCAGGTCCTCAAAAGCCGCGTCTGCTTTTCGTTGAAAGTCTTTTTCTTCCAGCATGTTTCGAGCCTACACGAAGAAACTATCTGGAGGGAAGCAGTTCGTCTCTATTCGCATCACCGTCGCTACAGCAGCGATTCGATCGCGTGCGACATCTCAGCCTCGCTGATAATCCCGGTGATTCGTTTTACCTGCTTGCCGTCTCGCGAAATCAACACACTCGTCGGATACCCCAGCAGCCCGCCAAATTTCTCGGCAATGTCGTCATTTCCAATCACAATCGGATAATTCATCGTCAGCTTCTGACTGTTGACATCAAAATGCTCGTCGGAAACATAGGGGGCCACCACCTTTTTCCCTTCCTCGTCCATTGCTATGCCCAGCACCGTAAATCCCTTGGCACCATATTTTTGTTGCATGTTGATTAACCACGGAATCTCTTCCCGGCACGGGTCGCACCAGGTAGCCCAAAAATTTACCAGCACCACCTTCCCGTGGTAGTCACCAAGCGAAGTGTCTTTCCCATCGAGATCTTTGAAGTGCACTTCAGGCGCGGGCGTGCCAATGGACTTATCCGGCGAATAGTCCTTACGCGCCGCTATCGCCACATTGCTAGACACACGCGTTTTCTTATCCGCATAGTAGGTAAGCCCAATGAGAGCCAGCACCGTTAAGACAATCACGCCAACATTTTTCATTTTCATTTCCCAACCTTAAACCAGCCGCCCTAAAGTGAGAACCGGTTCAGAAAAGTGAGTTTCCCTGAGAGCCAGGTTAGTTTGTTCACGAACACCAGACCCCCGACAAAAATTAGCAGCGCGCCGCTGAAAACTTCCACAGCATGCAAATACTTCCGAAAATTCTGATAGAAACGCAGGAACTGCCCGATGCCCAGCGCAGTAAGAAGAAACGGCACCGCCAGCCCCGCGGAGTAAACCGCCAACAGCAAAATTCCCCGAGCGATAGTGTCGCTGGCCGCCGCCAGCGCCAGAACCGTTGCAAGAATTGGCCCGATGCACGGTGTCCAACCAAATGCGAATGCGAATCCCAACAAAAACGCACTCCAAACGCCAGGCTGGCCGATTTTGCTTTGTATCCGCACATCGCGATTAAGCCAGCGCGCCATCGACGGACCAAAAAAACCTATCAGCGACAACGAAAAAAAGTGGATCGCGCCAAACCCCGCAAAAAGCGGCTCATGTCGTAACAGCGAGATGACTCCGAGAACAACCAAAACCACTCCGATAATCAGCCCCGTTTTTAACGTCAGCTTGATCAGCAATCCCAAAAGATGAAGCCCAAAAAGCAAAATCAATGCGCCCGCAATAGGCGCCAGAAAGCTTCTGTTTTGCCGCAGAAATGATCCGACCGCGCTAGCCGACGCCCCGAAAGAAATAAACACCGCCGAAAATCCTGCCACAAATGCCAGCGAAGACCCAAAAAGTCCGGAGCGCGGCAATTCGCCTTTGCGCAGTTGCTCCATGCCGATTCCGGACAACATGGAGATGTATCCCGGCACCAGCGGCAAAACGCAAGGCGACAAAAACGAAACCAGGCCTGCTAGAAATGCGCCGGCAAGTGAAACGTCGCTCATCCGTTAGCGTTCCTGTGAAATACGTTCATCGCGAACTCCCGTAGATGTCCCGCCCAAACACACTGGTAACAAGCTCCATTCTCCCATAAATGCATTAGACGCACTTACGTCACAAAGGGTTCGAGCTAGGTCCTAACAATTGGGCGGTACTCTGAAAGGGTTCGAACGGTGGTAAATATCGGCGATCTCCAGCAACACCCGCTCATTGCGCTCCGCGCCGATGAATTGCACGCCAATCGGCAATCCCGCCGCGGTGAAACCGCATGGCACCGAAATCGCCGGCACTCCAGCCAGATTTGCCGGCCGGTTCAGCCGTAACAAAAGCGCCCGTGTTGGATGGTCGATTTGTCCAACGCGTGTCGTTTCTTCATCAATCAGCGGCGCCGCAATCGGAGTGGTCGGAACCATCAGCGCATCGATCGCTTCTTTCTCCATAACCCCACGCAATTGTGAAATGAAACTCCTTCTCTGATCCATCGCTTCCAGATATTCCACCGCAGAAACTTTCATCCCAGTTTCCAGCCGCGAACGAACGTCCTCGCTATATTCCGCTGCCCGGCCGGGAAACCATCCTGATTGCTGGTGATAATGACTGGCCTCTGCCCACGCTATGCGATTGCCCGCCTTTTCCGTTTGCGCCAAGAGCGGTATGGAAATCTCTTTTATTCTTGCTCCCAGTCCGCGAATCGACCGAACCGCGGCATCAAAACTTTTCGCGACTTCGCTGGAAATCACCTCAAAGAAAAATTCTCGAGGTATCCCCAGTCGAACTTTAGACAGTCTTCTTGCGGCGCTCCCACGCTGACGTACATCTTCTTCTTTGTCATTTCCGCCGTCAGCAATGGCTCGAAATAAAATCCCTGCATCCGCCGCAGAGCGTGCCATAGGCCCAACACAATCATGCGTCACGGATAAGGGAATCACGCCCGCGACGTCCACGCGACCAAAACCGGGCTTCAGCCCCACAATCCCGCACAGCGCCGCCGGTATTCGAATCGATCCCCCGGTGTCTGTACCAACACTCCCAAAACAGAGTCCCGCAGCCACAGCAGCAGCCGAACCTCCACTCGAACCTCCCGGAATTCTCACCGTATCCCAGGGATTCCGCGCCGGCCCGTAATGCGGATTGTTCGTCGTGACACCGTAAGCAAACTCGTGCATGTTGGTCTTGCCCAGCAAAACCGCTCCACCCAGTTTCAGGCGCGAAACAAGCGGCGCATCTTTTTCGGGAAAATAGTCGCGAAGAATTTTCGATCCCGCCGTGGTTCGAATGCCCTCAGTGCAAATATTGTCTTTCAGCGAGATTGGAATTCCATGCAGAAGCCCGCAATCAGTCCGCGTTTTGCGCTTTCCCCTTACCGCAAGTTCCGCTTCAGCCCTCTTCGCCTGCCTGCGTGCCACTTCATCCGTCACCGTGATGTACGCGTTTAATTTTGGGTTGAATCGTTCAATCCGAGCCAGCATCAATTCCGTCAACTCAACCGGAGACAGTTTGCCGGCGCGGAAAAGACGCGCGATCTCAGCGATCGTCGCAAACGCTAGCTCAGTCTCGTTCATTAAATTGGTTAGCCAAGAGTACTCGCGTTTATCCGGCGCGCGTTCATCCGTTAGCACACACTCAATAAATTCTTTCTTGCCGCCGCAAATTTCCAAATGTGCCGATATTCGCAATGATAAAAGCCACGCGGAACTGATTTTCCGTGCGCACCTGTCCCAATGCGATACGCCGGTATTCCAGCGACAATCCGCAGCAGCTCCCGTTGTAGCTGATCTGCACCAACTGGCTCTGCAGCGCGTTATTCGTAAAATCGTAGCTGACTCCCGCGGCCGCGTTGAATCCCTCGGTGTTCTGGCTCCCGTAGCCAAATAATGTGCGCACTTGATTCGAAATCGGCTGCAGGATGGTATTAGCGTCCAGCCGAAAATGCGCTACCGTCGCGTACCACTTTCCATACGGTTTCACTTTTATCAGCGACCCGATGGTAGTCAGCTTTGCAATGTTCGGGTCGTACTCCAGTATCTGCTCGATGTCGTACTTGCCGCCCGGCTCAATGGTCACATCGCTGACCAGTGGAGACCAGTGCACCGGCCCTAGCGCAAACGCGAATGGCGTGATGGAATTTAGCGCCTGAAATACGTTACGCTCCCCAGCCACCGCGGCCCCGCCAAAGGTCGGATCGAAAAAATGTTTCTGTACCAATCGCCACGAAATCAGCTCCCGCGCCTCGTCGTCGCCATCTCTTTTAACGAAAAATCGCTGCGTGACCCCGTACTCTATTTCGTTTGTATCGGTGAGCGTCGAATCCGAATCGAAGCGGATGAAGTCCGCAAAATTGTTTACACCCGTAACGTAACGATAGGTAATCACCGGCTCAATCGAATGCTTATATCTTTTCTTTGATTTTGGCCGCTCAAAGAAACGCTCCAGCGTTGGTGGCCGCAGGTCTACTGTAAATTCCCCGGTGTTGCGCACAATTGCTAAATTGCTGACCTCGCCGGCAGGCGTCAACGAAGCTCCGTAACGCGTGGTTCGAAACGCCGCAGTCGTTGTGATGCCCAGCCAATCTCCCAGATGCATCGGCACCGTCACTCGGGGAGCAAATTCCGCGCGGCCCACAAAACTTGGCGTATTTATTTCGCTATCGGCGCGGTGCAGCGCGTCCACAAAGCTGTCGAATCCAAAATAAACCGGAAGATTCCGCCATGGTGCCTGCTCCACGGAATCAAAACGCGCTTCCGGAAAATTGCGAATGTTCACGCTGATATCCGGATTTATCTCCAAAAAGCTTTTGTCATTCAATCCCGCAAAATTAAGGCTGAACCCGCGGAAATTATTGCTGAGAAAAACCGCACTCCGTACCTCGGAGTTGATCGCGTCGCCATAGGTATCCGCAAAAGCCAGCCGAAATGTCAGCGAAGAGAGCTGGTTATAGTCCGTAACGAATCGCCAGCCGCCCGGCAGTTGCGATTGGATTTCGAGACGCTGCTCCTCGCCGCCCTGCGGCTGCCGCACTCCGCCGACTAGCAGGCCGCGGTCGTCGACGCCGTAATACGTGTAGCTGATCGAAGTCCCTTCAAACGGCTTGGCGCGCAGCGCGCCTCGTTCCCCGGCTCCGCGTGAGCTCATGTATTGCGCTCCCAACGTGGCGTCAAACCACGGCTTGGGAGCCCAGTAGAAAGCGTCGCCGAACGTAAACCCCTTCCGCGAACTGTCCCCTATATCCGGGATTAGAAATCCAGACTCCCGCACTTTGCGTCCCGCCGGCGCCGTCGCATACGGCAGCCAAATCAGTGGAACGCGAAACAACCGAAAATTAGCGTTGACCATCGCCACAGTCTTTTCCAGCTGCACGCGCGCGTGCGGCGCATAAAACTGCCACGTCGGATGAGTCGGATCGCAGATGGTGATCCACGCCTGGTCAATTACATAAACATCTTTCTCAAAGCGCTCTACATCCCGGGCTTCAAAATAAAGTGGATTGTTGGACAGCAAAACGTTGGGATTCGGACGCCGCTCGATTTTGACCGTGCCCCGCACATTATGGAAAACGCCGTGCCCGGTTTTAACGTTGTAGTGCGCATCATCGGCCTCCACGTGCTGATTCTCAAAATCGAATTGCACGTGGCCACGCGCAAATGCTTCGGAGGTCTTCTCGTTGTATTCCACGTGATCCGCCCGCAATCGCGAATCCCCGTAGCGAATATCCACGTCATCGTCGGCAATATACAAATCGCCGCGACGGCTTTGCGGTCCACGAGACGAAAGATCAGCCACGCCGCCGGTTTTGAATGGCAGATGCGCCTGCTGTGCGCTGGCCGTTCTTATCGCGGGCACCGCAAAAATATAAATAAATAAAAAAGTCTGAACGAGCCAGCGGTTAGCCGCGGCAGCGGCATTCCCCGCGGGGACACGGCGGTTTACAGCAGACATGTAAGCCATGAAAGCAGTTGGATAGCCTAGCATGGGCTCGCCATCGTGAGTAGGCGACGAGTTTCAAGATGCCGCTGGAACGCCAGCAGATGCCCCAGCTCGGACTTATGACGAAATTAATTCCAAATTAACCTTGCGGGTTGTTTCTAGCCACCACGAAACCGTGCTCAGCAGTCAGTTTCACAGTGTAAATTTCATCGAACCCCTCGTCTGCCGACGGCGGAACAAGTTTCTTGAACGCTGCAGCCACAGCCGGGCCCGGAACTTTTTGTTTGCCGGTCCGCAAATTATTTCGCTGCATCGCTACCCGCAAACTCGCTTCGAAAAAGTAAGCCACGGTGCGAAACCCCACCGCGCGAGCAGGCACTGAATAGCGCTCCCGGTCGGACGGCACCGGGTTGGTGTTGTCAACGACAAACGACTGTCCGCCTTCCAGGCACGCCGCCACCAGCAACTCTTCTCGCCTCCGCGTGCGCAACATATCCAAATTGATGCGCACGTGAGTATCAAAAAACCGCTCCCGGAAAAAACTACTTTTACCGGATCCCTGAATCCCAATAAAAATTACTGCTTCCATAACGTTTTGGACCCTTATAGCAATCGTGGCAATGGGCAGCCGTATCCAGCCAAATCAAAAAAACACGCAGGGTGCCCCACCCTCGATTTTCAGGGTGGGTCCTGCACTTTCCCCGGGTTATTCCGCATCTCTATAAATCGAATCGGCCATCCACGTCATTTCTTGCTGCACCATTCATGTCTACCGTATTTTTGGTAGTTTCGGCGGCCTGGGCCCGTGCCGAACCGCCGAGCCCACCGGTTCGTAACCGAGCTCCGCCCCTTCCCGCACCGACCGCAACATCAACCCGCCCCGGCTCATATCTCCGCGTCCCACAAACGCCGAAGGAAAAAGTAGCCGCTGGTCGAAAATCCCCAGTAATGGTTCCACATATTTCGCTGTCGCGATGCTTCCCAGCAGCACAATCTCGCATCTCTTTCCAGCCTTGCGCAACAACTCCTGCGCATCGCGTTCCAATGGCATCCGGTACCGCGGTTCACCCGCATCCACCGGAACGTCTGCAATTTCCATCATCTCGTTGTGTGTCATCAGCGCGTCCGGAGAAACCAAACCGCGGCCCGCCGTGATCACCAATATTCCTGGCATTCCCACGGGCGGCGACGCAAACGCGCGCGCATACACGAGTTTCCCCCGAAAATACAATCCGCTGATGAAGCTGAATAATTCCCCCAACGGCAGCCCATCATTGCGTAATCGTCGCGCCAGTATGAATCGTGCGTTCTCGCTCATGATCATCTTGGCGCGAACGCCGCCCGCATTCGCGGGCGAAAGCAGAAAAATCCGGTGTGGGGCTGGCCCCTTTGATTCGCGTGACGGGTTTTGGCGTTTTGAATTTGTGGGTGCTGCCGGGTGCGTTGTTGGCATATTCGCCGGTGACGAGGCCTTATGCTAAAAAAAACTAAAGCAAATTCAAAGCTGACTTATTTTCCCGCTTAACTTGCTTCATGGTGCAATCCTGCGGAGCTTTCTCCGGACGCCAGCGCAGGAATCTAGTCCCATGACGGAATCTGCCTCCGGTGAAGTGATCGAACTGCACTTCCGCCACCAGCTTCGGAGCGAGTGGCTGCCATTCCATCGAATGTTTCGTGCTCCAGCGGCTCAACCCGCCCGGCGCTTTTCCCGTGAATCCCGGCGCCTTGATCATTTTCTCCAACTTTTTCGTTAACGCCAAACGCTCGTCCGCCTGAATCGACGAACTGAATCCCACGTGGTCGAGCAATCCTTCATCGTTGTAGAGTCCCAGCAGCAACGATCCGACCAGCGGCTTTTTCTCCAGGTATCTGAATCCCCCCACCACGCAATCGGCGGTGCGCTGCTTCTTGATTTTCTGCATGCCGGTTCGCTCGCCGGTTTGATACGGCAAATCCTTGCGCTTGGCAACAATTCCATCCAGCCCCACGCCCATGTGAAACCATTTCCGCGCCACGGCTAAATCATCAGTAAAGGGCGACAGGCTGATGGAACCATTTTTGTCGAAAAACGTTTTCGCGAAGCGCTCCAGTTCGCGGCGCCGTTTTTCAAGTGGTAGCTTAACCAGCGGTTTTCCTTTTTCGTCCACCAGCAAATCAAAAACAATAAACACGCCAGGATGTTCCTGGCTCAATTTCAAAACACGGCTAGCCGCCGGGTGGATGCGCATCAACAACTCGTCGAAAGACAGATTGCCGTCCACCGGGATCACGATTTCGCCATCGAGAACAAATTTCTTCGCTTTCAGCGCCAGTAACGTCCCCGCCAATTCCGGAAAATAACGCGTCAACGGTTTACCGGATTTGGATTGCAGATCGATCTGCTCTCCATCACGAAACGCCAGGCACCGAAACCCATCCCACTTAGGCTCGTATTGCCACTCCGGTCCCTCCGGCAGCTCCGTAGCCGGCAAAGCTTCCATCGGCGCGTATTTCTTGTTGAGCGGCAGCGTCATAGAAACGCTTTCAGGTCCACGCGATTTTTTTCTTCCAACAGCGGTTTCCACAGATCACCGATTTTTCGCAGCCGCGCCGGAACATTTTTCACGGTGAAGTCTTCAATCCGCAGGCCGCGCTCCACGTCTTCCCAGGTTACCGGTGTGGAAACCGTCGCCGCAGGTTTTGGCCGTACCGAATAAACCGAAGCCAGCGTCCGGTTCCACGCATTCTGATTGTAATCAACCAGCACCCGCCCGCGTGGCCGCTTCGCCACCCGATATTCCGCCGTAATTATTTTGGGATGGCGCGCTTCCAATTCTTTCGCGAACGCTTTCGCAAAACTCCATACCTCTTTTTGCGTCGGGCCTCGCTTGATCGCCACGTAAACGTGAATTCCTCGCGAGCCGGTAGTCTTCGCGTAATTTTTTATTTTGATGGAATCCAGTGCTTCCCGAACGATCAGCGCCGTCTCCCGCACGCCCTTGAACGACGCGCCAAGCACGGGGTCCAGATCAAAATGAAGATAATCCGGCCGGTCCACATCGTCGCATCGCGCGTACCACGGATTCAGGTCGATGCATCCCAGATTCACCACCCACAACAGCGCCGACACATGTTGAATCACCGGAAAGTCGATGACGTTACCGGAGCCATGCTCGATGGAACATGTCGGAATCGAATCTGGCCGCGGCGACGGAGCGCGCTTCATAAAAAAGAATCCGCCATTGATTCCGTTCGGATAACGCTTCATGACCATCGCGCGGTTCTGCAGATGCGGCAGCAGCCACGGCGAAACGTCCAGATAATATTGCAGCAGGTCTCGCTTGGTCAGGCCCAGCTCGGGAAAATATATTTTGTTTAAATTGGTGAGACTTACCGGCCCGCCCTCCACTGTTAGCGTGGTGTTCTCCACGCGAGGAATTTCCAGCCCAGCCGGTTGTGCGATTGCATCACTTTTGTTCGAACGGGAAGGTGCCCGACGATTAGCTTTACGTGGCATAGCCGCAGCTTTAGGCTCAGCACCCACTACTTTGCGCTTGGACGCAGTTTTTGCCTTGGCTTTGGATTTCACGCTGGTTAGATGAAGTTTCGCAACATTGCGGTCTTTTTATTATTGCCCGCCGCGATTACTAGTGAAAATCGTGCGACGTCGTCGGCGCGCTGGTAATTATTAACGGCCGGATCCGTTGCGATTTCACCGAAACCACATTGTCCTGGTTCTGTAACTGCCCTTCAATCATCAAAAATTGTTGATGCACCACCACCACGTGACATTCTTCAAATAACTGCGGAGAAATTATCGCGTTGGCAATTCCCGTTTCATCTTCCATGCTTAAAAATACGAATCCCTTGGCTGTGCCCGGACGCTGCCGCGCAACCACCCCTCCCGCAATGCGCACCTGCATGCCATCCGGCAATCCAGCCAATTCTGCCGCGCTGCGAATCCCCATTTTGCGCAGCTCCGCGCGATGATAAGACATAGGATGTGGACCCACCGTCATTCCCGTGCCACGAAAATCAGCCACCAATCTCTCTTCCGCGTTCATCGCCGTAAGCGGCGAGTGCCCCGAATCGTAATTTTCTTCCGCACTCCTACTCAATTCTTTTCCCTCATCTTTCCCCACTTCGTCGCAAAGTTCATATAAAGGACCCGCCGATCGCGCCGTCCTCTCCACCTGCCACAAAGCGCTGCGGCGATGAAATCCCCGCTGGTTCCCCAGCCGGTTCAAAGCCCCCACCTCCGCGAGCACTGCCAATTCCCCTTTCTGAATCCGCGGAACGCGTCGTTTCAAATCATCCACAGAAGTAAATCGCTGCACCCCACGTTCGCGAACAATTTCGGCTCCAATCTCCGCGCGCAAACCTTTCACATACCGCAGCCCCAATCGCACCGCAAACTTGTCGTCAATTTTTTCCAGCGTGCAAAGCCAATTCGAACACGTAATATCAATCGGCCGCACCCGCAAACCGTGCCGCTGCGCATCCGTAACCAATGAAGGCGGCTGATAAAATCCCATCGGCTGATTGTTCAGCATCGCCGCCGTAAATGCCGCCAGGTAATGACACTTCAAATACGCGCTGGCGTACGCGATCAACGCAAAACTGGCCGCATGCGATTCAGGAAATCCATATAACGCAAACGAGGTGATCGAGCGAATAATCGTCTCCTGCGTTTCGCCGCTGATGCCATTTTTGTCCATCCCCCGTCGCAACTTGAGCTCCACATCTTTCATTCGCTTTTCCGAGCGTTTGAAACCAAACGCCCGCCTCAACTCTTCCGCCTCCCCGCCGCTAAAACCCGCGGCAATCATGGCCATTCGCAGCAGTTGCTCCTGAAAAAGCGGCACTCCCAGCGTGCGCGCCAGCACCGGCTCCAGCGAAGGATGCAAACACGTCACCGCCTCGCGCCCCGCCCGCCGTTTTAAATAAGGATTCACCATTTGCCCCACAATCGGCCCCGGCCGAATAATCGCCACTTGCACCACAATGTCGTAGAAACACTTCGGATTCAGCCGCGGCAAACACGCCATCTGCGCGCGGCTTTCAATCTGAAACATCCCCACGGTATCCGCTTTTTGCAAAGTTTTATAAACCAATTCATCATTCGCGGGCAGTCGGCTCAAATCCACTTCTTCGCCATAATCATCGCGAATAATTTTCAGCGACTCCTCCAGCACCGCCATCATTCCCAGCCCCAGCAGATCCACTTTCACGATCCCCATATCCGCGCAATCGTCTTTATCCCACTGCACCACCACGCGCCCAGGCATCGTCGCCGGCTCTAGCGGCACCACCGAATCAAGTTGCCCCTGGCAGACCACCATTCCTCCCGAATGTTGTCCAAGGTGTCGCGGCAAATCTTGAAACCTCAAACACAACTCGCAAAATTTGCGAATCTGCGGATGCTTCAAATCCAGCCCGGCATCCTTAAACTGCCGCTCCAGTGTGTCGTTGACGTCCTTGTATTCCCACGCTCCCACCAGCGACGTCAGCCGGTTCAACACTTCCGGATCAAACGCAAACGCTTTCCCAATTTCGCGTGCCGCCGAGCGTCCACGATACGTAATCACATTCGCCGTCATAGCCGCGCCAAGTTTTCCGTACCGTTCATAAACATATTGAATGGCGCGTTCCCGTTGATCGCCGCTTGGAAGATCGAGGTCAATGTCCGGCCACTCGCCCCGCTCCTCAGACAAAAACCGTTCGAACAACAACTCCATGCCCACCGGATCCACCGCCGTAATACCCAGTGCATAGCAAACCGCGCTATTCGCCGCCGACCCTCGCCCCTGCACCAGAATATTTTGCTGCCCGCAAAAACGAATGATGTCCCAGACGATCAGGAAATAGCCCGCCAGATCAAGCTTTTCAATGACCTCCAGCTCATGCGCGATTTGTTTGCGCGCACGCTCATTGTCCGTTCCATAACGCGCCAGCATCCCGTCGTACGTGCGGTCGCGCAAAAACTGCATCTGCGAGCGCCCATCCTGCACCGGATATATCGGAAACTGGTAGCCCAGATCGTTCAATGTAAATTGCAGACGTGAAGCCAGCATCTGCGTGTTGGCAATCGCTTCCGGAAGGTCCGCAAAAAGTTTCACCATCTCCGCGCCAGACTTTAAATGGCGTTCGGCGTTGCGCGCCAGCAGCCGTCCGGCAGTAGCCAGCGTGCGGTGATGACGAACACAAGAAAACACATCCAGCAATTCACGCTGCTCCGGCAAAGCGTGACAAACTCCGTTGGTAGCCAGCACCGGCAGATTTAATTTTCGTGCGATTTCCAGCGCGCACTGATTGCGCACCTCCTCGTCGCGGCAATAATGCCGTTGTAATTCGACATATACATTGCGCCTTCCAAATAATTCGCAAAGCTGCTGAATGCTGTTCACCGCAGCTTCCATTCCGCCGGACATCAACGCATGCGCGAGCGGCCCTTCGTTCCCTCCGGTGAGGCAAATCAATCCACCGCCGTCATGCTCCAATTGCGCGGCTATTTCCTCACGCGAAATCTGGCCCTCCCCTTTTTTTGCGCGCAATTTCATGCTGGTGATCAAGCGGCAAATATTTTGATAACCCTTGCGCGACTCAACCAGTAGCGGATACCGCCATCCTTCTTCAGAAGTAACTTCCGCCCCGATCAGCGCGCACACGCTCGATTTCTTCGCCGCCATATAAAAACGCGGCGCCCCATACATGCCATCGCGATCGAGCACCGCCATCGCTTCCATCTCGCGCTCCGCACACACGCTGGCCAATTCTTCCGGCAAAGAAGCTCCCGCAAGAAAACTGAACGCGGAACGTGCATGCAATTCCGTGTACATCAGTCGTACATCCCCCTCAGAAACCACCCCTGCTGCCGCAAATCATAATAAATAAGATAAAGTCCGCGTTCCCCAGCGGGATTTGACAACGCATTTGAAGCACGTTTATTTTTTTGTGCATTCGACGAAAAACGAACTTCCACATCCCATTCCGCTTGATCCCAGGGGTCCTGCCACCACTCTCCAGAAGTTCGCCACGGCCCGGACGCCGCCACAATTTCACCGTGCGCACCGTAAAAAAATACTCGCGCAGGAATACCCTCGCGCAATTCCACCCGCGCCGGAACGCTGGGACGCAAAAGACGAAAACCGTTTGCAGGCTTTGTCATTCGCGACGCAGAAGAATTCTTTTCCACTGATTTATCCGTCGCTGCAATCGGCTTTTTTCTGCGATCGCCTGCCGCTTCCTGCGCCAACCGGAAGCGCTCCATTCGAATCGCATCCGGCCGGTGCGTATCCATCAGTTGCGGCGACCCCACATTCGAGTCGCCCACCAGGTTCGCGAGCCGCGCCATAGTCAGCTCCAATTTTTCCGGCTCCGGCGAAGCAGGCAGAAATAATCCGCGCTGCGTGGTGCGCACCCGGTCCGCTTCCGCCGATAACGCTATTTTTATAACCGCTGCAGACGGCGGATCGGATTGCAAGCGCAACCGCACCAGTTTCAGCAGCAGTTTGGAATCCCGCATCGGCACCGGCAGCGCCAAAATCTTTTCAAATTTGCGTGGAAGCAATTTGTGCTGATCGGTATGCGCGGAAAGTTGCAAGCCTTTTTCAAACGAGCGCTCCAGCTCGAATTCCATTCGAATGCTGCGTGCCGACAACGAGCGTGCCGCCAGCCGTTCGCACAATTGATCCAGCAATCGCCCTAGAACAAAGCTCAGCGATTCCAGTTCCTCAACGGAATCATCTAGCTCCATTTCTTCCTGAAAATTATCCGAAGGTTTCGCGAGCACCAGTGAACGCACCAATGCGCCACGCGCCAGCGTGTGCAAACGCACCCCCTCCTGCCCCAGCCGCTCAGAAAGCTGTATCACCGGCAAAGCAGCCAGCTTGCCGCAGGTTTCCACGCCCCAGCGCGTCAATATCTCCAGAATTTCAGGCGAAGGAAGCAGCGTGTGCACCGGAAGACCCTGCAACCGCTTGGCCTCATCTCCCGGCGGAATTAACGTGACGCCCGGTAATCCACGCGACGCAAGAATCGCCATCTCAATATCTTCAGCCACCGCTATGCGCGCATTTAAACCCAGCCCAGAACCACGCTTCGCGAGTTCATGAGCGATTTTTTCTTCTGTGCCAAATAAACCGCTCAATCCCGCGAGGTCGAGAACTATCGTGTCTGGCGTGCTATCTTCCACTCGCGGCGAAACCGACCACCCCAGATCCAGCAGCGCTTCATGCGTGGTTTTCTCCTGCGCCGGCAAACGGTGCCGAATTTCCACGCCCGTAAATTGCGCCGCTTGCGATTTCGCCATCCCCAATTCGATTCCCACCTGCGCCGCTCGTCCATTGGCCGCCACCACGCTCCACAATGGCGGCGTGCCTTCCACAATCGCCACCGCCCGATCGCGCAGCGCACCGTCCCCACGCACCACGGCTTGCACAATAAAATCGGGAATATGAATGGCGGCAAAGGACATGACAGTTCAATCGCGAATTGGAAATAAAATTCAGCAAAATTATTTGCGTCCCGCGCTCCTCATTTAAGTTTCGTTTCCACAGGCAGGGCGTGCAGATAGCTCCACACGGATTGCGCCGAAAAACTTTGCGTGTCACTACGCTCGAAGCCGTCACTGGAATTCGCGAAATCGTGCCCGGCAAAATGCCTCTCAATAGAAACTGGCCCGTTTTGCACCTGCTGAAAATTGATCGACTGCATGCGCGCATGCAGCATCTCCGCTTGAACATCCGAGCCATCCAGCAATCGTGCATGCGCCAAACCGGCTTGCGCCAAACATCCCTTTGCTAAAACTTCCTGTACCCACGATCCACGCGAATGCCGCGAAATTTCTGTCGTCTTAATCTCTGTCGTCTTAATTCCTGCGGTCTTGTCTTTAACATTGCTTTCCCCAGCGCCTGACCATTTCGCCGCCTTCATGCTCATCCGCAAAACCAGCGAAGCGCACGTTTTCGCGTTGGACTCCTGCTCCAGTACCAGCAACACCGTCGACGTATCTTCCACCGCGCGACGAAACCGGAACCACGCATTCAGCGGCACATGCCGCACCGTTTCCGGTGCCACATCGCTTAGATCCAACGCAATAAATCCAAATCCTCCGCCCTGAATCACCAGATCGGCGGCGCGCAATGACTGATCCAGACTCCGGCAGCGCACCCACAACAATTGCTGCAGTTCCACTCCCGCAGCTTCCGCGCTGCGCGGATCAAATGAATCCCGCGCGTCAATCAACGCGCACACTTCCGCCTCCGCCGTCCGCGACGCTAAAGCCGAAAGCAGCACCGTAGTCCGCCCGGAACACGGCGGCCCACAAATTTCCGTCAAAGCCCCACGCGGAAAGCCCCCGGCCAGAGCATCAATCTCCGGAATCCCCGTCAGCACCGTCTCCACACTCTTGCGGTCGCGATACCCAAACGGGGAAACCACCCGCCCAGCCAGTGAAAGCTCAACATCAGAACGGAGAGTAGCGAGATTGGAGCGCATGGAGAATATTCAGGACCCAAAAACTATGTTCGCTTTTTGTTCGCCCTGCGCGTATTCTGTAAAATTCCCGCGCCCCTGTCAAGCCCTTTACTTTTTTTAGTGTGGGTTAGTTTGCTACTGACTTGTTAACGAGGAAGCTGATTTGATGCTACGTTCCGTCCGCTGATGTCCCGAATGATGGCCACTGCCCCGACAACTCTTCCCCCGGCGTCTTTAACCGCCGAGATCATCTCTGAAACCTCAATACGACGCTGGCCCTTACCGATATGAATAGTTTCCTTCGCCGAAGTTTTCTCTCCCCGCTTTAGTAGTTCCAGAATTGCCGGCAACTCATCCGCTTGCTCATCGGGCAAAAGCCAAGTCCGCGGCCGCCCCACTACCTCGTTCGCGGAATAACCGTAGATGTTCTCAGCGCCGGTATTCCAGTTGGCAATCGTGCCGTCCAGGGTGTGCATAATAATCGCATCGTTCGAACATTCCACGATCGAGGTGAACTGCGAAAGCTTTTCAGCAATGCGCCCTCGTTCCGCAACCGCGCATTTCAATTCCTGATTGGCGCGAACGAATTCGCTGGCCCGGCCAGCCAACCCACGCTTCCATTGTTTGTAAGGCCCCGTCGGCCCCAGCTGCGCGCGTAAGAATTGCACGAACGCTCGCCACGACGCGTTATCAAGCAGGAATGGCAGCATCACGTTCGCCATCGCCGGCCCCGCCGCCGCAGATCTCTGTTTATCAATCAGCTGGTGCAGTGAGGTTCCGTATTTGTGCGCCGCTAACCATGATGCGCTGGCCGTATCCAGAAGTTCTCTTTCATTTTCCGATTCCACTTGCTCCCTGAGACGTTGAACAAGCGCCGCAATATTGGCGATATTTTCAGTGCGCTCAACCAGCAGCGGCAGCACTTCTTCGGAGGCTTGTATCAGGATCTCCGTGGTGATTTGTATGTTGCGGTTTGAATAAACCAGCGCACGCTCTGCTAGCTCTAGCTTGGCCTCGAGCGCAGTGCGAGAGGAAATCTGGTCGCTTTGCTGCACCGTCGTCATTGGAAGTAAGCGCCATCCAGAGACCAGCAAGCATCGCTGCTACGGGCTTCAAAAGCGCGCTGGCGTTTTTTAATGATCATTTCTTCACCGTGAGCAAGCTTTCGATTTTCATCTCCAGCCGCGCAAAGTCGATCGGTTTGGTGTCATAGTCATCGCAGCCCGCGTCTAGCGCGGTATTGCGATCGGTCACCAGCGCGTGCGCGGTCAGCGCGATAATCGGTATGTGTCGCGTGCGTTCGTTGCTTTTCAGAAGCCGCGTCAACTCCCACCCATTCATCAGCGGCAGGCTGATATCCATCAAAATAAGATCCGGCGCTTCGGAACAAGCCAGAAAATGACCTTGTTCCCCGTCGTGAGCAGAGATAACAGAGTGGCCCTTGCGCTCCAGCCTTCTCGACAACATCTCTCTATTCATCTCGTTATCTTCGACAAGCAGAATTTTCGGCATCTTGATTTTTCCTGGTCTTGATGGCCCTGATTCGCGCGACTTTGCAGCGCAAACTTGTGAGACGGTCCCGCTTCACCGTCTTAGCCACAACTCTATCTATGAGGAACAAGAATCTAATACTTGGCGTGTGGGTGCGAATGAACCGCTGGTACCGTTTTTCTCAAACTTTTCAAGGCAATATTAACTTCTTGGATACAAAGAAAGCTGAGGTTCGATTAACAAAAAGATGTGGAGTAACAGCTTGATTGTTGCTTGTAAGGGAGGCATGCAGAAACCCCCAATGTTTCACCAGGGCCTGAGCCGTTTCAAAGCCTTGAGAATCATTGCAAGTTGTTTTCCGCCGACAGAGTTGAACTGCACGCCCATACCGCTGCCCGGTCTGGAATTACGGACCACTGCCTCAAGTTTTAATTCCCCTTCCACCATGGCAAAAATCAGCTTTAGCGGAGTGCCCACGGCGACCACATCATTCGTAACAATGAATGCCCCGGAAGCGCTGAAATCCAAGACCCGGGAAGTGTATCTTTGTTTCTCAAATCTCCACGACACCCACATTCCCGTCGGAGTTGGTACGCGACGATCTTTCCTTCTTTCCGGCCCGGCCTCCGGTTTCGATCCCCTCTCAGTTTTGTCAGTCCGCAATTTCAATAAATCTCCAGATTTTTGTATGGCCGATTTTACTCGATAATTTCCGTTATTGGCGGCCGATTAAATACAAGTGTTCACATCTGAATTGCCCGCTACAGTCTCTCCCTTTTCCAATACCACTTGCTGCTCTCTGTTTGTCTAGTGTCTTCTAAGTGGGGTCGGATCTGTCTGCAGCGTGCCCCAAAGGTATCTGACGCTCGTGGTCGGTCTCGAGACGAACAACCGCCATTCCTTATAACACGCCGGCTGCAACCTGGCCGAAACCTCAGATCTCCAATAGCCGCTTCGATACAGCTTTCCTGCATGCCAACTACATGGATGTCGTTATTCCCCCGCGCCAATCAAAATGGTCTATTGCCATACTGTACAGTTGTCGCTGCGCTCCTAGTTCTGTCCGGAAGTGGCGTAAACGCTCCTAGCATCAAGCTTTAGAAGTCAGAAGGAGGATCCAATGTCGGCACCCTTGTCCCGTGTATACCCAGAGCGTGTCGAATTGGCCCGCCGAAGCCCGCTGCTCATGGTCGTTCCTGCGGTGATCGTTGTCAGTCTTCTGGGCATCGCCGGCGTGGGGTTTGCCTGGAGCTCCGCGGTACGCACCAAGCATGCTGTAACTGAAAATTACAACTCCCTCGAGAAGCGCCTCGCCCAAACCGAGGAAACCAACGCGCAACTTCGGGGGCAACTCAGTGTCGTCGCTGGCCGCCTGCAACTCACTCCAGAAGAGGAAGCCGAGGCCCAACGCATAGCCGACCGAGTCCGCGGCATGGATGCGCAGCAAATCGCCAAAGTGGATGAGGAACTCCGCACCGAGCTCGCCGCCAAGGCCAGCGCGGGTGAGCTTGATACTAAGGTCAACAACACCGACCTTGCAGAAGTCACTACGAAATCCCACAATGAACTCGTCGCGGTCCGCAAGGAAGTCGACAACACCAAAAAAGATATGGAAGCCACTGCCACTGACTTGAACAAGCGATTGGAGCGGGAGCAACGTGAGATCGAGCTCCTGCGCACCGCAGGGCAGCACACTGACTATGATTTTGCTCTGAATGCTAAAGGTGCCAAGACCACTCTCGCCGGCGTCACCATAGAGCTGCAAGATTCCAACGTGAAGAAAAATCAGTTCAACATGACGCTTCTTTTTGGCACCATACGCTTGGTGCAGAAAAATCGCGTACTCGACGAGCCCATTTTCTTCTATCGCCCTAACGACACCGCACCCATGGAGTTACTCGTGGATCACTTGGCCAAGCATCGTGTCTCTGGCCGTCTCATCGTTCCCAAATCAAGTATGACGGTCAGCAATGTTTCCGCTAGCACTGCGTCGTCCCATCCGTCTCCATAACCGCGCGCCTCGAGGGTAAATGTCGCAGCACCAACAAGGTATCGGAGCGGACCGCCGCATCCACCAGAGGTTTGAGGACCCGCGTGCCAGCCTCGTCGAGTTGGGCGGAAATAATAACGGCATCGTCCTCAATATCAGCGAAGGCGGCATGGCTATCCTGTCAACCGAAGAGCTGGATCTGAATACTCTTCACAATTTGCGATTTCAGGCTCCGGAATTCGAGCATTGGATGGAGATCGCCGCGGAAATCGCCTGGATCAGTGACTCGAAAAAACAGGCGGGTATACGTTTTAAGGGCTTAAGCGAGACTGCGCGAACTCAGCTGCGCGCGGGAATTTCCATCGCCACAGTACGAACCAGGCGCGCCAACCAAGCCAACCAAGCACGCTCCACCGCAGAACTCCCGCCAGAAGTAACCGACTCCGACTCCACGCCAGCCTCAGTCGTCGCGACCGATGCCGTAACGAGCGTCGCTTCCGAATCCGAACAGCACGCCAACGAAGCGATTGCGGATTCGCTCATAGAAAAAACGGAGCAGGACGAAACCTCGTCGCACTCAGAGGCAAGCGAAGCAGCGCCTCCTTCGCCGGAAGCACACCAGGACATTAACACTAAAGAAAAAGTAATTCCTCCCGAAGAGTCAAAACCATATCCGTGGACGCAGTCGCTCAACTCCCTCAATACAAAGTCACCCGATACAAAGCCGCAAAAAACATTTGCCTGGGTACCCGGTAACGCGAAGCCCTCCGCACTTGCGCCACAAGAGAGTGCTCTGTCAGAGATGCGCTTCAGTCACCTGCTCGCAAGAAGCGGAGTAAAACTCCCCAGCTACGCCCGCGACGGATCAATTCGAGTTTCCTACGGCAAATGGGCCGCCATAGCCTCAATTGCCATCGTAGCCTCGCTACTCGCCTTCCTGATCGGCTGGGTTTTAGGGGACCCCGCCCGCATAAAATTGTCCCATTAGACTCCAGATCGCGAAGGCAATTTTAATAATGCCCCCTCGCCTTTCAGCGAGCCTCAACCAGATGTAGTAAGCTTCGCCACTGGAAAATTCGAAAATGGCCACCTCGCCTGCGTACTGCTTCAGCATCTTCTCCGTATTAATCCTCGCGGCTTCAGTCGCGCTTCCGAACCTCGTTGTTCCGAACTTCTCTGATCTCACGATCAAAACCCGCCACACATCTGGCGATCAAAAATCAGCCGACCAATTTTCCGAAGTTCGCGCGCTTTACTTGAAAGGCTCGCGGCAACGCACCGAGACCACGACTGAAAAGCCGCTACGAGGCGACGAAATAAATTCAGCGGCAATTTGGCAATGCGATGAAAAGCGCAGTTTTTTCCTTAACCAACGAGACAAAATCTATAACTCCTCCGTAATCGAAAATAGGTCTGAGCAGTTAAAGAAAGCACGTCCAGTAAGCGTGCCGCAGATGTCAGGAGCCGATGTGACCATGACCATCGACTCTGTCGACACCGGTGAACGCCGCCAGTTCGAGCACTACGCCGCGCGTCACGTCAAAGTTAAGACCACATTCCAACCTGGCTCTGGCGCCTCAACACCGGCAAGCGTCGAAGAGACCGACGGCTGGTATATCGATCTACCCGGATTTGGATGTGAAGAGCAGCCATACCCCGGTTTCGCTTTTCTATCCGTCAGCATCAGCGGAAGTCCAAGAGATCGCATGCAGGTCAAATGGCTCGGCAAAGCCCCACGCGGCTATCCCATCGAAGAAACATCCCTGAAAACTAGCTCTACAGATACGAGCGTGAGCAAAATAGAACTCCTAGAAATCTCCGAAGCTCCCCTCAGTCCCGCTCTCTTCGAGCTACCAAACGGCTACAGACAAGCTTTGCAAACCGGCGATGGCGGCGCTGATCTAACCAAACCAGACACAATCTTCAACCGAGCGAATTATTACTGGATCATGCTAAGACTCTGGTTGCGCAGTCTTTTCACTTAATCCCATCGAATGAGAACATCAGTTCCTGATCGTGATTGCCGGAGCAAGGTGGCAAGTAATTTTGTCATGCGGAAACGCGGACTCTTTGATTCCCTGCAGTTCTTTTTCAATCGACAAAAAGTCAGGCGGGAGTGACTCTTTCTTACCTGCATACTCTCCCACGGCAAATGTTTTTCTCGCCGTTCCAACACCATCATCGAGAGAGTTTGTGTGAAATTCTAACTCTTCTCTTTCTGGTTCCCTCCCATCTAATACTGATTATGTGCGTTGATTGCTTCGGCACGTCCCGCATCGCCGATTGATTTGACATCATACCTTGCGCTTCTACCCCTTCTTGTGTTAATGCATAGAAGTCCGAGGTATACGCATGCCTCCCCCCAAATCCGATCTTCCCCAGGGCACCCTCGACCTCCTGATCTTGAAAGTCATCGCCCTCGGCCCGGTCCACGGCTACGCCATCGCGCAACGCCTCGAACAAGTCTCGCGCGGCGTCGTGCAAGTCCCGGAAGGCTCGCTCTACCCCGCATTGCACCGCCTCGAAAACCGCGGCCTCCTCGCCGCCGATTGGAAAGAAACCGAGACCGGCCGCGAGGCCAAGTTCTATCGCCTCACGCGAAAAGGATCGCAGCAGCTTAAGACCGAAGCGGCTGACTGGCAGCGGCTGATCGACGCCATCGCACTCATCCTCGGCATGGCCGATAGCGGTGCGCAATGAAAATGAACTGGTGGAAGCGCTTCTCGCGACGAACGCAAATGGAAGCCCAACTCGAAAAGGAACTCAGCTTTCATCTCGAGCAGCACACCGCCCAACTCATCGACAGCGGCATAGCTCCCGAGGAAGCACGACGACAAGCGCGTCTCGCCCTCGGCGGCCCGGAGCAGGTCAAGGAGAACTGCCGCGACGCACGCGGCACCCGCTGGCTGGAGGATTTCCTGCAGGACACCCGCTACGCGCTTCGCACTTTCCGCCGAAACCCCGGTTTCACGCTCATTGCACTCCTGATACTTTCGCTCGGCATCGGCGCCACCACAGTAATGTTCGCGGTCATCAACAGTGTTCTGCTAAGGCCGCTGTCTTACCCCCAATCTGACAGACTGCTTACTCTGCACGCATCCACCGAGCAGATTGGCGAGCTCTGGGGCTTCTCCAATTTCGATTTCGGCGACGTCAAGCGCGAGAGCAAAACCGTTACTTTGGCCGCGTGGACCTATGCCGGTGGCACCATCAGTGGGCGCGGAGAGCCTGAATACGTTAATGGGCGAAATATCTCCGCGGAATTATTCTCCACGCTAGGACTCTCTCCGATACACGGCCGCGCATTTTCGCCGGATGAAGACCGACCGGGCGCAACGCCTGTCGCGATGATCAGCAATGGATTGTGGCAGCGCAACTTTGGCGGTGCACCCAGCGCTATCGGCGAGTCGCTCGTTTATGAGGGCAAGCCATATACCATCGTCGGCGTTGCCCCCGCGGGCTTCCAGTTGGACGGAGATGCCGACGTCTTCACTCCGCTGCAGCAAAGCAAAAACACCGACCCGCGAATGCAAAACCGCAGGTCACGTTTTCTCCACGTGCTCGCACGCTTGCAGCCAGGCTTTGAATTGGCCGAGGCCCGCGCCGAGCTCGCACTCATTGCTCGGCACTTGGCTGCGGAATATCCCCAATCGAATTCAGCCCTCGGCATGACCGCCTACCCGCTGCAAAAAGAACTGGTCGGCGATATCGGCTCGACCCTCTGGCTGCTCCTCTGCGCAGTAGCACTCGTGCTGCTCATCGCTTGCGTGAATATCGCCAGTCTCCTGCTGGCCCGCGCCGTTTCACGCGAGCGCGAGCTTGCCATGCGCGTAGCACTGGGCGCTGCGCGAAGTCGCCTGGCGCGTCAATGCTTTACCGAAAGCGCAATCTTAGGTCTTGGTGGAGGCTTGCTTGGCGTAGTACTCGCATTCCTCAGCGTTAATCCCTTTGTCGCGTTTTGGCCAGGCAACTTGCCGCGAGCAGAAGAGGTTCATCTGGACTGGCGCGTGCTCGTTTTCGCCGTGATCGCCTCTCTCGTCAGTGGTCTTCTTTTCGGGCTGGCGCCTGCTCTGCGGGTTCCCGTGCACAACGTTGAACAGACCCTCCGCGCAGGGGCCCGCAGCATTGCCGGAAATTCTCGCCGCTTGCACAGCGCATTCGTAATCTCTGAGATCGCCCTCGCGGTAGTCCTGCTGGTCTCCGCCGGAATGCTTGGGCACACGTTGCTCGCGCTCTCGTCTCTCGATCCCGGTTTCAACGTGCACAACGTAATCACCGCGCACTTCGCGCTTTCTCCCACTATGCTCGAGAATCCCGAACAGATTCGCCAAGCCTGGCAGGACGTGCTCGATCGCGCTCGCCGTGTTCCTGGCGTCGAGTCGGCGACATTGGCCGACATAATCCCCATGCGCGCAGGAGAAAACTCCCTTCCGTACTGGACCAGCGCCACGCCCCCGCCGCCGAACCAGGAGCCCATCGCGCTGGCGTCTTGCGTATCGCCGGACTACTTGAAAGTCATGGGCATTCCGCTGCGCAAAGGTCGCTTTTTCACTGAACACGATCGTATCGGCAGCGAACCCGTGATCGTGATCGACGACAATCTCGCCGAGCATGCCTTTGGCACGCAGGACGCAGTTGGCAAGCGCATTTGGATTCCCGCCATGAGCGGCCCAGTTCTGGTGGTGGGCGTAGTCGGCCATGTTCGCCATTGGGGCCTTGCTAGTGATGATCAATCGCGTGTGCGCGATCAAATGTATTATCCCTTCGCTCAAGTGCCCCCGCCGTTGTTGCATTTGTTTTCGTCAGTCATGTCGATTGCCGCTCGCACAAGCGTTCCGCCCTTGAATGCCGTCGACCCATTGCGCCGCGAATTGCGCGGGGCAGCCAACGATCAAGCGCTCTATGAAGTCCACACCATGGAAGAGCTCGTCAGCGCGTCGCTCGCCCGGCAACGTTTCCTCTTACTCTTGTTCGGCATATTCGCCGGATTAGCCTTGCTACTCGCGTGCATCGGTATTTATGGCGTGCTCGCGTACTTGACCGGCCAGCGTGTGCCCGAAATCGGCGTGCGCATGACTCTCGGAGCCAAACCACTCGACGTAATCCGCATGGTGCTCGGAGAAAGCCTCGCAATGATTTTCGTCGGTGTTGGAGTCGGCATTCTCGCGGCCCTCGCCGCGGGTCAAATCTTGAATCGCCTGGTGGAAGGAATGCGCCCCGCCGACGCATCAACTTTCGCCATCACCATCCCCATCCTCGTCGTCGCCGCGCTCTTTGCCAGCTTTATCCCCGCCCGCCGCGCCAGCCGCATAGACCCCATGACCGCCCTACGCCAACAATAGTCCATACCACCTTACTAACGCCTGCCACCCTCAGCAACGCTGCCGCATCCTAGTTTTGACCTGAGGAAAACAGGAGCATGGCCAAGCGCATTTTAACCAAGCAACTGGACCTAATCCCCACCAAAGCCTCGCTCGACGAATTGCGCGAAGCCGCCAAATCCTGCAAAAACTGCGATCTCTGGAAGCTCGGCACGCAAACCGTTTTCGGCGAGGGTACAGTCCACAGCAAGCTCATGCTTATCGGCGAACAACCCGGCGGCCAGGAAGATCTTGCTGGCAAACCATTCGTCGGTCCCGCTGGCAAGCTGCTAGATAACGCTCTCGTGGAAGCCGGCATCGACCGCAAGAAAGTTTACGTCACCAATGCCGTCAAACATTTCAAGTGGGAGCCCCGCGGCAAACGCCGCATCCACAAAAAACCCAACGCCGCCGAAATCGCCGCCTGCCGCCCCTGGCTCGACGCAGAAATTGCCGCCATCCGCCCCAAAGTAATTGTTTGTCTTGGCGCTACCGCGGCCCAAGCCTTGCTCGGCAAAGATTTTCGCGTCACCCAGCATCGCGGTGAATTCATCGAGTCCACGCTGGCACCCTACGTCGCCGCCACCGTGCACCCCTCTTCGATCTTGCGCGCTCCGGATGAAAATGCCCGCCACGAAGAAATGGCCCGCTTCATCGCCGACCTCAAGAAGATCGTCCGCGTTTTGCAATGAACGATTAAACTATCTCTCCATGCCTGACCCAGGAAAAGTGCGCATCGGCATCTCCGGGTGGACGTACAAACCTTGGCGCGGTGTTTTCTATCCCGAAGACTTAAAACAAAAGCTTGAACTCGAATACGCCTCCAAGACTTTCAACTCCATCGAAATCAACGGCACGTTTTATTCCTTGCAGCGTCCCCCAAGTTTCGAACGCTGGGCCGCCGAGACCCCCGACGATTTTGTTTTTTCCGTGAAGGCTCCGCGCTTTATCACCCACATCAGGCGCCTGAAAGATGCCAAAGCTCCAGTCGCAAATTTTCTAGCTTCGGGAATTTTTAATCTAGGCCCAAAACTAGGCCCAATTTTGTGGCAGTTGCCGCCGAACTTCATCTTTAGGCCGGAAGTGCTTGAAGATTTTTTTCTGTTGCTCCCTCACGACACCGAGAAAGCATCCGCCGTAGCCCGCAAACACGATAAATGGATGGCCGGCCGCACTGCGCTGAAACCCGACGCCCAGCGCCCCCTGCGCCACGCCATGGAAATCCGCCACGCTAGCTTTGCGACTCCCGAATTTATAAATCTTCTGCGCCAATACGATGTCGCGCTAGTTTGCGCGGACACCGTCGAATGGCCGCGCCTGATGGATGTCACTTCCGATTTCATGTACTGCCGTCTGCACGGCTCGGAAGTTTTGTATGCCAGCGGCTACGACGAGCCATCCTTGGATCAGTGGGCAACGCGCGTCCACCACTGGGCCCGCGGAAGCGAGCCGGAAGACGCCGAACGCGTCATCAAAGAAAAAGGCCCGCAAAAAAATCAGCGCGACGTTTTCATTTATTTCGACAATGACGCAAAAGTCCGTGCGCCCTTCGACGCCAAGACCCTCACCGCAAAAGTAAACAAGATTCTCGCCAAGTAACCGCATGTTGCGATACTGCAGCGTTACAAACTCAAGCAATACAAATTCCCAAACGATCATCGCGATGGTGCAAGCGCTACAAATTCAACGGTACAAATCGCGAAACGGTTATTCCGACCGGAGCAGGCCGACGCTTTTTCTTCTCATTCGCTCCTGCGAATGAGTCGGCCTGGGCAGCGGAGGAATCTCTCTTCGATTGCTCGCGCAAGCCGAGCCCAATTTTCCCCGCCACCGTTCGGCTCATCTTCACTTTCCGTTTCCCACACCAGTCCTATAAACCCAACGCTTATTTCCTGTGGCTCGGCGGAATCTTTGTATCCCCATAAATCTCATCCGCCTTCGTATCCGGACGTCGTTCATCCGGGCAAGGCGCCTCCCCTTGTGCCGATTTCTTGTTGCCGCTCGTCTTTGCCGTAATTTTCGGTTTGGAACTGAGCGGTTTCTTAGCCGGTTTCACCATGACGCATCCTTCTCCCTACAAATTTGACGACTCCAAACTCTTGGAAATACCTTCCAACGGAATGGCCACCCAGTCCGGCCGGTTATTCAATTCATACCCTAATTCGTAAACCGCTTTCTCCAGCACATGCAGTTGCAACAACGAATCAATCTCTTCGTGGCGCGGTGGAAGAAACTCCGCACCCCGCGCGGTTTTCAAATACTCGTCCAGAAAGCGATCGCTTACCCATTTCGCCCACGCTTCCGCCCAGCCATTCAATTTTTCCCTGTTGCCATCATCAACATTTACGCTGCCAGTCGCTGCCAGCAGCGGCGCATGCGCCGCATAATGAAACGACCGTAGCATTCCCGCCACATCCTGCAAGGGCGATCGCTTCAAACGCCGCTGCGACAATGGCCGCGCCGGCTCGCCTTCAAAATCAATAATCACGAAGTCTGCCCCGGTGTACAAAACCTGCCCCAAATGATAATCGCCGTGTATTCTCGTCCGCACTGCGCGTATCGGAACTCTCAGCGCAGCATGAAAACGTTCAATAATCTGCGGCTCGTTGCCAAGCACTTTCTCCACTTTCGGTTTCGCATTTTTCGGGAGGTGATCGTGCGCGTGCCGCAGTTGCCGAAAAATCCGGTTCGTCAACTCCAACAGCGCATCCTCAAAGCCTCGCTGAAACGTGCCATCAAAAGGCTCCGGTGCAAAATCAGGTTCCGCTGCAGCGGCCGGAGACACCAGCGCCAAATGCAATTCCGCCGTTCGCCGCGCAAGCAGCCCCACCGATTCCAAAAAAGGAGCAATCAACGCGCGCGCCGTATCACTCCGCGAATCCGCGACACCGCCTTCTGCCGAATTTTTGCCCACCTCATTATAAAAAGCCGAAATCGATTTCATCGTGTATTGCCACGCATCGCCCTGATTCGGCACAAACCCCTGCAGAATCCCCTGCGTCATCCCCAGTCCGTGTGCCTCGCGATATTCCAGTGCTCCAAGCAACTGCGGCGTGTGCTGATAGTGCGCCTTCTCGGTAAGAAAACCACCGACCTCAAGATCTGGATTTACGCCCTCCTCCAGCCGTCTAAAAAATTTCAACATCAAACGATCCCCGTAAGCAACCGAGCTGTTGCTCTGCTCAGCGGTAATCGCGCGAGGGTGCAAGCTCCCAGCCGCCCCAGTTTCCTGCATCGACAACGCATGAGTGCGCGAGGTCACCAACTCTCCAACCTCTCCGGTAAAAATCAATCCCCTCTCAATCGCATCCAGCAAAACAGAAAGAAATGTTTCATTCTTCAGCGCGTCGGTAAGCGTCATCTTCTCTCCGCTCGAACGCCCCGAAACCGTCAACACCGCACCGGGTGCCCCAGGTCCACGATTGGAGTCGGCCTCTTTCCCGGGTGCCCCGGGTTCGCCTTTGAGGTTTGAACCTGGCTCTTTCTTTGGATCTGAGTCCTTCGTCACCACCAGCGGCAAAGAATACAAATCCCCACCACCTCCCTCATACTCCACCTTCACCATAACAATCAGTGCATGCAGTCCGTCCCGTTCCAACGTTACGAAATCCACCACCTCCGTAGCACGAACCTCCCGAGCCTTAGCCCCAAACCAGCGCTGCCCCTTCAAATAAGCCGACAGCTGCGCCGGCAATTCCGTCTTTAAATTAGAGATCATGTCTTTGCCAAAACCCGGCGCGGCCATAAATATCTTTCTCCGCCAAATGCATCACAACGGTTGCGGCTCTTTATATTTTTCCTTGGTCGTATTTCCCAGATATCTCTCCAGCGCGCGCCGCGCCAGATCCTGTCCTCCCAGTCCAAACGCAATAGCCAGCCCCAGCATCGAAGCTCCAAAAACAATCGAAAACGCCGCCAGCACCGTCTGCCGCGCCAGCCCCAGTTCATCCAACGCCATGGAAATCGCCAAAATCCAGATTACAAAGCGAATCGACCAGCTCCAGATTTTCGGCGAGCGAACTCCCGCATTCACCGAAGCCAGCAGTACCGCGCGCGACAAAAAATTCGCCAGCACCAATCCCAGAAATAAAATCACCATGGCGATAAATACTTCTGGCAGGAACCGGAACAATCGCGAGATCTGCTCTTGCAACCCCGCCACTCCCAATACGCTGACGCCGATCAGGATGAATCCCAGCCAGGTGATCCAGAATATCGAGCGGCTCAGCAATTCTGTCATCGACGGCAGATCCGCCATCCGCAATACCCGCGAAGCCCCGGCATCTTCCGAGACGCGATCCAATTTCGTCAGCCGCAGCACCGCCCGCACCACGTGGCCAAGCAGGTACGCGGCCAACAATCCCACCAAGATAATGACCAGCATGACCACCAGTCGCGGTAGAAATTCCGCGATCATATGCACCAGATTGTAGTAAGCCTGCTCCAAACCTTGCACGATGGTGACTCTCATGATTTCACCTCGACTCCTGCTTTCCACTTCTCCATCAAATACGGCTTCTGCCGTTCGAACTCCAAACAAAGATTTTCACTCACCGCTTCCATTTCTGTCGCTGAAGTATCGGCATATTCCGCCAGGAACGAATAAATTTTCCCGCGATAAAGTGGCACCAACGCCTGCACCAAATGATCGCGATTGATCACCGAATGATGGTATGAGGCCGCAAATTCATACAGCATCGTTACCCACAATTCCGCCGGAAACCGGAATGCGTGTTGGTCCAGCGTCGCGATGCCTTGAATACTTTCCAGCGTTTGTGGACTTAAGATCGACTCCAGGATCGGTTCAAGTTCTTTTACGCCGGTTTGAAACATTTCAAACATTCTGGCGCGATTAAGTTCCTGCGGTTCCGCGGTAACGGCATGGTCTGGGCCAAACGTCGGCAGTGCGTCTGAACCCTTGCGCTCCAGCCACGACTGCTGGTTTGTTTCCAGCAACCAGAACAAACTTCCCACCGTTTGGCGCAACACTTCCACAAGATCGGGACCCGCTCCATCCGGCGGGGGCGGCTTCTCGCCAAGATAAACCTGGCAACAGCGAAAATCGGACGTAAGCGCGGAAATTCCCATCCAGGCTTCCGGCCGCGAACGCACCGGCTCTTCGTGCCAAACATCTTCATTCTGGCAAAAGTTCCCAAGCCGGTTCGAAAACGCCCACTCGTCCGAATATAGTTCGCGAATCCTGCGGCCGAATAGCGCCCGCGTCATGGGATACAGAAGATTCCGTGCCAGCAAACCCTGGAATTTATGGCGCGAATATAATGGCGCTACAAAATCGAAGCTGTCGCGGAACGCCGGACGCAGAAGATTCGCGACCCATTCCGGAGACGTGCTGGAAGTGGCCGGCGATACCACCGCACACGCCCGGGCTCGTAGCAGATCCGAAGCCGAGAGTATCGTACGCAGCGCCAGGCCCGGCGAAGGAGCTCCATTGAATGCCGCCGAAACCCGGTGAATGGTTCGCAGCGAAGTCATCCCCTTGGAACTCGAATTATTCCCTGGCTCTCCATCGCCCGAGCGCTCGTCGAATCCAGAGTCGTCCACCGCTCCGCCATCAACGCTGATGATCGCCACTCGCTGCCGCACGAAGTTCTGCTGTAAACTTTTTTCGACATAATGCGCCGCCCGCCGCACCGTGTTGGCGCTCCGGTGCGCGAGGATCCCAACAAGCAGGTCCACCTCGCCGACACTCATTAGTTGACGAAGCAGGTCGTCAGAAAGGAAGGTTTCGTCAGCCAAAGGACTTCAACTCTCGCTTTCAACCGGGCGGAAATATAATACCGGGCCAACGTCGATAATGCGCAGCTTAAACTGCCAGCGTCAAATGCGGCGTAGTCGGAACCAGTAAAATTGATAAGGACCAAGCGTCAGCAGATACGGCAAATCGCCAAATCTGGGAAACAGGTTTCTGCCAAACATTTCAATCGGTATGTAACCCTTATACCGCTGCACATCCAATTCCACAGCCTGTGCTGAGCTCGACAAATTATTCACTACCAGAATCTTCTCGTTGCCAAGCTCGCGTATGTACGCCAGCACTCGGTGATTCGACGGCCGCAAGAATTCCATCGTCCCACGGCTGAACACCCGATACGAATTTCGCGTCTTGATCAACGCTTTCATCCACGACAGCAGCGAGTGGCTGAACCTTCGTTGCGAATCCACGTTCACCACCTGGTAGCCATACACGGAATTGGAAATCAGCGGCGAATATAACCGTTCCGGATCAGCAAAAGAAAATCCCGCATTCGTCCCGCCATTCCATTGCATCGGCGTTCGCACTCCGTTGCGATCGCCCAGGTAAATATTGTCGCCCATTCCAATTTCGTCGCCGTAATAAACGATCGGCGTGCCCGGCATGGACATCAGCAATCCATTCAACAGCTCGATCCGTCGCCGGTCATTCTCCATCATCGGTGCCAGCCGCCGCCGGATCCCCAAATTAATCCGCATCGTTTTATCCGTGGCGTACTCGTCGTACATGTAGTCGCGCTCGACGTCCGTCACCATCTCCAGCGTAAGCTCGTCGTGGTTCCTCAAAAATATGCACCACTGGCAATTTGCCGGAATTGGTGGAGTCTGATCGAGAATCTCGATGATCGGTTTGCGATCCTCCAGTTTCACCGCCATGAACATTCGTGGCATCAACGGAAAATGAAACGCGGTATGAAACTCATCGCCGTCCCCAAAGTACGCGCGCACATCCGCCGGCCACTGATTCGCTTCTGCCAGCAACATTCTCCCCGGATAAAATTGGTCCAGCCGCTTGCGTACTTCCTTGATTACCGCGTGCGTCTCTGGAAGATTTTCACAAGACGTCCCTTCGCGTTCCACCAGGTATGGCACCGCGTCCAGCCGGAAACCGTCCACGCCCATGTCCAGCCAAAACCTCATAATCTCCCACATGGCTTCAAACACGTCGGGATTATCAAAATTCAAATCCGGCTGGTGACTGAAAAATCTGTGCCAGTAATACGATTTCGAGACCGGGTCCCACGTCCAGTTCGACAGCTCCGTATCGATAAAAATAATTCGCACACCCCTGTACTTCGCATCCGTATCGCTCCACACGTACCAATCACGTTTTGGGTTATCACGCGAGCTGCGTGCCTCCTGAAACCACGGGTGCTGGTCCGAGGTATGATTCATCACCATCTCAATAATTACGCGCAGCCCCCGATTGTGCGCCGCGGTCAGAAAAGCCTTGAAGTCGTCCAGCGTCCCGTAGCTCGGGTGTACGGTGGTGTAATCCGCGATGTCGTAGCCGTCATCGCGTAACGGCGAAGGATAAAACGGCAACAGCCAGATAGTGTTGGTGCCCAGTTCCTGAAGATAGTCGAGACGTTGCGTCATCCCGACAAAATCTCCAATGCCGTCGCCATTGCTGTCGCAAAAAGTGCGTACGTGCAGTTGGTAAATTACCGCGTCTTTGTACCACAGGTTGTCTTCTTGCAACGCCAACGGGGTAACTCTCCTTTTCAGCGCCTCATCAGCGTGAATGCAAGTTCAAAATATTATCGTAACGGCTCAACACGAAATATATGCGCCGGCAAAGCCGCGGGATTCAGTTCCACATAATTTCTGCTTCCCTGCCAGATATATTTTTTATCCGTCAGCAGGTCGTTCATCTCGTAAGACTCCCCGGCCGCCAGTCGAAATTCCTTCAACACCACATCCACCCATCCCATCTGCCTGTTCACCGGATCTAGATTCACGACCACTAGAAGTTTGTCGCCGCGATCCTCCGACGTTTTGCTATAAGCGATCAACATCGGATTATCTGTGACATGAAATTTCAAACCAAAGTTGTGCTGCAAAGCATTATGATCCCGCCGGATGCTATTCACCCGCCGTATCAGTCCCTTCAAACTTTTCGGGTCGTTCCTGTTCCAAACCCGCACTTGATATTTTTCCGAGTCCAGATATTCTTCGCTGCCCTCGCGCACCGGCTCATTTTCCATTAACTCAAACACTGGCCCATAAATTCCATAATTCGCGCCCAGCGTTGCGGCTAACACCAGTCGGGCAATAAACGCGGGACGCCCGCCTTTCTGCAGATACTCATTTAAAATGTCCGGCGTGTTCGTCCACAAGTTAGGCCGAAAGAAATCGCTGACCGGCGGCTCGGTAATCTCGGTGAAATATTCTGTCAGCTCTGCTTTCGTATTTTTCCATGCGAAGTACGTATACGACTGCGTGAATCCCAATTTCGCCAACCGGTACATCACTTTAGGCCGCGTGAACGCCTCCGCCAAAAAAATCACCTGGGGATATTCCCGCTGCGTCTCGCGAATGAGCCATTCCCAGAATGCGAATGGCTTGGTGTGCGGATTGTCCACCCGAAAAATCTTGATCCCCTGCGAAATCCAGAAGAAAATCACGCTCTTTAGTTCTTCCGCCAGCGCCGCATAGTTCGCGGTTTCAAAATCCAGCGGATATATGTCCTGATATTTCTTCGGCGGATTCTCCGCGTACTGCACGCTGCCATCCGCACGCGACCGAAACCATTCCCGGTGTTCTTTCACATAAGGATGATCCGGCGAACACTGAAATGCGATATCCAGCGCCAGTTCAATTCCGTGCAACTCTGCTTTCGCGCGTAACGCCCGCAAGTCCGCCAAAGTTCCAAGCTCTGGATTTATAGCCTTGTGCCCGCCATCTTTCGAACCAATGGCCCAAGGGCTCCCCGGATCAGCCGCCGTCGGCGTCGTGGAATTATTTTTGCCTTTGCGTTCCGTCTTTCCGATGGGATGAATCGGCGGCAAATACAAAACATCAAATCCCATATCCGCCACGTATTCCACATACTCAGCGCAATCCTTTAAAGTTCCAGGCCGCTCCGCCGAAGTTGTACACGAGCGCGGAAACATTTCGTACCACGTGCTGAAACGCGCCCGCGCGCGATCAACCCGCACCATCAGGTCTTTTTCGTAAACCGTATCGCCGGCGCGATCCCGGTACCGCGACATCAGCAAAATTAAATCCTCATCTTCCGAGAACGCCACCGTAGCCGCTACATCTGTCCCCCCGATCCTTTCCAACCGAGCGCTCAGCGCATTCAACATCTCCAGGTCCGCAGAACTCGCGCGCTCTGCAGCAGCCGCCAACAATTTCACCCCGCTCTTCAGTTCCAGCGACAGCTCTTGCCCCGCGGTCGCTTTTTTTCCCAAATCGCGAGCCCAGGTTTTAAAACTATCCACCCACCCTCGCAAAGTATAAAAATAAACTCCCACACTCCCCGGTCGGAACCGTGCCGCCCACCGGTCATTTGTAACTAAACTCATCGGCTCGTACTGCCAATCCGAATCGCCGTCTCTGCGATATTGCAGCGCCGCATCCACGACATCGTGTCCGTCAGCAAAAATATCAGCGCTCACCGTTACAAGTTCCCCCGGTGCGCGCGTAATGGGAAATCGCCCGCCATCAATTTCCGGCAACACGCCTTCAATCACCACTCTCTGAACAGACGTCGGCCTATTTTTACCTACAGTTTTCTTTGGAAGAAATCGTTCGTCGGTGACCGTCACGGCGTGCAGTAAACTCGCTCTCTATCCCCAATTTATTATCTTCAACTCATTATATACGCCTGTAGTGCAACGATTCTTCACGCAGCGAAATACTTATTCAAATGATTAAAATTCCAGTTGCGATTTAACGAATCAGTTAATTCCCTCTACTGGATTCACTGGATACCCTCACGCGACTTAAAAGCCTACACTCAACTGTGCTGATGGGCATGTTTGCCCACCACGAGGCCCAAGTGAAAATAGCCCAAGTGTCCCCCCTGTACGAAAGTGTTCCACCCAAAATGTATGGTGGTACCGAACGCGTCGTTTCGTTCCTTACCGAAGAACTGGTTGCGCAAGGACAAGATGTAACTCTTTTCGCCAGCGGAGATTCCCAAACTTCCGCGAAGCTCGTTCCGGGCTCAAAAACGTCTCTCCGGCTCAGTAAAAATTCCGTCGACCATCTGGCGCACCACATCGCCATGTTGGATGACGTAATGCGCATGGCGCCCGAATTCGACGTCATTCATTTCCATATCGACTACATGCATTTCCCATTGTCCCGCTATTGCGCGCTGCCAAGCATCACCACTCTTCATGGCCGGCTGGATCTTCCCGATTTAATTCCAGTTTATAAACGTTATGCCGATGCGCCAGTGATTTCCATTTCGATGGCGCAGCGAAAACCACTGCCCCGCGCCAACTGGGTTGCCAACGTTCATCACGGCCTGCCCGCTGATCTTTTAACCTTTAATCCCAAACCGGGAGACTATCTCGCGTTTCTGGGCCGTATCTCTCCGGAGAAACGCCTCGATCGCGCCATTGAAATCGCTAAGCGAGCCGGCATGCCCCTGAAAGTAGCCGCGAAAATCGACAATGCCGACCGCGCCTACTATGAATCCACCATCAAGCCGTTGATGGGCGATCCCAACATCGACTTCATCGGTGAGATTGGTGAAAACGAGAAAAGCGAATTTCTCGGCAACGCTTACGCCTATCTTTTCCCCATCGACTGGCCCGAGCCTTTCGGTTTGACCATGATCGAAGCCATGGCCTGCGGCACTCCCACCATCGCCTTTAATCGCGGCTCCGTTCCCGAAGTCATGCAGGAAGGTCTCACCGGCTTCATCGTCAATGATATGGACCAAGCCGTCGCAGCAGTGGAAAAAATAGCATCCATCGAGCGCACTGCTTGCCGTAACGTTTTTGAAAAGCGCTTCACATCCGCGCATATGGCCGAACGATACATCCAGATCTATCAGTCCATGGCCTCGGAAAACATGAACCTCGTCCCTCGTTCCCAGGATATTCCGGTCACTCCCCGTTCACAGGCAATCGCATAATAAAAAATCTCCGATTCGTGGCAGGATAGGTCTGTGGCAGATATTGTCCGCGTCAAAGACCAATATTACGTTAAGGCGACCTCGGCGCTTGCCGATGATCGCACGCGCGTTCTCAAATACGGCGACACTTTCGCCGTCCTGAATCGCTACGGCGACATTGAGCCGCTCGGCTTCGGCCAGTTCGGTTTGTTTCACTCCGAAACTCGCCATCTCTCGCGCATGACTCTGCAGTTAAATTCGCAGACCCCCATGCTGCTCAGCTCCACCATCCGCGACGACAACGCTTTCCTCGCCGTGGATATGACCAATTTCGACACCACCAGCAACGGCCCCGCCAGCCTCAAAGCTGATCAAGGCTTGCCGCGCGAAACAATTCATCTTTTCCGCTCCAAATTTCTCGACAAAGCCACCTGCTACGAACAAATCCGCTTGATCAATTACGGTCTGCAGCCTCTCCAAATCTCTCTCAGCTTCCAATTCGAAGCCGACTTCGCCGACATCTTCGAAGTCCGCGGCACCAAGCGCGCAAAAAAAGGTGATCGCCTCTCTGACTCTCTCGACGGCGACACCGCCGTTCTCTCCTACCGCGGCCTCGACCATATCAGCAGAAAAACTCGCATTGAATTCACTCCCAAGCCTCGCGTGCTCACCACCCGTCAAGCCCGCTACGAATTCACTCTCGAACCCAAACAGGAGCAATCCGTTTTCGTCACCGTCTCCTGCGAACGAAATTTAATTCCCGTCCCCACCAATCCTTACCACAGCGCTTTCGACACGCTGCACAATCGCTCCACCAACGAACGCCTGCACGAATGCCAGATCACTACTTCCAACAAGCGCATCAACTCCTGGCTCAAGCGCTCGGAAGCCGACTTGCGCATGCTCACTGATGGCAATCCCGAAGGTGAGTATCCCTACGCCGGCGTCCCCTGGTTCGCCACCGTTTTCGGCCGCGACGGACTCATCACCGCGCTTGAGACTTTGTGGATCGCTCCGCACATCGCCAAAAGCGTTTTGCAGTACCTTGCCGACGAGCAGGCTACCGAGGAAATTCCCGATCAGGACGCCGAGCCGGGAAAAATTCTTCATGAAATGCGCCGCGGCGAAATGGCCGCGCTCAAGGAAGTTCCCTTTGGCCGTTATTACGGCAGCGTGGATTCCACCCCGTTATTCATCGTTCTGGCCGCGGGATATTTTCTGCGCACCGGCGATACCGAATTCCTGTCCTCCATCTGGCCCAACATTCAAGCCGCTCTGCGCTGGATCGATATCTACGGTGATCGCGATCACGATGGTTTTGTCGAATACGCTCGCCGCTCCAACACCGGCTTGATCCAGCAGGGCTGGAAGGATTCTCACGATTCCGTTTTTCACGCGAACGGAGTTCTAGCTGAACCGCCTATCGCTTTGTGCGAAGTGCAGGCCTACACCTACGCCGCCAAACGTTCCGCCGCCATGCTTGCCGGCGAATTTGGCGACAATGATGCCGCCCTGAAACTGAATCTGGAAGCCGATCGTCTCCAACAGCGCTTTGAACAAGAATTCTGGTGCGAAGAAATCGGCATGTACGCGCTCGCCCTCGACGGCAAAAAACAGCAATGTAAAGTTCGCTCCTCCAACGCCGCTCAAACGCTTTTCTGCAGAATCGCCTCGCCTGAGCGCGCCGCAATCATGTGCCGCCAGGTCATGTCCACCCAGCTTTTCTCCGGTTGGGGCGTGCGCACCATCGGCTCCGGCGAACTCCGCTACAACCCCATGTCCTATCACAACGGTTCTGTCTGGCCGCACGATAATGCCTTGATCGGCTGGGGGCTCTCCCTCTACGGTTTCCAGGATGCTGTCGCCTCCATCCTCAACGGTCTTTACGAAGCCAGCCTGTATGTCGATCTGCATCGCTTGCCCGAACTTTTCTGCGGCTTCCACAAGCGTACCGAATCCATCGGCCCCACTCTCTACCCCGTCGCCTGCGCGCCGCAAGCATGGGCCGCCGCCGCCCCCTATCTTTTGCTTCAATCCATGCTCGGCCTGCAGATCAAAGCCGCCGAACGCCAGGTCTGCTTCGCCAATCCCATCTTGCCCGCCAACATCGAAGAAGTCCGCATCGACAATTTAGGCATCCCTGGAGCGGACTGCGACGTCATCATCCACCGCTACTCCGCAGGCGTCTCCGTAGACATCCTCCGCAAAAAAGGCGACATCGAAGTCCTCAAATCCCTCTAGTAATTGTGTCATTGTTGTCAGGCGGAGGGTGCCCCACCCTCAGATTTTTGGAGGGTGGGTCTTGTAACGTGGAGACACCCAGACCGTAACGTAGCAACACAGCCCTAAATTTTTGATGAAAACAGTTCGAAGGGACATCCGCAAGAAACGAAAAAAAAGAGGAGGCGGGCCAGGTCTTCCCGCCTCCTCGCATTCCCCTCTCGGGGAGAACCAGCTAGTCTGACGGAGGGTGACTAGCCAGTCGTGTGTTGGCCTGCCTATGAAACCCCTCCCCCCACCAAAAAGTTTCGCGCTCGTCGAAAAAATTTAAGTAGAATCTTTCCGGTAGCTTATAGCACCCTACCTACATCCAACCACCTAATGTCCCGCACCTCCAACCTCAGCCCCGAAAATCTATTGCGTTTTCTACAGGTTAAAATCGAGCCCGCCTCCGCCAACGACATCGCCCGCGGCCTGCACCTAGGAAAATCCGACCGCCGCCCCCTCTTCAAAATCCTCACCAAACTAAAAAAACGCAACGCCATCGAAGAGCTCCCCGGAGGCCGCTACCGCCTCGCAAAACGAAACCCCGCAAAAGAATCGGCCCCCGTAACATCGCAAACCAAGCGCCGCACCGGTAGCACTCAAATAGAAGACACCCAAGCCAAGCCCGCCCCAAATATTCTGGCTCGCGATGAAATAAAAGGCCGCCTCGTCCTCCACCACGACGGCTACGGCTTCGTTGTCCCCTCCACACCGGTGCCGCAACTCGATGGCGATCTCTTCATTCCGCCCAGCGCCATCAACGGCGCCATGCACGGCGACCAGGTCATCGCCAAAATGAAGCCCGCCTACGGCGTCACCGGAGCGCGCCGCGCCGAAGGCGCCATTGTCCGCATCCTCGGCCGCGCCCACGCCACCGTCGTCGGCCTTTTCCGCTACAGCTCTCAGGGCAATGCCGTTCTTCCGTACGACATTCGCATCCAGAACGAAATAGAAATCCCGCCCGGCGATGAATTAACCCCCGCCTTGCGTGAAAAATTAGGTTTGCCATCCGCCGATCACATCCAAGGTCGCTCCAAGCGCCTCCCCGTTCTACCCCAACTCGACGGAGCAGTAGTCAACGTCGAGCTAACCCGCTACGCGCGTGCCGGCGCCCCGCCCACCGGACGCGTGGTCGAAATCCTCGGCCGCCCCGGCGACCTCGGCGTCGACATAGAAATCATCATTCGCAAGCATCACCTCCCGCACACATTTTCCGCCGACGTTCTGCAGGAAGCCGCCCGACGCGCAGTTCCCGTCAGCGAAGTGGAACGCGAAGGCCGCCAGGATTTTCGCGAACTCCCCATCGTCACCATCGACGGCGAAACCGCCCGCGATTTCGACGACGCCGTTTACGTCGAACGTAAGCCCGACGGCGGCTGGCATCTCCAGGTGCACATCGCCGACGTTTCTCATTACGTCAGAACCGAAAGCCCCCTCGATCACGAAGCTCGTCTGCGCGGCACCTCTGTTTATTTTCCCGATCGCGCCGTCCCTATGCTCCCCGAATCTCTTTCAAACGGCATGTGCTCCCTGAAGCCTCACGAAGACCGCCTGGTCATGAGCGCTTTAATGGAATTCGACTCCGCCGGCAATATGCGCACCGCCCGCATGACTCCCGGAATCATTCGCTCCTTCGAACGGATGACCTACACCAACGTCAACAAAGTCATCGAGAAAGATCCCGAGATGACCGCGCGTTACGCAAACTTCGTAAAGCATTTCGCCAACATGAAAGAATTGGCGCTCCTTTTGAATAAACGCCGCAACGAACACGGCTCCATCGACTTCGATCTCCCCGAACAAGTCATCGAGTTCGACGATCAGCAGCGCATGGTCAGCATCGGCCGCAGCGTGCGCAACATTGCCCATCGCCTTATCGAAGAATTCATGCTCGCCGCCAATCGCGCGGTCGATAGTTATCTTCAGCAGCGCGGCATCAATTCCCTTCACCGCGTCCACGAAAAACCGGATGCCCGCAAAGTCCTCGAGTTCGAAGAACTGGCCCGCGCCTTCGGTTACTCCCTAGGCGTCGAAAATTTGCAGCAACGCGAAATCGCTGTCCGTCACGGACGCACTCCCGCGCCCGCACGTGCTGGTCGCCCCGACTCCTACGGCCACGGCCGCGAACGCCCCATGAAGGTCGCGCTCCCCGGCGGCGTCGACCTCAACATCACCCCCCAGCATTACCAGCGCCTGATTCGCAAAGTCACCGGCAAGCCCGAAGAGCGCATCATCTCCTACTTAATGCTTCGCTCCCTCAAGCAAGCCCGTTACGCCGCAGAGCCCCTCGGCCATTTCGCACTGGGCTTCGATGAATACACCCATTTCACCTCGCCCATTCGCCGTTACCCGGATTTAATTGTGCATCGCATTCTGAAGTGGGCCCTCGAGCATCCCGAAAGCAAGCCGCAATCCTCAGATTCGCCCCGTCCTCCGCAATGGAGCAAATCCGCCGCCGCCGCACTCTCCGCGCAAAACGAAGAAGCGAAGCTTTACTCCCAGCATCAACTCGAGGAAATCGCGGCCGAATCCTCCGAAGCCGAACGCCGCGCAAACGGCGCCGAGCGCGAATTAATGGATTGGAAAACCGCGCAGTTTATGGAGCAGCATCTCGGCGAAGAATACGACGCCCTGATCATCTCCGTACAAAAGTATGGTTGTTTCGTGGAACTCCTCGAAGTTTTTGTGGAAGGTTTACTCCCCATCAACGCCCTGGAAGAAGCTGCAGGCACCCGTGTCGTTTTTCGCGAAGCCGATCACGCCATCGTCTCGGCACCCGGAGTAGGAGCCGACAACGCCCGAGGCGGCCGCCGCCGAAATGCCCCCGGCCGTGGCCGCGGCACAAAACCAAAACAACTCACCTGGAGCCTGGGCGACAAGGTCCGCGTGCGCGCCGAACGCATCGACCCCATACGCAAACGCGTCGAATTCGCCCTGGTAACTCCATCCTGAAAATTTTAATCGCGAATATCTTCGCCCCAAAAATTTTATAGCCCAATAACCCCTTCAAACTTTTCGTTTCAACCGACTCAATCTTGCCATTTCAACCGCTTCAAACTTGTCATTTCGACCGAAGCAGACCGACGCCTTTTCTTCCCCCTTCGCTCCTGCGAAGGTGTCGGTCCTGCGCAGTGGAGAAATCTCTCTTCGTTCTCTAGCCGAAGTTACGGGAGTGAATAAGGTTCGCAGTTGAATTATGAATCTGGTCTTGAGGTTTCCATATTGGGGACTTTTATTGATTTTGAGGTCTTCCAATCCCTACGAGGCCTCAGCTCGGCTAAACTTCACCCCACCGAGCCGGTCGCAATACCACGGAAGCGTCCGCCTCCGCCGCGTTCTTTTTAGCACCCACTTCAGTCTTTTCCTTCTTCCGCCGCACACGCACAATCGTCCCCAGCAATTCCTGTTGGGCATTCTCCTCAGAAACGCCCTGGCTATCATCGCCGATCATTTCGCCTGAAATCTCTGCACCGCCACCATCCTCATCCTCGCCAATGCGCTTCGCAATCAAATGATCCCCGCGCTGCATCAGCACCACATCCCCTGAGCGCATATTCTCCAGCTTGCCCCTGCGTATCAATGCCACATCCCCCGGCCGCACCAGCGGCAATAAGCTAGTGCCGCGCACGTGCACCGAAGTACGCCCACGCTTCTTCAACTCATCGCCAATCCGCTCAGCGTCGGCTTTCCGCCGCTCCCCGGACCCCGGCCGATTTTTTCTGCGTTCTTCCATAACGCATCCAGAATCCAGCGTTGCGTAGCAGCCGTCAATAAACCGCAAGTCCCAGTTGCCCAAACCCGCATTACCTACGAATTCCCAACCGTACTTTTCGCAGACTAAGTGTGCAATTTAGGACAGCCAGCTGGCTCCCCTCAGAGCGAACATATACGCGGGATGAAAGGGAAGTAGGGGGAGTTATGCACCAAAAGCCAATGTTGAATTCACCTGTAGAAGTCGACAGTGTAGCCGCCGATGAGTTCGCCAACAGAGTCATCAGTCGCTTGGATGCATCGCACGCCGCACGCCGAGCCTTGGATTACCTACTGTTCCAAGCGGTCCAGCCGGACGCAGAGCCTGTTGAACCCGATAAGCGCTGTTTCACCGCACTGAATAGTACTTTAAATCGCAAGACCTTTGGCGCAGCCGGATAATTAAGTTTGGAGCGATTTGCCCTGCTGTCCACCGCCCGCAGTCGCCAGCGGTCGGGCCGCCAATCCCTCAGCATGTTCACGAACCTGTCGTCAGCACCTCCCTAACCTTGCCGTCAGCACTCCGCAACCTTGTCGTGAGCACCTCCGCAAAACTTGTCATTTCGACCGAAGCAGACCGACGCTTTTTCTTTCACCTTCGCTCTTGCGAAGGTGTCGGTCTGCGCATCGGAGAAATCTCTCTTCGCTCTGTCTACAGGGTTTGCGGGATGTCCCAGGTTCGCAGTTGCGCCATGCACCTGTCTCTTTAAGCCAACTTCCCCATTGCACAATTTGCCACCACACCCCAACACCGCCAATTCCAACTCTCCAAATACTTCTGCTATTCTAGAGCTCTACTGAATCCATCAGAAGGCGCGCTGTTCCGCTGAGAACGTCCCGCCCATACGAACCAAGAGAGGATTTTCGCCATCGTGACTACGTCCATGCATCTGCCGCAAACCCAAGTCACCAAAAGAGCATTCAACTTCAACGCCGGTCCCGGCGCCCTCCCACTCCCCGTCCTTGAGCGCATCCGCGAAGAGCTCCTCGACTGGCGCGGCAGTGGCATGTCCGTCATGGAAATGAGCCACCGCTCGCCCGAATTCGAAGGCATCATCGCCGAAGCCGAAGCCCGCCTCCGCAAGCTTATGAGCATCCCCGACGAATACGCGGTCGTGTTCCTCCAGGGCGGCGGCAGCATGCAATTCACCATGGTCCCCATGAATCTCTGCCTCCCCGGCAAGCCTGTCGACGTTCTGCACACCGGCATGTGGACCGCCAAAGCCATCGGCGAACTGAAAAAAGGCATCCTGCACAACATCGCCGCATCCAGCGAACCCGAAAAATTCGCGCGCCTCCCGCGCCAGAACGAAATGAAATTTTCTCCCGACGCTTCCTACGTGCACATCTGCACCAACAACACCATCGAAGGCACCCAATGGAAAACGCTCCCGGACACCGGCAGCGCCCCGCTCGTCGCTGACATGTCCTCCGACATCGCCTCGCGCCCCACCGACGTAAAAAAATTCGGCCTCATTTTCGCCGGAGCGCAGAAAAACCTCGGCCCCAGCGGCACCACTATCGTCATCGTCCGCAAAGACCTTGCCGAGCGCGCCGACAAAAATCTCCCCACCCTCCTGCAATACCGCACGCAGATAAAAGAAAAGTCGCTCTACCACACCCCGCCAACCTTCGCGATCTACATCGTCGGCCTGGTCCTCGAATGGATCGAATCCGAAGGCGGCATCCCCGCCATCACCAAGCGCAACGACGCCAAAGCCCAACTCCTCTACGACACCATCGAAGATGGCGGCTTCTATTCCTGCCCCGTTGAACGCGAATCGCGCTCCAAAATGAACGTAGTCTTCCGCGTAGCAGGCGGCGACGAATCCATCGAAAAGCAATTCGCCAAAGAAGCCGCAGCAGCCGACCTGGTAGGCACCCCCGGCCACCGCAGTGTCGGCGGCATGCGCGTCTCCCTCTACAACGCCGTCACCCTGGAAGCCGTCCAGGCCCTGACAAATTTCATGCGCGAATTCCACCGTACCCGCGGCTGATCGGTTAGCATTCAGAACGCGTCTAATGCGCGTCGCGGCCATCTACGACATTCATGGCAACCTCCCCGCGCTGGAAGCCGTGCTTCAGGAAATTCGCCAGGAAAAAGAAAAAATTGACCATATCGTCGTGGGCGGAGACGTGCTCCCCGGCCCGATGCCCCGCGAAACGCTCGAGTGTTTGCGAAATTTAGACCCGCCCGCGCATCTCATTTATGGCAACGGCGAAGTCGCCGTGCTTCAGCAAATGGCCGGCAACGAACCATCAGCCGTACCGCAAGCATTTCGCCCCGTCATCCGCTGGAACGCTGAGCAATTGGATCCCGCACATCAACAGTGGCTGTCCACCTGGCCAAAAACAATAACCCTTGAAATCGCCGGCCTCGGCTCCGTCTTGTTTTGCCACGCCACCCCACAAAACGAAACCGACATCTTCACTCGCTTGACTCCCGATGACCGCCTTCTCTCGATCTTCGAAAAACTCCAGGCCGTAGTGGTCGTCTGCGGCCACACTCACATGCAATTTGACCGCAAGATTGGCCACACCCGCGTCGTAAATGCAGGCAGCGTTGGCATGCCCTTCGGAAAGCCCGGCGCCCATTGGCTATTGCTCGGCCCCGATATTCAATTCCGCTACACGACCCACAATCTCGCCCAAGCCGCCGATGCCGTACGCCGCACCAATTATCCCCAAGCCGAAGATTTCGCCGCCCGCAATATCCTCAATCCCCCAACAGAAAAAGAAATGCTCGAAATTTTCACCCGCGCAGAAATCTCTCCCCACGCTAAATAAAAAAAAGGCGCGAAGAAGATCTGCGCGCCTCCCTCTTAATCTAAATCTGTCCCGCCGTCAGCATCGCTGCAAACCTGTCATTTCGAGTCGAAGCAGACCGACGCTCTTTCTTCCGCCTTCGCTCCTGCGAAGGTGTCGGTCTGCGCAGTGGAGAAATCTTTCTTCGCTTTCTCGCGCCGCCCCACCGCCTTCCCCACTCTGGAATTCTTGGCCTCGCTGTTTCCTCGCCACCAAACCCTCCAATCCAACAAAAAAAGGCGCGAAGAAAATCTCGCGCCCCTTCTCTTAATTTAAATCCGTCAGCATCGCTGCAAACCTGTCATTTCGACCGAAGCAGACCGACGCTCTTTCTTCCGCCTTCGCTCCTGCGAAGGTGTCGGTCTGCGCAGTGGAGAAATCTTTCTTCGCTGTCTCGCGCAGCGCCTCCAATTCCGTTGTCGCTAGGGTATTTTTTCCTCCGTACAATGCACCCGGGTGTCCCAATACAAAAAAAGGCGCGAAAGAAAATCTTCCGCGCCTTTAACTCAATCAAATTTAAACCGCAGCGAAATATTTACGCCAAGTCGAACAACAGCACCTCAGCCTTATCCACTCCCGTCAACTCCACACTCTTCTCTTCAGAAACAGCCGCGCCGTCTCCTTCTTCCAACGGCGTCCCATTCAGCGTCACCTGCCCCTTCGCCACCTGAATATAAGCGTGCCGCCCCGGCCGCAACTCATGCTTCACCGTGTCATCCTTATCCAGAATCGTCGCGTACAGCGCATTGTCCTGCCGAATCTTCACCGAACCGTCCGCGCCATCCGGCGAAGCCACCAGCCGCAGCTTGGCTTTCTTCTCCGCCACGCTGAAGTTTTTCTGATCGTAAGTCGGCTTCAACCCACGCTTCTCCGGCACCATCCAGATCTGCAATAAACGCAGAGGATCCTTCGACGGGTTAAACTCGCTATGCGTAATCCCCGTCCCCGCGCTCATGTATTGCACATCGCCCGGCTTGATCACCGAGCCATTGCCCATGCTGTCGCGGTGTTCCAGCGCGCCTTCCAAAACATACGTCACAATCTCCATGTCCCGGTGCGGATGATTCGGAAAACCCGCCCCGCCCGCCACGCGATCGTCATTCAAAACCCGTAGCGTCCGAAATTGCACGTGCTCCGGATCAAAATAGTCCGCAAACGAAAACGTAAACCTGCTGTCCAGCCACCCATGATCGACATGCCCGCGCTCCTCACTCTTGCGAATCTCAATCATGTAACCCTCCTCAAACCGGCCACATAATAATCGTTATAACGACTATTGTCAAGAGGTCCATATCCCTCTCAAAACACTCCCCTTCCCGCCTTAAGTTTCTCTTTATCGTCGATCACAGGTTGCTTCGCTTCCCCACCACAAACTCAAAAAACGCGCAGGGTGCCCCTCGATGAGAGAGAAGGCGTTGTCAAGCAACACTTCTCCATGGCGCTGCTGTGAAGCCGGGTGCCCCGGTTCGCAGTTGAGGTTGAACCCGAGTGTTGGGGTTTGTTTGTCTTGGGTTCTTCATCTCGTCCCACCCCCGAATTCACGCCAGTACCCCCTTTGGTGTAAAGTGAAAGCAGGCACCTGTCCAGCTGCCTCCGAGGTTTTGCATGGAATCCGCTCCGTCCGCCACTCAATCCAGAAAGTCAGAGGGTTCCGCCATACCCCGCGAAACGCTGACCATCACCGACAATCGCACCGGCAAAAATTACGAAGTCCCCATCGTCAACGACGCCATCCGCGCCGCCGACCTCCGCCAGATTAAAGTCGATGCCGCCGATTTCGGCATGATGAGCTACGACCCCGCCTTCAACAACACCGCTTCCTGCATCAGCAAAGTTACTTTCATCGACGGCGACGCCGGCATCCTCCGCTACCGCGGCTATCCCATCGAGGACCTTGCCGAAAAAAGCACCTACTTGGAAACCGCCTATCTTCTCATTCATGGTGAGTTGCCCGACGAAGCCCAGCTAAAAGACTGGACCTACCACGTAACCCATCACACCTTCATCCACGAAAGCATAAAAAAATTTCTCGACGGCTTTCATTACGACGCCCATCCCATGGGCATGTTAATTTCCACCATCGCGGCGCTCTCCACCTACTATCACGACGCCAAAGATATTTTCAGTCCGGAATCCCGCAAGAAACAGACCTATCGCCTCATCGGTAAGATGCCCACCATCGCGGCATTCTCCTACCGCCATTCGCTGGGCATGCCGTTCGTCTATCCCGACAACGATCTCAGCTATCCCGGCAATTTCCTGAACATGCTCTTCCGTACCACCGAGTCACGTTACCGCCCCAATCCCACGCTCGAGCGCGCTCTTGATGTTCTTTTCATCCTTCATGCCGACCACGAACAAAATTGCTCCACCAACACCATTCGCGGTGTAGGTAGCTCGCATGTCGACCCGTATTCCGCGACCGCTGCCGCCATCGCCGCTCTCTACGGCCCGCTCCACGGCGGCGCCAACGAAGAAGTCCTGCGCATGCTGATGGAAATCGGCTCGGTGCAAAAAGTCCCCGAGTTCATCAAGCGCGTAAAAGCCGGTGAAGTGAAATTAATGGGCTTCGGGCATCGCGTGTACAAAAACTACGATCCTCGCGCGCGCATCATCAAGCGCGTGGCCTACGAAGTTTTTGATCTCATGGGTAAGAATCCGCTCCTCGAAATTGCTCTCGAATGCGAACGTATCGCTCTCGTGGACGACTATTTCGTCAAGCGCAAGCTCTACCCCAACGTCGATTTCTACACCGGCCTGATTTATCAATCCATGGGCTTCCCCATGACCATGTTCCCAGTGCTATTCGCCATACCGCGCACCTCCGGATGGATTTCCCAATGGGAAGAGATGCTTCTCGACCCCGAACAAAAAATCGCACGCCCACGCCAGATTTATCTTGGCTACGACACGCGCCATTACGTCCCCATCGATCAGCGCCAGGGACCTCCAGCGCATCCCGCACAGCCCGCCACAAAGCGCACCTAATTTTCAGCCGTAACCCGTAAAACAAGTGCTTCCTGGCCTGTCCGGGGGCCGTATCCTTTTTGCATATCGTTTGGACGTACCACTCGAACTTGGTACTTTCCCCGCGTATAGTTGAATAGGTGAATCTTTCATGCGTCAGGTAACCAACCCGTCTCCGAACCCTGCCTCGCGACGCCGCAGCCAACGCGTTTTAATGCAGGTTCATGTGCGCATTCGGGGCACCGATTCGCTAAACAAATCCTTCGAGGAACAAGCTGTTACTCTCGCAATAAACGCGCACGGCGCTCTAGTTGGTATGAAGCATCGTCTTAGTGGCGCAGCCAAAGTGCACATGAGACACAACATGACCGACGAAGAGCAGGAATGCCACGTCGTGCATCTCGGCCAGGTTCGTGACGGAAAAACGGAGGTTGGTCTGGAGTTCTCTGAGCCGCGCCCTGGCTTTTGGCGCGTCGCATTTCCACCCGAAGACTGGACTCCAAAAAGTCCCGAAGCACGCAAAGCGCAGCGCTACCCGTTAGTCGAAAAGTAGTTCTCGTCGGGCCGCCTTGATACAAGGTTCTCCCCCCGTCAGCATCGCCGCAAACTTGTCATTTCGACCGAAACAGACCGACGCCTTTTCTTCCGCCTTCGTTCCTGCGAAGGTGTCGGTCTGCGCAGTGGAGAAATCTCTCTTCGTTTCTCTCGCGCAGCCTCGACGGTTTCCCCACTCCAGAATTTTTAGCAGAACCCATCCTACAATCCAACAAAGCTGAAGGGCGCCCCGAACCTAAATACTGAAGTTAAATCGTTGATCGGAGACCCAGTCCTCGCGCACACCTGCAGAACGAATCAGGCTGACAAAATCTTCCTGACCACCTCGTTTACAACCTGCGGATTCGCTTGCCCCTTCGTCGCCTTCATCACTTGCCCCACAAAAAACTTGAACACTCCTTCATTTCCACTTTTGAACTTCGCCACATTCTCGGGACTCTTCTCAATCACTTCACGCGCTGCCTGCTCGATCGCCGCTATGTCTACTGTTTGCGCCAAGCCTTCTGCGGCAATAATGTCCCCGGCACTGCGCCCCGACTCAAACATCGTCGCAAACACCTTCTTTCCGATGGCTGCGGTTATGTGCCCGGATTCCACCAGTTTCACCAGTTCGCCCAGCGCCGCCGGCGAAACCGGACTCTCGTCAAACGGCTTTCCCGAATCGTTCAATCTGCGCAACAATTCCGTTTGCATCCAGTTCGCCACATTTTTTCCGGACGCCCCGCTTTTGCTTGCCGTCTCAAAATAATCTGTAAGCTTCCTACTGGTGGCCAGAACTTCCGCGTCATAAGCCGTAATCTTGTATTCCTCCATCAACCGCGCGCGTTTGGGCTCAGGCAACTCCGGCAAACTCCGCCGAACTTCTTCCTGCCACGCCGCACTGATATGCACCGGCAACAAGTCTGGCTCCGGGAAATAACGATAATCGTGCGCCTTTTCCTTGGAACGCATCGAAACCGTGCGCCCGTCACTCTGATTCCACAAGCGCGTTTCCTGAATAATTTTCCCACCGCCCTCCAGCACTCCAACGTGCCGCTCAATTTCAAACTCCAGTGCTTTCTGCAAATAGCGAAACGAATTCAGATTTTTTACTTCCACCTTGGTGCCAAACGCGTCAGACCCCCGCGCCCGCACACTGACATTCGCGTCGCAGCGCAGCGACCCTTCCTCCATATTGCAATCGCTCACCTCGGTGTACAGCAAAATCTGCCGCAGCGTCGTGAGGTACGCATACGCCTCGGATGGCGTGCGCATATCCGGCTCCGATACGATTTCGCTCAACGGCGTTCCGCCCCGGTTGTAATCGATGTACGCCTTGGTGCCAGATTCCGCAAAGCCTTCGTGCAAATTTTTCGCCGCGTCCTCTTCCAAGTGTAGCCGAGTAATCCCAATGCGTTTTCTTTCGCCCGCTAGTTCGATCTCAATCCACCCGCCGGTCGCCAGCGGCAATTCATATTGCGTAATCTGGTAGCCCTTCGGCAGGTCTGGATAAAAATAATTTTTGCGCGCAAACCGCGAATGCTCGTGCACTTTACAATTGATCGCCAGCGAAGCCCGCATGGCCATCTCCACCGCGCGTCGGTTCAAGACCGGCAACGTCCCCGGCAGCCCCAGGCACACCGGACACACATTGCTGTTCGGCGCATCCCCAAACCGGTTCGCGCACCCGCAGAATATTTTGCTTTTGGTCAGCAGCTGTACATGCACTTCCAGCCCGATCACCGGCTCGTACTTAGCCAGCACTTCCGGCGGAATCGCTGCTGTCTCAGACGCGGATTTAGCCATATCGAATCAGGAATTATAGCATCTCGCCGCAGCAGGCCTCCCGCATCAAGCCATCGTGCAGGCAATCGGCAGCGGTGGCTCAGTTTGCGATTACGTGACTTAGACATTCAAACTACCCAGGAGCTGATCGAGTTTACGGCATGCCGACGCGTCGAACCAAGTTGGAGAAACGGGGATCGGAACGCAGCGGGTCCCAGAGCGCTTCCAGTTTAAGATAGGCAAAGCGAGTGTACCGCTCGACGTAAGCTCTTTCGAGCCAGGTGAAGGCTTGATCCTTGTCTTCTAGTGCGGTGTATACCAGGGCGAAAAAAAAGGCCGGTACAAATCTCTCCCTGGAAGCCGCTGTGAGCTCCCGGAGTGTCCGTTGGGCCTGTCCTCGCTCACCTAGTCGAGCATACGAGTATCCGAGAAGGGCGAGGGAGTCGGCGCTGACATGCACTTCCAGCCCAATGACCGGCTCATACTTGGCCAGCACTTCAGGAGGAATCGCTGCTGTCTCAGGCGCGGATAGCCATATCGAATCAGGAATTATAGCATCCCGCCGCAGCATTGCTTCGGCTCAAACCCCGCGATAATTAGTCCCGAATGGGAGGATCAGTTTGGCGAGTAATCAGCAATCTCCAACGCGCCGGATTTGGCACAAGCCGGGTAGAATGTCAGTCTCTACACACCGGAGGGAAAAATGTCAGGCTCGCCGACACGCGTATCGCCTACAAACGTACCACCCACAGCCGTATCCAACGTCCCGCAACCTCCTAAATTTGCCACCGTCGCCGAGGAGCGCCTGCATCGCAAGCGCATGCTCGCCGCTGCATTTCGCCTCTTTTCGCGTTTCGCATTCGATGAAGGAGTAGCAGGTCACATCACCGCTCGCGATCCCGAACGGCTGGACCATTTCTGGGTGAACCCCTTTGGGATGCACTTCGGCCAGATCCGCGCGTCGGACCTGATTCTAGTAAATCACTGTGGGCAAGTCGTCGAGGGCAAATATCCCGTAAATGGCGCGGCGTTTGCTATTCACTCGCAAGTACACGCCGCACGCCCGGACGTGGTTGCCGCTGCCCACGCGCATTCCATGTACGGGAAATCGTGGGCAACACTGGGCCGGTTGCTCGATCCCATCACGCAAGACGCTTGTGCGTTTTACGAGGACCATGGCTTGTTCTCGGACTTCACCGGTGTAGTGTACGAAACGTCTGAGGGTGAGCGCATAGCGAAAGCTCTCGGTCCGCACAAGGCCGCGATCCTGCAGAATCACGGCTTGATCACCGTAGGCGAAACCGTAGAGGAAGCCGCCTGGTGGTTCATCACCATGGACAGAAGTTGCCAGGCGCAGTTACTCGCCGAAGCTGTCGGCGTGCCGGTAAAGATCGATCATGCCCATGCACTCGCTACCAGGCAACAAGTAGGAAATCATCTCGCGGGATGGTTCCAGTTTCAGCCGCTCCTGGCCCGTATCATCCGCGACGAGCCAGATCTACTCGACTAGTTCGGCCCGATCTCTGAAATCTTTTCAGACCGTCCGCGTAGCTCGTATCAAGGAGCAGCGATGAAATTGGATACGATCGGTGCCGTAACGCTGATCCTGGTTTTTCTGGCCTGGCTCATTTTCGGCGCGATTTTTTTACTTCGCAAGAGACCACCCAAAGCTGAAGAGACCAAACGTGTTGCCGCAGCTAAGTGGGGCATTGCACTGCAAGGTGTCGGTGTCGGTTTCGCTTTGGTCGGGTCCTTTCACCGCGTATCTTGGTGGCCGTTCGCTCCTTCACGTTTGGCGAGTTGGCCTTGGCCGCTGCCGCCATCTTCCTAGCCTGTACCAGTTGCTTTTTTTGCCTTCAGGCTGTGCGCACGCTCGGAAAGCAGTGGACCTACGAGGCCCGCGTCATTGAGGGACACGAACTGATAACGCAAGGACCTTACGCTGTGGTGCGAAATCCGATTTATCTCGGAATGTTTGGTTTGATGGTCGCCACCGGCCTGGCTTACACCACGTGGTGGGCTTTGCTCGCCGCCGTCATCATATTTCTTACCGGCAATCGCATTCGTATCCGCTCTGAAGAAAAGCTCCTCCGCGAAACTTTTGGGCTGCAGTTCGATGAGTATGCCAGCCGTGTCCCGGCCTTCTTCCCCTTCCACTTTTACGGCAGTCGTTCGTCTAAAAGCGTTCAGTAGGAGATATCTCCTGCGAGTGTTATGTTTTCTTTTATGGACCCATTTTCAAAACAAATTGCTGAAAAGAATACTCAGCGGCGCAGCCAGCGGGTGTTGATAGCAGTTCCGATTTCTGTGGTTCTTTCCCGGCCCAGCCAAAAACCGATTACCGAAAAAGCGAATACGTTGGTGGTAAACGCACACGGCGCATTGTTGTTGCTGGCGATGAAATTATTCGCAGGCGATTCGATCACCCTTACCAATCCTCAAACCGACGAACAGCAGCCCGCTCGTGTGGTCTACCTTGGTCCTCAACAATCAGACAAGCAAGAAATCGGAATTGAATTTGTGAAGCCCTCACCACTGTTTTGGCGCATCGCCTTTCCGCCCAGCGATTGGACCACCGCACATGAGGACGCCAAAGCGCCTGCGAAACGAATCGCGCCTCCGCCAAAACCTGTAAAGAATGAATGATGACCTCCGATCAGCCCGTCGAGATTCAATTTCGGCATCGTTGGTCAGTAGAAGATGACAGTGCGCACTCCGCCGTGACAATTCCCGCCGTACGCCATGCATGCTCACGCGGTCGTATCTCTGAAGGAGCGCTCAAAAATCACGCAGCAGCCAGACACTTGAGGTAATGTTCTGCTTCCAGTACGCGAGCCGGCTGCCGTCCGGCGAAGGAATTGCCCAGCCAACTCGGTTTTCTGTGTCTTCGAAGAGTGGCGTTACGTTTCCTTGCAGGTCCACGTTCACGATCCCCGCTACGTCCTTTGAGGCCCTCGCGTTGATCCAGAGACTCTTCCCGTCTGGGTTCCAGTCAATGCCGTAGTTTATTGCCCAACCTTGTACCTTCAATGTGGTCATGCTTGCGTCCTTCAAATTGTAGAGTTGAATCTCCGCAGGAATCCGCCCGAAGCGGTCGTGCGCAATCGCTATCGTGGTTCCATCAGGGGAAAGACTGCTCGGAACATTCGCTTCCTGAATCGTCAGCGCAGGCTTTAGCGCGCCGGTCTTCGGATCGAACGTCGAGAACTGTTCCTTCTCCTCATTCGCCTGCGCGATTATGCAGACATTTGCAGGCGCCCGTGAACACTGGAAATCGCGGATGCCGTTCGCGCGAAGCACCTCTCTCGGGCTCCCTCCGTTCACCTGTATGGCGAAAATTCTTGTCAAAGTGCCTTTTTTCCCGCTCTCCGGCGTCACATCGTAAAGAATTTCGGACCGATCGGGACTTATTCGCGCAATGCGTACAGGCTCATCACCGCCCACCAGCAAGTCCGGAGTTAGCTGATGAACACCCTGCTTGTAAAGATGACGGACACCATCGCGATCTGATGCGAAAACGAGTGACTCACCATCCGGCGTCCATGTATACGGCACGTTGTCCCCTTCGTCGAGCTTTATGCGCGTCGGCGCCTCATTGATCTCCCCCTTTTTCGTTGCTTTGACCACATACATGTTCGCGTAGAAGCTCATCCGCAGATATGTCAGCGCCTTGCCATTTTCCGAAACACTGATGAATACCTTTCTTCCGTCGCGACTATCCGTCAGTCTTTGTGCAGGCCCTCGAGCAGCACCGGTCTGGGGGTCCAGCGGAACCGCCCAAAGATTCGAGTCAGCGCTGTTTGGCCAATGCTCTTGCAGCGAATAGATCAAGCGATTGTCGCGCGTCCACGCCACTGAGTTCTGCAGCCCCGGATCGTACAGGATGTAATTAGTTGATGTACTGTCGAAATTATGGATGCCCAACGCCCCTTTAACACTGAGGCCCGGCTGATAGATGTAACGGACGAAGCCAAGCTTTTGGCTATCGGGCGACCACGCCACCGGACCGAAGCTATCGCCGGTTTGTCCGATGACCTTTCGGGCGTGACTGCCATCGACATTCATCACCCAGAGAGATCGCTGGAACTCCGCGCCGCGCACAAAAGCGATTTGTGACCCGTCAGGGGAAGCCGCGCGGATCTCACCATCTTCCACGAGCTTCTTAGGATTACCGCCCAGTACGGAAACGCTCCAGATACTCTCTGGTTGTCCGGCTGGTCCATACTGTGTGATCAGTAAGTTGTTACTGTCCGAAAACCAGGCTGCAGGTTGGACCAACGTGTTCCAGGGCACAGGTCGGATAGTCGACATGATCGAATTCGTAAATTCGGTTGGTAAGTTCAACTCATGTGTTTCGCCGTTCGGGATTACCCTAAGAAACAGGCCGGTTCGATCCCAGTACGCCAGATATTTACCATCGGGCGAAAGAGCCGCCCATCTAACGGGAATGTCAGGAGAATTGGCTGTCAGCCGTTGCTCGGTCGAGTGATCCTTCGGCGAGACGCGATGCGCCACGAACCAACCTAAGACCGTTGCGGCAAGGAGCAGAGATGCTAGTCCCGCGATTACTACTGTATGTCGCTTTGTCGCCCGCGAAAATGCAAGTTTCTCGCCAGCGCTGGATATTCTAGCCGAAGAAATTGCTTCTTCGACGGAGGCCGGGCTCACCATTTTCACTTTTCCTGAGCTGCCGTCCCTTTTCAGCCGCTGCAAATCCGCGCGCAACTCCGAAGCATGTTGGTAGCGCAGGTTACGATCTTTCTCCATCCCTTTATCGATAATTCGCTGGAATTCTGTTGGCAGGCCCGAATTCAGTCGTATCGCCTCCCTCGGTTCTTGGTGCAGGATCGAGTCGAACACCGCGCCTGTGCTCTCTCCAGTAAATGGCAAAAATCCTGTGGCCATCTCGTACAGCACCACCCCAAACGAAAACAAGTCGGTCCGCGCATCCAGCGGCTTCCCGAGCACCTGTTCCGGCGACATATAGGCAACCGTCCCCAGCGCACTCCCTGGACTCGTCAATTGCTCCGCGTCCATTCCCGTCGCCGGAATCGTTGCAGTCGCGCCCTCTCCATCCCGCGTCGTCTTCGCCGGGCCAACCTTGGCCAACCCGAAATCCAGAATCTTCGCGTGTCCCTTCTTGGTTACAAAAATATTCGCTGGCTTAATGTCGCGATGAATGATCTCCTCTGTGTGCGCCGCATCCAGACCGTCTGCTACTTCAATTGCCAAATCCAGCAAATGATCCAACTCCATCGCTGGCCCGCTGATCCATTGTTTCAGCGTCTTGCCCTCCAGATACTCCATGGCGATGAATGTCTTCCCCTCGGCCTCGCCGATGTCATGAACGATGCAGATGTTGGGATGGTTCAAGGCCGACGCTGCCTGCGCCTCTCTCTGAAAACGCGCTAGTGCCTGCGTATCCTTCGCTAGGTTGTCGGGTAGGAATTTCAGCGCAACTTTACGGTGCAGGCGGGTGTCTTCGGCCTCGTAGACGACACCCATGCCCCCACCGCCCAGCTTCTTGATGATGCGGTAGTGGGAGAACTCGAGCCCGATCAGAGAGTCTAGGGATTGTGTCCGGTCCGGAATGGGAAGATCTCCTTCCCAATTACCTACCTCTTGCGCGAATCATAACCGAATGGCACATGCCGCTCAACTGATTTGGTTAAGGATGTCGTGATAGATGGCGATAGATCGTACAGATCGGGGCCGACGGAACGTTTTCCAGTTTTTCATCCCGATGAAGCGTGGCTCACTTCAGGCCGTCCGATCTCGTGAATCGATCAAGCGATGCCGTGTCGCGAAAGCCTAGTCGGTTCCTTGGCCGCGGGTGCCTCGGCCGCGAAAGTAGCGGTGATTTTTGTACCCAGAGCATTAGAATCAACAGTCAATTCGCCATGAGACTGGCGCACACGCTCTCGCATTCCCCTAATTCCGACTCCGGCTCCTTTGGATTGAATCTCTGCCAATCGTTCTTGCGAAATTCCCTTACCGTGATCCTGAACCTCCGCATAAATCTTGTTAGCTTCACGGGCGATACGAATAACCGCAGTTTTGCTTCCTGAATGGCGATGAATGTTTGTCAGGCATTCTTGCACGAGACGAAATATGGCGAGTTCTAATTCCGGAGCAAGCCTTTCAAGATCCTCGGCAATATTCAGCTCAATACTAAGGCCGCTGCGTTCCGCCAGACCCTGTATGTACCAAGAAAGTGCAGACGACAGTCCGCTCTCGTCGAGCATTGGTGGGTGCAAAAGATAAGACGTGGTGCGTATCTCCCGAGTCAGATCCTGAATTAAATCCTGGGCATCTTTGATGCTTTTGGATAATCGCGCAGGGTCGCGCTTCGCGTCATCCTCGATTCGCGCCAGGCCCATCCCTAACGCAGCCAGATGCTGGCCAGCGCTATCGTGCAGTTCACGGGAAATGCGCCGGCGTTCCTCATCCTGAGCAAGCATCAATCTTCCTGACAGGTCTCGAAGCTGATCCGACTGCAGAAGGATCTCCGCGTTTCGCCTCCGCAGCTCTTGAGTTCGAAATTGCACTTGAGTATCGAGCGCATCAGCAAGTGTGCGGAAACGTTGTTCGCTTTCGGACAATTCACGCTCGATCCGCTTACGCCCGCTGATATCGCGCGCTATTTTCGAAGCGCCAATGATTTTTCCTGCCGCGTCTCTGACGGGAGAAATTGACAGTGATATCTCAACTTTAGTGCCATCTTTTCGCACGCGAACGGTGTCGAAATGCTCGATCGGCTGGCCTTGACGGAGTCGCGCAAGGATTCTTGTTTCCTCGTTGCGGCGATCGAGGGGAATGATGATCGTGATAGGCTGCCCTATGGCTTCTTTGGCTGTGTATCCAAAGAGTCGCTCTGCGCCTCCGTTCCAACTGGTAATGACACCCTCTAAAGTTTTGCTGACAATTGCATCATCGGAAGAATCCACGATGGAGGCAAGCAAGCCGATCGCCTTATCGGCTTGCAGGCGCAAAAGGGGAAGTTCGTCCAAAATTGATTGAGTGATTTTGTCTGTTCTGGCTTCCGGATCGTCAATAATGCAACTCGCTAACGCCTCGTGCGTCGCAAGAAGTTGCTTGATGTCATCCTCAAACTGGATTTCAGGATGAACCCTAGTCCAGTAGTGCGCTGTGCGAACGAACGCCAGGAAAAGCAGCAGGTACTGCAGTCGAACAGTGCCTAGCAATCGCTCCAGTGCCTCAAGGCATTCCGGGGCGTCCGCCGTCTGCAAGAATACGTGACTGGCAAGAGAAAAAAGCCCCTCTTCCATCTGCGTGTCGGCGGTGGGCATTTCAACAAGAGGCGCGGGACATTGCGAGCAAAACGAAAGTCGTGACTCTAATTCCGCGCCACGTGGAATGGGCCGACGCAGCAACTTGACCACCTCCACAACGCTTTCAGCATCGGCATCCTTATCCCCGGCCGGACGGCCAAGTCCAATCAAGAAACCGGTGTGGCGGGCGATGCAGTAGCGGACTGCACAAAAGCGTGAAAGGTGTACGAAAAGTCGTTCCTTAAAAACCGAGGGCAGCGGGTTATCGAGATAGGCTGCTTCGGCAAATCCCCACAGTTTTTCGGTGATCTCCGGGGTCTCGGGCGAGAGCCGGAAGAAATTCGGAAGCACCCCAAACCGCTCATTAACCCGCCGCTGCAGCTCCCGTGCCGATGTAGTTGCCGATTGAGCATTGTCAGATGCCATAAGCCCGCCGCCCCAG
>Ga0210394_10000725_pt1 | contig 63239 bp, 54 predicted proteins | sample IncBWC12MmetaG_FD_160121 | JGI IMG/M metagenome (GOLD analysis project Ga0210394, IMG submission 160121) | Forest soil microbial communities from Barre Woods Harvard Forest LTER site, Petersham, Massachusetts, United States - Inc-BW-C-12-M | ecosystem: Environmental > Terrestrial > Soil >...
TTCGACTCTCTAGGCCTTCAGAAGCTCTACAGCTGACGTGTTCAACCAGCCGAACCGCCGTGTGCGGATCCGCACGCACGGTGGTGTGGGAGGGGCGGAGCCGTGAGGCTCCCCCCTATCCCGAATCAGGGATGCCTGCTCTACGCTTGGTCTAAACTTCGCGGCGATGAAAACGCTTGCTGGGTCACTGCTGCTCCTCGCCGCCATTCCCGCGTTTGCACAATCCACGACCGACACCATCATCGCGCGCGAGCTGCAGTCCTCGCGTTCCTACGAGACGCTGAGCCATCTCACCGATGACATCGGCGCCCGGCTCACGGGATCGAAGGGGGCGGCGATGGCGGTGCGGTGGACGACGCAGCAGTTCCGGGAGTGGGGCATTCCGGTGTCGAATGAGCCGGTGAAGGTGCCGCATTGGGTACGCGGGCGGGAAGAAGCACATCTGGTGTCGGCGGCGAATCAGACGATCGTCCTGACCGCGATCGGCGGCAGCGTGGCCACGCCGGCGGCCGGCATCACGGCCGATGTGATCGAGGTCGACTCGTTCGACGACCTGAAGACGCTGGGGACGGAGAAGCTGCGCGGGAAGATCGTGTTCTACAACAATCCGATGGACATGGATCTCGTGCGCGCCCACCGCGCCTTCGAGGCGTATCGGATCGCCGTGGCCTTTCGCGGTGCCGGCGCGAGCAGGGCAGCGGAGTACGGGGCGAAGGCGATCGTGATCCGCTCCGTCGGATCGGCGTCGCTGCGCTCGCCGCATACGGGCGCGCTCCGCTATGACCCGAAGCAGCCGAAGATCCCGGCCGCCGCGATGACGGCGGAGGACGCCATGCTCGTGCACCGGCTTCTGGCGCGCGGCAAGCGCGTGCGCATGCACATGGTTCTGACACCGATGACGCTGCCGGACGTCGACTCGGCGAACGTCATCGCCGAGTTGCGGGGGAGCGAGAAGCCGGAGGAGATCGTCCTGATCGGTGCGCATCTCGATTCCTGGGACCTGGCCACTGGGGCGATCGACGACGGGTCGGGCGTGGCCATGGTGATGGAGACGATGCGCCTGCTTAAGGAGATGAACGTCCGTCCCCGCCGCACGATCCGGGCCGTCCTGTATATGAACGAAGAGAACGGTCTTCGCGGCGGGCAGCAGTACGCCAAAGATCACGGGAAGGAAACGCATATCGCCGCGATCGAGACCGATGCCGGCGGCGCGGCGCCAACCGGCTTCACGACGACGCTGAAGGGCGATGCGCTGGCGGCGGTGGAAGCGCGGACGAAGCCGCTGGCGGCGGTGTCGTCGAACCGCTTCGAAGTGGCCGAGGAAGCAGGGGCGGACATCGATCCGCTGACGTCCGCCGGGGTACCCGGCTTCGGCCTCGTCCCCGAGCCGCTGCACTATTTCGATTACCACCACAGCAACGCCGACACCCTCGACAAGGTCGATCCGAAAGAGCTGGCGCAGGGCACAGCCGCGATCGCGGCGCTGGCGTGGATCCTGGCTGACTGAATCGTCGTATGCGAAACGACATCCTCGGCGGTGCGACGACGTTCGTCGCCATGGCCTACATCATCGTCGTCAATCCTGCCATTCTGAAAGCGGCGGGACTGCCCGTCGGAGCGAGCACCGTGGCCACGATCGTCGTCGCCTCGGCCGGTTCGATCCTCATGGGTCTCTACGCGAAACGGCCCATTGCCGTGGCGCCGTACATGGGGGAGAACGCCTTCATCGCTTACGGCCTGGCGGCCTTGGGGATCACCTGGCAGCAGCGGCTCGGGTCGGTCTTCGTCAGCGGCCTGTTGTTTCTCGTGATCACGCTGATCGGGTTGCGCGGATGGTTGGCGAAGTCGATTTCGCAGAGCCTGAAGTACAGCTTCGCCGCCGGCATCGGCCTGTTTCTCGCCTTTATCGGGCTGACGGAGACCGGCATCGTCGAGAGCGGGACGGGCGTTCCAGTGAAGGTCGGCAACCTGCACAGCCCGCAGGTGCTCCTGGCCATCGGCGGCTTCATCGTGATGATGGCCTTGATGCGCTTACGCGTGCGCGGGGCGATTCTGATCGGTATCGCCGTCACCGCCGTGGCCGGCATCCTCCTCGGCTACGGGCACGCGCCGCGAGCTCTCTTCGCCATGCCGTTTACGGGCGATTACAGCCTCGCCCCGATCGCCCTGCAGCTCGATATCCGCGGGGTGCTGCGGCTGTCCTTTCTGCCGATCCTGCTCACCCTGTTTCTCATGAGCTTTCTCGACACTCTTGGCACTCTGGTCGGCGTCGGAGCAGCCGGCGGGATGCTCGACGCGCAAGGGAACTTTCCCGAGATCGAGAAGCCGATGACGGTCGATGCCGTCTCCTGCTGCCTCAGCGGGCTCCTGGGCACATCGACGAGCGGTGCCTATATCGAATCCGCTGTCGGTATCCGCGAGGGAGCGAAGACAGGCGTGGCGGCCATCACGACGGGCCTTCTCTTCGCGCTGTCGCTCTTTCTGATCCCGCTCGTCGAGCCGCTGCAACAGCTCCGCTTCGCATACGGCCCGGCGCTCATCGCCGTCGGTGCGCTGATGCTCGAGTCGGTGCGGCGTATCGATTTCGACGACCTCACGGAGCTCGTACCCGCCTTCGCCACCATCGCCATGATGGTCTTCACGTACAACATCGCCAACGGATTGACGGCCGGTCTCGTTCTGTTTCCGCTGATGAAGCTCCTGGCCGGGCGGCCGCGCGAGATCGGCGGAGGATCGATCGTGCTGGCGCTGCTCTGCGGCGTCTACTACATCTTCGGGCTGCCGCACTGACGGGCAACAAAAAAGCCCCGGCCGAAGCCGGGGCTTTCGTGACAACTGTTGGGGCGAGTGACTAGAAGCGCATGCCGACCGAATAGAGATACGTGCGCGGAAGCTGGTAGTTGCCGTTCTGCGCGAACGTTGTGGCGCTACCGGTGGACTGACCGAACGTGGGTCCGAGCTGGTAGTTGGCACCCAGTGCGGTGCAGGTTGCCGCCGAAGCGTTAGTGGGGCACTGAATCGGGGACTGCGTGAACGGGTTAAACGCAAGCAAGCCGTGTCCACCATTCTGGTTCGTAAAGACCGTCGTGTTGCCGCTGATGTTTGCCTGGTGGTTCAAGGCGTTCCGGATTTCGGCCTTGGCGAAGAAGGCAAAGCTGTGAACCGGCAGCTCGTAATTCAGAGCGACGTCCGTGGAGATGACGCTGTTCCAGCGGTACGCGCCACGAGGGCTGAAGAAGTAGTTGACCGTACCGAGGCCGACCTGAGTGCCGCTGATTGCTGCGTATTGGTGCGCCGGGTCGCGCGGTGAGCCATCGGGGTAGATGTTCGAACCGGTTTGACAGAGTGCGACGCTGGCGTTGTTCAGCGCGTTTCCGGACGCCGGCGTCGAACCATTCGAGCAGAGCATCTGAGGCGTAACGGTGATCGTACCGGCTGCCGAGAACGGAGTGCCGGAGTCGTACCGTTCGATCACACCGAGGTTGAAGTGTCCGATGCGGGTTCCGAGGTCGTAGGTGCCCCAAATGCGAAGCTTGTGGCGCTGATCGGCGGCGAGGTACCCGTCCGGCTGATTCTGCGCGAAGTTCTGGAACTCCTTGAATGCCACGCTCGTGCTGCCGAAGGTCACAGGGCCCGAGCCGCTCGTTTCACCTTCCACGTTGCCGGTGAGCTTTGAGTAGGTGTAGTTGCCGCCAACGCCGAAGCCGGCTGGAAGCGTGTACTGACCCTGGAACTGCGCTCCCCAATACTGGCGGTCGGGCACGTTGGAGTTGCCGATGATATTGAGATTGGCCAGCGCGCCGGTGGCGGGGTTGACCACGGTGTTTCCCGCGACATCGAGCGTCGCGTAGAAATCGCGCCAGTCGCGGTGGATGTAGTCCGCCCGGAAGAATCCCTTGCCGATCTGAGTTCCGGCGCCGACCGTGACCTCGCGCATGTTCGGTGACGTGATGCCCGAGTTCTGCAGGAACGTATTGAACCCCGGGATGCTGGTCGAGAACGGCGTGCGGCTTGTGAAGCCGTTGTCGAGGAACCACTGGAAGGCGGTTTGGAGCGCTACGCGAGAATCCTCATAGGGTGTGGTCGGTCCGCCGTAGACGAACTGGTAGGTTGCAGGATTGCCGGCGGCGGAGCCGCCTCCGGACACCGTCTCCGCGAGACGGCCGACATATTCACCGTAGTTCGCATCGAGACGCAGGCGGCCATTGCCGAATACGTCGAAGATGGCGCCGAGGCGCGGGCTGAAGGCGCTGTCCTTGGAAATGCCGTGACCGGCGCTGTCGACGGCATCATTCTTGTCGTAGCGGCCGCCGAGGTTGAACGTGAAATGCTGATTGAGGTCCCATTTGTCGTTGATGAACTCGGATTTCGTCGCCAGGTTGGAGCCGAGTGACGCAAGCGCGATCGGGAACCAGACAAAGCGGTCAGTGGGACCGAGTGAAATCTGCACGGTGCCATCGGCGAGTTGCTTGGGCACGTTCGAGCGGATGTCGTAGCGGAAGTCGGTGGGCGACTGGTAGTTGTTCGACAGCCGCTGTTCCGCCCAGTCGTCATAGCCGGCCACAATGTTGTGGGTGCCAAGCGACTTGGTGCCAAGGAAGTAACGGCCCTTCAGCTCCCACTCCTTGTTGTTACGCAGCTCAGGGCCGCAGCTTCCGCAGAAGTACGGGGCGTTGGCGGTGACGCCGGTAACGAGCTGGTCGAGGACGGGGCTGCCCTCCGCGAAGTATGCCGCGGTTGGGTTCGACTGATGGGCGGGCGTAGAGCCGCCGAAGCCGACGAACGCGAAGTACTTCTTCGCCCAGTCGCCTTCGAGCAGGAAGTTGTTCGTGATGACGCCGTTGTAGTGCAGCGTCTTGAAGTTGTTCGGGTTCACCACGCCGTTCTCATTGATCGAGCGGAGGTCGAGGCAGCCGATCTGGCAGTTCTTGTCGCCCTTGATGTTGTTGGTGAGGTATGGCCCCAGGATCGAGTGTTTCTCGGTGATGTTCGCGGTGGCCTTGTACTCATCGCGCGGCTGGCTCTGTGTAATCGTGTACGAGCCGATGGCCGGGTTCGGCAATGTCGAAACCGCGACTAGGTTGGCCGCCGACTGGAGCTTGGCCTGGCGGCTGGCCACGAAGAACCACAGACGGTCGCGGATGATGCGTCCGCCGAAGGTTTCTTCGTAGGTGTTGTTGGTGTGGTCAACCGGGGGTTGCTGTGTGGAAATGCTCAAAGCGGTCCACTTCGGGTTATCGAGCGAGTCGCGGACCGAACCGCTGAACTCATTGCCGCCCGACTTCGTGACCGAGGAGACAACACCGCCGGTGAAACGGCCGAACTCGGCCGAGATACCACCGGTGAGAACGGTCGTTTCCTGGATGGCGTCCTCGATGTAGAGGGCGTGCGGCTGGCCGCGGAGGTTCTCGTTCACGACGGCGCCGTTCACGAGATAAAGGTTGTCGTACGACATCGCGCCCGAGATCGTGTTGCCGTTCACTCCGTTGGTGACCCCAGGCGATAGAGCGGCCTGGGCGGCAGGGTTGCGAGCCATCGGCAATTGGTTGACCGCGGTCTGCTTGAAGTTGGTCTGAACCTGCGGTGTCTCCATCACGGTCGGTTGACTGGCCGTGACGGTGATGGCCTCGGTGACCGCGGCCACCTTCATGTCGGCGTCTTGACGCGAGGTCTCGACGAGGTTTACCTGCGCGCTCTTGACGACGTCCGTCAGGCCGGACAGCGAGAACGTGACCTTGTACACACCTGGCGGAATGGAGGGGAAACTGTAGTCGCCCTGCTCATTCGTGACCGTCGAACGCGTTCCCTGCATTTTCGGCGACGCAATCGTCACCGTCACGCCTGGAAGCTTGGATCCCGCTTGCGTGACCGTGCCGGTCAGCGCCCCGGTCGTGCCCTGCGCGAATGCGCCGGCCGCAACCAGGAGAAGCAGGAAGAAACAGATTGTAAATCGTTGTAGCTTCATCGTTCCTCCTCGATTTTCCTCGAAAAAAAGTTACCGTTGGACTCTCTCGATTGTGCACATGACGAACCGATTTATGCAAATGGGAACTTGGATCTCAAGTTGTTGCGCGGAAAGGACTTCTATTTGCTGACGTCGGTATTCTGCAAGTCTCGCGATTCAATGTTTTGAACGGCCGCACCGGTTCGCCGCATCGGGCGGCTTCCGAGGCGGCCCGGCACGACCGCGAATGGAACCTTCGGCATCGGGTAACGGTACTTCGGACCTTGGTTTGGCGGCGGCTGGACGACCGCCGCTACTGACACTCACCGGGGAAGGCGGCATCCTACGCGCGGAGACTTCCAGTTGCAAGCCGCACCTTGCGGAATGGGGTGTGGGGGGTGGGGAGTGGGAGTTGGAGGGGACGGGGGGGGCAGAAGAGGGCGGGGAGAGAGTCAAAGTGTCCAGGCACCAAAGTTTCGACTCCTACTCCCGACCCCCGACCCCCGACTCCCTCTCCCACCCCCCACCCCCCCCCACCCCACCCCCATCACCTCGTCATCTGCCGGTATCGAATCCGATGTGGTTGATCGGCTTCGGCGCCGAGGCGCTTGTGCTTGTCTTCCTCGTATTCGCTGTAGTTGCCGTCGAACCAGACCACGCGGCTATCTCCCTCGAACGCCAGGATGTGAGTGGCCACGCGGTCGAGGAACCAACGGTCATGGGAGATCACGATCGCGCAGCCTGCGAAATTCTCGAGCGCTTCTTCGAGCGCGCGCATGGTGTTGACGTCGAGATCGTTCGTCGGCTCGTCGAGCAGCAGGACGTTCGCTCCCTCTTTCAACATTTTGGCCAGGTGAACACGATTGCGTTCTCCGCCGGACAGCGCGCCGACCTTCTTCTGCTGATCGGAGCCGGAGAAGTTGAAGCGGGCCACGTACGCGCGAGAGTTCATCTCCCGCGGTCCGAGCAGCACGAGCTCGGTACCGCCGGTGATCTCTTCGAAGATCGATTTGTCGGGGTCGAGCGTGCGGTTCTGGTCGATGTAGCCGAGCTTCACCGTCTCGCCGACGCGGATCGTGCCGGCGTCCGGCGGCTCCTGACCGAGGATCATCCGGAACAGAGTCGTCTTGCCGGCGCCGTTCGGCCCGATCACACCGATGATGCCGCCCGGCGGAAGCTTGAACTCCATCTCGTCGATGAGAAGCGTGTCGCCGAATGCCTTGCGGACGCGGTCCGCCTCCACCACGATCCCGCCGAGACGAGGGCCGGCTGGAATGTAGATCTCCAGATCCTGAACCTTTTCCTGCGTCTGCTGGCTGAGAAGCTCTTCGTACGACGTGATGCGCGCCTTGCCTTTGGCGTGACGGCCTTTCGGCGACATGCGGATCCATTCGAGCTCGCGCTCGAGCGTTTTCTGCCGCTGCGACTCTGCCTTTTCTTCGTGATGCAGGCTGGCCTGCTTCTGCTCCAGCCACGAGGAGTAGTTGCCCTTGAACGGGATGCCTGCTCCCCTGTCGAGCTCCAGAATCCAGCCGGCAACGTTGTCGAGAAAGTAGCGGTCGTGCGTGACGGCGATGACGGTGCCGGGGTATTGCTGCAGGTGCTTTTCCAGCCATTCTACCGACTCCGCGTCGAGATGGTTGGTCGGCTCGTCGAGCAGAAGGATGTCGGGCGCCTGGAGCAGCAGGCGGCAGAGGGCCACGCGTCGTTTCTCGCCGCCGGAGAGGATGCCGCAGAGCGTGTCGCCGGGCGGGCAGCGCAGCGCGTCCATGGCCATCTCCAGCTTCGAGTCGAGGTCCCACGCGCCGGCAGCGTCGAGCTTGTCCTGAACCTTGCCCTGCCGTTCCATCAGCTTGTCCATATCGGCGTCGGGATCGCCGAAGGCATTGTTGATCTCGTCGAACTCCTTGAGCAGGTCGATGACCGGTTGGACGCCCTGTTCGACGATCTCGCGGACGGTCTTCGCCGGGTCGAGCTGCGGCTCCTGTTCGAGAAACCCGACGGTGTGACCGGGAGAGAGAATCGTCTCGCCGAGGAAGTCGTGATCGGTGCCGGCCAGGATGCGCAGCAGAGAGGACTTGCCGGATCCGTTCAGGCCGATGACGCCGATCTTCGCGCCGTAAAAATAGGAGAGGTAGATGTCCTTGAGGACCTGCTTCTTGCCGTGAAACTTCGACACGCCGACCATCGAGTAGATGATCTTGTTTGGTTCGGTGTTGGTAGCCATGGGGCGCGGATTGTAGTGGATGCGCACCGCAGACGACCAGGCGCGAGGGACACCGCTCGCGCATGATTGTTTATGGATGCGGATCTAGTATTCCGGAGGACTGCAAGAATGCCCATCGGTGACAACGGTGTAGCTGTAGTCGGGGTATTCGTCTGGTTCCCATCCCCACCCCGTAAAACTGCCATCACAGTCGAGGAGCCAGCGGCCTACTAATTGGGGACCGGGTAGGCAGGGACCGGCGGTACAGGGGCCGTAGTAAACGTCGTACCTCTCCTGGGTGTCCGGCCATGACGCCTGTAACGGTTGCGCCCGCGACAGCATGATTATGAGCGAGAGGGCTGATGCGATTGCCAGGACTCGTTTTTTCATCGTTACCTCCGCGCGAGCGGTGTCACGGCAGGATAGCACCATCCAGACATCATTGTGCATTTACTACACGACAGCGCCTGAACAGCGTCAGTGAGCCGGTCTGCACGGCACGACCGCGGTCACGTTTTCAAAACCCGTCGTCACGCAACGCCATCTCGTTCCTATGGGCGTGTGGCGGGCGTCCGGGAGTAGCCGCATAGTGCCCTCTGGCTTGAACCGGAGAGTGATCACGCCGCCGGTGGAAATTGTGAGGTCCGACATGGTCGCAGTTGCGTACGTTTCAGGAAGTGGGAGATTGGCTTCCTGATTCGTGCCGGGCCATTTGCCCATTTGCCGATAGGCGTCCATCACTTTTGTCCTAGCATTGATCCCGGCCGCAAAACCGCGACGGAGAGTGGCCGCACTCTCCTGTGGGGTTTTCGCCTTGTTACTCCTGCAATCAACTGTCGCGACCAAAAGAAGCATAGCGATCGCAGCGGCCGGACCTGTGAGCGAGGCAGATTTCATCGCGAAGCGCACGTGCGACATCGAGGACGACTGCGTGATTGTAGTACGAGACACGGCCCTACCCTTCCGCCGGGTTTGCCGCTCACGTCGAATGAGAGGTTGCAGACGGTCTCTCCCGCCTTCAACGTGACCAAGTCGATCGGGTTCGTCCCCCAAAGCGTGAGGACCTCCCGGCCGCTTACATCGCGGCCCGCTGTGTCGCTTCTTCCTCGAATGACACGACCACCAGTGTCTGATCGTCCTCGGGCGGCCGGTTGCGCGTGAACTTCTTGATCGAGTTGAGAAGCGTCTTCTTGATGTCCTCGGCATGCAAATGCCCGCAGGAGAGAATCGTCTTCTCGAAACGGTCGAAGCCGAACGGGTCGCCGTCATCGTCGATGGCCTCGATCAGTCCGTCGCTGTAGAGAATGAGACGGTCGCCCTCGTCGAACTCGACGGTGTGCTCGGTGAACGGCTCGCGGCGTTTGACGCCGAGCGGGAAGCCCCATGACGAAAGCGATTCCAGCCGCTTGGTACCGGCACGGTACACATACGGATCGAGATGGCCGGCCGAGGAGAAGCGGAGCGTCTGCGTGAGGGGGTCGAGCAGCCCGAAGAAGAACGTCATCAGGATCCGCTTCGGCGCGGTCTTCATGACGATGTCGTTGAGGACGTTCATGACCGCGCGCGGCGAAGCGTCGTAACCGACCTGCACGAGCAGAGCGGACTTGGCCATGGCCATGACGATGCCGCTGGTCAGCCCGTGGCCGGAGACGTCGCCGAAGGCAATGCCGATCTCGCCTGACGGCAAGGTGAGGAAATCGAAATAGTCGCCGCCGATCTCGGTGGCCGCGCGGTAGTGCGAGGCGAAAGAAGCGCCGGCCAGCTCCGGTGCGTCGACCGGCAGCAGTGCCGCCTGGATGCGGTTCGCCGCGTCGATCTCTGCCTTGACGCGCTCGCGCTCGACGATGCGCTTCACGTGCGGCGCGAGGTCCTCGTAGGTGTAGACCACCTCGCGCTTTGTCATCATGGCCGCGATGCCGAAGACGAGCAGCGCTGCCAGCGGCAGCGCCGTGACCCAGATCAACTGATCGAGCATGTGCCCGCGCGCCACCGACATCAGCGGCGCGGCCATGGAGATGACGGTCCCGCCGAAAAGCGCGACCGAGGTCGAAAGCAGATCGAAGCCGCGAAGCATCAGAACGATTGAGGCGATGGCTCCGAATCCGAAGAGCATCCGCGGAAGAAGCGGTTCGATCGGAAGATCGCAGACGGCGCTGACCACTCCGATGGCGATGGCCGCGATCATTCCGATCCAAAGCACGCGATACCGGTTCGTCCACGACATGAAAAACAGCGAAATGATCGGGAAGATCACCGCGTCGAGCGCGGCGAAGAGAATGAGGAGAAGTGGTCCGCCGAGCTGCACGGCGACCTCGGTGCCGATTCCCACCGACGGATGCGCAAGCTGAAGCCCGAGCGGAATGACCCCGGCCAGGAAGGCCGCCGCGGCGATGGCGGGAGCGAACAGAACGCCGTTGAGCACGGAGCGTCCGACCGTGGCGTTGAGCGGATCGCGGCGGAGAATGGCGTCGAACGAGGCCAGCCACTCGCCCCACCGCTCACGCGTATAGCTCTCGCCGACCGACCAGGCGAAGAAGACGATGACCGCCAGCGGAAGATCGTAAAGAAGAAACTTGAACGCCATCTGTGCCGCGGTGGTTGACGGCGCGTCCAGGCTCCCCATCGTGTTTCCTTCTGTGCCGGCGGGCCCCACGATGATGTCGACACCGAGACAGATGAGAAGCGTCAGGCCGAAGAGAATCGATCCCGTGCCGATGCCGACTTCGCCGGCGTGGTACTTGCGCAGGAAGATGATCAGCAGGATCAACAGCAGCGCGTAATTGGTGGCGAAGCGGACCAGGATGTTGGCGATTCCGCTGCCGGTGTCGTCGCCGCGGAACACGCTGCCGTCGGCGTACTCTTCGATGAGCGCCCAACCCGCGAACCGGTCGCCGATGTAATAGACGTGCAGGTACGGCACGACTTTGCCGATCGGGAAGCTGGCCTTGACGCGGTAGCGGAACGTCCAGTCGGTGCGCGCGCGCATGACGTTTGGGCGGGCATCCTCGAACTGAGGCGACGGTGCGCCGGGAAAGCCGCGCGAATGAACGAAGGCGTCGGCTCGTGGCCGCAGTTGCGTTTCGGTGAGATGCGCTCCGGTCTCTTCCGCGCGAGCCCAGACCCGCGCCATGAGCACGGCTCCCGTCCTTTGATCGACCACGACGTACCCGTACGGTGTGGTCTTCTCGAGGCCGCGGCGATAGTAGACGCGCTTGTAGCCGCCCAGGCGCGGACCGATGACGGGATCGTCCGCGGCCCTGCGGCGGAGCTCCGGTTTCGGTTCGAGCTCCTTGTCGAGCAGCGATGAATTCGCCCATGACAGCATGCTCCAGGAGTGATCGACCGGAATACCAAGCTGACGGGCCTGGGCGTCCGCGATCGGCACGGCCTCGGCACGCGTGAGGCGGATTCCATGCGGCTGCGCGGCGTTGAAGCGCGGCATGAGAATCACGAGGACGGCGATGCCGACAGCGCACGCCAGGTAAGGGAGAACCTTTTTCATGATGGGTGGTCGGTCTGCATAATACCCGCGCTACCTTGAATACGTTCCAGCGCGCCGCGAGTTTCGGGCGTTACACTTCTCAAAATGCCTGCAGCGATCGATTCGCCGGCCACGCGCCGTGCCGCGCGCTATGCACTGACGATCCTCACGCTCATCAACCTTTTCAACTATCTCGATCGATGGGTCGTCGCCTCGGTCGTGGAGTCGATCAAGAAGTCGGAGCTGCATCTTTCCGATACACAGCTCGGTCTGGTCGGGACCGGATTCATCGTCGTCTATACACTGACGTCGCCGCTGTTTGGCGCGTTCGGTGATCGCCGGGCCCGGCCCCCGCTGATCGCCCTCGGCGTCGCCGTGTGGAGCGTGGCGACATCTCTGGCAGGTTTCGCCCGGGGGTTCGCTTCGCTCTTCGTCGCTAGGTCGGCAGTGGGCGTGGGTGAGGCGGCCTACGGGACGATTGCGCCGGCGCTGCTGGCCGATTCGTTTCCGATCGAGCGCCGCGGACGCGTTCTGTCGGTCTTCTTCGCCGCCATTCCCATCGGCTCAGCCGCGGGCTACATCCTGGGCGGTCTGGTCGACCAGCACTTCGGCTGGCGCGCCGCATTCTGGATCGCAGGCGCACCTGGCTTGCTCCTGGCGTTGCTGGTGTTGATCGTCAAGGATCCTCCGAGGGGGTTGCATGATGTTCGGGAGTCGGGAGTCGGGGGTCGGGAGTCGGAGATTGATCCTTCCATAGAGACCAGCTCCGACTCCCGACTCCCGACCCCCGACCCCCGTTGGGTCGACGCCTATCGCCATCTCTTTCGAAACCGTCCTTTCATCCTCACGGCCCTCGGGTACGGGGCGTATACGTTTGCGCTCGGCGGGCTGGGGTTCTGGATGCCGGCGTTTCTGGAGCGAGTGCGTGGGATGCCGCGCAGCGATGCCACGGTCACGTTTGGTGGGATTGCGCTCGTGACTGGATTTGTCGGCACATTCATAGGCGGCTGGCTGGGAGATCTCCTCCTCTCGCGAACGAAGCAATCGTACCTATGGGTTTCGGGTGTGGCCACGCTGCTGGCCGCGCCGGCGACCTTCGTGGCGGTGTCGAATCCACATCGCGCCGTCTATCTGCCCGCCATCGCCATCGCCGAGGTGCTCATCTTCATCAGCACCGGGCCGGTCAACTCCGCAATCATCAATGTGGTGAAACCGGCTGAGCGGGCCACGGCCCTCGGATTATCGGTCCTGGTGATGCACCTCATCGGAGACATCCCTTCCCCGCCGCTGATCGGTATCGTCTCCGATCACACCTCGCTCGAGCGGGCTTTCATGCTCGTGCCGCTTGCGATCGTAATCGCCGGCTGCATCTGGATGTACGCGGCGTGGCGGGGAAGCGAGACGCTTTCGCCGTGAAGCGGGGGTCGGGAGTCGGGGGTCGGGGGTCGGAGAGCGCGCTTGACCGATCCGACTCGTGCCGCTTGCGATCGTAATCGCCGGCTGCATCTGGATGTACGCGGCGTGGCGGGAGCGACATTCTGTCGCCCTGAGGCGGGTATCGGGAGTTAGGAGTCAGGAGTCGGGAGTCGGGAGTCGGGAGTCGGAGAGCATACTTGACGGCTCCGACCCCCGACCCCCGACTCCCGACCCCCGACAATATTAAACATGCGACGATTCGTCACATCCGTCCTGCGGCTCACCGCGAACATCTTCTTCCGCCGCATCGAGATCGTTGGATGGGAGAAAGTACCGTCGGGACCGGTGATCTTCGCCGTCAATCATCCCAACGGCCTGATCGATCCGCTTTTCCTACTCTGCTTCACGCCGCGGCCCGTCTCGTTCCTGGCCAAAGCGCCGCTTTTCACGATGCCGGTGATCGGATGGTTCGTCCGCGGTCTCGATGCGATTCCTGTCTACCGCACACAGGACAACTTCGCCACGTCGCAGAATCGGGAGACCTTCACCGTGGCTCGGGCGATACTCGTGCGCGGCGGTGCCATCGCCATCTTCCCGGAGGGGACGACGCACAGCGAGCCGCGGCTGAAAGAGCTCAAGACCGGAGCGGCGCGAATCGCCCTTGGATGCACCGCCGCGGAGTGTCCCGAGGTGGTTATCGTCCCGACGGCGATCTTCTATACGGCCAAGCAGAGCTTTCGCAGCGAGGCGCTGCTCTATTTCGGCGACGGCATCGATGTGGCTCCGGCCACGATCGATAAAGCCGGGGAGCCGCCGCGCGACGCCGTGGCAGCGCTGACGGAGCGAATCGAGTCGGCGCTGGCCGCGCTGACGCTGCAGGCTGATTCCCGTGAAGCGCTCGATCTAATCGGCCGCGCCGAACGGGTCATGTCGCTCGGCCGCGCCGAACTTCCGGAGCAGCTCGTGCTGCGGAGGCGTTTCATCGCCGGCTACACGAGGCTGCGCGAGCGCGATCCCGCCCGGCTGGCACAGTTGCAGTCGCGGTTCGAGCGGTTCGAAGCGGAGCTGGGCGACGCCAATCTCGAGCCGGAGACACTGCCGAAACCGACGGTGCGGGGCAGCGTGAGGACCCTGACCATGTTGCTCATCACGTTGCCGCTTGCCGTGATCGGCGCGATCGTTCACTACCCGGCCTATCGCCTGATTGGATTTCTGGCCGATCGAGTGACGAACGAGGAAGAGCTGGTGGCGACAATCAAAGCCGTCAGCGGGATGCTTTTCTATCCGCTGACCTATCTCGTTTGCGGCATCCTGGTGGCTTGGCGATTCGGATGGGCGACGGGTGTCGCGAGCGCGCTGCTGCTGCCGTTCGTCGGCTACGTCGCGCTGCGATTTTTCGAACAGCTCGACGAGGTGATCGGCCGCACGAGAGCATTGACCTGGCGCGTAGCACGGCGGACAGCCTTCGCGCGACTCATGCGTACGCGCCATGAACTGCGCGACGAGATCGTGTCGTTGGCCGGAGAAATGGGTGTGTGAGGCTGACGGGAAACCAGAAACTAGAAACTAGAAACCAGAAACCAGAAACCAGAAACCAGAACGTGCCCGAGCTTTTCTGGTTTCTGGTTTCTGGTTTCTAGTTTGGTTTTTGTGCGCGGCCTACTTCCCTGAACGCGTCAGCTCGGCGGCTGCCTCGATCTTCGTGTCGATTGCCTCCTGCCGTTGAACGGCGTCGTCCGGAGGGGGTGAGCCGTTGCGGATGGCGGTGTCGAGGTCTCCGACGAGGTTTCTCAACTCGCTCATCGCGGTCCGGGCCGCTTCGCACGACTGCTCCGGGCCGCGGCACTCCGACTCAGCGGAGCTGATCTTTCCCGCGACGTCATCGTGAAAGCTCGACCATGCGCCGATGTCGTACGGCGGGTTGGCGAAGCGGTGGAGTCCGCTGCCCCAGGTCTCGGATGCGCGCTGGGCCGCGGTGACGCAGGAATTGTCCGACGAAGCGACCGAGCTCGAGTGTCCCTTCAACTGTTGCTTCGCCCAGGGGATCCCGTATTTCCACACGACGACCGCCAGCATGATGATGACGACCCACTTGATCAGCCGGTTAGCGTCCATGCCGCGATCTTACGCCCGTGGTTCTTCACGGTGTAGTGGTTTTCGTCGTCACTCCGCCACGGTTGCGCAGGAGTGTCAGGAGTTGCCTCTGCAGATTCAGCATCAGCAGCAGGAAGACGACCAGCATCAGGATCGCCAGAATGCGCGTACCCCAGCGGTTCACCGGCCGAAACTCCCGGCGTGCCTGGCGGCCCACTCGATTGCGTAGCGCATCGGCGTGGCGTCGGCGATCCCGCGGCCGGCGATATCGAAGGCCGTGCCATGGTCAACCGATACGCGGAGGTACGGCAATCCGATCGTCACGTTGACAGACTCGTCGAAGGCCATCGTTTTGATCGGGATGAGGGCCTGATCGTGATACATCGCCAGCACGACATCATATTGTCCACGAGAGGCCGCCAGAAAGATCGTGTCGGCCGGATGTGGCCCGGAGATCGTCAATCCCGCCTCGCGCGCCCGCGCCACGGCGCTCTCGATGAGGCGTTCCTCGTCGCCGAATCTTCCACCTTCGCCGGCGTGCGGGTTCACTCCAGCCACCGCCAGCCGCGGCGTGCGGCCGTATAGCCGTTCGTATGCACGATGGGTAAGACGAGCCAGGGCGGCGATGTCGTCCGCATCGATCAGGGACACGGCATCCCGCAGGGGCAGGTGTACCGAGAGAAGCGACGCCTTCAGCGTTGGTGAGTCGAAATACATCGCGTAGTCGTACGCATAGCGCTTCAAGCCGGCGCGATCAGCGAGCAACTCCGTATGACCGGGGAACGGCGAGCCGGCCAGCGCGATCGACTGTTTGTGAATCGGCGCCGTGACGAGCGCAGAGCATTCGCCGGCGTCGATGGCGCGAAGGGCAGCCTCGATGGAGTCGAGGGCCACGCGTCCATAGGCCGCGTCGATCGTGCCGTAGCGGACGGGTCCTGAGGAGCCGACGTCGACGAAATCGAACCGGTCGGGAGGCTCCGCCAGCGCCCGGCTGCCGAAGAGGCGCGCTGGAACCGCCGCGTCCTGAAGCGCTTTGAAGACGATCTCCGCGCCGATGCCGGACGGATCGCCGAGGGTGATTGCCAACGGTTTCACGGAAGCGGATTGTAGTTCGCGGTCGCTAGAGGCAGGGAGTCGGGGGTCGGGGGTCGGGGGTCGGAGTTAGAGCCTTGATGTTTCTCCGACTCCCGACACCCGCGACCCCGTCACTCCCCGAGCTCTTCCTCTTTGAACATGTACTTGATGCAAATCTCCTGATCCAGAAGCATTGGCGCGCCGTCGCGGTCGCTAGACGCAGGGAGTCGGGAGTCGGGTGTCGGGGGTCGGGAGTCGGAGTCGGTGCCTTGTGTTTCTCCGACCCCCGACCCCCGACTCCCGACCCCCGCGACCCGCGACCGCATCACTCCCCGAGCTCTTCCTCTTTGAACATGTACTTGATGCAATGCTTCTGGATCAGGAGATTCGGCGCGCCGTCGCGGTTCACCTTCAGGCAGGACCTGTCGTACCACTCGATCCAGCCGCGGATCTCTTCGCCGTCGGTCAGGACGATGACCATCGGCGCCTTCGCATTCATCTGTTTCAGATAGTAGAAATTCTCGGCATTCGTCACTTCGGGCGGCGCGGCTTTCCCGTTGCGGCTATTTCCGTTCCCGTTGCCGCGCGTCTGCCGTTTGAAGCCGGTCACCGGTGACCGGAACATGCGTCGAGTACCTGACTGGTTCGCATCTGCCTCGTATTGCCTGCTCATGAATGGCATCGCATCCTCCGTTCCGACTCTCTCTTGCTCGGGTGACCGTTGCGAAATGGGAAGCCTGTTTGCGAACCTCGTGCCTTTTCCCTATCATCCGCACGCTTTACCGGAGGCCAACGTTGAATTCCGTGGTGTGCATCGCACAGGTGCCGGACACTGAGACGCGTATCAAAATCGGTGGCGACGGCCGCCATATCGACGAAACAGGCATCAAATACATCGTTTCTCCCTTCGACGAATACGCGCTCGAAGAGGCCATCCGGCTGAAGGAAAAACAGGGCGGCGACGTCACCGTTCTCGGTTTCGGGCCCGATCGCGTGCAGCAGGCGCTGCGCGAATCGCTTGCGCGCGGAGCGACCAAGGCCGTACACGTCAACGGCGATTCCGGCGAAGCAGACTCGCTTGGCATCGCCAAAGTCCTCGCGGCCGTGATCAGGACCGTGCCGCACGATCTGGTCTTCTTCGGCAAGCAGGGTGTTGGGACCGACAACTCCCTGGTCGGCCCTATGGTGGCGGAACTGCTCGGCTATCCGCAGATCAACGTCGTGACGCACCTCGAAGCGGCTGAAGGCAAAGTGACCGCCTACCGCGAGATCGAAGGCGCCGAGGAGGTCATCGAGGCGGCGATGCCGGCGATCATCACGGCACAGAAGGGGCTGAACGAGCCGCGTTACGCCTCGCTGAAGGGAATCATGGCCGCGAAGAAGATCGTGATCGAGACGAAATCCCTCGCGGACTTCGGACTGGCCGACTCCGACGTCCTCAATCAGCGCGTGACCGTCGTGTCTCTGGAACTGCCGCCGGAAAAGACCGGCGGCCGGAAGATCGACGGCGCCGATCCCGCGGCGGCGGCGAAGGAAATCGTCCGCTACATCAAAGAGGAGGCGAAGGCGTTGTAGCGGTAGCGAGGTCGCGAGGTTTCGGGGTCGCGAAGTGGCGACCGCGTGACCGCGCGACCGCGAGACCGCGCGACCCCGAATCACCATGCCCGCTGTTCTCGTTTTCTGCGAAGTTCAGGACAACAAGCTCAAGAAAGCCTCACGCGAGGCACTGTCCATCGGGCGGAAGCTCGCCGAAGGGGCGGGCGTCGATCTCGTCGCCTTCGCCACCGATCGCGCCGCCGCCGGCGATGCCGGCCGGTACGGGGCGAAGAGGCTCTATGTTGCCGGTACCGGCAGCTACAACACCGAAACGTACACGGCAGCGATGCAGGCGGCCATCGAGCGGGCTTCCGCTTCGGTCGTTCTCCTGGGCGGGACCTCGAATGGGCGCGATCTGGCGCCGCGGCTGGCCGCCCGGCTGAACGCCGGCGTCGCCTCCGACGTCGACCGCCTCGAATGGACCGGCGGCAAGCTGCGCGCGCGGCGGCCCGTCTATTCGGGCAAGGCGTTCGCCACCGTCGAGATCATCGGAACGCCGGCCATCGCCACCACGCGCATCAACGCCTTTCCCGCCGAAGAGTCCGGTGGGGCGGCGGCGGAGATCGTCGAGATCGAGGCGCCGCTCGATTCGAAGACGAAGGTCGTGGAAACGAAGGTGGCCGAGTCGGGCGAGTTGTCGATCGCTGAAGCCGACATCATCGTGTCAGGCGGCCGCGGGCTGAAGGAAGGGGCGAACTTCTCGCTGATCCGCGATCTGGCCCATGCAATCGGCGGTGCGGTCGGCGCGTCGCGGGCAACGGTGGACGCGGGCTGGATCGATCATCAGCATCAGGTCGGCCAGACCGGCCGTGTCGTCAGCCCGAATCTCTACATTGCCGCGGGTGTCTCCGGTGCCATCCAGCATCTGGCCGGCATGTCGACTTCGAAGCACATCGTGGCCATCAACAAGGACCCCGAGGCGCCCATCTTCCGCATCGCCGACCTCGGCGTGGTCGGCGATCTCTTCACGATCGTTCCCGCCCTGACCGAGGAAGTGAAGAAGGCGAAGGCGCACTGACCCAGCACTAACCCGGACTTCTCACCATTCAAGTGAAGCCCCAAGCGCGTGATATCCCGTGTGCGTTTGGCTGACGTCGGGAGTCGGGAGTCGGGAGTCGGGGGTCGCGGGCACAGTGTTAATCGAGCGTCCTTCTCCCCACCGCGCTTTTCAGCGGGGGGGAGAAGGTGCCCCTTCGTCGCTATCGCTCCTCAGGGCAGGCTACGGCGGATGAGGGGGCGTTTCGAGCTTGCGTAATAGTGGACTGGTTTCATGAGCGGGCGTGGGAAACTCATGAGAACAATCAACTTCGCCGCGAGAGCCGCCCCCTCATCCGCCTGTCGGCACCTTCTCCCCCGCAAGAAACCGCGGGGGAGAAGGGCTCTCGACGGGGTACAGGGTTCCGACGATTCCAATGAGAGTGTGAGAAATGCGGGCCAACGCGGCACAATCGGCGGCGAAGCCGGACGAAGGCCGCCGGTTCCCGGCGGCCTTCACAGATTCGCGATCGATAGGAATTACTGCTGGCCGGCGCCCGGCCGCGGCGCTTCGCCTGGTTTCTCGGGAGACTGCGTCGGAGCCGGATCCTTGCCGATGATTGATTTGGCGGCATAGCCCGCGGACATCGAGTTCGTGATCGGATTGGTGCCGGGCGGCAGGCACTCCAGAGTCTGCATCACGGCGTGCCGCGCAAACGTCGCGTCGCAGTGCGGTTCGTTCCGGGCGTTGTAGATCCGCGGGCTCTTGGCCACGACGCGCTTCCCGTCGAGGACGATGAAGTAGTACTCGATCTCCTCGTTGGGATCGAACTTCGGCAGCGTCACCTGGGACACCTTGCCGAGATTCTTGCCGTCGACGAAGCACCAGTCGGTCGATCCCTGCCGGCGGAAGTACGCGCGGAGCAGGCCGTCGTCGGATGTCTCCACGCTCATGATCGCCATTTCGCCTTCGACCATGCATCCAGGAGGCGTGTGATCGATCGAGCCTGGTTGCACGGCCAGCGCGGCGCCGGCGCCCATGGCAAAGACCAGGATAAGGAGGATGCGGATTCTCATAGTTACCTCGGAGAAAGCGCCATGATACGGCAAAATTTCACTGCTGTGCCATGATCCGGTCGCGATAGGCGAGGATGGCCGGTGTTTGCGGCAAGGCCGGCATGGCCCGTGTGATCAACTGCCGGGCCAGCGCATAGTCCCCGAGCTCGTAACGGTTCACGGCCTCGTAGAACATGTGGTTCTCTTCACCGGCCTTGAGCGGGTACGTTTTGCGGTACTGCGCGGAGGACTCGGCGTACAGGGCAGCCTGACTGAGCGCGCGGGCGAGGGCTTGCCGCTCGCTGCGCTGAAGATTGGGAATGGTCGCGATCCGGCGGAGCTCGCCGCGGGCGCCTACGATGTTCCCCGCGCCGATCATTTGCTCGGCGGCAGCGATCTGATCGGTCACCGGCGTCGTCGCGGGGTCGGAAGCCGGGGAGGGAACGGCCGGGCTTGGAGCCGGTACCGGCTGCGGCATCGGTGTCGGTGCCACCGTTCTCGGCAGAGGCGCAGGCGCCGGGGTGGCCGTCCTGGGCACCGTTGCCGGCGCGACCCGCTGCGGAACGGGCTCCGGCTTCGGTTCGGGCGACTGCATCGCCTGGCGGACGTCAGACCGCTCCTGGACGGATGACGGAAGGCTTTGACGGACGCCGGCCGCATCTGCGACCCGGCCGATCTTCGCGAGCGCGATGATATATACCGCGGCCTCGTCGTCGGTGAGCCGCCTGCGCGTCCGAACGACCGCGTAGTGCTCGGCAACCTCGCTCCATGCGCCGTGCGCCTGGCCGATCTGGGCCAGCGCGGCGTGGGCGTTCGGATTGGTTTCATCCGCGGCAAACGCCAGGTCGGCGTAACGCCGGGCTCCGGCCTCGTCGCCGGCGGCGACGCGTTCCAGAGCCAATCGGCCGTAGTCGAGCGCCGGCTGAGGTGTTTCGACCTTATCGTCATTCTTCTTGACCGTTGTGGCGACAGGTGGTTCCTTCGTCGGCGTGGGCACCTGCGAGCGCGGGCTCCGGCTGGGCGTCGGCGTGCCGGCCGGTACGGATGGAGCCTGCCCGGCCAGCCGTGCAAACGCCGGAACATTTTCGAGCTGTTCGCGAGTCAGGAGTGCCGGCAGAAGAGACTCGAAGGCGGACCGCACATCGGGTGGGAGTTTCAGCGCGGTGTAGACCGGACTGAGCCGCTCTGCCTGGGTGACCTTCAGGGCAGCGAGTCGGGCATCTTCGATACGGTCGAGTTTGTCGTTCGCGACGCTGAGATAGATCTCCGAGGTCTCGTAGGCAGGGATGTTGTCAACGCGCCCGAAGGCAGCGACGCGCAGTTCCTCGACCGCGCGCGCGTACGCCTTGCGGTTGAAGTCGATGACGCCAGTCTGGAATCGCGCCTCGTAAAAGTCTTGCGCGAACACCGGAATGGCGGCGAAAAACAACAGGGCTCCTACGAGCGGGCGCAATTGAGCGTTCACCTTGTAAGCATCTTCCGTATGCGACTGAAGAGACTGCCGGACTCTTGGCCGGAGTGCTCCGGCAAGTCAGGATCGTACACGAGTCCGCGGCTTTCTACGATTGATTTTGGATTATCGACGAAGAGGGCCTGGGCGATTTGCTCGCCGGCGAGGTCGGCGACGCGCTCGCGTGCGGCCCGAAATCGGGGCGGCCGTTTGATCCCGTTGTGCGCGTCGGTGGCCATGACATGAACCCACCCGCGGTTGAGCCAGTCCACCGCGGCGGCCTGGGCGTCGGGGCCGAATTCGCCGGTAATGCTGCCCGTGGTCACTTGCGTCTTCACGCCGATCCGGATCAACGATGCCAGGAGCTCGGGCTTCGACTGGAAGACGATGTTGCGCTCCGGGTGCGCGATGACAGGGATCCAGCCGTCGAGCTGTACGCGGTAGAGAGGGTCGCGGACGAGAGGCGGGACGGCGTGGCTGGCGAACTCGACGAGCACGTAGCGGCTGTCGGCGAGGGGGATGATCGATTGTCCGCGAAGCATCTCGTCCATGTCGTGGGCGAAGAAATACTCGGAGCCGAGGACGATGTGGGGCGTGTCGCCGACCTTGCCGCGCAGCTCGTCAAGGATCGATGTGAGTTGCGTGCGTGACGTATTTTGCCAGCGGCCGCGCAGCACGTGCGGCGTGGCCACGATCGTTTCGATTCCTTCGTCCGCCGCCATACGGCAGAGATCGACAGACTCGGAGAGATTGCGCGGGCCGTCATCAACCCCAGGCAGGCAGTGGTGGTGGATGTCGATCATGCGAGGCGCAACTCGCCGATGTTAGCCGACTCGTCGAGCCGGTGCGTCCTTCTTGTCCTTATCCGGGCTCTCGTCCGAGTAGTAATCGTAGTAGCTCTTCTTGAAGGAATAGCCATACTGGTGCAGATCGAGGTTGTTGAGGATCGCGCCGAGGACCGGGATGTTGCTCTGCCGAAGGCGCTCCGCCGCACGCTGCACGATGTCGCGCGGCGTCTGCCCGCCATGAACGCAGAGCACGACGCCGTCGGCGTTGGCGGCAAGGACGATGGAGTCGGTCACGGCCATCACCGGCGGCGAGTCGAAGATGACGAATGCGTACTTGGCCCGGATCTCGTGGATGAGATGCTTCATCCGGTCGGAGCCGAGCAACTCCGAGGGGTTCGGAGGTGTTGGACCGGAGAGGATGAGCGAAAGGTTCGGCACCTGGGTTTCCTGGATGACGTCATCGAGGGGAATGTTCGCGGCCAGGTAATTGACCAACCCCAGGTTCATCTTGCCGCGGAAAACCTTCTGCAGCCGGGGACGGCGGAGATCGGCATCGATGAGCAGCACCGGTTTGCCCATCTGCGCGAGGACGGTGGCCAGGTTGACGGATGTCGTCGTCTTTCCTTCGCGCGCGAACGTCGAGGAGATGACGATGACCTTCGGCGAGCTTGCCGACGCCAGGAGCAGCGAGGTGCGGAAAGCGCGATAGGCCTCGGCGATGGCGGAGCGGGTGTCGCTATGAGGCAGCAGGTCGATTCCGGTCTGTTCCTGGCCCTGCTCGACGACAGGACGAAGCTTCGCCGTCCCCCTGCCATAGCCGCCATAGCCGTATCCGCCATAGCCGTATCCGCCGCGGCCGGCCGAGCTGGCCGCCGGGATGACGCCGAGAGACGCGAACTTCGTAACCCGTTCCAACTCCTCGGGTGTCTTGATGGAGCGGTCCATATACTCGAGGAAGAAGATCGCGGCCAGACCTAGTACGACGCCGAGCGGGAAGGCGTTCTGCAGGTTCTGCCGGAGACTCACGTTGAATCGGCTTGTCGGCAGTTGGGCATGGTCGACGAAATGAATGTTCGAAGATGCCGAACCGCGCAGGCGGGCCGTGACTTCTGTCTCATTCTGCCGTTTTTCGAGCTGATCCAGGAGCGATTGCTTGGACTCGAGTGTACGGGTGAGGTCGCTGAAACCTGCGGCGGCGGTGCTGAGGGACATCGTCTCGCGCTTCTGAGCGATCATGGCCGCGTACATCTGGTCTTCAGTCTGTTGCGCGGCAAGGAGATCGCGATGGGCCGCGTCGCGCAAGCGCGCGAACGCGGCGGCGATCGCGGACATGCGGGCCTGGTGTGTTTTATCGATCGAGTTCTTCATCGCGATCATCTGCGGATAGTCGGGCTTGAATGTGCCCAGGCCCTGGCTGTAGTCCCGCTGTTTCCGCGATTCCTCCTCCGTGAGCTGGCTGACCAGCGGATCTCCGCTCGTAACCGACTCCGGGTTGGCGCGCGACAGCGAGTCGTATGCGTTCTGTTTTTCGAGGCGAAGGCTGGTGGCGTTCTGAACGTCTCCGTTCAGCTTCATCAGCTTCTGAAACGGGATGCTGCTTGCGTCGGCGCTCGATACCAGCCCTTTGTTCTCACCGAACTGCTGCAGTTCCTTGCGGGTGACGTCGATGTCGGCGCGAATCTGAGCGACCTGCCGATCGAGAAACTCGCTGGTCTGCTTCACCGACTCGAACTTCTTTTCGTTGTTGAGCCGGATGTACGACTCGCCCACGGCTTCGACGATCTTCTGGGCCAGACGGGGTGTCGACGATATGTACATGACGTCGACCAGCGATGTGTTCCGCACGGGAGTGACCTCGAGCGTACCGGTGATCGCGCCGGCCATCGAGGCACGGATATCCGCGATCTGCGCCTGCGTCTTCCCGGTGATCCCCGGTGGATAGAAATCCGCATCGCTCAGGAGCTTCTGGTCGTCGATGACCCTCTCGGCCAGACCTCGGCTCTTGAGCAGGACATATTGCGTTTGCAGGAATTCCTGGTCCGATGCCGCGATCCCGAAAAGGTCGTCGACCGTGAGCTGATTCGGATTCTCCCGCTCGATCTGGATCTCGATCGCGGACCGGTAAAGCGGTTTTGCAAAATGGCTGGCCAGGAACGTACCGAGCATCACTACCGCGAGGATCGATACCGCGACTTTCCATCGCTTGTAGATGATGTTCCAGTAATGGGAGAGATGGACTTCCTGGGTATTCAGGTCCATGGCAAATGGTAACCGCTAATGGCTTCAGCGGCTTCCAACGGGTTGAGTCAGCAGCTTAGTGGTTCGTCTGCCCGATGACCCGTCCAGGTCAGAAGAAGCTTTCGGAGAAAACGATCCGGTCGCCGTCGAGCAACACGACGTCATTCTGGCGGCCGTCGATGATCTTCTTGAAATCGTAGCGGAATGTCTTCTCCACGCCGCCCACGACGCGCTTGAGAATGACCCCTTTCGAGGCGCGATCGGTCGGGCCGCCGGCGGCCGCCAGAACCTGCAGAAGCGTCGGCGTCTGCGAACGGCGGAACTGCACGCTGCCGGGATGCATCACTTCGCCCAGCACGTAGATGTTGATCGAGGCGTCGATGGGAACGTTGATCACGTCGTTCGCGCGCAGCGGCAGGTTGAGGTCGGGATTGCCGTTGACCATCAGGTCGTCGATGTCGATGGCGATCTGCTCGGTGAGGCCGTTTGCCGCGGTGCGGAGCACGTAGAGCGTGCGGCCGTAGCCGCCGGCCAGTCCGCCGGCCTGCGTGATGGCCTGGATGAGCGTGATGTTCCCCGTGATCCCAATGCGTCCCGGCCGCATGACGGCGCCGATGACCGAGATCGGCTTGCTGCCCGCCTCCACCACGGTCACCGAGACGTCGGGCTTGTTGATGTACTTCTCGAGCAGACCCTTGATGCGCGTTTCCACTTCGCTGGGCGTCAGACCGGACACGTTGACCTTGCCGATGAGCGGCATGGAGATTCGGCCGTCGTCGGTGACGGTCATCTTGGTGTAGAGACTCGGATCCTGAAACACCTTGATTTCGATGACGTCGCGAGGGCCGATCGGCGCGTCACTGGCACTCTGCTCCTCGTTGGGAAATGCGGGGTGCGGGGGAGCCTGCTGCTGCGAAAGCAGTGAGCTTTGGGCGAGCGCGGCGGTTGACACCGCCACGATTACGATTGCGAAGTATGCGACTCGATTCATCTCTGCCTTCCAGCGCTCATCGCCCGCTGCCTCGGATACTCCGAAGCGCGGGCCGGTTCTCATTTTGTTGTTAAGACCGGGCCGATCTTAGCGGCAGGGCGTCAGCTCGCCGTATCAGTTCCGCATAAATCTCCGTCAAAAACGTTCCGGGCTGCGATGGAGAGTTATTTGCGATCCGCTTAGGGGGTGAACGACAACCGAAACAGTATCCGTATTCCTTTGTCGAGGTTTACGTCGAAGTTCGACGTTCGCCTCACGTAGCCGATATCGAGTCCGCCGCGAAGGCGGGCGAACGCGTACAGAAAGCCGATGCTTGGAAAGGTGAACACATCACGGCGCTTGAGGAACCCGTGAGGTCCGTCGACGGGGGTGTCATACAGATCCCGTCCCAGCGACGCTTGTACGTTGAGTTGCAGGCGGCGGGTGGCATCCCACGTCAGGCCTCCGTTGAAGCGATCGGCGATGTAGTAGTCGTTGAACGCGAAGATCGAGAAGTCGACGTCGCGCGAGACGGCCAGGGTGCCGTTGACCGAACGCCCGAATTTCCTGGTGGACGAGAGGTTGCCGAGGGCGCCTTGAAAGTCGTGCTGCCCGGGACGGAAAAAGTCGAGCTTGCCCGCGCCCACCTCGAAGTTCGTCACGGTTCGGCCGCTGTCGCGAACGAACCCGACGCCCACGAACTCCCGGCGGGAGTTCTTGAAGACAGCGTCGGCGAACGAGTAGTCGCTGTACTCCGTGGCAATGAACAAGGCAGTCAGGGGGAAGGTCTTGTGATGGACGGTCAGGCGATAGTTGTGCGCACTTCGATCCAGCAGTTGCACCGGCGCCACCGGCTGAATAGCGGTCAGAGGGTAGGTGAGCGTTGACTGCGCCGCGTTGAAGGTCATGCTGGTCCGGCTCGAGTACTTCAGCTCTCCCGATAACCCGCTGACCACTCCCTTCTCCGTGAGCAGCCTGGCGATCTCGGCCACATCGGCCCGGAGCTGATCGGCGCTCTGCACGTAGAAGTCGAGGTAGAGGTGATTGAGCAGGTACTGCGCGTCGCCCCGCACCTGGTAACCGAAGACGTATCGCTTCCCGTTGCCCTTGAAGTAGTCCACCTCGGGCCGGATGTCGAGTGAGTAGACCGTCTTCTTCTCGGGAACGAAGTACAGCCTTGTCGGAGCCTGCACTCCGAACGTGAAGCCGGACTGCTTGTCGGCCGTCGGGACGTAGAAGCTGGAGTCGTAGCCGATGTCGGAGAGCTGGAACGTGCTCAGCAGGTAGAACGGGCCGTGATGGAAGTGCGCTTTCCGCAGATCGGCGGCAATCTCCTGGCTCGCGGAAAATGAACGCTCGCGGTCCCGGAGACCGTTCTGCGCGCGCGCAACGCGGACACAGCAAGCAGTCACCACCAGGGCGACGATAAAAAGCCGCTTTCCTTGCCCCACGAACCCTCCACTTCCCTGATGAACCACGACAGGTTGAATTCGGACCCCATCAATGTTAGCACGGCCTCTACAATGGATCGATGCGGGAATCGACCCGGGACGGGCTGGGCTTTGGACTGTTCGTACTGCTGCTGGCCTTTCTGGTCTGGGTGCCGATGCCGTTCGGCTCGGCAAGCGATAGCTCGCAGCTGCCACTCGTCATTCCTCCCTTCCTGATTTGTGCGATGGCCGCGCTCCTTCGCGCCACCGGCGAGAAACCGTTCGCGCTCACCCTTCCAGGCTGGATCTGGACCGCCGGCGGAATCCTGTTCGTATGCCTGATCGGCTTGCAACTCATCCCGCTGCCGATGCCGGTCCTGCGTTTGCTTTCCCCTCAGTCGGCGGCGATCTGGGAGAGCGCCGCGCGCCTGGCCTCGCTTGCCGGCGTGGCCGCACCGGCGCTGCATCCCATCACGGTTGACCCGTCGACGACGGCGCTGCACTTCTTCCGCGCGCTGGCCTATCTCGCCACGTTTCTCACGGCCATGATCCTCGTGCGCGACAGGTTGCGACGCACGGTCATGGCCGCGGTGCTGGCAAGCGTGGCGGTATTCGAGGCGGTTTACGCCGTGAACGAGGCCACCCTCGGAAGGTACGCGATCTGGGGATGGAAGAACACGCTCATCTTCGGTCGCGCCACCGGTACCTTCGTCAACCCGAACCACTTCGCACACTACGAGGCCATCCTGCTCCCGATGGCGCTTTACCTTTCCGCGTACGCATGGCACACGGCGGCGCCGGCCGGTGCTCTGGTCAGTCGCCGCATCGTCAAGCTGGTGGAAAAGCGTTTCGTCCCCTTCTCGTTCGGTCTGTTGGCCGCGCTTGCCTGCATCGCGGGAGTGCTGGTGTCCGAGTCGCGCGGAGCCATCCTGTCGATCATCGCCGGATTCGCAATCGTCGGCGGAATCGCCAGCCCGGGGCGCCGCGCCGTCCTCCGCGGCGTCCTGATCGCCGTCGCCGTGACGGTCGCGATCGTCCTCACGATCCTGGCCGTCGGCCAAACGGAAACGGTGAGCCGCTTCGAGCAGAGTCGAGTGTCGCAGCTTGGTGCCCGGCGTGCCTCGGTTGCCGGCGCGTGGCGCATCTGGGAGATGTTTCCGCTCCTCGGAAGCGGCGCCGGCACGTACCAGGACGTGGTGCTGATGACGCACGCCACGTCGACCGTGGTGCTCGCCAACCATGCCCACGACGATTACGCGGAGATCCTGGCCACCACCGGTGCTCTCGGTTTCGTCGTCTCGCTGGCGTCGCTCCTGTGCGGCTTTGCCGCGCTGGCCCGCAACGCCTTCGGAGAGCAGGGGGAGCCGATGAGCTGGCGCCGCCGCGCCTTCAAGGCCGCGGCGCTCACCAGCATTGCCATCGCCATGATTCACGCGCTGGTCGATTTCAATTTCTTCATCCCGGCCAATCCGATCACCCTGGCCGCCATCGCCGGCGCGGCCGTGGTCGCTAAAGAGACGTGATGCCGGCGATGTGTACGCTCCGCGGGGAATTGTTGCGCGTGACCGGATTCGCCAGCACCACCTCGATCCGATGTGAGCCACGATTTCCGACCGGAACGATGAAGTCCCGTTTCGGTCCTGTCTCTCCCTCGGCGCGAAGGTCGTCGTCGACGTAGATCTCCACGTAGGCCGGCACCTCGTCGGTCTTCACGGTCTCGATCGTCAAGGCCACCCCGTGCTCCGCCTCGATCATCCGCCAGGCCCGCGTGCACAGATCCTTGTCGCAGAGCCCCTGCCACTCGAAGACGTTCGGTGCCACGCGGCGTGGATCTCTGGACGCCAACTCGAGCTGTGACGCGCGTTCTTTGAGGCCGAGCGCCTGCGCGAGCTTGATTTGCGTAGCCACGCTTGCCGCGCCGGGCCTGCGCGTGATGACCTCGAGTCCATCGAGAGGATCGAGGTCATGCCGCAACGCATAGTCGACCACGCCGTCGACCACGTCCGGGCGATTGGGATTGTCCTGGAGCGGCCGGCGATGCAACTCGTTGAGCAACGCCCGGATCAGAGGCTCCACATCCGTGTGATACGGCGGCGCCGGGAAGCGCGCCACCAGCTCTTCCGGTGTTTCGGTGGCGACTTGCCCGGCGAAGTCTTCGAGGCGCTTCTGCTGCAGCTCCTTGCGCAGGGCGCGATAGTCGGCGAACAGGCCGTTCGGCAGTGCGAAGGAGATCAGCGTTGCCGGCGTGTCCGCGGTGAGCGGACCGGCACGGTGGAGAAGGGACAGATCGCCCGTCAGCTCAAAAAGCGGCCGGGCCATCCGGCGGAAAACGTTCACGTCGCGCAGGGCCGGGGCGTAGGCCGCCAGAACGTCGCGCCGGTCCTTCTCCGACAGTTCCGGCCAATGGAAGAACGCATCACGAGCGAAGGCCGTGGCCGGTTCCGATTGATCGGGCGCGAGCAGGGATGCGTGCTCATATGCGGCGCGCCAGACCCCGACGCGGTTGCCGAGCTTCGAATCGAGGGCTACCTCGGACAGCGCGCTCGCGGCCTCCCAGTCTGTCGGATGGCTGGCGATGCGCGCGGCCAGGCGTGGGGCATCGGTCGACGTTCGCACCCAGGCGAACCTCGGGGGGTGCGCCATGAACAGGACGGCGGCCGCCGTCATCGTCACCGCCACGCCGGCCAGAAAGAGTCTTGCGGCCCGGCCGGTCACGTCAGGACTCGTTCCCATGATGCGAACGCAATGGAAGGAGCGAACATCTCTTCATACAGCCGGCGCCCGCGCAAACCGATGGCGCGCGCGCCATCGCGATCGCCGGCCAGCTCGCGGATCCGGCGGGCCAGCCCTTCGCCGTCGCCCGGTTCGATGATGAAGCCGCACGCATGAGACTTGATGATACGCGCCAGCTCGCCCTCGGGCGCGCCGACGAACAACACCGGCCGGGCCACGGCCAGCACGCCATAGAACTTGCTCGGCACGATCAGCCCCTCCAGCGCGGGCAGCAGCGTGACCAGATGCGCATCCGCCGCGGATAGGCTTTCGCTCAGATGCTCGCGCGGCGCGTAGCCGGCGAAGCGGACGTTCGGCAGGCGCTCGGCCCGGATGGCCTCGAGTTGCGCGCCGCCGCCGGTGATGACGAATTCAATGTCGTCGTCAGCGCGCAGTGCCCGGATCGCCGCGAGCATCGTCCCCGCGTCGTGCGCCCGCCCGAGGTTGCCTGAATAGCCGACCACAAACCGGTGGTGGGGGACGTCCACAGGATGCAGCGCCGCATCGGCCCAGTTGTGGATGACCACGGCGTTCGGAAGCCTGGCCGCCATGGCATCGCCGAGGGCCACATTCACCTTCGCCCGGCGGAGGGACCAGTCGCGCGCGCGGCGCAACACGCGCAGCGCGCGCATGCCGAGCGCCTCGGCCACCTCGGGGAAAAGGTCCTGCGTCCAGTTGACCAGCGTAGACCGGCGCAGCTTCGCCGCCAGGGCCGCCACGACCGAAATCAGCGGCGGATCGGTCAACGCGACGATCGTTGAGCCCCGCCTGGCCCCGCGCAGCAGCGCGACGAATGCGGCCAGGTAGAACGTCGCATAATCGATGGCCCGCCCCGGAAGGAACCCGCGGCCGAAGCGCGTCGACCACACCCGCCGCACCTCCACCCCGCGGATCGTTTCGCTCGCCGCGAGCCGCGCCGCGGCATCGTCGTAGCGCTGCCGGCTCGTCACCACCTCCACCCGCCACCCGCGCTCCGCCAGGTGAAAGGAGAGGTCGGACAGCATCTGACTTGTTGCAGAATGATCAGGATGGAAGAAGCGATTCACGAAGAGCACATGTCGTGCTGACATTTGATGTGTAGCCATTATGGGGCGAAGGAATAGCCGAAAACGCTCATCACGTATGCTGGTACCGTGGCAAAATTGAAATCGGAGGTTGAACGCCTCTCAATTCACTGTCATCCTGAGGCTGCCGCAGCCGCGCCTCGAATGTTGATGCTTGCACCGATCAAACGTCGCGGCGGAGGACGCCGAAGGACCCCCAACCTACGTGCGGGGAAGGGTGGTGGATGGTGTGGCGTACGCGGCGAATCCCCCTCCCTTTCCGGCCTGTAGTTGGGGGGTCCTTCGGCGTCCTCCGCCGCGAACTCTCATCCGCGCAAGCACCAACATTCGAGGCGCGGCTGCGGCAGCCTCAGGATGACAGTGAAGCGGAGCGCGGCACGAGCTTGCTCCACCCTCTGATTTCAATGCGGACAGGGACACTAGTCAGGATGACCGGAACGCGCAAAACACGCTCGGGACGATGGGCACTGCAAGACGCGAAGGCGCGCCTCAATGAGCTTGTCCGTAGGGCAGGAATTCACGGAGGCTTGGGCAGCGAATGATCATCCTAGGCATCAACGCCCACCATGCCGACGCGGCCGCGGCCATCCTGGTCGACGGGAAACTCGTCGCCGCGGCCGAGGAAGAGCGCTTCCGCCGCATCAAACACTGGGCAGGGTTTCCGTCCGTGGCCATCCGTTACTGCCTCGACGAGGCGCGCGTCGATCTCAACGACGTCGATCACATCGCCGTCAACCGCGATCCGAACGCCCGCCTCTTCCAGCGCGCGAAATTCATCCTCGCCAAACGGCCCTCGCTCGGCGCGATCCGGAAACGGCTCGCCAACCGCGCCAGCGTGACCGGCATCGAGGAAGAGCTCACCCAGGCCTTCGCTCTCCAGTCGTTGAAACCGGCACTGCACCACGTCGAGCATCACCGCGCCCACCTCGCATCCGCCTATTTCGTCGCGCCGTTCGACGATGCCGCGGTCCTGTCCGTCGACGGTTTCGGTGACTTCGTCAGCTCGATGTGGGGCGTGGCCTCGCGCAACAAGATCGAAGTCCTCGGCGAGGTCGGCTTCCCCCATTCGCTCGGCATCTTCTACACGGCCATGACCCAATACCTCGGCTTTCCCCACTACGGCGACGAGTACAAGGTCATGGGTCTGGCCCCCTACGGCAAGCCCGCGCAACTCGAAGCCATGCGCGACATCGTGCGCGTGCAGGGCGACGGTACGTTCCGGCTGAACCTCGACTACTTCACCCACCACTCCGCCGGCCTGGACATGGTCTGGCAGGGAGGGATGCCCGTGATCGGGCCGGTCTACTCGCGGCAGCTCGTCGATCGCCTCGGCCCGGTGCGCGCCTCCGACGAACCGATCGAGCAGCGGCACAAGGACCTGGCCGCCTCGATGCAGGCCATGTTCGAAGAGGCCTTCTTCGCCCTCAGCAATGCGTTATACGAGAAGACGAAGAATCCGCGCTTCTGCCTGGCCGGCGGCTGCGCCTACAACAGCGTCGCCAACGGTCTCGTCTTCGACCGCTCGCCGTTCCGCGATCTCTACATCCAGGCCGCGGCCGGCGATGCCGGGGGCGCCATCGGTGCCGCCTACTGGGTCTGGAACCAGCTTCTCGGCAACACCAAGTCGTTCGTCATGACGCACGCCTACTGGGGGCCGGAGTACGACGATGCGGCCATCGACGAATCGATTGCCGCGCGGCGGGCCGACCTGGACGCCGCGCACTGCACAATCGAGCGCCTCGGCGATGAGCGCGAGCTCTGCCGGCGCACCGCCGCGCAGATCGCCAACGGCGACGTCGTCGGCTGGTTCCAGGGGCGGATGGAGTGGGGTCCGCGCGCCCTCGGCAACCGCTCCATCGTCTGCGATCCGCGCCGCGCCGACATGAAGAACATCCTCAACCAGAAGATCAAGCGCCGCGAGTCATTCCGCCCCTTCGCCCCCTCGGTGCTGCGCGAGGCCGTGGGCGAATGGTTCGAGACCGACTACGACGTCCCCTTCATGCTGCAGGTCTACCAGATCCGCGAGGCGCAGCGGGCCCGGATCCCCGCCGTGACGCACGTCAACGGATCGGGACGCCTTCAGTCGGTCGATGAACAGCAGAACGCCCGTTACTACCACCTCATCGAAGCCTTCCGCGACGCCACCGGCATCCCCCTCGTGCTCAACACCTCGTTCAACGAGAACGAGCCCGTCGTCAACACCCCGGCCCAGGCCCTCGACTGCTTCCTCCGCACGAAGATGGATCTGCTGGTGATGGGCGACGTGATGATCCGCAGGGAGTGATCCTCCGGTGTTCGTGCCGTCTGCGGCGGACCCGGAAGGCAATTAATTGCCTCCGAGGGTCAATTCATTGCCCCTGGGAGTCAATTCATTGCCCCCGAGAGTCAATTGAATTGCCTTCCGAAGGCGGTGAATTGCCTCCCGCAGTCAATTGAATTGCCTTCCGAAGGCAATGAATTGCCCCCGAGAGTCAATTGAATTGCCTTCCGAAGGCAATGAATTGCCCCCTGGAGTCAATTCACTGCCTCCGACGGCCAATTAATTGCCTCCAGGAGTGAGTTGATTGCCTCCGAGAGTCAATTGATTGCTCCGGGAATGAATTGATTAGCTCCAAGGAGTGAACCCCTAGCCGCCGGCCAGCCGAGCTCCGCTAGGGCGTACGTACACAGCCCGGTAACTTTCGCATTCCGCCGACCGACCCTGGTTTCAGGGAGGTTTCAGGGAGGGGTCCCTTCCGAGGAGATGCCGGGTCACTTTGGATGCGGGCAGCAGAGCGGCCACCGCCCAATTTACTGTCATCCTGAGGCAGCCGCAGCCGCGCCTCGATTGTCGGCACGTGCGCAGATCAAACGTCGCGGCGGAGGACGCCGAAGGACCCCCCGCGAGCTTGCCGGAAAGGGTGGGGGTCGGCCGCGCTCCACCGCCCGTCCCTGGTTACAGGGAGGGGGTCCTTCGACGCGCTTTGCCCCTCCGGGGCGCCGCCGTCTCAGGATGACAGCGTGTACCCGCAGGAAAGGGTGGGATTTTGCCGCACGCCACCGCCCCGTCCCGGGTTTTCAGCGAGGGGTCGTTCGCCGTGCTTCGCTGCTCCGCCTGCGGCTCTGCAGCTACGCCGGCTCAGGATGCCGGTGGTGAGGCCGTGCACGATTGAAAATTTTTTTTTGACCGGCACCTCGCTCCGGATGCCCGATTAAGCGCCTTATACGGCGCTTAATCGCCGCACCGTAGAGAGGAGGACGCCGATTAAGCGCCTTATAAGGCGCTTATTTTCCCCGGGTAGGGAAACCACCTCCTGGCGGCTCTCCTCGTGCGTGATGGACAAGATCAACTGCAGACGACAGACGCCGCGGCGCAGCCCGCGCGGCCCCTTTGTGGGAACGCTCGACTGCCAGGCTGATCGCTCCCCGTCACACCCGATCGGCACGCGTACGCGTGCCGCCTGCCCGGAGGCTCCTGATCAGGGCCGTCCGGGTAACCCGGCCGTGCGCCGCGCGTGTGGCGCGCTGCGCGGTCTTCAACAACAGGAGGACACCATGTCCGAGCAAGTCACGGGAGACGTGCCGCAGGTACCGGCTGATCCGGTGCCCGTGGTACAGACCCCAACAATCACGCATTACCAGCAGATCGCCGAGAACCTGGCCAAGGCCATCGACGACATGCTGGCGATCATCCCCACCTTCGTGGAGGCCCACCCCGACACGAAGGCGTTCGTCAACAGGCACCTGAACGTGCCGCTGCAGTTCATCGCCACGGCTGTGGCCGCGGTCGAGGCGAACCCAACGCTCCAGGGAACGAGCAGTTTCGATGTCACCGAGGCACGCGACGCGCTGCAGTTCATCGACGCCTTCCGCCCGATGGAGGACAAGCTGAGAGACGCAATGCAGAACCTCGGCTTCAGCATGGATTCGCGGAAGGCAAACGCCGCGATCGGTGCGCTGCAGGTCTATGCCATCGCCAAAGGAGTCGCTCGCAGTCCCCTGAGCACGACGGTGGCTGCGCACGTCAGCAACCTGAGACGTGACCTCGGCAGAGTGGGCAAAGCCGGACGGAAGAAGGCGACCCAAACACCGGGCACGCCGGCTCCGGTTCCGGCGGTTCCCAAACCAGCAGCAAGCGGAGGGCCCATCGCGTAAGAAACCAGGCATGACCGCGTGGCCCGCGGTCATGCCCCTCGACACTCACCCCAATCCTGACGAGAAAGGAGTACCTGTCATGCGAAAACTACAACATTCGACCTGCTCTGTCATCCCGCCGCACATCTGGCGGCACATGGCCGAGCATGGCAACGACGACGTCCGCGAGCAGGTGGCCGCGACGCAGTTTCACAGCCAGCAAATCAACGCCGGCCGTGCCGCCGCCTTGATGGCGCCGGCGCCCGCCGCGGCACCGCCGCCGATCCCCATCGGACGGACCCGGAGCGTCTATGACGCCGGGCATCTGCGCCTGCTGCCCGGCAAGCTGGTCATGGCCGACCACAAGGCCGTCAGCGGCGACGTCGAGGCCATCGAGGCCTTCGATGGCTCCGGCGCCACGTTCGATTTCTACGCCCGCATCTTCCTTCGCAACTCGATCGACGGTAAGGGCATGCCCATCATCTCCACCATCCACTACGGCACGAAGTTCGACAACGCCATGTGGGACGGCAGGCAGATGATCTACGGCGACGGCGACGGGAAGCTGTTCAACCGCTTCACCATCGCCCAAGACGTCATCGGGCACGAGCTCACGCACGGCGTAACGCAATACACCGCGGCTCTCGAGTATCACGACCAGAGCGGTGCTCTCAACGAGCACATCTCCGATGCCTTCGGCATCATGGTCAAGCAGTACACCCTGGGCCTGACGGCTTCGCAGTCGGACTGGCTGATCGGCGAAGGCCTCTTCGGGCCGAACGTCCACGGCCTGGCCATCCGCTCCATGAAGGCTCCCGGTACGGCCTACAACGATCCGTTGCTCGGGAAAGATCCGCAGCCGGCCAACATGCGCGGCTACGTGACCGGCTCCGACGACAGCGGCGGGGTCCACATCAACTCGGGGATCCTGAACCGTGCCTTCTGTCTGGCGGCCACGGCCCTGGGCGGCTTCACCTGGGTGGTGGTGGGACGCATCTGGTACCTGGTGCTGACGGAGAAGCTGTTCCCCACGGCCGGGTTTCAGGACTTCGCCGTGGCCACGGTGGTCATGGCCGGCCAGCTCTACGGAATCGGCGGGCAGGTGCAGACGACGATCGCGGAAGCGTGGTCGGCCGTCGGCCTGCCTGTCCCCCCGAGCCTGATGAAGCGTGCCGAGGCCGGCGTGGTGCGGCCCTTCGGCCGCCCCCGTCTGCGCGGCGAGCTGCCGGAGAGGAAGGCGGCGTAGCTCCAGTAGTTGACCTGTCAACCGACGCGCGGGGCGTTCCGATCACGCCCCGCGCATGTGGCACAGACACTCTTGTCTGTGCGGAAAGGAAAAGTCATGAGCACTGGACAGAAACACGACAACGAGAGGAACGAGCTCTCCTTCGAGAGCATCAATGCCGGCATCAAGCAGTACGGACCGACGCTCTACACGTCGGAGACGGTGGCACCGCAAACGGCGGCCGACCGCGCCACGAGCATGGTCGCGTCGTACGCCGTGGTACGCCCGATCCTGGCGGCGCTGGCCGTCATCCCCCTGGTCCCGGCCACCTGGCGGGCCGCCTTGAGCATCTTCATCACCACGCTCGACGGAGTGTCCGACACGTTCAAGGCGGGCAAGGACCTGGCCGTCGGCGACGGCGGATCAACGTCCACAGTCGAGATGGAGCCCAAGCTCCCGGTCGGCTGACGCAGTAGCAGTGAGAGCCGGGGCCCGCGCGATGCGGGCCCCGGCATTTAACCCTTAACCCTTCACACTTCACACGACAAGAAAGGAAACATCATGAAAATCGACAACGAGGAAGTCACTTTCCAGAGCATCGACGACCACTTCTACAAATTCGACGGACCGGAAGTGCTGGAGCAGAACCCCGAGACGGGTTTCTTCGACGACGACGAGTCACTCGCCAGCGCCTTCACCCTGGCCCGCCCGATCCTGCTGGCCATGATCGCCACGCCACTGATCCCGGAGCGCTGGCAGGGGGCCATCGACGATCTCGTGTCCGCGCTGGACGACGCGGTGGCGGATGCGAACGAGTCCGCGGGCGGGTGGGAGGGGGATCTGCCGGTTTGCTGAGGTGGGCGTGCGAATAATTGAATGATGCGTGTGGCGGTTGGAGAAAGCTTATCAATGAGCCTGAAAACACGAGGAGCAGAGCCCCCGCCCTACTCTGTTCCTCGTGATGGTTCATGCCAACAAATCAACCTGGCGCGCGCGTTTCACGGGCCTTTCCAGCTGTCGGCCGGTCAACACGTGTGACCTGCTCACAGTCACTCGTCTCACGGTTTTGGCTCGGTCTTGACCCGAGTTGGGTTCACATTCCGACGCCACGTCGCACTCACCTCTTATCAGTCGCAGCAACAACCGTCCATGCAGGTAAGTGAAGTACGGCGGCAGCGCCTCGCCGATAACCTCGCGTATGAGCCCAAACCGGTGTTCATTCAAAGCACCCGACCAATCATAGTTACGAGGTACACTTTGAAGGTCGGCGCATTCCAAGATACTCAACACACGGTGCTCCCACGGATGAATCTTGTAATCGCTACCCACCCGGCCTGAACTCGTCATAATCGTGGGTGCCGGTTCGTCAGGGCTCATACGACGGTAGCTTGAGTGGAAACCCCGTATTAGACGCAAGCCACCTCTCCCCACAACGTACGGACGATTGCGCATAGCTCGACGGCATTCCGGGCAATAAACCCGGCCGACAGGAACGGGCGAATACTCGCAGGACGGGCACCCGTCATTCTCGTATGCACTTCGGCCACTATTCGCTGGAATAGACGAGACCTGCAAATACCGGTCACGCTCATAGACAGGAACGCGATGCAACGGATGCACTCCGACGGCCTTTGACTCGTCAGCAGCGTCGAGCGCTTCGTAGCGCTGCGCGTGAAAAAACTCGCCAACCGTGAGCCAATATTTCCCAGTGACGCCGTCGCTCGAATGTGTCCTGCGCGGCCAAGGCGCCACTCGGGCATCGGCCAAGTGCTTCAACCACCGCTCGTCTCGGTGCACTCCTACGATGACCGCCCTCAGCCTCGCTTGTGGAACACCATAGTCGGCCACGTTGATGACCGTCTGGAACAAATGGTAGTTCGGCAATCGCGCAGCTAGCGTCTCTACAATCGACTTCCGGTCTATGCCGACCGGCAAGGTCAACGCCTGTCTCACGTTCTCTACAACAAATACACGAGGCTGGAGAGCCGAGACCAGCGGAATCGTCTCCAAAAGCAGCAAGTTCTTCGATCGATTGCGCGCTTCGTCCGGAGTTCGACGCCGACCCCGAGTAGGGTTAGAACTACTCAGGCCTTGGCATGGAGGTGTAGCAGAAAGAATGTCCAGACGCTCCGCTCCGCAAGCATCAATGAACTCCGCGTGGCAATGCCGAGCGTCCTCCAGCCAGATCGAGTCCGGGAAGTTGGCCATGCCGATTTCGCTTCGACGTGCGTCGAGCTCTACGTGAGCGGCGAAATCGAAACCAGCGCGAGCGTAGCCAATGTCGCTCAACCCAGCGCCGGAGAACACTGAACCAGCTCTGGCCGACTTGGGCGCGTTTTCACGACCTTTAAGAAACGTCTTCAGGCTCATCATCTGCCAGTCTTGCAAGACTTCGTTCAATCTGCGCCGTCACGATGTCCGGCGATTGCTTTAAAAACACATTCTCCGCATTTAACACTATGCGGCCATTCGCCAGCGTTTCCAGCGCTACAAGTCGCTGCTGAAAACGGTCGAACCCGGCCGCCTTCCACGCCGCGCGCGACTGGAAGACGGCACGGTACGGGACGTAATCGCCTGCGGCCTCGCCACTTTGGCGTCGCCAAATTTCGTCGAGCAGAAGTCGATTATCTATACCGTCGGTCACATGTGTCAGACTCCGAATGCGTGCAAGCTTAGCAACCGGCGGCTCGATTATCGTGAACACATCTTTCAGCATGTCGAGCGGATAACCGAATTTCTCGATGGCGTCGTAGAGCTCAGAAAGCGCCTCGACCGTCATAATAGAGACCCTACCGACGGCGCGGCACTCCTTGAGCACAGCGGCGTCAGTGTTATCTGGATTCGCGCGGAAGCCTTGGAACTCGCGTGCAATGATCACGGCATGCTCAGCTAAGGCCTCGTCTCGATGACTCGCCGCACCAGACACCTCGGACTTGTCGGTTTGAACAGGCTTCGTTGAGCCTTTGGCCTCGAACACGAAGGTATATGCAGCGGGGCCGATCGACGCTGCCAGGAGGATGTCCTTGCTCGATGCACCACCGAAACGTTCCGCGTGAAATCCCATACCATTAAGCACTGCACAGATCGCGTCCTCAAATGGTTTATCACCTTCGTAGGAAGAGTTGTACAGGTCGTGCAATGCTTCAGCCCGCGCGACCGTGTATGCTTTCGCCAATTCGCGAAACAAGTCATCGCGCCAGGCTAACACCTGCGTCACTAATGCATCCTCTACACCGACATCGTACAGGTGGCCCTCCAAGAGCCGCTCAGCAATCGAGAAAAGGTCATAAATGCGGTAGAACTCAGCGGCTTTCTTCCCACCGCCTAGCTTATGTGTAACAGCGGTGTAATAGGGATGCGACGTATTGACTATGAATCCATGAGTTTCTGTAGATACAATCGCGAGAGGCTGATCCTCGCCTATGGCTCGACGTTCCACCGTGGGGTTTGTAATGTCGATTACCGTATCCGGCCCGGATCGCATCGAAAGAGCGGTAAGGGGCTCACGAAAGAAGCGGCGCGAGTGGGTTGGCAACAGACTGACGGTGGTCGCCTTTGCCAGAGCTTGTTCATCTCGAGTCTCAAGTTCTGTTCGAGCAGCGCGATAAATCGCAGACTGAAGCAGCTGCAGTTCCTTGACGCTCGGGATCTCTCGACGTAGCCGCTCACGGTCGGCCAGCAGAGCTTCGTCTAGGGCGTCCGCATGAAGTATGAATTGGGCGCGATAGAATGCTGCGAAGGACGGGTCATTTAAGAATAACTGCCCGTCGTCGGGGTTCAGGAGACGGTCGCGAACCATTACGAAAAAACCCCAGCTTCGCCCCATCTGCGCAGACTGCACAGTTTTGAGCGAGTCGTCGAAGATTCGAATACTGCCCCAAATGCGTCCAAGCGATGGGAACTCAACGTAGGGAATAGCCTGCGCCGGGTGGGCTGCGTCGAGGCCGACGGTCTTGCCAAAAGTGACAATTCCTGAAAAATCACCGTGCTTCTTAGCGTCAGCAAAGAATTTAGTGATAGCTTCCACCACGAGCTCATCTGAGAAATCCCAGCGAAGGGCCGCGCGTTTCTCAAGTTTCGACCGAACTCTCGCGTCATTTAGCCAGATTGCGAAGTCTGGCCGCTCAGGCATGCTGTTCCCTAGAATCCATTGCAATCGACCGCTCTGGAGGTCGGCTTTCAGGGCACCGATCACGGCAAGCGTCCACGTCGCCTCGTTGAAGAGTTCTTCGTAGGCTGTAGAGGTCTTGTCGCCATCGAAGACCTGCTTCACGAACGACTCCGCTTCGTCGATGGTCAGCTTGAGAATGTCCGTTGTGTACCGAGTTGCTTGCGGCAATGGTGGGTGAGTGTCATCGCCAAGAATTTCCGCGTAATTCACCGTGACGAGGTAGAAATCGTCGCCGCGACGGGACAGATGGCTGATGAGATCGCCGACAGAGTAACTCGCGAGTTTCCCGATACCAAACTTTCCGATTTGCTTGCGGTCGGGTCCGCGGCTGGTATCTTGAATGACGCGACTCGTAGAAGCTTTCGGGCTTCGAGCTACCCACCACAAACTTTTCAACTGCTCGACATCCATTGACCATCCGTTGTCCCACACTACAACGTGCTCGGATACTTGCGGGCCGGGAATATAAACGAACACCTTGGTTGCGAAGGCGTCGAAACCATTGGAAACGAGCTCCTCGACCGCGCGATTAGGCGACCCGTAAAGATGCCGCGAGAAATGAGCGATGATCTCGTAATCAATATCGAGAAGTACCGTATCGACTGGCGTGCCGAGTTTAGCCGCAGTCATTTGCTCGCCGGCTTTCGAACTGAGAGTTTGATGATGACGGAACCGACGTCGTGCGCGTCGGTTTCTACGGAACATTCCCAAATGGTATATACGCGCCATCCAGCCTGTTCAAGGGCGCTGCTCGCCTGTCGGTCACGCCGGACGTTGGCGCGGAATTTCTCAGTCCAATAGGTGACGTTCCGGGTTGGCGTTGAAGTGCGACGACAGCGCGGATGTCTATGCCAGAAACAGCCGTGAACAAAGACAACCCAGCCGTGACGCCGGTTCGCGAGGTCTGGCGAGCCAGGCAGATCGCGGTTCGACGTGCGGTATCGTATGCCGAACCCGGATAGAATCTTCCGAGCGAGCAGTTCTGGAGCCGTCGCCGCCCGCCGCACATTGGCCATTCTGCGCGATGTCGCTCCGCTGGGGAGGTCCACCATTTCTTTGCGTAGCTGCTCATCGGGGCCAGTTGTGCGGAAGCGCATCTGGGCCTTTACTCTCGATCCAGAAGGGCAGGTGGCCTTCTCTGCCGCAGAGGCTGTGGGCATCGGTTGTGACATTTGACTTGGTGATGCGACGAGATTAGCACGCTGAGAACGTAAAACGACGGGTCGGACCTTTTGTTTTCGCGTACCGCGGCTCGCCTTGCTGCGGCCACCGAAGCGCGGCGGCGAAGCCCGGTATCGCCGTGGCCAGGTACTCCGAGTGGGCGGGGACGACATCCAGCAGCTCGCGGGCGAGGACGGCGTCGACCGACTTGCCGTCGCGGTCGGCGAGGCGTTCCAGGGCCAGGATCTCGAGGCGGGGGATGCGCACTTCCAAGTCGGCAAGGCGGAGGAGCTCGGGGATGCCCTCGGCGAGGTCGGCGCCGAGGGCGGCAGCTATCGCTTTCATAGGCGCTTCCTGCGGCCAGAAGTCCATGCCAAAGGAGGCCAGCTCTCCCCGCGACAGCATCAGGCCCTCACGGGTGTCGGAGCCTTCTAGCTCGCCCACCTCCATCCAGCCGCGGGTCTGTACACGTTCACGTATGCCTCGGATTGGTTGCGCCTGCGTTGTTTGTTGCAACAACTGGCGCTCGGCTTGCGTTATGATTCCCCAGATGAACCAAACCTAGAGGAACGAAACCCATGGCACAGGAATCCTTGCAACTCAGCCGGCCTGAAGCGTCGGTCCTCGCGACCGTTGATCCCCAGCGAGAGCTCTCGCTCTCGGATATCGCCGTGGCAACAAAGCTAGCGCCAAGCGAAGTGCAGCAAATCGTCGCGCGTCTCGAAGAAGCAGAGCTCGTGGAGACCGGTCAGCGTGGACTTCGGCTCACGCGGCAAGGCATGAGAGTTCGGCAGGATTTTGAGGAGCGCTGGTTCCGTCCGCTCCGTCTTGAGCACGAAAGCTACGAGAACGTTTCCGCGGAGCTCGACGCCGAACTTGCGAAGCTCGACGAGCCGTGATTGTCCTGAGGGCGCCTCCGCCTGTCCTTGGCGTCGGTAGCATCATCGCTGGAGTGGTAGCGGCCAGTCTGACCTGGTTCGAGCTCGATCGCACCTTCCGGGTCCCGCCCTCAACAACGAAGAAGATCGCACTGTATGCACTCTGGTGGGGCTTCGTGTTGCTCAATGGCGCGCTTGCACTCTTCTTGTACACGCAAGTATACGATTTAACCCTTTTTGCAAACTGGCCGGAATGGCTACGCGGCGTCGTCGTTGGCGGAACGTATCTGTCCGTCGTTCGCCAGAAGTTCTTTACTACGCAACGGTCCGGCAAGGACGACAAAACACCCATCGGGATCGAACTGTTGTACGAGAATGTGAAGGAAGCGGTGTTTCGCCGCATCAACGATATTGCAGGCGCCGCACGGCAGCGAGAGGTTCGCCAGCTTTCGGACAGTTCACAGCTCGCTGCGTTGGCTCGTGACGCAAAACTGCGTGTCAACAACGACACCTTGCTTTCGAGGCAGCGCAAGACCGAGCTTCTTGCGTGGATCTTAACGGTACTCAAAGATCCACAGGCATCAGAACCCGATAAGAAAGATGCTCTCGCCACATTCGTGCTCTACGGTGATCAAACATAGAAAGCATGAGGCGAAATGAAGGGTCGGACTTTCGTTGCGCATGCGACACGCCACCTACTGCGGCAACCGAAGCGCGGCGGTGAAGCGCGGTATCGCCGTGGTCAGGTACTTCAAGTGCCGGACACGACATCCAGCAGTTCGCGCGCGAGGACGGCGTCGACGGACTTGCAGTCGCGGTCGGCGAGGCGTTCCAAGGATCTCGAGGCGGGGGATGCGCACTTCCAGGCCGGCTAGGCGGAGGAGCTCGGGAATGGCGTCGGCGAGGCCGGCGCCGAGGGCGGTTTCGATCGCTTCCTGCGACCAGAAGTCCATGCCGAAGGAGGCCAGGGACCGGAAATCAGAAACCGGAAACCGGAAACGGCGGCTTGTGCCTTCTGATCTTGCCTGTCCCTCGGTGGTATGCAGACAGTGTGTGGCTCGGAAGCAATCCTCGCATGAGCAGGAACCTACCCGTCGCTTACGGCTACCGCTGACCGTTACCGTCCCGCCGACTCGATCAGGATCATGTCGGCGATGTCGCGATACTTGCCGGCGAAGTGGTGTCCGCCCGGCTCGGCCAGGATCTTGACCGCGCGCGGGTCGAGAGCGTGACAGAGCGAGTCCTTCTCTTTCGCGCCGAAGACGCAGAGGATGTTCTGGGCGCGAAGTTTCTCCACCTCCGGCTTGACCGGATACATCGGCTCTTTGTGGGTATAGGCGTTCACGCTCCAGGGAGGCGAGTATCGGAAATCGATCATCGACTGGAGACCGAGAAGAGCGATGAGCTGCGTGGCCTCGCGGAGGTCGCCTGGGAGGCGGCTGGCCATGAAGGGGAGCACGTCGGCACCGCGCGAGTAGCCGATCAGCAGGACTTTGTTCCTGTGCCACTGGATCATGTAGTAGCGGATGACGCGCTCCAGGGCGCAGGCCGATTCCTCCGGCGAACGCCGCTTGCGGAAGTAGTCGGAGGCGATGAACCCAACGATGGGAATGCCGGCGGCGCGCAGCCGGTCGGTGATCTTCCGATCGATGCGCCGCCAGCCGCCATCGCCGGTGATCATCACGGCGAAACGGTCGCTCGGCATCGAGGCGCCGATCGTCACGACGGGAACGTCCGTGATATCGACGCGCGCCGAGCAGCGCTCGTCGGGGACGGCGGCCTGCGCGGCGGTGGCCGCCGATCCAAGCAGAAAAAGCAGAGGAACGAGCAGGAGTCGATTCACTTGAGATGCTCGATGATGATCTGCCCGAGTTTGTTGTATCCGCCGTCGAAGTGGTGGGCCCCTTTGAGGGGAACGACGTCGATTTGCGGACGCCCCGTGAGCTCGCGGCAGAGCGCATCAGAGTCGTCCTCGCCGTAGAGGCAGAGGATTCGTTGCGAGGCGAGTTTATCGACCTCGGGTTTGACAGGTACGCCGGCCGAAGCGTTGCGCATCCAGTCGGCGACATGGAACTCGAATTCGACCTTCGGACTGAGGCCGATGAGCACGATCATCCGGATCTTCGACTGCGTTTCGACGGGAAGGCGGCTGACCATCGCCGGCAGCACATCGGCGCCCCGCGAGTAGCCGACGAGCAGCACGCGCGACTTGTGCCAGGCCTCCAGGTAGCGGTCGATGATGGTGGCCAGGTCGCGCGATGCCGTCTCCGGGGTCCGCTTCGTCCAGAAATACTGGAGCGCGTTCAGGCCGACGATGGGCATGCCTTCCGAGGCGAGGACTTTCGATATCTCGCGATCGATGGCCGCCCATCCGCCGTCGCCGGAGACAAAGACGACCAGCGTTTCGGAGGTGCCGTGCGTGGCCGGAACTTCCACGAGCGGGAGCGTCGTGGTCGCCGCGGACGCAGCGCCAGCAAAGAAAACGACGAGAAGAAGGAGGTTGACGTACTTCATTCGGACTGGCAGACGGAACAGCTCCGGGCCTCGCGAAATTCGGATCAGTCCAGCAATTGAATCCCGCCTGTGACGGGCTTCGAGGCAGCAGCCGACGGAGCGCCGCTGTCGATGACGTGAGAGAGGAAAAGATCCGTGTCGGGCTTCTCGTCGGGAGTGAACCCGATGACGAGGTAGCGTTGCGGCTGTGGGAGGTACTTATAGGCGTGACCCCATGGATCGTGGAGGAACGACGGGGAGATGTAGACCGGCGCCAGATCCGCCAGACGCGCCGGGAGGTGGCCGTTGACGAGACTGTAGGCCTCGACCGCTTCCCCGATCTGTTCGATACGCTCGATGGAGATCGCTTTGCGCGTTTCGGCGATGGAGGAGGAGCGCTGCGCCGGACCAAGAGGGTGAAGCGAGTTGAGCGGGTTCCGGAAGGACGTGGCGAGCGAAAGGATGGCTACCAGCGCCAGAACGGCCACCAAGGGCAACGGCACCGGCGTCTCGGCGACCTCGGTATCGTCGAGCGGCGTGACCTGGGCCAGCACGGCCGCGGCGGCGCTGCCGCGGAACTCCTCGATCAGATCGCGCGTGAGCAGTTCATACAAGGCCTTGGCGGTGTCGAACTCCGGGAACTTCGACATCTCCAGGACGTCGCGCACCGTCAACGTGCCGTCGACCATGTCGTAGATCGACTTCTCTTCACGGGAGATGCGGATCTTGTCGCTGATGATCTGCCTGCGGCGCCGCATCGGCGTGGCATCGGAGTCGAAGTCGATCTCGTCCGCGTCCTCCGCGCCGACCACGACGATTTCCTGGTCCGTCAGCTTCTTGCGGAAGACCATGTCGTAGGAGCGGATGCGCTTCTCGATGATCGGCCACTCGTCGATCATCCGCGCCCCTTCCATGAGGATGGATTCGGCGCTGACCGGAACGACATAGTCGCGGTCGTACTCGATCGTCGTCTCCTGTGAGAAGTGGTAGTCGCCGTCCTTCCAGCGGAAGAGGCGGTAGACGATCTGAAGGATCTGGAGCTGGATGGCCTGCTTGAGCGAGTCGACGGAGATGATCCCGTAGTGAACGAGGATGAAGCCGAGGCGTTGCAGGGTCTCTTTCTGGATCTCGAGGGCGCGATTGAGCTGGTCCTGCGTCAGCAGTTCGCTGCGGATCAGCACATGCCCGAGGCGGTTCTCCAGGCGGTGGCTCAGCGAGTCGGCACCGACGACCTTTCCATCGAGGAACGTCACCGTCACGGTGTCGTCCTTGGTCCGCAGCGTCAGCACGCCGGTCTTCCGCTGCAAGCCGATGAGCTGGAAGATGTCGGCGAGACTGAAGTCTTTGAGCGTGCCTTCAAGCGCCATGGTTATGCCCCGGAAACCCGCCGGCGATAAATCGGCAGCGTGATGAGCAGCCAGAGAACACCGGCGATGACGATCGCTGCGATACGGACGAACATCCTGGCCAGGTCGCCCGGCGCGAGAACCGGCGCAAGCCGGCCGGTCAGGATGGCCAGGGAGACGAAGAAGACGAAGATGAAGGCGGCGATCGTACCGGCGATGGTGTGCCCCTCGATGATCTGCGCGGAGCCGGGGAAGAATGTAGCCAGCCAGCGGTTGCGCGCCAGAATGCCGCCTTGATGCTCGTTGACCTCTTCGAGTTTGGCGCGCTTCGTCGCAGCGGAGACGCCGTCGCGCTTCAGGTAGATGTGAATGCACTGGGTGCAGAACGTTGCGCTCTCGTGCGCCGACTTGCAGCGAAGGCAGAACGTCCGCCCGCACTTGATGCAGGAGCCGGCGAAGCCCGCCCTGCGACGCTTGAGAAAGACCAGCGGAGCCAGGATGACGGTCAGGATCGCCCCGATGGTGAGCGGATTGCGCACGCTCTCGACCGGATCGAACCAGGCATAGTTACCGAAGAGCGAGCGCGCCTCGCCACGGCGAGCGATGTCCGATGACACTGTCCACGCCTGTTGGATCGTCGGGCGGTAGAGGACCACTTTCTGGTTCTGCGGATCGGAGGAGATCCGCTCGATGTAGTTGGTATCAATCCTCTTGGCCTGATCGAGCCTCTGGGCCTGCTGGTCGAATTTATACAACTCGCCGAGCGCGATCGAGTCGTCATAGAAGGCGATGGCCAGACGCGGGTCGAGCACCTCGGCTTTGTTGTACTCCGTGATGGCCGTGGCGAAGTCGTTGTTGAAGAAGTGGAGATTGCCGAGGTTCACGTGGGCACCGGCGCTGTCGTGCAGATCGGCCGAGCGCTGATAGTGCTGGCTGGCCTGCTGTTCGTCGCCATCCTGCAAATAGAGGTTCGCGATCAGAAGGTGAAGCACGGCGTCGTCGGGGACGATGTTGACTAGCTCCTGCATCCGGCGGAGTGCGTCCGGCTGATAGCTCCGCTCCTCGCTGGCGATCGCGGACAGCACCACCGGGCTGTCGACGCCTGCGATCCAGTGCGAGGCCAGATCGAGAGCCAGCGGCGCCGCGGCGATCAGCAGCGTCAGGACGACGATCAGAATCCGCTCGCCGGGCTTCGCGTAGCCGAAGAAGATGATGAGCCAGTAAAAGATGAGCCATACCGGTCCCAGCCAGAGAAAAACCGGCAGGAAAAGCAGGGCGAAGGCGAGTACCGAGACCGACCCACCGTGAATCCGTCCGCTGAGGAGCTCGCGGAAGTCGTGAGCCATGGCCCGGCCGTAGCGGACGAAGAGCGCGACAGCGACGATTGCCATGGTCAGGCTGATCGCCAGCAGGAATGTGATGAGAAGGTCCGCCCGGCTCAGGAGGCGCGAGCGATAGTTGCGGAAGATGTTGCCGAAGCCGCGCAGCACCAACGGCAGAGCAGATCCCAAACCATTCGATTCGGCGGCTGCATCGGCTCCCATGAAAGCGATCGCGGGCGACGTGGGGTCGAGCGTGGCGGCCGCCTTGTCACCCCAATCAGCGGCAGGCTTGTTACCCAGCTTCGCGGCCTGACGCGACAAGGCGGCGGCCGACACGGCGTACAGAGGCTAGGTCCTGGTGCCGTTCGTCCTGCCCGTCTCGGTCAGCTCGCTGGTCTTCTTCGCCGCCGCTTCGAGGTTGCCGGCGTCGGCGGCCGACGTCGCCTGCGGCCAGATGTCGCGAGGCGCAACATCGCCCGCGCGTGCCGCAAGAGATACCAGGCACGCCCACGCGATGAAAAGCAGGACGAGGCGTCGTTTCATGTAAGGCTTTTCGTTCGTTGGACAAACGCCAGCTTCAATTCTCCCAGATGCGTCGACAAAAAATCGTCTTCGTCCGGCGTCAGGTTGCCGGCGGTTTTCTCCTTGAGCATGGTCAGGATCTCGATCATCTGCCGCGCCGCGGCGACGTCGACCTGAGGTTTCTGGCCGTACGGATTGCGGAGCATGCCGAGGGACATGTAGGCCTGGGCGATGAGCGGCTCGACAAAATCCGCGAAGGCGGTACCCGGGTTGAGCGCCTTGTCTGCGATGGACTTGGTGCGCGTCTCTTCACCCCGCGGCGGTTCCGGCTTCGCGGACTGCCGCCGCTCTGCGGGTTTCGGTTCAGACCTCGCGGCAGGCTTTTCCTCAGGCTTCTCTGCCGTCGGCGCGGCCGGCCTGGCCGCGAACGGATCGCCTGGCGTGATGTTCTGCCGGAACTCCTCGCGGATCTCCCCCTCGGAGGTGAAGATTCGTTTGTCCGTTACTTTGATCTGGGATTTGGGTTTGTCGGACATCGTGATCAGTGCTTCAAGTGCATTCGCCGGAACGGTCATTCCAGCGCACAGAGGCTCCTTCCCGGGGACCGGAAACGATATAGCAAGTGCGCGTCCCGGCGCTACCGCCGCTACAATTCGCCGCCTCGCTGATGCGCATTTTCCAGATCCTCGAATTCAATCAGTTCAACACCGGGTCGGTGCACCAGATGTTTCAGGCAGCGTCCGGCCTGCGCGAGAGGGGACATGAGGTGACGATCGTGAGCCGGCCTGATCCCGTGTTGGAGGAAAAGGCACGCGGGGCCGGCGTGGCGTTCGCCGGTCTCCCGATGCGCAGCGGGTTCGACCTCATCAGTGCCTGGAAGCTGGGGCGTAAGTTTCGCGAGGCCAGGCCGGACGTCGTCCACGTACACAAAGGCGTCGCCCATTCACTCGCGCTTGCCGCCACGTTCATGCAGCCGGTCGGGGCGTTCGTCGTCAATCGCGGCGTATCGTTTCCGCTCGATACCTGGAACCGAATCAAGTACCGCACCTGCCGCGTCGATCGCGTCGTCACCGTCTGCGAACAGATCAAGGAAGTGATCGTGGCCAGCGGCCGGCTGCCGCGTGAGAAGGTCGAGGTTGTCTACGCGGGGACGGACGTCACCCACTTTGACCCGGAGAAGTGGGACGCCAGGGCCTTCCGTCGCGAGAAGGGCATCGCTGACGACCGCTTTCTCATCGCCCAGGTCGGCGTCCGCGACTGGAAGGGTTGGAAAGAGCTGATCGACGCACTGGCGTCGATCCTCCCCTCACACCCGCGCGCGCATCTGGCGCTCATCGGTTGCCGTCACGAGCGCGAGCGCGGAGAAGTCGATGCCTACTCGCGGGAGCGGGGCATCGCCGAAAATGTCACGCCGGTCGAATACCGGGACGATATGCCCAACGTTTTCGCGTCGTGCGACCTGGTCGTCGACGCCTCGTGGGCCGGCACGGGCATCACCGGCACGGTCCGCGAGGCCATGGCCATGCGCAAGCCGGTGATTGCCACCGATTGCGGCGGTAACCGCGAGCTCGTCTCGTCGCCGGAAGTCGGCTGGCTGATTCCGGCAAAGGAGGTTCCAGCCCTCGCCCTCGCCATCGCCGAAGTAATCGACGATGAGCCGCGCCGCGCGCGCGTTGCCGCCAACGCGCGCGAACATGTGGTACGCGGGTTCTCGAAGGAACTGCGGATCACGAAGTTGGAAAAGTTGTACGGGGAGATCTGCAACGCGCGACGAGGAACGGCGGCTACGCCGCGATAACCCAAAGACAGGGGTGCGAGCACCCCCCTCGCCGGCGAAGCCGGCGTGGTGCCGCGTTAGCGGCAACAAGACGGTAGCCAGGGGTGTGAGCGTTTTTTGCGAGCACCTCTGGTAACGAGGTATCTGGCTTCGTGCCGCGTCAGCGGCACTGGGGTTGGCAGTCGATCCAGTGCCGCTGACGCGGCACGGATTCAATAAGCATCACAACCAGGGGTGCTCGCAAAAAACGCTCGCACCCCTGGCTACAATCTCGTTGCCGCTATCGCGGCATTCTTGCGGCAGTCTCAGGGGTGCAAGACGTCGATCTCCGCTCCAGTATCCGGCTTCACCGTGATCGCCGAATAGGTCCAGGCGTCGTTCTCCCGGGTTGCGACGGCGTGTACCTGCGCTTTCCCTTTCGGACCGGAGATCGGGAAGTCGATGTTGGCGTTGCCGGTATTGTTCTGGAGGTTCACGTTTCCGGTGACCCACCAGCCCTGCTCGATCGGCGTACCGAGGACTTCAATTACTCGTGGATCGCTGGTGGAGCGTGAGAGAGCCTCGCGGTAGACATCGCTCCGCTTGATGACGCTGAAGACGAACACGAACAGCGCAATCAACGCGGCACACCCCAACACGAGGATGATGCTGCAACCGATCGCGACCCATTTCAGGCAGCCTGACTTCTGCGGCGGCGGCGCGGGGGGCGCACCGGACGGTGGGGTGTAGCTGCCCTGTGGCGGAGTGAACGTGCCTGTCGGCGGGGGTGGCGGCGTAACAGTCATCGGAAACCTCCGCGCCAGAGTCTACGCCAGAGCGTGTACATGTTCAGCAACGCTGGCGGCAAGGCCCTCCATGTCGTAGCCGCCCTCGAGCAGTGAGAGGACCCGGCCGCCGCTGTGGCGGGCCGCGGCTTCGACGATCCGGCTGGTGATCTCGCCGTAGGCTTGCTCGGTGACGCGCATGCCGCCGAGCGGATCGCGGCGGTGAGCGTCGAACCCCGACGAGAGCAGGATGGCCTGCGGCTGATACAGGTCGATGGCGCGCACGATGACGTCTTCGACGCCGCGCAAATAGGCAGCATCGCCGAGGCCCTGCTCGAAGGGGATGTTCAGCGTGTAGCCACGGCCGGCGCCGCCACCGATCTCGCCCGCCGCGCCGGTGCCGGGGTAAAAGGGAAAGCGATGCATCGACGCGTAGAAGACGTCGTCTCGGTCCCAGAAGAGCGCCTGCGTCCCGTTGCCATGATGAACGTCGAAGTCGAACACGAAGACGCGCTCGATGCCGGACTGTTCGCGCATCCACTCGGCGACGCAGGCGATGGTGTTGAAGAAGCAGAAGCCCATCGGCTCGAGGCGCTCTGCATGGTGGCCCGGCGGCCGGGCCACCACAAAGGCGCGGTTGCCGGCCTCCCGCATCATCTCCTCGGCGGCGGTAAGCGCGGAGCCGACGGCGGTTCGCGCCGCGGAGAAGGTCTGCGACGACATCGGGTTGTCACCCGAGAGAAAATCCCGCATGCCTGAACGCGATGCCAGCTCCAGCGCCCGCTGGTAGTCCGCCGAGTGCACTTTGGCGATGATGCGATCGGTGTCGGGATGACCGGCGGTGTCCCGGTTGATGTGCGCGGCAAGTCCGGCGCGCTCGACACCCGTCAGAGCTGCATCGAGCCGCGTCGCTGACTCCGGATGACCTTCTCCGGTGTCATGTTCGTAGAAGACGGGATTCGTGTAGATGGAGATCATCGCCGTGGTACAACTGCCCGACTTTGCGCCGCATTCTCCAGGTGACCTCGATCGCGCTGCTGACAATCTTCTTCCTCGGGCTGTTTCTCTGGAAGAGCAACTTGCGAGAGGTCTGGCGGATCATGACGTTGACCAACCTTTTTTGGCTGGGGTCGGCGTTCCTGGTCAATTGGCTGGCGCTGATATTCCGGACGGTTCGCTGGCGCACGCTGCTCGCCGCACCGAAGCCGCCGGACTTCTATCCGACGTTCTTCGCTAACACGACCGGCTACATGCTGTCGACGGTCCTCCCCATCCGCGCCGGCGACGTGGCACGGCCCGCCCTTCTGGCGCGGCGCACGAACGTCCGCTTCGCCGAGGCGCTGGGGACCGTGCTCACCGAACGCGTGCTCGACCTTTTCAGCATCCTGGGCCTCTTCATCTGGTTCTGCGTCATGCGGTGGAACAGCTTTCCGAACGAGGCCGCGGTCGTTCACGGCGGTGCCCTCGGCTGCGCGGCCGTCATGGTCGCGCTCACGCTGTTTCTCGTCGGTCTGTATTTCTTCGGCGACTCGGTGCGGCGTCTGCACGAGCGGATCGGCCACATCCTGCCGAAACGCTTCCGTGAACCGTGGATGAAGTTCTTCGACGCGTTCGCGAAGACGCTGGAAATCACGGAACGTCCTCGCGACTTCTTCACGGTCGTCTTCGCCACGATCGGCGTCTGGGTGTGCCTGACGGCCCAGTACTCGCTCGTCTTCATCGCCACGCATCGCCCGCTGCCATACGACGCCACGTTTTTCATCAGCGGCGTGACCACGATCGGCGTGGCTATCCCTACGCCGGGCGGCGTAGGCGGCTTCCACAAACTCTGTCAATGGGCGTTGACGTCGTTCTACGGCTTCGACATCAACAGCTCCGTGGCCATCGCGCTGCTGCTGCATCTGGTGGGCACCGTTCCGGTGGTCCTCACCGGCGTGACGCTTTTCGCGCGGGAGGGTTTGCGCTGGCGCGACCTCACCCGCGCGGCGAAGGATGTGCCCGGAGACACGACTTCCCAGTCGTGATATACGGCGCTCCGGATGCGCTGCCCGTTCTGCGGTAACACAGAAGACCACGTGGTCGATTCGCGCGAGAGCCGTGAGGCGGACGTCATCCGCCGGCGGCGTGAGTGTACGAAGTGTGACCGGCGTTTCACCAGCTACGAACGGATCGAGCAGGTCCCGTTTCAGGTGGTCAAGCGCGATGAGCGCCGCGAGCCATACGATCGCTCGAAACTGATGCAGGGACTGCAGGTGGCCTGCCGCAAACGCCCCGTTCCGCAGGAGATGCTCGAGCGGCTGGCCGACTCGATCGAGGCGGCCATGCAGGACTCCAACGAGCGTGAGATCTCCAGCAAGGTGATCGGGTCGATGGTCATGCAACGTCTGCGCGAGATCGATCCGGTGGCTTATGTTCGTTTCGCATCGGTGTATCGGAGATTCGAAGACGTGGATGCTTTTGTGAAGGAGTTGCATCAGTTGCGGTAGCACGGTAGCGCGGTTTCGAGGTTGCGCGGTATGAGTAACGAGTACACCGCGAGACCGCGCAACCCCGCGACCGCGAGACCGCAACACACAGGAACACTCATTGCAGATAATGGCTCCCCCATTGAGAGGTTGAGATGACTGAGGCGAACGAAACCGCGAAAGAAGAAGCAATCAAAATCCCCGACGTCCTGCCGGTTCTGCCGCTGAAGGACCTCGTGATCTTTCCGTTCATCATCGTTCCGCTGTCGGTTTCGCGCGAGAAGTCGATCAACGCGGTCGACCAGGCCCTGGCCGAGAACCGCGTCATCATGCTGACGGCGCAGAAGGACTTCCAGAACGAGGACCCGGCCGAAGACGATCTCTATCGCGTCGGCACGGTGGCCATCATCATGCGGATGCTGAAGCTGCCGGACGGCCGCATCCGTATCCTCGTGCAGGGCCTAAGCCGGGCCCGCATCGACTACTTCATCCAGACCGCGCCGTTCTTCAAAGCGAAGATCACGCGCATCGAAGAGACGACGACGAAGGACCGCGGCCTGGAGACCGAGGCTCTCATCCGCGCCGTCAAACAGAACCTCGACCGCGCCGTCGGCCTGGGCAAAAACATCAGCCCCGAGGTCATGGTCATCGCCGCCAATCTCGACGACCCGGCGCGGCTCACCGACCTGGCCGCGTCGAACCTCGATCTCAAGCTCGAGGAGGCGCAGCAGATCCTGGAGACGATGGACCCGGTCGAGCGCCTGAAGAGAGTCAACGATCTCCTCTCGCGCGAGATCAATCTCCTGACCATGCAGCAGGAGATCTCCTCCGCGGCGCAGGGGGAGATGAACAAATCACAGCGCGAGTACTTCCTGCGGCAGCAACTGAAAGCGATCCAGTCGGAGCTCGGTGAAGGGGAAGACGTCGCCGAGGACGTCGAGAACTACCGCAAGAAAATCGAGGAGAAACAGATCCCGTCCGAGGCCCGCGAGGAGGTCGAGAAACAGATCAAACGGCTGGAGCGATCCCATCCTGATTCGGCGGAAACGTCGATCATCCGCACGTATCTCGATTGGATGACAGGCCTGCCATGGGGCGTGATGTCGGCCGACAATCACGACTTGGAACGAGCCCGGAAGATCCTCGACGAGGATCACTACGACCTGGAGAAGATCAAGGAGCGCATCCTGGAGTATCTGGCCGTGCGCAAGCTGCGCGGCCAGAAGATGAAAGGTCCGATCCTCTGCTTCGTCGGGCCTCCCGGCGTCGGCAAGACGTCTCTTGGCCGCTCCATCGCCCGCGCGCTCGATCGCAAGTTCGTCCGCATCTCGCTCGGCGGCGTGCGCGACGAGGCGGAGGTCCGCGGCCATCGCCGGACCTACGTGGGCGCGCTCCCCGGCCGCATCGTCCAGGGCATCAATCAGGCGGCCACGTCGAATCCGGTCTTCATGCTCGACGAGGTCGACAAGATCGGCGCCGACTATCGCGGCGATCCGTCGTCGGCGTTGCTGGAAGTGCTCGACCCGGAACAGAACTTCTCCTTCCGCGATCACTATCTCGGCGTTCCCTACGACCTCTCGAACGTGATGTTCATCGTCACAGCGAATGTTCTCGATACCATCCAGCCGGCCTTCCTGGACCGCATGGAAGTGATCCGCCTCTCGGGCTACACCGACGAGGAGAAGCTGTCGATCGCCAAGCAGCATCTGATCCCGAAGCAGATGGAAGAGAACGGGATCAAGGAGACGCCGGTGGTGTGGACCGACTCCGGCATCATGCGTGTCATCACCGGCTACACGAAGGAAGCGGGCCTCCGCAACCTGGAGCGCGAGATCGGCACGATCTGCCGGAAGATCGCCGTGCAGGTGGCGGGCGGCAATCAGCAGGAGAGTTACCGCATCACCGACGGCTCAGTCGAAAAATACCTCGGGCCGATGAAGCACTTCGCCGAGGAGTTGCTGGAGCGCGATCAGGTCGGCGTGGCCACGGGTCTGGCCTGGACCGCGGTCGGCGGCGACATCCTCTTCATCGAGGCGCTGGCGGTGAAGGGCAAAGGAAAGCTCGTCCTGACCGGCCAGCTCGGCGACGTGATGAAAGAATCGGCCCAGGCGGCGCTGACTTACGCGCGCGCCCACGCCGACGAGCAGAACATCCCATCCGACTATTTCGAGACGCACGACATCCACATTCACGTTCCCGCCGGCGCCATCCCGAAAGACGGGCCGTCCGCGGGTATCACGATGACGAGCGCGATCATCTCGATGATCACCGGCCGCCCGGTGAAGCGAAACGTGGCCATGACCGGCGAGGTCACGCTGCGCGGTGACGTGCTGCCGATCGGCGGCCTGAAGGAAAAGGTGCTGGCCGCGCGAGCCGCCAAGATCACCACCGTCATCATGCCGAAGCTGAACGAGCGCGACCTCATCGACGTCCCCGAGCCGATCAAGCGCGACATGCAGTTCTACTTCGTCGAGCACGTCGAGGAGGTTCTGAAGATCGCCCTTCTCGACAGGGCCGCCGCCGAGCAGAAAACCACCGAGCGCGTGGGCCGCGAGTCCAAGCCGCTGGCCGAGCCCGAGCCGGCCCCGCCGGTAACGGACCAGGTGCCAGTAGCGCAGCCGGGATGATAAGGAGCACAGACAGGAGTGTCTGTGCCACAACGGCCTTTCTTTTGTGGCACAGACACTCCTGTCTGTGCTTGAATCTGCGTATGTCCGACAATCCGCGCGAGCAGGGGAACGACAAAGGCTTCTGGGACGGCGGTGCGAGCGGGCACGGCACGAACAAGGAGTCGTCCGGCCGGCCGAGCGGCTCACCCGGCAAGCGGTCGCCTTCACGGACAGGCTATCGTACCGACGTCGAGTTTCCACAGGACCCCGTGAAGCCACAGAACGAGTAAATCCATCGCGCGCGGCGAAGCGTAAGATCAATGCCGCGCCATGACCGCCGCAATGAACACGAGCGTCGAACACAGTTCGCTGCTGCCTGCCGTCGCCCACGGCGATCTCGCCGCGTTCGAGCAACTGTACGACCGCCATGCCTCGACTCTCTATGCCCTCCTTCTCCGGATCCTGGCTAATCCCGACGATGCCCAGGAAGTTCTGCAGGAGACGTTCGTGAAGGCGTGGACAAACGCGAAGATGTTCGACTCCGTGCGCGGGAGTGACGTGGCCTGGCTGATCTCGATCGCCCGCAGCCGCGGCATCGACCGGCTTCGCTCCCGCAAGATCCGCGGCGACCGTGAAGACGAGGCGGGCCGGGAAGTGTCATCCAGCTTCGGCTTCGTGGAAAAGAGGACGGGAGCCGACGACGCCATCCAATCCGAAGAGCGGCAGGCGGTGCGCGGCGCGCTCGCGGAGCTGCCGGATTCGCAGCGCATTACCCTGGCTCTGGCGTACTTCGAAGGGCTGTCGCAATCCGAGATCGCGGAAAAGCTGGGCGAGCCGCTCGGCACCATCAAGACGCGGATGCAGCTCGGAATGAAGAAGTTGAGAGAGCGCCTGAAGGCTTATCGATGATGACGCACGAACAGCTCGAATCGATTGCCGCCCTCGACGCGATCGGCGCCGCGAGCGCGGACGAGGCCACTGCCTTCCGCGCGCATCTGGCCTCGTGTGCCGATTGCCGCCGCGCCCGTGAGGAGTACGAACAGGCCGTTTCTCTCCTGGCACAAGACCTCGATCCGGTCGACCCGCCGGCGCAAGTGCGCGACCGGATCTTCATGGCCATCGACGGGCGCGATCAGACCGGTAGCGCTGACGATGACAACGTCGTCGATGCCAATGACCGCTTCGGCATCAGCCGCTGGTGGATGGTCGCGGCCGTGCTCTTCCTCGCTCTGTGGGGCTGGCGCGAGCTGTCGATCCGCGTTTCCCGCGAGAGGATCAACACGCGCGAAGCGGAGATCCGCCGCCTGGCAGGCGAGAATCAGCTCCTCACGGCCCGCAACGAGAAACTTAGCGCGGAGATGGCCGCGCTGGCGGCACAGGATACGCGCACGATCGCCCTCACCGGCCAGCAGGTCTCGCCGTCGGCATCGGCAAAAGTATTTCTCGAACCGGGACAGCGCCGCGCCGTGGTCTTCTTCTACAACCTGCCCACCAACCCGAGTGACAAGAGCTATCAGCTCTGGATTCTCCGTGGCGATCAGCCGAAGCCGCAGAGCGCGGGAGTCTTCGACGTGATTCAGGGCGGAGGCGCCTCGATCTCGATCGAAAACCTTCCGCTGGCGACGGAGATCAAAGGGCTGGCCGTGACGCTCGAGGCAAAAGGCGGCGTGGCCCAGCCGACGAACACGAATTTCTTCGTGGCCGGAAGCACGTAGCGCGAGTCATGCCGTCGCTCTCTCTCGATCCTGCCACCACGGCCCTGATCATCATCGATCTGCAACGCGGCATCGTGGCGCGACAGACGGCGCCTCACGCGGCAGCCGAGGTGGTGGGGCGTTGCGCGATGCTCGCCGAGGCATTTCGGCGGGGCGGGTCGGTGGTCGTTCTCGTTCATGTGGCCTTCTCGGACGATGACGGAGACCGGCTCAATCCGACGGCAGACAGTGCGCCGCCGGCGACTCCCCTTCCGCCTGACTGGAGCCAGCTCGTGCCGGAGATCGGGCCGCATCCCGGCGACATCGTCATCACCAAGCGGCAGTGGGGTGCCTTCTACGGCACGGACCTCGATCTCCAGCTCCGTCGTCGCGGCGTGCGCACGCTCGTCTTCGGCGGGATCGCCACGAACTTCGGCGTCGAGTCGACGGCGCGTGACGCGTATGAGCGCGGGTTCGAGCAGGTGTTCGTCGAGGACGCCATGTCGGGGTTGACCCCCGAGGCGCATCGGTTCGCGGTGACGACTATCTTTCCGCGCATCGGCCGGGTGCGATCGACGGACGAGGTGCTCTCGGCGATCAAAGCCCGATGATGTTGTAGCCGCCGTCGACGAACAACACCTCGCCGGTGATGCCGGCCCCCATCGACGAGAGCAGAAAGAGCGCGGCGTTGGCGATCTCTTCGAGCTCGACATTGCGGCGAAGCGGAGCCCGCTCAGCGTGGTGTTTGAGCATGCTGGTAAAGCCCGGGACACCGCGTGCGGCCAGCGTATTGACCGGCCCCGCGGAGATGGCATTGACGCGGACGTTCTTCGGGCCGAGGTTCGCGGCCAGGTAGCGGACACTTGCTTCCAGAGACGCTTTGGCTACGCCCATGACGTTGTAACCCAATACCGCCTTTTCCGCTCCGTAGTACGTCATGGCCAGCACCGCGCCGCCGCCTGATTTCTCGAAGAGGGGCAACGCCGCACGGGTCAGACTGACCAGGGAGTAGGCCGAGATGTCGTGCGCGATCTTGAAGCCTTCGCGCGTTGTGTCCACGAAGTCATTCTCCATGTCTTCACGCGGCGCGAAGGCGACGGAGTGGACGAGGGCATTGAGGCCGCCGAATTTCTCTCCGACCTCCTTGAAGACCGCGTCGACCTCAGCATCGACGGTCACGTCGCAGGGGAGGATGAGCGAGTCCGGCATCGCCGCGCAGAGCTCCTCGACGTTCGCCTTCAGCCGCTCCCCCTGGTACGTGAAGGCCAGGCGCATCCCCTCGCGCGCCAGCGTCTGCGCGATGGCCCAGGCGATGGAGCGTTTGTTGGCGACTCCGAAAACGATCCCTGTCTTTCCTTCCAGAAGCGGCATGCAGGACTCCCCTCGGTGTCGGATGATAGCAATTCCCTGTCGATCGACGGGCAGCGTCACGGCGCGCAATCCGGTTATGCGGTACCGTACGGCCATGCGGAAGGCAGTATTAGCTCTGATCCTCGTCGCGGCGCCGGTGTTCGGTCAGAGCCGCGGCGACCAGGCAGTTACGCCGGTGGTGTTCGGCGCGGCCCCGGGAAGACAGGTTTATGCGCGCGTGGCCTCGGACGGAACAAATTTTTTGGCGGTCTGGGTCACGCGTACGCAGTCGACGGTACTCATTGGCGCGGGCCGCATTTCGCCGGCGGGCGAGGCACTGGACCAGCCCAGCATCCTCATTGCGTCAGGCGTTGGGGATACGCCCGGTTACCCTGACGTCGTTTTTGCGGGAGGCAACTTTCTCGTCGCCTACCCGTCCGGCAACTCCATTCTGCTCCGCCGCTTTGGCCGCGACGGCCAGGCCATCGGTTCCGAGCCGACCGTGATCGGTACGAGGGGTTCCCCGCCCGTGCAGTTGGCTACGAATGGTACGACCGTGTTGCTGGCCATCAGACCGGATCGTATCCGTATGCTCACTGCCGACGGCACGCCGCTCGGCGCCGAACGCGACGTTCCAAACGCCGGTTCCGGATCGTTTTCCATAAGATCCAATGGCGATCGGTATCTGATCGCCTACTCCAGCGGACCAACGGACGCAAACCACGCCTCGCTTGTCCTGCTCGGAGGAGACGGTAGTTTTCTGGATACAAAGCCGCTTCCGGATTCGTTTACCTCCAATCAAGTCAACGTTGCGTCGAACGGCGTGTCGTTTCTCGTCTCTATCGCAACCACCGGCACTGTCGAATGTCTGGTCGTCGATGCCAAAGGCAACGCAAGCGCCCAGCGCATTCTCGACAACCAGGCAGGCGGCTTCCTCACGGCGACATGGTCCGGCAGCGAATACACATTGGTCTGGGCACGTGCGTCCTCGACATCGACTTCTGTAACGGAAATCGTCGGGGCACGAGTCGACTCTACTGGCCTTCCACGAGACGCAACGCCGATTCCGATCAACTCGTGGGCAAACACACAACGCTTTAGCGAGGTTTTCGGGAACGCGTCAAACGGCAGCGACACGATCATCATCACGGGCGACATTGATAACAACGACCTGAATCCGCGTATGGAGGCGATTTTCGCGTCATTGCCAAAGATCGATATCGAACCAGCAGGCCGGCGGCACGTCGCTCTCGGAAATTCCGCGGGCGAGCAGACGGGCGGTTCGATCTCCTCGAATGGAACGTCGTCGCTCGCCGCGTGGCGCGAAGCATCCGGTCTGTATCAGGCGGTCGCGCGTGCCGCCTTCGTTACCGCCGACGGGCAAATCGGTGCTCCGATTGATCTCGGCGATGCTCATCCGCAATCAGGTACCGCCGTGGCTTCTGACGGCCGCGACTTCCTCGTGGTGTATTGCGATTCCAATTACCGTCTCGTGGCTCGTCGCATGACGCCCGAGGGTCCAGCCGACCTCGGTCCGATGGTGATTACCCCTTACGGCACGCCGACAGACCTTCTGGCGGTCGGATGGAGCGGTCAGTCGTATGTGGTGGTGATCGCGGGCTCTAACTTCGTGACGATTACGGGAATCAACGCGGAAGGCGCAGTGGTCGTGGCGAGGCAGTTTATCCAGCTCACCGAGCCCGCGGACACACCAGCGATTTCGTGTGACGCGAGCGGATGCAGCGTGACATGGCACTGGGTTTCGCCGGTCTGCGGCGGACTGTGTGGTTACAATCAAAATGACGTCTTCGTGCGCACGGACGCGGCTGGGAACGTCCTCTCACAAGTGCTTCTGACCGACTTCATCGATGTCACCCCGGCCATCTCGCTCACTGCCGCGAACGGCGAGTCGATGTTCATCTACTCGTCAGGAAAAACGATGTACGCCGGCCGTATTACCGCGGCGGGCACGATCCTCGACCCACCGGCGCTCAACGGAGGGCTAGGCGTTATCACCAGCACATCGGCAGGTTCACCCCAACCGATTGCCGCCGTGAACGCCGGCCTCTACTGGGTCGAGTTGAGCAACTCCTCCACGGGCCGGCTGTATTGGAGCAGGATCGATCCCGAGCCGCGGCCACATGTGGCAGCCCTCGTCGACACGCAGCAGATCGTCGACTTGCCTCTGCAGCTCGCTGCCTCCGCGCGCAACACGTATCTCCTATCCAGCCGCGGTCTGGACGATCCAAGCCTGATGGCCCCGCGACTGTTCGTGCGGACGATCCCTTCGCCCGACCCGCAGACCTCTGTGCCTCGGCGGCGCGCGGCGCGCTGATCCTGTCCGTGTTACTTCGGCGCCACCTTCGCCCACGCATCCTTCAGCGTCACCGTCCGATTGAAGACGAGGGCATCAGGGGATGAATCGGGGTCGACGCAGAAGTAGCCGAGACGCTCGAACTGGTACCGCGTGAACGGCGCGGCCCCGCGAATGGACGGCTCCAGCTTTGCGCGGGCCACGACCTGAAGGGATTGCGGGTTGAGGTCATCGAGAAAATTGCCGCTCTCCTCCGGATTCTCCGATTTGAAGAGGCGGTCGTAGAGGCGAACCTCGCAGTCGACGGCGTGATCGGCGGAAACCCAGTGCAGGGTCGCTTTCGGTTTGCGGCCGTCGGGGGAATCGCCGCCGCGCGTGGCCGGATCGTAGGTGGCGTGCAGCTCGACGATGTTGCCGGCGTCGTCCTTCGACACGCTGGTGCAGTTGATCGGGCAGCGTCACGGCGCGCAATCGGGTTATGCGATACCGTACGGCCATGCGGAAGGCAGTATTAGTCCTGATCCTCGTCGCGGCGCCGATGTTTGGTCAGATCCGCGGCGACGAGCCGGTAGCGCCGGTGGTATTCGGCGCGGGGCCGGTAGGAATCGAATCCGCGCGCGTCGCATCGGACGGCAGGAACTTTTTCGCGGTCTGGCGCACGCGAACGCCGTCCGGCCTCGTTGTGATCGGCGGCGGTCGTATCTCGCCCGCGGGTGAGGCGCTCGAACAACCCAGCATTCTCTTCGACTCGGGGTCCCCCGACACCCTCGGTTCCCCCGATGTCGTTTTCGTCGGTGAGAATTTTCTCGTCGCCTATCAGTCGGGCAGCTCCGTACTGTTGCGTCGCGTGACACGGGACGGACAGCCTGATCCGGCGCCGGTCGTGATCAGCAACAGCGGAATGGCGACCTGGCTGGCGACGAACGGCAAGACAGTGTTGCTCGCCACAGCGCGTAACCGCATTCGCATGCTCGCTGCCGACGGCACTCCAATCGGCGAGGAACGCGACGTTCCGAACGCGGGCTACCCTCCTTTCTACGCGGGCTCCAACGGCGATCGCTATTTGATCGCCTACCGGTCCGCCTCGGACGGCTCGCTCCCCGCGTCGTTTGTCCTGCTCGAAGGGAACGGTGATTTTCTGCTTACTCAGCCAATTCCTCTGGCGGGACCGGACTCTCCCCGAACCGTCAATGTAGCGTCCAACGGATCCTCGTTTCTCATTTCCATGGCGACAGACAGCTCGGTCGGCTGTGTGGCCGTCGACAGTCAAGGCAACGCTGGAACAGTACAGGCACTCGACAGCCACTCCGGTGGAGCGGTCGCCACCACTTGGTCTGGCAGCGAATACACGTTGGTGTGGGCGCGCACGCTTGACATCGTTGGAGCACGAGTCGATTCGTCCGGCGCGCCGCTCGACGCAACGCCGGTTCCAATCGCTTCCTGGCCATCGTACGCGCAACGTTACGGAGCGGTCTTTGGCGGCGCGTCAAACGGGAAGGACACGATCATCATCACCGGCGACCAAAACGGCAACAGCGACGATTGGCATACGACGGGAGCGATTTTCACGTCATTGGTCCAACTCGACTCCGAACCGGCGAATCGGCGCCACGTCGCCATTGCCAACTCCGCGCGCGAGCAGGCCAGCGGTTCGATCGCTTCGAACAGAACGCTTTCTCTGGTCACGTGGCGCGAGAGCTCCGGTCTCGATCAGGCCGTCGTCCGCGCGGCATTCATCGCCGCGGATGGACAACTCGGCGCTCCGATCGATCTTGGCGATGCTCATCCGCAATCTGGTACCGCCGTAGCTTCCAACGGGCGCGACTTCCTCGTGGCGTATTTCGATTCCAATTACCATCTCGTGGCTCGTCGCGTGACACTCGAGGGTCTGACCGATCCGAATCCGATTGTGATCAGCCCCTACGGCACGCCATCAGATGCTCCGGCAATCGGATGGAGCGGTCGTTCGTACGTGGTGGTGACCGCTGGCGGCACTGTCGTGACCGTAGCGGGAATCAGCGCGGAAGGCACTGTGATCGTACCGCAGCAGTTGATCAAGGCAACCCAACCCGCCGACACGCCGGCTGTTTCGTGCGGCGCCAGCGGATGCAGCGTGACATGGCACACATTCGCGTCATTCTGCTGTGAGGGAGGAACCGATGGATTCAACGAGCTGGCGTTTACGGACACGGCCGGGACCGTTCTCTCGCACGTGCTGTTGACCAACACTGGATACGGCGTCACCCCGGTCCTCTCGGTCACCGCCGCGGATGGCGAGTCGATGTTCATCTATTCGTCAGGAAAAACGATGTACGCCGGCCGTATTACCGCGGAGGGCACGATCCTCGACCCACCGGCGCTCAACGGAGGGCTCGGCGTTATCACCAGCACATCGGCAGGTTCACCCCAACCGATTGCCGCCGTGAACGCCGGCCTCTACTGGGTCGAGTTGAGCAACTCCTCCACGGGCCGGCTGTATTG